>Ga0179593_1370901_pt1 | contig 11381 bp, 13 predicted proteins | sample CZODoug2_1_08_16_FD_185931 | JGI IMG/M metagenome (GOLD analysis project Ga0179593, IMG submission 185931) | Vadose zone soil fungal communities from Angelo Coast Range Reserve, California, USA - CZODoug2_1_08_16fungal (PacBio error correction) | ecosystem: Environmental > Terrestrial > Soil >...
GGAAAGTTCCCCAGAACGCATCCGCCGAAGAACTACCGGTAAATAATTTCAGGGGGAAGGAAAAAGAGAGATAGAGCCCCAACCTGAACGAAAAAGAAAAGAAGCACGGAACCAACCTTTCAAAGGAAAGGACATTTCACGTATCGGCCAAAGTGGACCTAAAAGAAACGGGTTGGCCTCCAGGTACAACAGCTTTTTACATTCCGTAGTTTTTGGGGGGAGAGGAAAAAAAAGGTTCGAAGATCTGACAAGGGCGAATCTCCGGTATCTTGACGGGGCACGGTGAATGGAGGATTCATAAGATATACAGAGAACGATGGTTGAACGGTGATAGACCTAGAGATTTGTGCGGAGTATAATGTCAACATGTGAAAAAGCATACTTCATGGAGAATTACATACACGGGGTAAAATTTGCTCTCGAAGCCGAAGAAAAGGGGTCAGATCGAGCCACCCCGGTAATCAGAAAAAAGTGAGAAAGGAAATGTGCATTTAACGCATAGGTCGAAGGAAATATTCAAGTACGGGAAATAAGACGGAGTTCGGAATACGCCCTGGACGCCGTGTCGGCAAGGTGAATTTATGATAAACTGCGAGGACGTTTCCATGGGGACCAGCGTGAACACTGGTGGGGGAAACACTTTCGTTTAAGGAACTGAAGGAGGGAGTCGTGTAGGTGGTGAACGGGGAAGAAGGGGTTGCCGTATTGGAAGTCGAGGGTACCCCGCGGCAATTGGTTGGAGCCGCCTGGTGGGGGGGGATTACTGCGCAGGGGTTGGCAATGGATGGGCCTTCAAAAGAGTAGTAAAGGCGCCTGGAACATCTAATCCCTTTGTTTCGACGGGATGCTTGAAGGACGTAGGTCTGATTCATTCACATCCTGAACAGAAGAGGGAAACAGACAAAGCAGTCGGGAACCTTCGTTAAAAATCACGAGAGAACCATATATTTGAAGTCAGATTGGGAATTAGGTTGCAAAAATCGTTTCGGAAAAGCTCAAGAGAGGGAGAAGATCGGGAGTTTTCACAAACAGTGTCAGTGGGGAAGGGCGACCAATATTGTTTCCCGACCCTAAAAGCATGGGCCAGGGAATGTGGGATCCGAGCCCTCCTTCAAGCGCTCAGCAGATTGGCGAAAAGAATAAGATGTGGAGGAAGATGCGTAACAGTGCAGGTGTGATCTGGAAAAAACAAAGAGAACAAAGCGCAGACACCGAGGCGAAAAAAAGCATCGATAAACAAAGCTGGGAAGAAGTGGAATTGCGATTTGGAGTGACGTCTTATCAAGTATACCGAGGAAACACCCGCCGTTTTTCATCTACGGTGGGGGAGAAGTCCGGGCTTCTCTGGGAGTATAGTAAGAAAAAAGAAGATCTGTGCGGACCAAGACCCGAGGAATTGGGGAGGGTCTTGGGGATTAGAGATGTCTTACGTGAGGTAACCGAACTGGATCCAGGAGGGGAAAGATGTTTCAATGCGATAGGGGGGTTCTTTAAGGGGGCACATCCGAACTTTCCGGGAGCCAGACTTACAAGGCAATAGGAAAGAAAAGACTATGGGAAAACGCCGAAGAGGCTTCTCCTGGTAGAAAAAAAAACGCTGGCCACAGCCCGCTATTATCAGCAAAAAGGGGCCTGCTGGGTCGCGACCAAATCCCCGACAAGGGGCAATGCGGCGACTCCCGTTATCAATGGCTATTCAAGGTGGGGTCGATGCTACTCTAGACATGCGAGCCAAGAGAGCAAGTACTTGGAAAAAGGTGAGACAAAGAGGTGCTCTCTCTGGGTAGGGAAGAAAGGGCCCAGACCGCGAGAGTAAAGGGCAACCATGAAGGAAGGCTGGTTCTGGAAATGCGACCAATGGTCGGGGGGAGGAATAGAAACGTAGAACCGAAAAAAAACACTTTTTTTTTTTTTGGGAACCAAGGGAGAAAAAGGAGGCGCCGTCTCTTCCAATTGAGGGGGGAGGCAACTGATATCACCGGGAATATAGTGGATTTCAGAGCGTGACGAGAGGGGGGGGGGGGGGGGGCCCACTAAAAAGGAAAGAGGGGCGAACCGGCCCGGAGATACGACTGGAAGGTGTGAAAGACTTTGATTATTCACGACACAATAACAAGCTCCCGAGATGCGCTATTGTGACAAATGCAAAAGGCGAAAACACACTTTATACGGTGAATGATGGAGAAGGATACCGACAAGATTGGCAAGAAACCAAAGCGAGTACACTTCGGGTTGAAGAGACGGGCAGAAAAGGGACAGGGTATCTCTCTCACAAAAAAAAAAAGGGGGAGGGGACAGATATACAAGGGAGAAATTGCGCGACAGATAACAAACTCCATGGGAAACGAAAGCGGGTGGAAAACTTGCCCTCTGAAGGGCTGGTTTATTGCCGCGCCAGGCGAATGACCAGAGTAAGTGTGTGTTAAGCTGGAAAACTCATCACAATTCGAGATAGAGTCCCGGGGGGGGTGTCAGAAAAAAAGAGGGGGGGGGGAAAATCAAGTATTTGAGAAGTGCTTCCTCCGGAGGGTTCGCCAATCCCTTCCGTCTCGGGGAAAATAAAAACCGAGGGCAGCTCTAAGGACCACAATCCGAGTCCAGGTTCTTGTCACGTACCTCAAAGGGGAAGAACGCGCATCAGGAGGTCATGAAGGTTGAGCGCCGTTCGTCATAGGCCATCAAGTACTGCCGGGGGGCAGACACGCACGAGCATTAACTTCTCGGCCGCTGGGCGTCGCCAGAAGAAGATAAAGCCACGTCTAGCATAAAACATTGCTTCTCCGGGGAAGGAAATTTTGGGCAATGCGCAGGGCGAAGTCCGTCAGAAAAAAGAATAGCAGATACGGAGGCCGCCAGGACGGGGATCGGAGCGAACCGAAACCCCCGGACGCATAAGAAGGGCAGGGTCCAAAAGCGTCTTTCTCAAGGAAAGAAAATACGGGACTGGAGGTAGGCGGCGGCCCGAGAGAAAGGGAAAAACAAAAAAAAGAAAGTTCGGGAAGTTGGCGAACGAACAAGAGCGACCACTTACGGGAGGACCTTATGATTTTCGGGCAGAAGCAATCCAGGGGGAAAAAAATGTCCACAACCTGCAACTAGTATGGGGGTGCCTGGAAACGACAAGATCTTCGATATAAGCTGGTCCGAGCCGCCGCAAAAAAAGTGATTAAACCTCCGGGGGAATCGTCGTTGCGTTCATCAAGGGGAAAAAGGAAAAGGGCAAGATCAATTCGCACTAGAGGGAAGGGACAAAATGTAAGGATATGTAGGACAGGCTGGGCTGTCGTCCTGCGGGCGCCGGGGTGGGTGCACGATCACGCAAGGGGGAACGGGTTGGTAAAAAGGTACTCCAATCGTATCGGACAGGCATGTTCTGAGACGGGAAAAAGAAAAAACTCCATATTTCCCGGCCCCTGCATGGGGGGAACAGCAACATCAAGTTCAAGAAAGCGCACGGTGAACTATCGAGAGAACCAGCTCAAATGTCGAAGGGTGGGAAATGCGATAGCGGCACAACTGGAGACGGAAAGAGGAGGGGGGGTCAAGAGGTCCTGGATTGAAAAGAATTTCCGCTGATGTATTCTGCCTCGGGCCAGAAGTGAAGGAGGCAGGATGGATAAGAAAACGAGGGCAAAGAGGTCCTTCAGGTTCACCCAGTCTCTAAATTGTAACAACCGCTTGTAAAAGAGGAGGGGGAAGAAATTGCCACATGTCAACGGAGGCGGGTAATCACAAGGCGGCAAGACCAATTGCCGAGGGTACAATAGGAATAGTAAGAAAAATTCGCCCTGAACTCGAGGCCTGAAACAAAAAGTGTCCCACCGTTTTCACGGCTGACCGGGACCTCTGATAAGACCGACACCTAACTCTGCTACATAGGGATCACGTTCTAAACCGACGGTCGTGAATGACAGAAGGGGAATATCTGTCTTCTGATTGAAAAAAAAAGTCTAAGATCCAAGGTCCTGTCGCAGGTTGTCTTTGAAATCACCAGCGGACGATTTTCCGAAAAAGAATCTCCGGGAGGAGAGATGCGCGAAAATTAAGGCTTTCAAAATGAAGAGAAAATTCGCCAGCAACATCGCTGTGAACCGGTGAACCCCATCAGTTCTTCTGATACCCTCCTCCGACCAAAGGGGGGAGAGCAATGATCCGGCGCTGTGAGGAAGGGGATTATTCGATCTTCCAACATGGTAACTCCCACCAATGTACCCTTATTGGGCGTTTTGACGGACGGCCCACATGGTGCAGAATGGCCCAAGAGCTGGCATCCGCCCCTTTTTACTGGGAAGGGGGAGGGAAACATTGCTTCCTCGGAGGGTGATTTCATGTTTGGTGCTATATTCCGGCGACAGGGGTGGGGAAATTTCGGACGGTTATGTGTTTCGGAGGGGGTGGACGGGAACGGAGGTAAAAAAAACAACAAAACGGAAGGGAAAATAGGATCTCGAAGGGTTCAAAAGAAAACCCTCCGCAGAAGAACTACCTTTCCTTGGGGAAGGTAACTTACACAGCGTAGGTGCCGAGAAGAGGCCCCCAGGAAATCACCTACGAGGTATCGGAAAAACAAAATTTCAAAAGAACTGGGGCTACTTCATGTAAGAGGCTGAACATACGGGGGAATGTGGGGGGAGACAGTCAACGCCCACTCCAGCTTTTACCTACGATTGTGGGAGCGGTACCTGGGGCGACAATCGCCATAAGAGAAGCTCATTATCGGATGCTCGACCAGGTGAGATATTCCTATATACCAGAATTGGGGGAAACGGGGGGGAAGAACGACGATGTTGCTGTAATTGAGCCCGGTTTTGAAGCCATCAGGGGGCATGCAATCCATGGTCGAATGACCAAAATGGGGGAGAGCATCTCCGAAGAGAAGAAACCGGGGCTATCTCTTCCAAGCGTCGAAATCCGTTACAACCTGCGACATAACTTTTCAAATGCGCATCTGGTCAAGAGATAGGGAAAATCGGGTCATTGAAAAAACGTCCGAGTTCGGGCTCGCCCGGAACGCACGGGTCGCGAGCGCTGTGGTTGTACTCCTGTATAAAACATACTGGTCAATTGTCCCCAAACGTGACAACTGGTGGGGACACTTGAGGGTGCGGCTTGCTCAGGCGGTGGCGTCTGCAGACTTCTCAAAGTGGTTGCCGGAGGGGGGGGGGAAAAACAGCAATTGGTGTCCTATGAAGCCTTTGTGGTAAGCGCAGGATGGGGCGTCAACAATCAGCGGTCTTGACACCGGAGACTGGAACAAGCTACTCAGGGAAGGGGTACGGTCCTTGGCCGTACAGAGGAAATAAGGGCGGAGGCATGTCAACATCCTGGAGGAACCGAACGTCTGGAACCGCGACACGAAGCAAGCGCTCCTTCGGAAATCACAAAAATCGGGATGAAAAAAGGTGAAAGGAGGGGATGGAACTTCTGCAGCATGGCGGGGGGAAGGGGAAAAAAAAGAAATACTGAAGCTGGGAGAATCGGAAGGGTTTAAAAAAAAATCAAAACGGCCAGCTTGTCTTGTTACTGCGCCCTTAGGGTTGTCCGAAACTACCCGGGAAGAAGGGGAAGGGGAATACCCTCGTCAATGCTCGCCGAACGTGCAGAATGGGAATCGAGGGTGGAGTCCCGAATGGACACAGTTCCGTATTTGAAAAAACTTCTCATTCCGGAAGCATCAGCACATAACTACTTCAGGGGAAGAGGAGGGGAACGAATAAGGGAATTGCTCTTTCTCGGCCTCGTATCAACTTGCTTACCATGCAACTGAAAGCTTCCCGGAGGCGAACTGTGGGGTTCGAAAGCGGGGGGAGTATTATAAAAACCTTCCTTAAGGCTCGGAATCTGAATCACTAGGGGAAACGGGGGGGGGGGCCCATGGGCTCTTTGGGAAAGGACGGTGCGGCGGCTGAAAGTGGAGGACGAACCTGCTCCACCGGGAAATGAAGGAGAGGCTGGGGGAGGGACCGGGAAAACGCTTGGCAGTAACGAAGGGGAAACGAACTATACCCGAATCAGGGGAATCCTCAAGTATAATGGGAACGCCTTCGTTACTTGGTAACACAAAATACCCACGTACGCGGATAAACAACTCTGTCCACAGCCAGAGATCGAACCAATTTTGCCGGCTTGGTTCTCTAGCAAATCAGGGGGGTAGAGATGCCGACCCAAGGAAAAGGAAGCGTCTATTCCGTTGGGGGAGGAATAGACTCTCTCCAATGCGATTGGGGGAACGAATGGTCCACAAAGAAACCTGGCGCCAGTGGATGTCAAAGCGGGTGAGACTATTCTTTCCGACCAGCCTTCACTGAAAGGAAAGCAACCTATTGACTCAATTCTACCAAATGCGGAAGGAAAAAAAGCCTGGATTGTAAGTCAACCGCGCCACCGCTGACGAAAAGTAATCAAGCCTCTCAAAAAAGTGGCGCCCAATTGGGGGAAGGGGGAAAAATCACCTGGAAACTAAAAGGGGTGCTATATTTTCCTCAGAGTGTTATTTTGCAACGAGAAAAAGTGAGAGGTATTGCGAACTGCCTAGACGCCTTGCAAGGGTGACTTTGCGGCCCTTTTTCAAGCAAACGACCCACGGAAAAACGAGACCGGGCGGCGCTATTTGTAGGGGTTTACTGGAAACTTTCTAAAAACACAAGACACATGGTTCCGGTAATGGAAACTCCGAAGGTAGGAATGAAAACCCTCTATGGGAGAACTTTCGGTTGAAGAGTATCATGGTTCCAAAAGTTTTAAAGCTCTCGCCAACAGGAAAAAGGGGATAAAGAGATTACCCTTCAAATTGAACGGAACCAGGCAACCGGAAAGTTTTAAAAAACGATAGCGGATTCATCTGATTTCAGTTGGGGGGGGGAGGGGGAAGGGAGACATTTTACGCGATGACAGAAGTAAGTTGTGGGGTTATCCATGAGGTCAGAAACATCCAAATAGCGCATCTCCGGAGGGAGTTCATCCGTTGAAGAAGAAAGCTTGGAACAAAGACGGCCTTTGCCCGAAGCTGACTCCCGGCCTGGGGAGGGAAAAATCCTTCCCGCAAAACGAAAGGCCAAGAGAGAAACCAACTCCGATTCTCAGTTGAGGCAGGTGCAAAGAATAACTCCCTGGAAAGAAACAAGGCCGTTGGCGAGAAAAGGCGGACTTGTCAGCGGGGAGGAAGTTCGGGGAAAGATCACCATCCATCGTGGGGGGAAAGTAAACTGCAGATTGGCAGCCACGCTGGAAGGGGTCCCTTTTACTGCGCGACTGTCTTGGCCGTGTTCCGACCCACAAGAAAGCCGCACACACTGCGTTAGAGGAGACAAGGGGGAAAAGAAAAGGGCTGCTCTTTGCTGGCCAGGATTGGGAAATCGCTGGTATATTCTCATCGAACGGAATAGCCGATAACGGGATTCCACGGCATTCATTCCGTGTCGGGGGACGGAGCGAACCCCCGAACCCAAAGTTGAGAAAGAAGAGGGGGAGGATGTCCAGCGGGGACCATGGAGCCGCAGGGGAAAGGAAGGAAGGAAAAACTCCGCGTTTCCCATGAGCGGGAGGAGAGGGACTTCTTCGAAAAACGGGCGATAAGGAAAGTTCGTCTGTGCACCCAATCGAAGAAACTGCTGGTCGGGAGGAGGGGACTGTAAGAAACTGCAACCAATCCACCACCCCCACCAGGAAAAATGGGCAAAACGAAACTCGTGATGTTTTCGAACTAAGGAAGATCTTCTAGATCCTTAAGGAAGGTGTGAGCCCGCTCAGAGGGGGAAAAAAAAACAAAGTTCGGGACCCTCCGGGAAGAGTTGGGCATCTTTCAAAGGGCGACGACCGACAAAGAGCAATTCAAAATTTGAGGAGAAAGAAGGCCAATGTAAGTCGGTATGCTGAGACTCTCCTTCGTGGGCGGAGGAAGGCCGGACCGTGTTGGGGAAGATCACCGACCGGGAAAGGGGACACCATCGGGATAAAAGTGACGCAAAAGAAAGGGGATCTCTCTTGACTTGAGGGGCGAATCCACCCTGCCCTTGGGAGGTCGGCAACAATAGTGAGTCGGGTAAAACAAAATCGCTTTCTGTGAAAATCATCGATCCATACGAAAGATATTGCGCCTGTTCGGAGGACGAAGAACCTATAAACTTCCTTCAAGAAACATCCGGTGGGCTAAAGAGGGAGGATTTTCCGAAGGTTCCGCTGCTTGGTTGACCGCGTCCCGAAAGTTAATGTTGGGAAAAGGCGCCCGGATAAACCGCTGCGTCAAAAGGCGTGAACCACTGAGTGGATGTCAGGCCCGGCGGAAGACAAAAGAAAAACGACTTGCCAATGTCAAAATCGACGTTAATTCACAAAGGAGGTCTGCAAATTGCCTGGAATCGCGGACAATAGCAATCACATTCGGGGGAAAGGTTCCTCCCGCCAGTAAGAGAAAGGGAAAAGTGTCCCCAAGGTGGCACAAGGCCATGGGACATAAGGGGATATACCTCGGACACCGACGCGGAATCAGGGAGGCATTGACGATCCGAAAATACGTCTGCGCAGTCCCGCATAGGGGAGGCGTCGCGATCCGATTGCTATGGGGACAAGTTCCTTTAGAAGGTGTGCCGGATTCATCACCATTGCGGACTTGGCCGAGAGAGAACATCAGGTATCGTCCCTGGAGCATGCGACCCTTGGGGGTGAAAAAGGAAAGGACATGAAGCGTAATGCCGAGTGACCGTTGGCGAACATCCAGAGGGGGGCGTTCTAAAAAGGGTCCTTCCCCATCGTTCGTCTTAGAGAACTATAAGAATAAGGCAAAAGTCGCAGTTTATACCGGCGAGGGGGGGGGGGGAGTTGGCATCGTCGAACATGTCAAAGAAAACACACGACAGAAGGGGACAGATGGATTGGGCGTTGACGGCGCACATGGGCAAGGTCTTGGGGCCAGATAGCTTGCCGATACAACTGAAGTCGAACAGTTCCTTTTGAGGGTGAACGTTCCAGTGGGGGGAGAAGCGGAGGTGGATTTATGTGGTCTATCTTGGCGAGGAGACGGCGTACCGAAATTCGGGAACGTGTAGTTCAGGAAGGGAGAAAGGACTTTTTGCGGGAACGGAAGAGAGATCTAGTCCCAAAAAAACGGAGGGGTAAGAGAGATTCCCGCAACGTAAAGACAGAAGGAAACTACACGTTCCCGTTCGGTACGTGGCCAGATAATAGTCTAAAACGAAAGAAAAAAGAAAATAAACTGGAACGGGGAAAAAATTGAAAAAAATGGTAAAAAAAAAACTGCATGGAACGGACTATAAATCAAACCTTGCCCATGTGGGCCGCGGCCGTCAAACGAAAAACAAGGTGGTACATGAGGGAGGGGGTGGGGTCGACGAGAAACCAATACGAATCACTGAAGGGGTATCCGAAAGATCTCGACCAAACTTTGAGAGGATTCTACGGGCCATAATTAACAGACGAACGGGGACAGGGTTGTTATACGACCTTTCAGGTCCCCCGGGGACAAAGGAAAAACCGCTTCATTGCGATTACACCTGGTCATGCGAGTCACCTAAGCCCCTGATACGGGGCAGCTCGGCCTAGTTCGGGTCCATGTGATTATCCGTACAACTGCAGACCTAATTTCTCAGCTGGGAAGACCCCACATCAACAGTCGGTCCTGGAAAGAGAAACGAGTTCGGCCCCTCGCCCGACTACGGCAGGGTCAAAAGGAAAGCGGTGGCAGGGGTATTATAAGGGATCCGGTGTCAAAGGTAAAGGGACAACTGGTTACAGGATGAAGGCTTCGCAGACGGCGGCGGGGTATTGCAGGACCAAGGGGCTGTGATTTGGAAGAATTGTCAACGGCTAGGGGGTAAAACGCGAGGACTGGACCAAAATGTGTGAGTAACACCGGGACATTTGACAATAGCCGGCAACACGTCTTCAAATCCTTGAGAACACATAGTGTTGGGGAGGAAGGGGAGGTCACTTGAAGGACAGTCGGTTTGATCCGGGCGGAGCATAAAAAACGCATGAGAAGACGTGGGCCACGAGACTATAAAAAGCGAAACCTTCGGAAATCACGCACGCGGTGAAAAAAAAAAAGAATCTGGTCGCTTGAAGTCGTCTCCACTTTTGAAAAAGAGAGAGAGGAGGGGGACTGAACAGTCGCACATATACTGAGATGGGAGGAGGTAACAAGCCGCGCGGGCAGGTGTTAACTTCGCCGCGATTGTTGCCGACACTACTCAGGGGGCGGTAATATTGGTTATTTCGGGTACCACGTCAAGCGCGCTACATTCAGAGGGGGAGAGAAAATGGAGAAAAGGATAGATTCCCGATGGCGTCCAAAAGGGACCGGTCTTTAGGGAAACACACCGGGGAGCCGGCAAGAAGGAATGTAAAGGCATACACTTACCGGCATCTGGGAAGAAGGGGGCTCGGGGTCGCTTGTGCGTATCACGTATAAAGAGGGGGCAAAAGAGATGCAACCGGAGGTCCGAACTTGGGGTTCGAACCGGAAATCGGAAAAACAGAGGTCAGATCTGGAGGGGAGGCATCATGGTGAATGGGAGATGGGGAAGAATGAGGCGGGGATCTGGTCTGCGGGGAGACGACACTTCATCCGGAAGGAGGTAACGGGGGTGTAATGGGTTCGGTCCGCAACAGACCGTGCCTCCGGGAATCACTCCTCAGAAGAAAGGGGTAAACTCCGAGGGGAAAAAGGGAAAAAGAACCGGATGGAAGGAAGGATCAACACGCTGAACGCCCTAAGGGTCGCGCCAAGGTGCCCGGCGGGTTCGCGCCCTATCCCCTCAAACGGGGCGAGGACCGACTCCAAGTGATCTTCCGTTTTCAAAGATGCGCGCTGCCACAGCCTTTCGAACAGAAGCGCCTCAGGGGGGGAGAAAAGGGGCTCACCGAGGCTTTCTTGTGCGACAAGAACAGCCTGCCTCTTAAAGTAAAAGGGCAAAAATAAGAAAAGCGTGGCTGCACAAATGCGAGTAAGCCACGGGGGTTTAAGATTTCAATACCAGGGTCAGCCACCGCTGACAAATGAACTCTCTGAAACAGGAGACAACGGAGGCTCATTACAAGGGAGCAGGCAAAGAGATCCTGGAATAGTCACATTATATGGGGAATACGGTTTTTGCAACGATAAGGAATGAGTGGGGAGAAACCATGCCTTGAGACAAAAAGCCCGCTGTCAAATCGGAGTTGTTCAAACATGTCTTAGAAAACAACGACCACCCCGAGAAAGCCGCACCCAAAGACTATTGGTATTGGGTCGGCGAAACTTACTCGCTGGAAAGCGCGGGGTAAATGGCGCCGGCTAGAAAACAAGGACAGCAGAGTGTCAAGTCCTACAAGAGAGGGGGGAAGGTTGGTAGAGGGCCATGGGGTTCCGCAAGAAATTGAGGGGT
>Ga0179593_1408562_pt1 | contig 11381 bp, 10 predicted proteins | sample CZODoug2_1_08_16_FD_185931 | JGI IMG/M metagenome (GOLD analysis project Ga0179593, IMG submission 185931) | Vadose zone soil fungal communities from Angelo Coast Range Reserve, California, USA - CZODoug2_1_08_16fungal (PacBio error correction) | ecosystem: Environmental > Terrestrial > Soil >...
TAACAGGAAAGATACGGGAGCTTCCTGCGACCCAAAAGCAAGGGCGGCGAGGCTGATCGCATCAAGGGCGGAGTGCTGAAGGAGGGGGCAGATCCAAATAGTGAGGAGGACCGGTTGAAAAAGTGGTGCGGGGAGACAATCCGATGGGAGATCTAAAAAAAATGAAAAAAAGGGGCTCTAAGGTACGGATCCTAATTACACTAGCATCGCCAAGGCTAGGCGAGGAAATAGAGGGGGGAAAAGGGCGACGCTTGGTAGGGGACATTCAAAAAGTTGACGAAAATCTCCCTCGTCACTTGTCTCTTAAGAAAAAGTAGGTATGCAACTACCGAGGGGGGCATCCAAAGCTCAGATTAGAAGGACTTCTCTCTTCGTACAGGGCAAGCCCTTTATTCTTTTCGCACAAGCGAGAAGAGGAGAAGGGGAAGATCCGATCTTGGTTTCTCCGGGTACATCGGTTGGTAGAGGATATAGAAGTCTCGATGGGGGGGAGGGGGCAAATGAGAGAAGCATTCACGATATTTTAGGAAGAAGGCGAGGGTTGTGGGGGGGAACTGGCAGAGAATCCGTCTCTTGGGAAAGGGGCTTGCCTCCAAAGCGCGTTACCCCCCCTCATAGGGGAGGGAGAACAGAAAAAACACAGTGAAACATAGAGATCCCAAAAGGTTAATGTCGCGACCGGGGGGAAAAAATATCGTGACGGGGGGGGCTCAGTCTAGTCGAATGAAATTAAAGCGGCTCGCAGTGATCTGGAAGAAACCAGTCGGGGCGCATGTAGGGTAGGCTGGAATTCAGAGGGAAAAGATACTTCCAGAACTCAGGTGGGGAAAAAAGACCTCCGTAAAAAACCCCATACAAATGGCGTTTCATTGCTAAATCAGTGGGGAGAAGGTAGCTCATTGGGACTTGGAGAGACGGGCGTAGCACTTGAGACGGAACGCCCAGGGGAAACTGGCGGGTGGGGGGAAAGAAAAATTAACGGGAAATAGGGACTCACTGTCCGGGACCATCCAGGGAGCTCATTACGAATATCAGATCGTTTTAAAATTTGTCCTCGCCGCCGTGCCCAGAGGGGTATGGGCATGTAGGTGTCCGCCGAGGTCAGAAAACTCCTGATCTTACGTACAAGTAGATTCCGGTGGTTCCGTCTGCCGGTAAGGTTCTACTTAAAGAGCGGACAGGTTAAGGGGGGACCCATCGCGGGAGGTTACTCTACCTCCTTTGCGGAACGACCACCTCAACTAAAATTGTCGGGTATGAGGGGAAGGAGAATTAATCGCGTTAACAAAGGGCACGGGACGAAGTAATCTAATACTTAGAGTCCTGAAAAAGAGAAGGTCCATCAAAGGTGGTGACCTTAAAGGCAATATGCGAGCAGCTTCGGTGTCTAGGACGTCCTATGAAAAGTTCAGGGACGCTTGATAGATAATAAGAACAAGTCTCGATGGGAAAAATCGCTCTGAGGATTTGGTTGTAATTAAAACTAAGGAGGAAACGGTTCTCATGTACCTTCGATGGGAGGCGAAACAAAAATATGGTCGAGGGCTAGGAGCCGCGGCAAGTTCAGGGGTCAGGGTATTTCGCGAAAAAAGAGCTAATGGAATCCCAGGCTCATCACGTGTCAGGAAGGGGGTGCATCTCTTACTGCGCGCAGTTCGGGACCTTCAATAGATTTCGGATCACGCACCCAAGAAAACAAAAGAATCTAGAGGAGCCGTGAGAAGGGGAGGTTCCTGCTGTCACCCCTATTCTCACATGGTCCTTAAGGAAAAAGACCGAAAACATAGAGCGACGTACTCTTTGGCTCTTCCCCCTCAACAATCCGGCAACAGACATTCCAAGGCATTACCAATAGATGACAGGGGAAACACGAAAACGCCTTCGTACTCATCCTCGAAGGAGGAGGTAAAACGCACGCGCAAATTCATTAGCTGGGAAAGGCGGGCGGGGAGGCGAGCGATCTCTGGAGCTAAAAAAGTTGAGGTCTGAACCCGGCGCACGGGGAGACAAAGATCAAAAAATCATCAGCGAAGAAAAAGAAATCCTCAAAGAGCAGTGAGGTCAGCGGAGGTTGCCGCCTCTTCATTCAAAATATTTACGATACAGACCAACTGGGCAATGCATCTCTGAGAAGCTGGGAGTGCAAAAGATCGTCGACATTAAGTGGAACAGGAGCAGGAAAAAGGTCATCCACGCTCTCATTTCGTAAGAGGAAGGGAGGGTAGATCTCTTCGGCCAAGAGCGGGTCGCTCACATCACACTCTCTTGGCAAGAAACAGAAGGTAAAAGCCTACCATCTGTTGGGCGGGGGACAAGTGATAGGTCAACTATATACATGGGGGAGGAAATATAGGAGGAAAAAAAAGTCTCGGAAGAGAATTGCGGAAGCGATGTGGACCTCGTCACGGGGGCGTGCCGACCGTACGAGTAGACCTTCCGGCAAAACTGAAACTCGAAGTAGGAAAATGATTCTTGCAGCTCCTTGGAATAATCTTCAACCCAACCAACAACCCCCCCAACAAACAACACCACGCAACACAACCCCCAAAAACCGAACCCAGACCCCCCAGGCCCCCACCCAACACCCCGCACGAAAGCCACCGTAGCCCCCACCGACACTAAAATGTCGTATAAGAGAGCGGTCCCTATAGGCTATGAGAAAATAGCGCGGCGGCAAAGCTCCTGGGAAAAGTACCCAAAGAAAACATGTTTGTCTTAAAGTAGTCACCGGAATCCATCCCCCCCGTTCGGAAGCCCGGTGAGCTACACAGACCACGTCACGGGGACGGCGACCGGGGAAGCCGCAGAAAAAAAATACAGGGGAAGATTGAGGGCTCGCATAGGACAAGCGCGGTCTTGAAAAAAAGGGATTCACATGGAAAGGCCGATATACGGATTGAGAAAGCCGCCAAAGTTCGGACGTCGGTCCGTAGCACTGACAGGGGAACCTCTAGTTCTCGATAACGGACCCGGAGAAAAGTCGCAAAGGAGCGTTGCCGACATTGGAAGGGAACCCGCAGTCGGATTAAAGGCGAGAGTCCTCCAGCAACTGATCTATTTCAGGGACTAATAGGGAAAAAGTAAGGAAAAACGGACGGCCGATCGGGGGGGACCGTCAACCGAAAAAGCAAAGCATTCGATAGGAGAAAAAGGGCAGGACGTTTGCCGACAAGTGATGACCGCCATTAAGAACGCAGAGTTGCGAGAGTGCCGGGGCGCCTGGCTAGGTTGAGGAGAAGAAAACGGGGTTGAACTTCGTCCAAAACGGCGAGGGGAGGGCCGGAAGATTCACACAAGAACGGTCTATGCAAGGAGAACGCGATGAGCGGTACGGGACGAATCGCGAGAGCCGATTGAGATGATCTCTTTAGGCAAGAACATCCATGTACCATAGGCAACAAGCGGGTCGAAGGACTCGGAAGATTCTCTAATAGAGAGGAAGTCACCGAGGAAGGGAAACAGAGACCCGGGAGAGGAGGTGAATTGCAAAATTTAGGAGCAGCTAAAAGGGGGCTCATTCGCCGGGCAATGAACGAAATGTGGAAATCTGGATGCGAGTCTGGAGAAGACATAGCAGAATCTAGCGATAAGGGGTCTAGGTACCAAAACATGACTCGAGTATAGTGGAGTCACATACACTTCAGCCGGGAATACTAGAGCTACCGGTGGCTCGTGGCGTAAATCTGGGGTGGGGCCTTCTTGGCTTGAAGGCCTAGAAACAGATTTAACCTACCTGGCGCCTGGGTTCTGGAAAAGGGAAGGAGGACGAATCCTGTGATAAGGAGAAAGTCATTGGACTCCGTGGCATCTAGAAAAGCTAGAGGGGGGGGGGGGGGGGTTGCCGTGGAGAATCTAGAGGGCCTGGCAGGACGAGTGGCCTGCGAGGGTCAGCTAATCCTCGACCGACCCGTACAAAACACTTATTTAGGGGAAGTTCAGCAGGAGACCGGAGGACATACACCTTTCTGTCGCGTCAAAAGATAAACAAGAACCTTTTGGGGGGGTTCCGCCGCTAACTCCACCTCTAAGCCAAGCTCTTCGTTGCATTCCCTCCCTTCTTCCTTCCCTGAGTATAGCCATAGAAAGCCACTTCGGGTCTGTAAGCTAGGATAAAAGAGGGGGACGAACAAGAATCCGGCCCAGGAAAGACCAGGCGGGCAGGGGAGGAGGAAAAGCAGTGGAGGAAATTCCAGACGGGGAGGGCAGCAAGTATTCATACAAGATTGGACCAGAGATGGTTGAGAGAAATGTCCTGGGTACTCCGGTGGTCACGGGAAGGAAGAACAGAAATCTGACCAGATCAGAGCCTCTGGGCATCGGAGAAGGCAATGGGGGTCTGAGTCCAAGAAAAGGAGGGTTCCATCGCCTCCCGGAAAGAGACTACTGGGGGCCAGGGAAAAATGCGGCCGGAGCGGAACAACGGGGAATCGAAGTGGTCAGGATCATGAGGGAGACATCTTTCTCGCCGAACGGAACTTCCAACAGAAGGATCACTTCGGAAGGAAAACATGCCCAACAAAGAGCGGAAAATGTCACTTAGGCTGAAAAACGAAAGGAAAGTGACCAACTGACATACGCCGCGCAGTTCCTCTCCACACTAGAACGAGGGGGGTCTCCATTTGGGGGGTGATTGGAGCAATTGCGACAGCAGGAGAAGAGAAAAGACTACGCGGAAATGATCGAAGGATGTATCAGAGACAAATCAGGAATGGGATGTTGAGATGGAGGGGTGGAGGTTCAAAAAAACCATGCCTTTAAGTTCAGGGGGGGGAGTTTTCACGGATCAACCGCGCAGAAGGACCCGTGGAGTCAAGAGACATACGGCCGGCAGCCTGAATGGACGTCGCAGAACGTCTCAGGGGTAAGGCACGGAAGACAGACGGCCCGTAAAACCCTTTAAGGGCTCCAGAATTGGAAGCCCGGGTTAGGGGGGATAAAGTGGGGGGGGAAGAAACTCTGTTGGGGACCCTTCTGAGGCGGGGGTGCGGAGCGGCAACGAAAAGAAGGAATCAGGCGGCCAAGACCGAAGCCAACCCAGCGCGTGTGAAGGCTCAACAGGTAGGCAAGGAAAGAGTACTTACAATTGGAGTTATTCCTCGACCGACTCAAAAAGGCCCTGACGCGCTCCAGATTTATTACCTGGGACAGGGAAGGCAAAGTCGAGGAGCATTACCGTAATATTACGTCCAAAGGGAAAAGAGGGTGAAACGTTCGTACACTCGCCTCCTACCCAAAACGCTCCTAAGTATCGTAGCAGACCCGCTATAAAGGTGTAGGGCGGAGACGGATCGGAGAGGACGTCAAGTGCCGAGCATCAAAGCATGCGCGAAGTGGGGTCAGGAAGAAGCGGCGAGTTCACTCCGTAGAGTCATCAAGGAGAGGTAGAGGCTTAGCTTGCATGAGGGGCAGGGAAACGGGCTCACTCCATCAAAAGAAAGGGGAGCTAATCCGTAGTTTAGGAAATGCAAAGACAGCACGGGTCAATCGGGGGCCTCTAAGGAGGTAGCGACGCATCAAGGTATGACAGCAAAGAACTAAGTAAAGCCAGGAATAGGAAGCATGGGTCGTTAGATCAATGAAGAAAGAAGTTTCCTGTTAGGAGGGGCCATATCGGCATGCAGACTAAGCTTACCGTAGACCTCAAAGGGCTATCCCGAAGCCCCAACAACGGAGGGGTGAAAACTATAGGGCTCAAGAACTAACTCTCTGGCGCTTTGAGCAGTACTTTTTCCAGGCCCGGGGCATGGCCCAATTTACGGCGACACACCGGCTGTGCATTAGGAAGATCCTAATACCCATGATGCTGAGGGTCAGTTAATACTTAGGGGAATAAATCGTGGGGTGCAAAAAATCGGGCCCGTTTGTGTTTGGCCAGTGAACATACAGGATTTGTCAAGGGCCTATCTTCGAGAAAAAACATGAAAGGGAGAGATGCGATCCCAAGCCAGAACGATCGGGTCTCAGAGAAAGGATAGGATAAAAAAAACATTCAGACGGGAGGAATACCGCGAGTTAGGGCAGAAAGTCAAACATTGGATGAGGAGGGATGCTCACTAAAATGTCAGGGTAGGATACATTGAGAGCCAACAGAAAAACAAGGAGAGGGCGCAGCTCAATATGGAATTGGTCGAGTGCGGCTGCAGGGCAGGCTGAAGGGACCAAATAGGTGGTTCTGCGGAGGTGTAACTTGGCCCCAAATTAGTTATAGATGGGCCAAAAGGCACTGGGTAAGGGACATCAGGGAGTTACTTTAAGTCTAGGTGACTTCTGTTGGGAAGTGACTTCGAGAAGACCGATCTTTATATCGAGGACGATCCAGGGGGGAATACCATTAACACTCTCTGGTTCTGCCTTCTGCGGTTTGAGATACTCACTTATCTGGGGCAGCGGGGGTACTGGTACACCCCCGTGGCTAATAAGGAAAAGCACAAGAGGTGGAGGCACCAAAGCACCCGCTTCCTCTATGAATCATCGGGGGATTGGGTCAAGCGGCTACGAGGGACTAGGGAATGAGCGGGGATCCTTGACAACGTCATGAAACAGCGAAGAAAAGGAAATGGTGTGATCGTTAGAACCGGACCGGAGAGCGTTTAGGCTGCGATACGGAGCTTAAAATACGCCATGAGATGTTAAAGGCCAATCCAGCTCAACCAATCACATGGAAATGGCTCGGACTACAAATCAAAAAAGGGCGAGCTCTCGCAAGTCTTTGTGAGCATTCAACGGCGGGTACGCGTACTTGGCGAGCCAAATGGTAGACGCTCGGCGAGGTAGTTTGGCGGGGAAAGGAAGGCTGGTCAACGGGGGCTAGAACCCTCAGGGTTTACCTCAGGCATTTAAGCCCAAGGCCATATCAAGCGCTGGGGGTTGGTAAGAGGCAAGGACTTCTCTCCATGTTGGGGGAATTCATTTTAACAGCCCATAGTAGCACACAATAAAACAGGATAGAGGAACGGGTGTCAGCTGGACGCTTTTGAAAGGGAAGGGAAAGGCAGAAGGACAAGTGGCGAATGGGGGGGCAAAATCGCGGGAGGGAGCTAAAATCTTGTGGGAGATGCACGGAACAACAGAGATTACGAGGGGGGGGGGGAGTTGACTTTGTCAGTAAAAGAAGTCGCGCGGTGACCAAGGGGAACAGTAAAATGAAGGTCCGCGTCAAATTCACAAAAACCATGGAAGGAAGGGTAGAAAAGAATTGGGGCCTGCAATGAGAGGAGACCTATGCTACAGTCCGAGTGGACCGCCTGAAGAGCGTTCACGAAAAGGAAGAAAATCGAAAACTCCCGATGGGAGACCATTGTGATATCATCGGTCGGAAAAGTTATGGAATGGAAAAGAGTATCGAAAGCGGGAGGCGGGGCTTCGAGTCGCAGAAACCGCGGATCTGGGAAGGCTAGGGACTGAACATAAATTGGAGTGGGCTAGAGGGTGGAGGCCCACGACAATAAGAAGTCGGCAGCAGCTGTGAATCTAAAGGTTTCTAAGCGCGGTCGAGGGTGAGAGTAATCGGTGGGAACGAAAGCAATCGATTTCTTTAGGCCAACAAAAAAAAACAAGCAACGCGCGCGAGAGGAGCGGCGACCAGTCGGGAGGAGTCACAAAAAAAACTTCCAGGGAGGGGAAGGGAAAAAAGAAAGACCAGGCGGCGCAAAGGCACTGTTAGGAAGGGGATCCAAGGAAAAAAGGAAGGGCCAATACAGCCCCCGAGAGGAACCGGGAGAGGGTCCCGATCGATCAGGAGGCTAAAGGCAATGGGGAAAGATTCCGACTAAAGAGAGGGAGGAGTGGGCGCGCGGGCGAGATATAGGGGACGGGGCTTATTAGAAGACTCTGGCTGCAGAAATGAAAGTCATAAAAAATCTAAATGAGAGGAGGAAAATATTCTTAAGGGGAGAGCAGAGGGCTCGAAGGACCATTGATATAGTGCTTCTGGGGGGCTAATTCGCTTTAACTCTAGGTCGAACCGGCTGGGTAACCATGCCTATACGAACGTTCTTGGGAAAGGGAGAGAATATTCCTAGTACAATAACGTACTGAAAAAGGGGGAACGCTGAAGGAAATCAAGGAACGCGGCGGGATGGGGTTTCAGAACGAAGCCCAAGGGCGGAAGGGAACAAAATGACACAATAAAGGGAGGAAAGGAACCAGCCTTCCTGTCTCCAATCCCGCCAGAGGACGGGTGATATGGAGGACATTCGGATCGTCACTCTCAGAAACATGGGCGAAAAAGACGATACATCTGGAGGAGGCTTTAAGGCCTGGGGGGGGAAAGTTCACTCAGCTCGAAGTCAGGGACTGAGGAAGGGAGCTGTCACAGGCCTTCTGGAGAAGTAGGGCGTGCGAGAGCATCCTGGATGAGACCAGGAGGAGGCTTGGAGAAAAGTCTTACACTATCGCTTTAGCAGATAGGGTCAGTTCTGAAGAATTCCGGAGGCACCGGAAAAGTCACAGAGCCACCTGGTTTAAAATGCAGGTACTCATAAAATGGGAAGAGGGGAAAAAAGGCGGTGCCCAGGTGCTCGGAAAGGGCAAGAACGCGGGGCGCTATTCGCGAGACAGAAGACATAACGTTGGAAGATGAGTGCCGAAGAGAAATCTCGGGAAGTGGTTTCAGAGAACCTGGGCGACGCCCGAGGAACGAAGATGTGGAAAGAAGCGCAACACACAGGGGGCAGGGGATTTGAGTCACGGCCGCTTTCAAACCAGGAGCCGAAAAAAACAGGAGAAGACAGAGATCTGAGGAAGACAGTGAAGAAAAGCCTACGTCGAAAGGAATCGGGGACAGCCGCAAAGGGTATATCTGGGGTGGTTCCACGAAAAACAGAGTCGATCTAAAAAAAGCTATTCGTGCACCCAAAAAACCCCAAAAAACCGCAAGCAAGCTGCAACCGATGATTCTATTTAGGTCTGGGGAAGACCCATTAGGTGCGTTGCGAACATGGCAGGAGGAATCCGCCAGAGGGGAGAGGGGAGGTGGGCGCCGCGGCCGGCCGGGAAAAAAAGGAAGGAGGGGTGGCACGTGAATCCGCCAAGATAGTGCCGGACTGAATAAATAAGCCGTGAGAGGAGGAGAAAGGGCAGGGGGCGGTGAAGGACAAAGGCCGTTGGGTCCAGCAAGGAAATGGGGATAAATAAGGGGTATTGGGGCATTCAGCAAATGAGCCAGATCGCCGGGAAAAGAGTGGTGAAAAAAAATCAGAAATGGAAGAATGAGAGCCGCGAGTCATAGCAGGGAGGGACGAATTCAAACAGGTGTGAAGGAGCCGGGTCGTAAGGGAGACTTACTACTGTTCAGGAATAGAAGCGGTTACAGACCTATATCAGGGGTAGAACCTCCGCCTGAAGCGGAGGATCACGCTCGGCGGCCCCGGAACTCTATATCGGCAGGTCTCATTGAAGGAGTCCATGCGGATAAGGTAGCGCGACAAGGGAATCGCCCGCAGGATGATGGGGAAATCGGTTCCTTCGTTGCATTTAAGGGGCAAAAAAAGATTAGTAGCGCCGGTGAATGGATGGAAGGCAGGCCCGAGGAAGCGGTGAGTAAAGTAGCACAAGCCTTGGAGAAGACAGAGAGAGCATCAGCGTTGGGTGGGGGGTGGGGAAGTGGGATTCAATGCTGCGGGGCGATTCATTGCGCGAAGGAATCTCGAACAACCCAATTCGAGCAACCTTGGGAAAGAGAAGTTAGACTCGGTTTTCGAGAGACGGCTAAGGAACATAAAGGTCCGGTATGGGGAATGCGGAAAGGCCCCCTAGGAATATCAGTGTTGGTGCCGCCATCAAAAATCCTGAAAATAAGATGAATGATAAAAAAATCTCAAGGGGTTCACATAAATGTGAGTCAAAATAATCTCCATCATCTAGGGGGGCTACTGCGGGAGGGGAGGAAAGCCTAAAGCAGAGGCCTCATGAAAATCCGGCTTCAGTAAGAGGAACGCAGCGGAATTGGAATAGGGGAGAAGGAAAAAAAATTGATGGCGAAGAAGTCTGGAGGGGAAGGGGACGTGAGAAACCTCGATTCACTCGAAGGAAGAGCGGGGGACAAGATCCTACTCGAGGGAGGGTCCTGCACGTCACTAAAAAGAGGGTGGAGAGTCCCGACTAGTGTTGCCAAAAAGACGTTAGGGGCTGGAATTCGAAAAAAAAAATACGGGAGTTAACTTCATCTCCAACCATGGCCTCTAAGTTGTGCAAGGTCTCATGGCTGTGGGAAGGGACCTCGTAGTCTCCGACCGTCACGGCAACAACTCAACTGTGAGAAGGAGTAGATAAGAAAAAGTAGCATGAGTGATTATGGGGAGTGTCCCACTCCATTATTTCATAAGTGATACACTCAAGTCAGCGTTCCGACCGCCACAGCTAGGCGGATCAGGGTCTCCGTTTGTTAGTCCATGAGCCAAAGACAGGCCCGAGAAGGATCACCCTAAGGGGGGTTGATTCGGACCTGTAGCGTGCTTCTTTGGGTTCCACATGGGTGAGAGATGCCCATGTTAATTTTTGGGGATATGGAGTGTTGGAAAGCAAGGAATTGGAAAGGGTCCGGATTGTGCCAAAGTATAATTAATCGAGACACACGAGAACACGCAGAAGAAAGGAAATTGTATCACGGGAAACCCTAGTCCTACTCGGTAAATTGCTGGGGAAAAAGTGAAGAGCAGGCACTGCGATCCTCCTATCAAAGTAAGAAAACTGTAAAAAGGTCTAGAGGACGAACAGGGGGTCAAACCCCTCTGGGGAGTTGGCCCTGACTTCGATTGGGAGGAAGCAAAGTCAAAGGGCAGGGGAAGGACAACACCGCGCCTCCGAAAAACTCGCGTGGGAGAAAAGGGAAACGGGAGTGCTCTATTAATAATCGCAGGTGTAAATCAAAGGAGGACCGTACAAAGCAAGGACCGCTAGCGAAGAAGAGGAGGCCTGCCAGTGTGAAGCGGAAGATGAGCTGTGTTAAAGGGGGAAAAGAACCCTTGCGGAAGGCAAATGAGAAGCTCGAGGAGAACAATCGAGAGGGCAGACGGCTAAGGTTTGTTTGGCTAGAGGTTAGAAAACAAAAGGACTATGCTTGAAGCGCGAAAAGGCATGTTGCAGGTGAGGAAAAGGCAGGCTAAACTTCCCGTATATGGGGGACAGAAAAGAAGGGGGGATGACGGATTCCTAGAGTAGCTTGAATTGGGAAGAGAAAAAGATAAAGGAACGAATGAACTAATAGTGAGGCTCGCAAAACATAATTTGTCCCACAAACAAAGGTAAATATGGACAGGGAGGACACCAGCTGTTTACGTGACCATCATTTATTGCATCAAAGAAAAGAATGGATGACGGAGGGGGGAGATCAGAAAGCAGAGGGTGGGCATGAGCAATATCAAAGTCGCCTTGATAGCAGA
>Ga0179593_1471675_pt1 | contig 11381 bp, 18 predicted proteins | sample CZODoug2_1_08_16_FD_185931 | JGI IMG/M metagenome (GOLD analysis project Ga0179593, IMG submission 185931) | Vadose zone soil fungal communities from Angelo Coast Range Reserve, California, USA - CZODoug2_1_08_16fungal (PacBio error correction) | ecosystem: Environmental > Terrestrial > Soil >...
ATTACCCCCGACCGCTGGCCCAGGAAGAAATCCTTTTCGAACATCTCAAATGAGAAACTTACATGGAAAGGGAAGAACGATCCCGGACAAAAGAAGAAAAGTCACTCTGAATTCTGGAAGCCGAAAAAAAAAAATTAAACGTATTTGGGGGGGCAGGGGGGGGGGGCAGAGGGGGAGGCCTGGACGGTACCTAACAACAAAGAAAGGCAGACCGGCCCCACCCGGTGTTATTTTTTTTGGGGAAAAAGGCCCTCAAGGGGTGGAAGGATCGCTGGTGAGGAAAGGTGGGGGGGTTGGTAAAACCCATAGCTAGGGGAAAAAAAAAAAAAAAAACCAAGGCGGAGTAAGGACGAATCGGGTTGGGACAAAACTTGCGGGGTGTGCCAAACCGACGGAGGATCAAAACGCTGTAAGGTTTGTTGGACCAAGGGGGGAAAAGACGACTGGCGCTGGCTCAATCGGGAGTTCAAACCTGTACAGAGGCAACGAACCTAGGGGTCCAGGTCTCCAGGGAAAAGGGTGGGAAAAGGTTGTTGGGGGTTTGGAAAAAAGGCCCTACCGGGCCGGAAAGGAAAGGAAAGGGCGCAGAAGGCCCCCAATGATCAAAAACGACGGAAAGGGGGGGACAATCTCGGCAGCAGAACAGGGTGAACAACCCAAAAACCAAATATTGAGGGGAATGAGGATGGGTACAACGCATCACTTCGAAAAGCGCAGATCCCCGCAAACTCGGAAAAAACAAATAGGTGATCGTACGGAGAAAATGGGTAAACAACATTCAGAACTGTCAAAACCAAAATATTGTCTGGATGCGTGAGACTACAAGAAAAACAGGGAAAAGAGGCACTCAGGACATCGTCCGGACCGGGGGCGCCAGCGACTGGACCGACCCAGGCCTCAAGTGTCACATAAAAAACTCAAAAAATCTCGGGGGGCGGCCCAGAACCGACCTTTGCAATTTTGAGGGCCTATGGGAAGTTGGAAAAAGAATGGGGTGCCTCATCTGAGGGTTGCGGCACGCGAAAGGGAGAAGGGGGAATGAAATGGGGCCCAAACTTGAAAACACACTTCCCAACCTTCAAAAAAAGACAGAGACAACCAGGGACGCCGAAGAAACACAAGACAAAGGGGAGACCCTAAACCTCATTGCCGGAGAAAAAAGCCCTGCTGATCTCTAGAAAAAAAAAACAAACGGAGAGGAAAAAATAGGGAGGGGGGGAACTATTCCTATCCAGGGGTGATGAGTTAATGTAGGGGGGGGGGGTCCAAGCTTTTGGGTGTCTTCTTCGCTCCTTTCCCAAGTTAAGACGGATGGGGGAAAGGGGGGGAGCAGGTGGGGGGGGAAGAGGGGGCTTGAAGGGGTCAAACCCAAAGGTATTAAATGGGGGGGGGGGAAAGAGACAGGCGGGCGATAACCGCTGACCATTTCACCTGGTTGAAAGAAGCAAAAAAAAAAGGAAACAACGGAAGGGCGTCGGTGGTGGCCGGGGAAACGTTTAAAAGGATGTGGGGGGGAAAACGTTGGGACAGGTGTGGTCGGTACACAGAGGAGGGGACGGCAGGCCGTCCAATTGAACCGGAACTTCCTCAAAACAGTCTTGGGGGAGAGAAAGGAGAATTGGGAAAAGTCAAGGGGAAGGACTCGGGATCCGCAGGGGTTGGCTGCGGCGAATGGAAAACTTGGGGTAACAAGAAAAGGTAAGGTTTTGGTCGTAAGGGGACGGCAAAAGGGACCGTGTAGAACGCAAGATGTGGTGCGGAAGGAAAGGGCTTTACAGCCCTTATGGCTGCAGCAAGCAAAAAGGGCCTACAAAGGATCTCCTTGGGCAGGGGGGGGGGGAAAAAGGGGCCAGGCAACGTTGCAAAGCTGGTGGTGAACAGAAGGTACAAACGAAAGGGGGGGGGGGCCAAAATCATGGGCGGCACCATAAATGCTATTATGTGGTGAACTAAAAAAAAAAGGGGGGGTCAAGGGGGATCCGACGCAGGTGCCTGGGGAAAAAACACAAATGGTTTGTTGGCAATGGGACGGGGAGAATGGGGGGACGAGCATTTGAAAAGGAGAGGGGAAAAGTTTTTTCGAGACCAGAACCGGGGACTGACCCAGGTGAAAAAGGTGTTAAAGGGGGGAAGGTGGGGGGCACACAAACAAAAAGAGCCCTGAAATAGTCTGAACACTCTTGTGTTGTCTACGGGTCAAACACGGGACAAAACAAGCCTCGCCGAGAGGAGCTGCGCATAGCCCCCAAATAGGCGCGGCCAAAAGAGATGGATAAAAATAAAGGGGGAGGGGGTATTCGTGTTTATCGGGAGACTGAGGGGTATACGGAAAAAAAAAAGTTGAAGGCCAGTCTGCGGGGAATAAACCTCTGTCCGGAAAAAACGCCTTGGAAGGGGGGGAGGGAAGTTGGAAAAATAGGGGTGGGAAAGAGGTTGTGAGGCAAACTCTAGGGTTCCACCCGGCCCGCGGACGAGTTAAAACGGTAATGAGAAAAAACAGGCCATGCTCAGGCGCTCTGAAAGAAAGGAGAAAAGGGAATCTTGGGCCAAACTCTTAAGAACAGGGTTTCTGGCAAAACGGGTGTTGGGGGCACGGCCGGCAGGGGGTGTGGGGCAAGCCTAACACCTTCCACCATTCACGCATGGGCAGGGGAAGAGGCCAGAAATGGTCTACTCGTCTGTCAACATTCATCAGAGGAAGAAGGAATAGGGTTGGGTGGGAAGGAAGTAGAAAAAAAAGGCCCGAGCGACGGCTTCACAGGCAAAAAATTTCCTTGGGGGGAAAAATCCTAGTCAAACCATTCCAGGTTTGGGACGAAAATATCAAAAAAAAGGGTAGGGAGGAAAAAGTGTGACCAACGGCGGGAGCATGTCACGGAATCCTTCTGTCAAGAAGGGTATGTTGAGGGGGACTCCGGAGGAATTTTTGAAAGCAAGAAAGGAAAGGGCATGACCACCGCCGGCCTGGTATGACAGGTTTCCGTTGGCACGGCATGGGGGGGGACCATCTGGGAACTGTTTTTTTTCCAACAAACAGGGCAGAAAAGGGAGGCCGGGAGAAACCAAATGTCGGAGCTGTCGGCACGGGGTTGGTACGAGAACTTGTCGCGCAACCCGGCCTTGGCAAAAAGAAAGTCCCTTGTTTGAAAACTTTGGGCAGGGGGGGGGAACAAAGTGCAAACGGAAAAACACGTGGAATCTCACATAGAATCTCCATTGAAACAATCTTCCTCGTTTCGGAGGAACCAAAATTGTAGTGCGGGCCGCCTCAACACTCCAGAGGCCAGAAAAAGAAAAAAAAAATAAAAGGTGAAGGGGGGATGCAGATAACTCGCCGTTGAACGTTTTGATGATCCAAGTCTTCCCGTGCGAGAGTGGAAGAAATGGTCCTAGAGCCCAGAAGGGGGTGACACCCGTCTGGTTCCTGCCACTTCTACATGAAATGGAAAAGCGGGAAAAAGCAGGCACGGGGTGAGGGGGTCAGCCTTCTGGGGGACACAAACCAAAAAGAAAAAAGGGGTTTGGGCTTGGTTGATGATGACTCATCGCAACTGCCGAAGAAAAAGTACGGGGGAGGATCATCTACGCCCCTAAGCCCGAAAAAAAAAAAACCGTAAACTTAGCCAGTATCCATTGAATCACCAGGGAGCGTGAGAACGGTGAAAAACGCAGGTAAAGCCCCCAGACGACTATTGAAGCTCCACCTTCCCCTCGCACCTTAGAATCAGACGACGAGGCGAAAGACCGGGAAAATCTGTTTTTTTTAGGCGGAAAACGACCAAAAAAAAAAAAAAAACACACCACACAAAAAAAAAACAAATAGAAAGCTGGTAAGACGGGTGGTCCAATCAAAGGGACTTGCTCGACAGGGCTAGGGGGCAGGCTAGTAAGTAGGGCGTCCAAGGTCCGACGTACCGGTCAGAAAGATCAATTTCATAAAAGAAACAACGCCTTGTACCATTGAGAAAAGAAAGGTTCTGGGATGGGAACCAGCGAAGGGGAAGAAGTCGTAAAAATGGACGGGGGGGGTGATACTGGGGATGAGTGTGTGTTGGTTTTTCCAAGGGTGGGAAAAAATGAAAAAAAAAAAAGTGACCCCGTGTCGACAAGTTTTCAGGGGTTGTGACCTCGACCGGGGCGGGGGTCTCTGTGTGACTGACAAAGGTTAGGGTGGGGAGAACTTTGTGTTGTGGGTGACAATCTAGAAAAGTTTCCGTCACTCTTGACCCGTAACAACTAGCTGCACAGAAGAGAAAAAAAGAAATAACCACAAACAAACTAAAAAGAGGGGGGAAAAAAAAAAAATAATAAAACCAGGGATGAGACAGCCCCATACGACCGGAACGGGAACTTTCCTGTGTCTTAGGGGGGGTCAGTTCCCCAATTTCCTCACATTAGGGTCACAAGGAAGGCCGGGGGGGCAAAAACGGAAATCTGAGACAAACGAACGGGAACCAAAAACTCTTTAAGAAGTGTTTGCCAACATGGTTCCTCTGTTTTAATGAAGGAAAAAAAAAAAAAGAATCCGACGGGGAAACGGCCATCTGGCCGAACTTGGAGTCTGCCAAAAAGTGCCTGGCAAAAACCTATGGGCAATATGGGAAGGTTCTGGGAGAAGGTCGGAGAACCACAGAAAACAGGAGAGGGAAAGATAAAAGGGATCCCATACAACCGCAGGACAGCACTCAGACCGCGACGAGGGCAATATGCGGGCATCCACTCTGCATACAGGCAAGAAGAGGGGGGGCCGATTGGGGGGGAAGAAAACCAATTGGGCCAATACATTTCCTTCCCCTTAGGGAAAAAACACTCAGAGGTGGAGTAAGATGGCGGGAAAAATTCGGCGTCCAAGGGGAAAAGAAACAAAAGGGGGGGGGCGGCACGCTTGTGGAAACGCCCCAATCCACAAATTCAGGGGAAAAAGCAGAGGGAAAGCAAGGATAGACGCAGCAAAAAAAACTGCCGGGGCGGGGGTGGCCAAAGCCGGAACCTGGGGACTCCCCCCCATCAAAAAAAGAGCGAAGAGGAGGGGAGTACGAAGACAGGGCCGCGCCAGGGGCGGCCAAAGGGGGGATGGTCTGGGGAACCCTGTGGGTAAGCAAAACATTACGTGCGGGGGTTAGGGGTCACCGGGTCCCAAATATTGAGTTCAGAAAAAAAGGGGTCACAAAAAAGAAGAAAGCCTGGCATCAGCGGGACAAAGCGGGTTTTGACCGAAAATTTGAAGACACCAAAAAAAAATTTCAGGGGAAAGCCGGTTCGTCTTTTGGGAAAAAAAAAAAAAAAAAATTGGGGGGGGTTAATTTTCACCTCTCACCAACGGAATGAGAGGGCAACGAAAACCACGATCTGGAAAAAAACTTGCTGTGACCGCGAAAAGGGATTCAGAGGGGGTAAAAAACGGGGGACCAAAAAAACGGGGGGGGGGGAGGGCCCGGACGGATGGGAGGAGAGGTGGGCGGGGGGTTGCGGGGGTTCTTCCTTATCAATAAAGGCGAAATGAGTTTCCAAAAGAGATGGCCCGGAAAAAGACGGGGTTGCCTGGGTGAAAAAAACCGGAAAAAGCGAAAATCCCATTCGGAGTGATTTAAAAAAAAAAAAAACTGGAAAAAAACCCACAAACCGTGGGGCTCCGGCCCCGGGGGTCGGGTCCTTGAAAAAAATCATAACCAAGAAAAAAAGGCGTCACAGAAAAAAAAACGGGCGGCCCCTCCCAAAAAAAAAAACCAAACCCTCGGGGGGAAACCCATGGGGCATGGGTGACGGAAAGAACGTCACGGCAAACACTTGTCGGTGCAGCTGGCCATAAAAAAAAATGAAGTGCCAAAAAAAAGGGAGGGAAGCAGAGAAACCAAAACAGGAAAGCAAAAAAAAAAGCAGGAAGGGGGCCGTTCCCTTAATTCCTTTTCGATAATCACTTGGGGAGAGGGGGCAAGCCAAACAGGTCGCAGAACCACCCAGGGAAAAAAAAAAAATAGGGCAAAAAGAGCATGGACACAAGTAAAGGTTACTGCTTACCCCAGGTGTTTAAGGAAACCGGGGGGAACCCAACAAAGAAGCAAAAAAAGAACCACAGCAAAAAAAAAAAAAAAAAAAAAAAAGAAAAAAAAAAAAAAAAAAAAATGTAAAAAAAGTCCCCCCTAACAACAATGAAACAACCCAAAAACCGAAGTGAAGAACAACAGAGAATTTATAAAACCTACTTATGTTTGGCAGGCACGGGGCCCGTTTCTGTCCCTGGGTCCTAAAGGGCCAGAGGGGGCAACTGAAGGGAAAAGCTAAAGCGGACAAAAGCTGCAGGCGGGGAACTCAAATTACTGTTTCAAGGGGAAAAAAAGAAAAAAGAGGGGGAGGCACAAAGACCAAAACCGAACGAAAAGCGAAAACGAAAGTAACCACCCTCTCCGGTCAAAGGAACCCACGGGCCAAAAACGGGGGGAAAAAAAGGGGAAAAAACGCATGGAAAAGAACAGACCGGGTTTTGGATGTCGAAATTTCAGCCAAGATGCCTGGGGGTTTGGAAACCGGATAATAATTAGTTGTGTGGGGGAAAGAAACCTTAGGAGAAAAAGGTGGGTCCGCTCAAGGAAACAATCAACTAACTCGACGGGGAACTGGTTTGACCCTCGAAAGGGAGGGTAATTGGAAGCAGCCTCAGGGGACTCAAAAAAAGCCGAAATTGGCGGGGGGGGAGGTTTCCTTTGCAAATGTCCCCACTCATGCAAGAAAAAAACAGGGTGCAATAACAAATGTTCCGGCAAAAGCACTAGGGAACAGGGACCTGCCTTTTAAAAAAGGTCCTCTGATTTAGCCGTGACAGAAGCAAACCCGGACACAAAAAAGGGCCCTGGTGGTCAAAAAAAAAAAAGGAAGGGGTCCTAGACCCGCCTGGCTAACGATGTTGACAGCACAAAAAAAAAAGACAGAATGAAAAAAAGTGCTAAAAAAAAAATAGTGAGGAAAACCCTCAAAGAATGACGCCCCCTCAGGGGGGGTTACCTGTTCCCTTAAGCTTTTGAGGACCCTAAAGCCAAAAAGAAGGGACCAGCTCAGGAAACCGGCAAATACACCTCGACCTTAAACACACAGGTATCCCGCTTGAAAAACGGTCATGAAAAAAAAAAATGTAAACGAGGTGGGGGGAGGCGAGGGCCACAGCGGGGCGCGCCCAATATTCAGAAGCGCAAAATGCACCAAAAAACTGGCGGGGTGGGGTGGGGGGGTGGCCTAAATCACGGTAAAAAAACCGGGATCGTGTTTCCTTGGGGCGAAAATGGGTGGTACCGGAAGCAAAGGGGGAACGGGAAAAACACGGAAAAAAAAAAAAAAGGGCGAATGACAGTGCCACCAAAAAAGGTGCGAAACTGGGGGTACCAAGGCACCGACGGAAAGGGTAGAACAAAAAAATTGAACCAGGTTTTATTGGGGTCACAGGAAAAAAAATTGCCGAGAAAGGGCAGGGGCCAAGGGGGGCTTCCGCAAAAAAGGGCGGATGAAAACAGGGAAAAATGAAAAAAAAAAAAACGGCAAAACCCACGGCAGGGATCACAGTTCATTTTTGTCACCCCAAGGAAAAAGGTAAAAAAACAGGTTGAACCTGAAAGGGGAGGGGGAAAAAGCCGAGTTGCACAAGGTAAAATCAATCAAAACTGCCGACAAGCAAATGGGTGCCTTCAACCACGGTCACTGGAGACAATGAAGGGTTACACTCGGGCAACATCAAATCGAATCAAGGACCACAGGAGAGGACAAATCAGATCGAATAATATCTTCTTACCTTTAAAAAGGAACCCGGAGATCAAAAAACAAAGGGAGACGGAAAAGAAAAAATTGGGGCGAGCTCGAGGGGAACCCAAAAGCTGACCCGGAACCCCCAACTCAATTTTTCCCAACTATCTCCAATCGGCGAAAAAGAAAAAAAAAACAAACCAAAGAAAACATGAGCGGGCCGTGGGGGTCGGGTGTCAGATGTGGGAAAAAAAACCGTCAAAAAGAAATTTCGGAGTCGTGAAGAAAGGAGCCATGCCCTTAGTTATCCCTATAATTGGTGGACCGTTGTCGATGCCCGTCGGCAAAACAAAACCTGCAGAAAAAAAAGAAATCGTGCGTACGTCAAAGGCCAAAAGAAAACAAGAAAAACCTCATTAACGAATCTAGGAACCGAGACAGGCAGAGTGCTAGAGGTCCTCTCTACACAAACCTTAATTGGGGATCGGAAAATATAGATAGACGCCACCAGGGGGAAAAGGGGGAAAGGGAAGGGGGGGGGGGGTTGTTCAATCATTGTTCTTCGGTACCCAAGAGGAAAAAAAACGGGAAAATAGCGAATGGATAAGCAGTTTGTCCGGGACGTCTCAAAGGGGTTGGTGGAAAAAAAAGGTAAGTCCTGGGGGTCAGGAGGGAAGCCGCTCCGAAGTTTTGGTGACTTGTTGTGTTGGGGGAAAAAACGACGAAGGGCCGTCGGTTGGCAATCCTGAGATTATTTCAACCCAAAAGGGAACGAAAGGGGGGGGGGGGGGGGGTCCCCATCTCTGACCCTAGCTAGCCCGTGAAAATCTAAAGCCAGGGCGGGGCAGGAAAAAGTGAAGTCGTAGAAGGAGATCAAACGGGAGGGAAATAGGGGGAATCAGGGCGGCGGCGGAAGGGAGTCCTTCGGGGGGGGGGGAAAAAAAGTTTTTAATCTCTTTTGGGGGTCGAAGGGTCCAGGGGGAAAGGGGGGGTGGGAGCCGAAAAGCCGGTGACGAAGAAGGCTAGTGGGGCACTTCGTGGGGCCCTTTGGGGGAAGAAAAAAACCAGAAAAAAGCCCCAGACGAACCTGGCGGAAAGCCCCGGCAGGAGGTGCCCGTGTTGGGCAAAAGGTTTCATTAATCGACCCTAAACCATAATGAAAGCTGGAAAGTGTGCACATGACGGGGGTGGGGGAGGTGTGATCCTGGATTAGTTGGAAAGGGGGGGAACACACAATTTTGGGGGCCGTGATCCTCCTTTGAATGGTGGGTGGCAAGGGCGTGGACACAGTTTGCCCGCAACCCATAAAGCAGGAAAATCAACAACCTGGGGATTTAGATCAACACAACACGCAGAATCACCCCGGGATAATGTTTGACACGACCTTTGAAAGCAGGCAAACCGGGCACAAAGCCACCCTCGGGGTTTTTCCGGTAAGGGACCTGTATAAGGGGGGTCAACGGAAATAGAGGGTGGTTCGGCAAAGGGAGAACAGAGCCATTCTCGGCCGCAACGCGGGTCAGGAAAAAAGGCCACCGCGGAAAGGAGAGGACTGGTTGAGGGAAAGCCGTAAGGGGGTGAAAAGAATTGTTTTCATCCTCGGTAAACTAGGTAACAACGGAAACGAAAAAAAACAAAAAAAGCAAACAAAATGGACGCGTGGAAGGGAATAAAATAGAATAAGACCAGTCAGGGGGCGAAAGGCCTCTAACAGGTGCTTCTTAAAACCCCGGCTGGGGAACATGACCACGGAGGGGGGGTGTAAAAAAAGCAGTGCCGAATAAACCAATAAAAAAAGTCTTCATTGGGGAAGCTTGAGCGGGGACCACACCCACTTCGCTCGGAGGGGGTTCACAGGGAAGGTCACCAGATCGCACAACATTTGGGGGGTTGTCAAACAGGGGGGAAAGACAACAAAAAAAAACATTACGCAGGGCAAACATCCTTGAATAATAAAGAAAAACCGTCCACCAAAAATGTTTGTTTGTCGAAAAGATACCCCGGGGGGCAGGGAAAAAAAGGGGGGGGCCCGGGTGACAACTTTTTCAGGGACAACCAAATGGCCAACGGGAACCTTGCCCTCGTCACAAAAAGGCCTACAAAGAAAACGGGCAGAGGGGAAGGTCGCGGACCGGGGGGGGGAAACCGAAATTTTTCCAGGCCACCTCAATTGGGGGACCAAATCAGAACAACAAAAAAAAAAAGGGAAGGCGTTCGGGGGGCAGAAAGGGGGCAAGGGGGGGGGGAAACCCGAGGTAACTTTTAGAAACGGGGGGGGGAAGAAAATAAGGGCTCCTGGGGCCAATAGTGTCAGGGGGATAGGCGGGGCCCGTTGGGTAGAAAAAAAGGTCAGAAGCGGAGGGCCCTGCCCCCGCTGGGGGGGGTCCGGAAAAGTTTTGTTGTCACCGGGGCTGAACAAACGGGGATCGAAGTGAAGAACAAAAGGTACGGAAACCAAGGGAAGGGAGGACTGGCGGTGCGGGCGAAATGCCGCGCCCAGCGACTCCAAGGCCTTTCTCCCGAAGGCCACAACTGCTCACAAAGATGGGGGGGGGGGGTTTGGAAGAAGAAAAAAGCTGTTTGTGCAATGAAAGGGGGTGATAGTTTCCTCGAGCAACGAAAGGCCAACCGAGGGTTTTCCCTTCATCTCAAAACATCAACAGGAAAGAACGCAAAGAGACGTGAGGGGCTCCCGGGGGTCGTGGGTTACCCAAAAGCAAAAAAGGTGGGGCTGGTGTTGGGGACTGAAGAACCGAATGCTGTAACGTTCTTCACGGGAACATTCAATGGTTTAACCCGTGTAACTAATAGAAAAAAAAAAAAAAAAGGGGGGGACTTCAGACCACAAAGTACTGATTTGAAATCATCAGCTATAACAGACGACACCGGGCGAAAAAGAAACCCTTTCAGCCAGGGCCCATCGCCATCGGCCGCCGAACAAGGGAACGTTTTTTCAAAAACCCTAATTTTTCTCTTGTTACAAAAAGAAAATAAAAAGACGTGCAAAAAAAGGACGGCTGGAGAAAGGGGGGGACGAAAAAGAAAAAAAAAAAAAAAAAAAAACCAACCATCTGGCCTAGGACCCCCGAGCAGGAATGAACCCGCTGACGAATGTATGGAGTTCGGCCTGACCAAAGCCGAATGCAATACTCTTTAACCGGGGCCGGGAAGTCCTTGGGGTTGGGACAACTGGAGAGAACGGGTTGGGTAATACCAAGTTGTGAGCGCTTGCAACGGGCGCAGTCGAAATGAAAGGATCAGGGTTAAAGCCCAAACACACAAGAACCAGTGGTGGTGCGGCCCAGGTTTTTTCCAATCACCCGAAGGTCGTGTTCGAGGTAGGGCAAAGTCAACTAAAAAGGGGAAGGAAAAGAAACTGTGGGAAGGGGGAAGGGGGAAAGGTGAACAAGGGGGGGCGTTGAAAAACCGCCTCCCCTAAGCTTTGCCTCAAATCGGACCAGCAACAGCGAAGAAAAAAAACGGGCTTGACGAACTGATTGGGAACGAACTCCATTGGGCAAAAAAAAATTACGAAACATCACCTCATGGGGTTGGGGTGGGGCAAAAAGCTTTGGCCAAAGTTCCCATTTCTCCTGGGCAAACCTGCAGGTGAAGTGGGGGTCTGGATGGGGGGGGACTAAATGTTGAAGTGG
>Ga0179593_1661271_pt1 | contig 11381 bp, 12 predicted proteins | sample CZODoug2_1_08_16_FD_185931 | JGI IMG/M metagenome (GOLD analysis project Ga0179593, IMG submission 185931) | Vadose zone soil fungal communities from Angelo Coast Range Reserve, California, USA - CZODoug2_1_08_16fungal (PacBio error correction) | ecosystem: Environmental > Terrestrial > Soil >...
GCGCGGTCGGTTGATTATCGTCAACGCGAGATCCGGTAGCGCTTTCGATTACCGGGGGGGGAGAGAAAGGGGGGGTGGGGCTTAGGAAAAGAAAAAAAAAAAGGGGGAGGGGGGGGGGAAATTCCCGGCATCCCTAAAAGGGAAAAAGGTTGTGGGAGAAAAGGGAGGAAGAAAAAAGGAGTAGTTTACCGCGTGGATAATCTCCCAAACTCTTCGATACTTTTGCTAACTTCATCATAGCCCACTCTAGCATCTCCCTCGTCAATGCAGCGGCAGGGAGAAGGACTTTCGAAAGGGAAAAAAGAAGGGGGGGAAAAAAAGAGAGAGAAAAAGTGAGGGGCTGCTGATCATCCGCGCTCGCTTGACCCTCAACCGACGCGGCCGCGCCGGCCAAAGAAGAAGAAATCGCAAAAAAAAGAAGGAAAAAAAGGAGGACGGAATTTAGGTCACCGCCGACTGCGTTCCAATTTCTTCAAGCCGCGTTTCTCGCCCGCGATCCGCATGTTTAGAACTAGGATCGAAGAAGGAAAAAAAAAAAAGACTGCAGCAAAAACGTCGATCGCTTAGCATCACGTCTTCATGCTCGATCGACAGCCAGTCGTCGTACCCGCCAAAGAGAAGGGAAAAAAAAGAAAATTGCGGGAGAAAGAAAAAAGGAAAAGGCAGCCCTCGGCGTGCCTGTACTGGCGCTTTTATCATTTTTCTCCTTGTTGCGTGCACATAGGAAAAAAGGGGAAAGGGAAAAAAAACAAAAGTACTAGGGAGAGATTGGCCCCGACGATCCGACCAATCTCCTTCCTCAGCTTCATATCGAAGTACGTTGTAGACGAGTTTGATGGGAAGGGAAGGAAGGGGAAACGAGGGGAAGAAGAAAAAAAAAAAAGGGGAAAGAGGAGGCGGGGAGGGAGGCCAGGACGAGACCATCCCGTTCTGGTTTCCTTCGCCGGGATCCCTCTGGCAGACCCGACAACACAGAACGGGAGGAAGAAGAGATCTCCGGAGGGGAAAAGGGAAGGGAGGGAGGGGAGGAGGAAGCCCCAACCCCGCTTTCTAAGGCGGCGTCGTAAGGCCGCGCGGCCTCGCTGATGTCTTCATTTTCGCGAACTCGGAAATGAGGCGCGGAGGAACAGGGAAAGGGTGAAAGAGAAAAAAGGTGGAAGAGAAGTACGAAAACGACCCCGAGTTTTCATTGGTCTAGCGCTAGACTTCTTCGAGATATCGCCGCGCTTGGCGTATAGATCCAGAGAGAATCGGAGAAGATTGGGGGGAAAAAGACCCCCAAGACCTCGCCGTATCCACTTTTAAATCTGTACGATATCCATAGCTTGTGATCGCGCCGAAAAAAAAGGGGGGGGGGAAGGAGTCGAGAGAAAAAGAAGAGCCTCCATCCCTGCTCATTTCTGTCCTGGCATCTCAACGTAACTCGAAAGGGAAAAAGGGGGAGGGAGGTCAGCAGAAAGAGGGAAGGTGAGGAGAGAAGAGAGGAGAAATCGCCCGTTGTTCGTGATGTGTGTAGGCTTTTTTCTCATTCTGCGTTCTGACAGGTTCGCTGGCGCCGGTGAAGAACCGTGTGGAAGAGGGGAAAGAGGGAAGAACCACAAAAGGAGGGAGGCAGCCGGTGTTTTCCGCGAGCTTGCGTTTTCAGGCATCGAGCGATCCGCCGCTGTCTAGGACGGCCGCTTCTATGTCGTCTCTGACGAGTAAAGGGGGGGGGAAAAGGGAGGTGTCATAAAACAAAAAAAGGAGAAAAAAAAAGAGGAGGGGGGGGGGGTATGACCAGTCGAGGCGGCCCTTCTATTGCTATCAGTTCTCTCATCGCCTAACCCAGCAGAGGGAATCGGAAAAAAAAAAGGGAGAAGAAAGGGGGGCAAATCTGCGGAAACTGGGTCTCGACTATCTTTCCCCTTCACGGCGCAGCCGCAATCCTTGTCTCGGTTTCAAATTTGAACCGGTCGAGTCGAAAAAAAGAAAAAAGGAGGGAAAGGGGGAGAGGAAGAAAGGTTGCGATGGGCCCGACGCGATTTGCGTTTGGTAGCATCGTATATCGAACCTTCAGGAGATTTGGGATGGTCTTCGCGAGGGGACGGAAAGGAAAGCGCGAGAGAAAAGAGGGGGAGGGAAGGCACGACCGGGTCAGACAATTCGATGGCCTACTTCTTCTGTCTGCTTTCCGCCGATTGCCGCCAAAGCGTCGAACCACTGCGGCGGGGAAAAGGAGGAAAAGGAAAAACTGCAAAAGGAAGGAGGGAGGAGCAAGCCGTGCGCGAGCATGTTTCCCTTCATCCATCAGCCTAGCGACCTATCCATGCCTGGATCATCGATGACACGGGTTCACAGAAAAGAAGGAAGGAAGGAGGTCGGGGAAAAGGAAAAGGAACAAGGGGGACGTGAGCCTGTCGTTGGCCACCCATCAGGCATCCTCCATTTCCTACCGGCTTTATCTGCCGAAGGACTTGGGCGGCTGACACGGAAGGGGAAGGAGTGGGAGCCGGGGGGGAGAAGGGGGGGGAATTTGCGCCAGCTCTGGCTGACTGCCTTGCACAGTCTTCGCATTGGCTGACCCGGCGCTATGGCAAAAGAAAAAAGAAGGGGAGGAAGAGGGGGGGGATCAAAAAAAAAAAGGGAAATGGAAGCCGGCGCCTGGGTCAGGCCGCGGCCGCCCGCCAGCTTCTGCGCCGTGATTGAGTAACTCATCGGCCGGTCTCGGTCAAGCCGCTGCGCTGGGAGGAAGAAAAGGACCTTTGCAGAGGGAAAAAAAAAAGAAAAAAAAAGAAGGGAAAAAGGAGACCGCCGATGCGTCTCATCACGGCGCAGCCGCTTGGCTTTCCTTCCTCGGCCTGAACCATTCTCCGGCGGCAAGGGCGCCTCGCCGGGCCGCCAGAAAGGAGGGGGAGGGGTCAGAAAGGAAAAAGAGAGAAAAAGGGCTGTCGTTGCCATAGTCCTTGTTCCTCCAATCTCGCCTGGTGCAATCCCGGTCAGCCAGAGAAGGGAAAGAAGGGGGAAAACCAAAAAAAAAGAAAGGGAGAAGAAAAACAGGCGACAATCCGGCGATCGCGGGTCAGCCGCCGCATTCCTTCTTCTATACCCAGCCGTCGTGCAATGGCAGGCTGCCCTGAGGGTGGCAACAAGGGAAAATTCCAAAAAAAGAAGGAAAGGAATGCCTCCTCCCAACCGACCGAATGACTGTGCCCTTCTTGGGGGGGAAAAAAGAAAAAAGAGGGAGGGAAAGCCGCTCCTCAACTCCTTATCATAAGCCCCTTTTCTTGCGCCAACAATATGCAGCAGCGACCTGGTTCTGCGAAGAAGGGAGGGTTAAAAGTATACTAAAATAGATTCGAAATCGCGGACAGCAGCCCCTACTCATTCTTCCCTCTCCTTTCTCCCCTTTCTTCTTTCCCATCACTATCCTAGGTCCTCCTATAGGCGACGGAAGGAGAGAGGATGTCCCCGGCCTCATCGCGAATATCCATCCCACACTCTCCCTTCATTTTCTAATCTCCTCTTCTACCAACCGCAATCGCGTCGGGACAAAGAGAAAAAAGGGAGGGAGATCTTGACAGGGGGAAAAAGAGGGGAAGGGGAGAAACGTTCTTTCTTCTGCTCCTTTACTGAAATATCGTCGAGACCAGGTTCCGCAAAAAAAAGGAAGAAGAGGGGGGGGGAAGACAGAAGCAGATGACGACGAGGGTTAGCTTACCTATGCTCGCACTGATCAGAAAAGAGGGGGGGGAAGGGGAAAAAAGAAAGACGACTCCCGACATGGTGGGCTTCACTTCTATACTTATCCTCGCCTTCGTTTCTCCTGGACAAATCGGTTCAAAAAAGGGAAAAGAGGAAAAGAAAAAGAAGAATCGCAGAAAAGAAAAAAAGAGGGGGAGGAGCGCCCGGCCATCCGACCGATGGTGTTGGGTTCTGATCCTTACGAGAAAAAGGTTCTTCAACCGGCCGCCACGAAAACCGGGAGAAAAAGGGGAAAAAGAGAGAAGGGAGAGGGAGCAAAAAAGGGCTCGCTAACGACTCTATTATACTATTAAATAGCGTTTACTTCCGGTTGAAAGCTAGCAATATAGTGCAGAAGAGGAGGAAAAAAAAAAAACAATTCTCGGAAGGGAGAAAAGAAAGGGAGAAACGCGACAAAAGATTGCGGGCTGGCTCCCTGATCGCGACGCATTTCCAACTTTTTCGTCGCATCACCAGCTCTGATAACGTCGATTTCCACGTGGATCAAAGGGAGGGGAGGGGGGGGAGTTGGGAAAAAAAGGAAAAAAAGGAAAGAAGAAGGACGCTCATGGCCTCGATACGCAAGCGTCTGCGATCTCTCGAAGCATTCTATGGCTAGACCCATGAAACTCTTTTTTCGTTTCGCGACCGTCTCGGCCAAAGGGGAAGGAGGGGAAAAAAGAAGAGATACATCGGGGAAAAAAAAGGAGGAGAAGGAGCCTCATTCGATTTCGCTAAAACTTATACCTCCCCGAGGCCCTCTGCCTTCGCCGCGCCTTCGAAAGCCACAGGGGGGGGGGGGGAAGAACTCAAAAAAAGGAAAAGGGAGAAAGCCTATTCATTATCAGCCGGCGAGAAGAGGGGGGGAGGGAAAAAAAGAGGGGGTAATGAGAGGGAAAAAAGGAAAAGAAAAAAATGACAGTGGGAAGAAGTCCTCTTCCCTATTGTATTACTGTCGCCGTGATCTTGCGAAGACGAGCGCCCGTTAAGCGCCATAGAAGGGAAAAGGCACTTCAATCAAAAAAAAAAAGAAAAAGGGGGAGGATAGTCAGGGGCCAATCTCGTCCTAGTTCATCTTTTCTGGATTTCCTCTTTATCCTCTCGCAGCCGCCGATGCCTTGGCAGGGGAGAGGAAAAGGAGAACAAAAACGCGCCCGTACTGCCACTACTATGCTTCTTTATACCGTTTTCTCATCGATATCGCCGCCAGGGGCCAGGGGAGAAAGCAAGGGAGAGGGAGGGGAACTCTGCGTTGGCCGGTACGACTGAAGGGGGAATCAGAAAAAAGGGGGAGGGGGGGGGCGAGTCGGTGTTCTCTCCTTATAACTTCTCGCCCGCCCTAGGCCAGCGATTTGGAAAAAGAGAAGAGGAAGGGGGAGGAAAAGACGTCTTGAAGAAATTGGTTCACTCAGTCCTTGCGGTTACCTCAATCTCGCCGGTCCCGAGAAAGACGAAATTCGGAAAAGAGAGGGGGGGGGGGGGAAACCAGTGCGACGGTCGTCTGCTTTTTCCTCTCTTCCTCGTCTTTTGCGGGTCCCCAGAGGGGGAGAGAAAGGAAGGCCTCTACCATCGTTTGCCACTGGGATGCAGGACAAATATTGTGAGAAGAAGGGGGAGATAGTGGGCTCTGTTGAAGTCGCAACGTATCGAAGAGTTTTGGGAGGAAGAAAAAAAGCTGTAGGGGAGGGGGGGGGGTGGAGGGTAGAAAATGGTGCCTTCAATTCCACCCTGGTCAATCTGATTGCCGGATTTTCCGAAAAAGAAGGGGGGGAGGGGGGGTCGTCGAAAGCGCGCGCCAAGGGTATCGAAGGAGAGACCGAAAAGAAGAAGATCTCACCTCCCTCTCATCTCTCTCACAACCACACTATTATTAGGAAAATGATAAGCTTGCGCGGAGGGAAGAAAGGAGGGCCTAGGGGAGAAAGGAAGGGATGGGCTTTATGACATGGCAGACCCGCCTTCGACACACTTCCCTTCCGTTTTGCGGAAAATTCGGCAATAAAATAAAAAAAAAAGGGGTTAAGGGAAAAGAGGGGAATGCGCCAATCGACCAGCTGATGTCGTTTACCGTCTTGGCTAGCGCCAAACTCTCGATACGGGGAGAAAAGTCAAGAAAGGAGGGGGAAAGAGACCAGCATAACCAGGTTTGCCCCTTTCCTCCCATTGGCCCCGATTGTCGCGAACGGCTCGAAAGAGGGAGAGCGGGACCACGCAACCGACGCTTCCGCCCGCCCCCCTATCCGCCCTTCGCAGGGCAATAATCGCCAAAAGGAAAAAAGAGGGAGAGGGGGAAAAAAAAAAAGAAGAGGGGAAGGGTAACAGAAACTGCGTGGACCAATTTCTTCAAGAACTGCGTTTCGCTTCCACGCGAATCCGCAGGTTGAACTCCTGGAGGAGAATAGAAAAGAGGAAAAAAAAAGAAGGAGAAAACGTCGATGGCGGCCTTATCATCACTTCTTCATTCTCTATCGACAGCCAGTCCGTCGTACCCGGAAAAACAGAAGGGGAAAAAAGAGAAAAGGGGGGAGGGAAGCTCCAGAACGGGCTGGCGATATCGATGAGACCCACCGTTTCTCCATCAGGCTCGTCGTGCCTGTACGGGGCGAGGGAAGGGGGGGAATGGCGCGCCCGCAAGGCATCCGGCTGCTGCGATCGGATCAGCTGCCATCCAGACAGATGACTAAGGATCGAGAGGGGGGAAAAGAAGGGAAAAAAAAAACCTGCCTGAAAAAAAAGGGGGGGGAGAGGACGCCCGCGCGCTCGCAGCTCCTCGACTGTCATCCAATCGGGTACGATTACTTCTTCCCACTGCCATTTGACGATCGCGAGGGGAGGGGGAAAAGACAAGAAAAAAAAAAAGAAAAAAAAGAAAAAAATGGATCAACGCCGAGCTCCGCCGGCGATCCTATCGTAATCCTCAGGCAATCGGCCCTGCTTCGGTCCGGAAATCGGAGGAAAGGAGGGGGAAAGGTTGAAAAAGAGGGACGAGGACCGCGGCGAAGTTCCGCTCTGTCCTCTTCTTATGTCTTTCATTTTCGCGAAATCGAAAAGGGAGGGGAGAGGAAAGGGGGGGCCAGGGAAAGAAAAAGGGGGGGGGAAGAGACAGTAGAAACGACCGAGTTTCATGTGTCTATCCTAGACTTCCTTCTAGAGATCGCCGCGCTGGCGTATAGAGCAGAGAGAATCTTCAGCAGCGGGGGAGGGGGAGGGAGGGGATTTGAAGAAAAGGGGAGAGGAGACGAAAAATGTGGATGCGTCGCCGCCTCCGGGATCCATCCCGCAATCTGTTCGCTTTTCTCCATGCTCTCGCCTCCATCCCGATCATTTCGTCCGAGAGAAAAAGGAAAAGAAGGGGGGAGAGGACTGTCAAAGAAAAAAAAGAAAAAAGGGAGGGGAGGGAGAAACGCCTCGGAGGACGCGCGATTTCGTGATGGTTTAATGCTGGTGCTCCTTCGCGTTCTACAGGTTGCTTGGCGGCCGTGAAGACCTTTTTCCGCGAGCAAAAGAAAAAAAACCAAAAGAGAAAACAAACCCCCAAAAGAAAAAACCCCCCCCGCAACGCCGGTGTTCCGCCGAGCTGTAGGGGGGAAAAGAGAGGGAGGGGAGAAGCAGAAAAAAGAAAAGGAAAAGAAAAGACGAGCGATGATCAGTTTATATAGTAATCCGCACCATGTCTTGATTCTGATTGCTATAACGCGCCTGAGCGGAAATCGCTTGTGGGAGGAAAGGAGGTCGGAAAAAAAGAAAGGGGAAAGAGAAGGGGGGAAGGGGGAGGCGGGGTCCCGATCTGAGGCAATCGCGATAAATACTCATCCTTCGCGCCGAACTTGTCGATCTGCGGAACCTGGGGTCTCGACGATCGTTCCGTAAAGGGGAGAGCCCAAAAAAGGGAGGGAGGAACCCTACTGAGTCTTCAAAATTTCAGATCTTCCTCAAGTTTGCGCGTGGCCCCGACGCGATTGCGGTGGGGGAAGAAGGGGAAAGTCTAACAGGGAGAAAAAAAAGGGGGGAGTACGAGGCCTATTCGTCTGACCCTAGTCTCGTTTGGCTGGCCATGCCGAAAAGAAAAAAAAGGGGAGAGGTCCCGAAGAGAAAAAAAAAGAAGGGAAAAAACGGGAGGCGGTGGACAGCGCCAGGACGAACTTCTTCTCATCACCATTCTCTTCTTCATCTTGTGCTCAAGCACCGTGGTCTGATCAGGCGTGCAGGAAAAGGGGAGGAGAGGAAAAGGTTCAGAGGAAAAAGGAAAGGAAGGAGGGCCGGGTGGGCGCCGGAAGTATGTGGCCATTTGTTCAATCATGACAACTGCCAGTTGCCGTGAGCCGGTCGGTGGCCACAAAAGAAGGAAAAGGAAAGGAACTACCGGCAGGGAAAAGGGAGGGAGGGAGGGGGGAAAGAAACAAAACTAGATCGCCTTGCAGCAGATCCGCCAGGCTCTGGCTACTTTATTTCACCAGCTTCTGCATGGGCTGACCCGGAAGGGAAAAGGGAGAGGGGACGAGCTGGATAAAAAAGAAAAAAGAAAATGGACGACGGCGTCCTGGTTCAGGCCGCGGCCTTCCGCCAATCTTCTTCTCCTTTATTAGACTCAATCGTCCGGTCTCGGTCAACCGCTGGCTCTGAGCTGGAAGGGGGGAAAGGGGAAGAGGGAGATCTCAACAGAGAAGAAAAGAAAAGGAGGAAAGAAAAAAGGGGAAGAGGCACGTCTCATCACGGCGCCAGCCGCTTTCTTCCGGCCGTGCGGCTGAACCAGCGCCGCGGCAGGGTTCGCCTAGCCGCAGAAAAGAAAAAAGGAGGGGGGGGGCTGAAGAAAAAAAAGGGGGAGGAGGGGGGGAAGAGGGCCGGGTCACCAATGCGACCTCCTGGTTTCAATCATCCCTTCACTCAGAGCTGGCGCATCTCTGCTGCAAAGAGGGAGAGGGGTTGGGGGGACTCACCGGCGACAATCCGGCGATCCGGGCAGCCGCCCAGTCCTTCGGCAAGAACAAAAAACCAGGGGAAAGGGAAAAAGGGCCCGAAGAAAAGGGGAAAAAGGGGGAAAAAAGAAAGGCCGCGCCACACGACCGATACCTGCCCTTCTTGTGGCAACCCTTGTCCATCGATGATCAGGCCCTGGATCGGGGGGGAGAGAATGGATGGATGGAAAAAAAAAAAAAAAAAAAAAAAAAGGAAAGGATAGACCAAAGGTGCTTGCGCCACAAGATGCCATCGACTGTGTTCTGCGCCGAAGGTAGGAATGGAGACACCGAGAGGGGGAAAAGAGGAGGCGCAGCCCGCGCATTAGGCCTCGAATTTGTCTGACCCGGTCCGCATGGCCCATCACCGAGCAGAAAAGGAAAGGAAGGAGAAGATCGGAAAAAAAAAGAAAGAAGAAAAAGAGAAACTGGAAGTGTTCGGAATCTCCTCTCTACCAAACCGCAATCGCGTCGGCAAAGCGCAAACTTGCGGCCGATCGGAAAAAGGGGGGGGGGGGAGAACGAAAAAAAAGGGGAGAAAAACTTCTTCGGCTGCGGCCTTGCCGGAAAGATCGTCGAGACCCAGTTTCATGAAGAAAGAGAAAAGGGAGGCAAAAGAAAAGGGAAGAGGGAAACAGATGACGACGAGGGGTTAGCTGACATTCTCTCACTGTCGCAATCACGGGCCGAAGAGGAAAAGGGACCTCAAGAGGAGAAAGACATGGTGCGCTTACTTCTATAACTGATCATCGCCTCTTTCTCTGACAAACGTGTGAAAAAGAGAGGAAAGAAATCTCCATAGGAGAAAGGGAAGGAAGAGAGGATAAAGAAAACTACGGCCGGACACACCTGTCTTTTGCTCTCCGAATCTTGATAGCTTCCGGCCATCCGACGATGGGTGGGGGAGGGGAAGGAGAGGGAGGGAAAAAAGAAGAAGAAAAAAAGGGAGAACGCGAATGCGCACCAATCCTTACACCATCACGAATACTACTCCGCGTTCTCCAGCGTCTCAGCTAAAAGGAAAGGAGAGGGGGGAAAAAAACATTAATAAAAAAAAAAAAAAAAAGAGAGAAGAAAAAAGAGCATGACAGACTAAATTCTCAATGCGAGTTACTTGAGACATTCCTACGAACTTATCTGTATTGAGGCTAGAGCAGGAGAAAAAAGGAGGGCGCGACGCTTTCCAAATTTTTCGGCGCGATCACATCTCTGGATAACGTCGAGTTGAAAAGGGGAGAAAGGGAAGTTAAAGAAAAAAAAAGAAGGGGAAAGGAAAAAGAAGTCTCTCTGGCCTCTATCGCCAAGCTCTTCTATCTCTCGAAGTCATTCTCGGCTAGACCCATGAAACTCGGTTCGTTTCCGACCGGGGGGGAGAAAAGCAGCTTGAAAAGAAAAGAGGAAAAAGGAAAAAGGGTCCTCCGCGCCTCATTTCGATTTCTTTTCTTCGTCAAAATGAAGACCTCCGCCGAGTCCCGCGCGCCCTGTCCCGCAGGAGGCAGGAGGGAAGGGGAAGGGAGGGGTTTTGGGGAAAAAAAGGGGGAAGAAAAAAGGGAAAGAAGAGGTCCCGACAGAAGCAGGCGACTTGCCCTTGAGATAGATTCAGGATCCGCCGGCTCGATCGGCGTGACGACAGTCTGTTTGTATGTCGGGTCTTGCCAGAGGGGATGAAAGGAAAAAAAGAGAAAACTCAAGAGAAAAAAGGGGAAAAAGAAGCGTCCCTATTGGATGACGGGTCGCGGCTTGCGAGACGATCGCTTTAATCTGCATCTCCGTCTAACTTCAACGGCAATCAACCTCGTCTACAACGTACCTTCGCGAAAGGGGAAAAAAGGGGGGGAAAGAGAGGAAGAAGAGTCATCTGTTCTGGATGGCCGCTGATCCGCCTCGCAGCCTCCGATGCCTTGGCGGGCGCGATGAGAAAGGAGAAAGAAAAACTCTCAAAAAAAGGAAAAGGGAGGGAGAGAGGAAGGCCCGTGCTGGAGCTACAATCACTCTCTTATACTTCACGCTAGGCCTGGTGGCGCAGCTTATGGGAAAAGAGAAAAAAGGGAAAAAGAAAGGACCTGAGCTCACCGAAAATAGGGGGGAACGGTTTTCAATTCTTTTTCTCTCCTTAAGACTAGTCGCGCCCATCCGAGCAACGGGGGAAGGGAAAGAAAAGTTCTAAAAAAAAGGGAAAAAAAGAGGGAGGGGGGGAAGGAAAAGGGTCCAAGCAGTCTCGGTACCTAAATCGCTCTATCTCTCGTGGCCCGGCTCCAATACAAGGAGGAACACGTGCAATATTCAAAAAAGGGAGGAGAAGGGGGGAAAGGTGAAAAAAAAAAAAAAAAAAAAAAAAAAGGGGGAAAGAAGCGCAACTTTTTGTGCGATAATAAGGCGTCTACCATCGTTTCCCCCTTGTTGATGCCAGGGCAACTCGGTTTATGAATGAGATCGAACGACGGGCGCCACGCTGCAGGAAAACAGGAGAGAAAGGGGGATCTGCTTGAAGAAGAAAAGAAAGGAGGGAGAGGGACCCGGCGAGTTCGTGTGTTGATTTTCAACATTGTTTGCCGTCAAGTCCACCCTGGTCCAAGCTGAGGAAGGGGGGGGGAAACCAAGGAGGGGGGAGGGGACCCCCCCCCGAAACGGCGTGTCTGCTTCCATTTCCGATAAGAGCCCTCCAGGCGCGAGAAAGGGGGGGGGGATCGAGAAAAAAGCCGTCTC
>Ga0179593_1695502_pt1 | contig 11381 bp, 13 predicted proteins | sample CZODoug2_1_08_16_FD_185931 | JGI IMG/M metagenome (GOLD analysis project Ga0179593, IMG submission 185931) | Vadose zone soil fungal communities from Angelo Coast Range Reserve, California, USA - CZODoug2_1_08_16fungal (PacBio error correction) | ecosystem: Environmental > Terrestrial > Soil >...
GCCCACAATAAAAAGACACCAGAAAAAAAGCATACGGTATCCACCCCCCGAACAGGAAAAAAAAAAAAAAAGGTCCCTCTTTCAAAAGATCGAACCACCTCCGCTAAATGAAAACAAAAAATTACCCAACTATCCATCATCCCCCAGACTTTCCAAAACACACAGGCTAATGCCTCCCTTTCCCGAGTTCCAAAGAGTCCAAGAAGAAAAACCACAATTCCTGGGGAGAATCCGTATTACCGGCATCTGCCAACTGCAAAAAAAGCTAGTAGGGGGTTGAAGGAAAAATGGCCCCGTACCTTGGAACAGGGAACAACAGGCAAATCCCCCACGGGAAAATAAATTACCCTCCTCAGGACACCCCATTGAACTGTGGATAGGAGCTCAATACAAGAGACATAAAATAAAAACCACAAACAGAGGCCCCCGGACATAATTTTTCATGCAAAATCCAGGGGGGAAACATGAAGCCGAATCACACGGTTTCAAAAAAACGGGGGGAAAAGAACTTATTACTTAGCCTTTAACTTTGGAATTCACTTCCTTTCCCCGCCTGATCACAACGATTTTGGTAAAACAAACCTTCGGGGGGGGCCTGCATGTAGGGTGGGGAAGGGGACTTTCATTTTTCCACCCTTCCCTTAGAAACGAGTTCTCCTTTCGTCGGGTGACGCGTAAACAAAGGGAAGGGGGACTCCCCAAGGAGCATTTTGGGAAAAGGGAAATTATGAAGTCAATGAAACACGGCAACCATCATTTAACATCAACGTGGGTAGGGGAAAGGAGGGAAACATTAAGACTCAATCGTAGGTGGGTGGGTGTGTTTTTGGTTTTCAGAGGGAAGGGGGGTTTTTCGGGAATCTTGGGGTTTCGCACAAAAAAAAAACAGTGTTCGGACTGAAAACCAGGCAAAAAGGGTTTATAAAAAAAAAAATAACCCGGAATGAAAAAGATCAATCAAACTGCCAATGGACACGTCGAAAAAACACGTGAAACCGCAGGGGGGGGGGGGAACTCCATAAAACAAAAAAAAAAACAAGGAAAGCGGGACACTTATTTATGTCTAAAAGAATGTCCAGGCCTTTCCAAAAACCAAAAAAAGAATGGGGGGGGGGGGGGAAGGCAAGGGGTTTTTACCAGAAATAGAACTAGTAACATCTCTAGCCCCCAAAGGGAAGGTGGGGGGAAAGAGAGGGCCGGGCCCGTTTGGGGAAGGAAAGGGGGCATATAACAAAAAGTGTTGGTACTGCCTCGAGAACCCGGCAGCACACGGCTTAATTCCAGCCGCAACCAACGGGGGTAAAAGCTTGGGGGGGTTGGACCAATACAAATTTACTCTCTGATGGGGTTGCCCGAAACCCCCTTTGCGTGCCTCCGGGGGTGGACAAGGGTTGAGTCTCATCTGTCTGTGAAAAAAAAGGACTGCTCGGAAAAACCTCCTAAACTTGGCGGAAGTCAGTCACCCCAAGGGCCACAGGGTTAACACGGAGGGCTCTTCGAGAATTGCAAAAGCAACTTGGGACAGGAACGGGGATGGCCCGCAACCGAACACGGGAACTCATGTCCAATGGCCCACAAAAGGAGGGGGAGGCTCTAAAAGGATGTTTGAATCCAACCCAAAAGGTAATCCTTACAACAAATTATGCAGCAAAAGAGCCGCACTACGGGCGCCCTGGGTGGACCACCAGTCAACGGAAAAGAAAGACGAAAACTTTCAAACAGGACGCCCACCCACTAGAAACTCTCTTCTCAAGGGTCCGGGGGAAACTAAGGAGACCTGGGGTGAGGAATTCACAGAAAAGGGGGACTTACGTCCAAAACCCTTCGTCCGCGAAGATGTGGATTCATTACCAGGGAAAACGGTGAAAAGCTTGCCCCATTAGGTTTTGACAAGCCGAAATTGGAAACAAAGGAAAAGGAGGAAATATGTTTTTGGTTGGGGGGGTGTTGGGGGATTCACCAATTTCCATTAAGTCCGGGCCTAAAGGTAGGGGAAAAGCGGGGGTTGTTGGCTGACGGCAAAAAAAAACACTGTTGAAAAATAGGGGGAGGGGCCGAGTAACGTAGCACATCCAAGACAAAATCCTTACATGGGACTTCGACAAGGACCTCTGCCAAAACTACCTGTTGTAGATCAAAGAAAAAAAGACAAACTAAACCCAGGGGGGCAAGCAGAACAGAACACAATTTTTTTTCCAGGGACAAAGAAGGCAAGACGAAGGGGAAGGAAGGACGGAAGGGAATCCGAAAAGAAATAAAGGACGGTTTAAAAACGCTTAGGGGGGGGGGCCTGGTTTTAAGGGCCAAAGGCCACCTGAAACAACAAAACGAAAAATGGAAAGGGAGGGGGGGTAATTGGTCAAAAAAGGTTCATCTCTGAGCGATGGGTAAAGACAAACGAATACACCCTGACTCGTAAGAAAATCCGCGGAACCGCCAAATGAGGACAGGGAACCCAAACAATAAATTCTTTAATAAAACTCTAAACCACTTCATTAGAACCGGATTCACAAAAGCTGCGGGGCCATCTAACCCACATATTAATACCTTGAAAAGAGGTCCCTTTTACATCGCCCAGGTGCAAACTGTTTGTGAGGAAATTGACTTAAGTGGGGAATCGGACCCGGGGTCCCACGGAAAAGCCTTTACCTCTACATGGGTGGGCTCCCATAAAGCTGCAAATCAAAAACAGAGAGGGCGCGACTTACATATGGGGTGCTCATCGCTCTAAGTGGGGAGGTATTAACAATAAAGACCTATATTTTGGCCTATTTTCCTCGTACGATTGGGGGCAGCGGGCGAAAAAGTAAAACGGGTAAAGGAGCAGGCACGGGGAAAAAAAAAAAAGCCCCAAACAGGCCTGGTAAAGGGAAATTTTGCCGGGAGACAAGATGTTGTCAAATGGGCGGTGGAAAGACTTCGGGCCCGTAGTGCTGATGGGTCCAAGACGGCGAGAGGTGGTTGGCACGATTCAAAGAATTGGGGGGGAAATGCGTAAATCCAGAGGGAAAAAAAAAGATCGGTGTAAGTGACTTTTAAGGCGGAATGACAAAACGACGTGAAAGTGCCTTGGGTTCCACGTCAATCGGAAGCAGACGTGGGGGCGATGGTGTGGGGGACCGCATTGCCAAACCAGTCCTCACACGGGTTTGTGTGGGAACGGAAGGGGAAGCCCGATTAAGGGGTAACTTTTTCATGGGGAAAAAAGGGGGAAAACCCTCTAGGTGGGGGTCCTGCAAAAAAAAAAAAAAAATTTGCAGGGGTTAGGGACTGGTGGGTCATTTTAAAGGAAAGGGGTTGCAAGGGGGGGAAATACCTTGGCCAACTTAAGTTAGAGACAGTTTACGTCGGAAGGGGACTTTGGCGGCATGGTCCCTCGTGGTGCCAAGAAAAAACCCCTCCGATCCGACCGAGGACCGATGTCAAGTTGAGCAGGTCCGTCCCAAAGAAAAAAATGGGGACCTTTTGCTGGTGTGGTTGACCGGGAATTATAAGATTGGTGGCCCGCGACATTAAGGCAAAATTTGAGTGGCAACAGGCCGCGGCGGGAATGGGGAAGGGAGGAAAAACGTGTTGGCAGGGAGCAACGGCCGGACGCGTTCAGGAGAGTGCGCAGTTAGGGATGAAAGGAAGGGGAATCGTACACGGGCGGGGTGGTGGAAAAAACCTGGTCTTTCCAACTGAAGGGGGGCAGTTCAAAAAAGTTAAAAGACAGGGGGCAATCGGTGGTAAGGATTCAAAAACGGTGGTGGAAGACAACAAAAGGGGCAGAAACCTAAAAAAGTGCCATTTGGTAATCATCTTGTGGCGCAACTCAATTTCAAATTTTGCAGCGCTGGGAAAAGTGAGTGGCCCCCCTGGTTGGAAAGCCAAAGTTGGGAAAAGAACATAGGGGGGGGTTTACCGCAGGGGGGGGGGGAAAAAGCGCAATCCAAGGGGGTTTTGCGGCAAACCGGCAACTCAAAGAGGAGAGGGGAAGAGGTTGGAAAAAACATCTTTTGCACCGATGCTACTGGGCATCTGGGAAAAAGTCGATGCAAGGTGGCTCAAAGTATCACACCCAAGGGCAAAGAACAGTCAAGTCGAGGCTGGGGGAATGGTACGGTAGTCCTAAGATTTTATGGAAACAAGGTTGCTAACAAAAAGTTTTTAAATTCAAGGACGTGCAAATTCGTAATGGGGCAAATCGGGTGGTGTTCGCGGCCAAACACCTGGGGTTGGGGGGGTTTTGTAAACTGGCCGTTCTCACAATCGTGCTCCTGACGGGGGGGGGGGGGAATAAAAAGGGAAAATGCACAAGGTCAAGATGTGGGGTGGCGGAACAAGAATCCGAACGGGAATAAGCTCAAAGAGCAACAAACAAAACACCCAACGCCAACTAGTTTTCCGGGAGAAATCCTAAATGAAAAAAACCGTGGGGGGGTTTGACAAAAAGGGGGGGGGAAGGGTCCCCTACAGGGGGAAAAATGGGAATCACCTGGGAGGTGGTGTGCTTTTTGGAAAACTCCGCTACCGATTGAACACGAACAAACCAAAGAAAAAGGGAAAAGGACAAATCCTTGGGTGTTGGTTGGACGAAAAGAGCGAAGTAAACGACCCCGGAAGGAGTAAATATGAGGGTGAAACATTCAGGGTGGGAGGGGATTGTTTTTGCCTACGGCGAAAAATGGAACAAAGGAAGTGTCCTGGCGTATTATCGAAAATGGGGTAGGGTCTTGCGATGAAGATTGTGGAAGAGAAACGCGGGGAGTGGGGGAGGAAGGACGGAGGGGGGGGGGAGTTTGGGGCGTTCCCGGCCAAAGGGGGGGGGGTATCGGTACACTGTGGGGGCTTAGTTGCCCCTGTAGACGGGGGGGGAGGGTGGACCTGGGCGAACAGGTTTTTGGACGAGTCGGGAGCGCGGTGTTAATCGGGGATTATGATTCTTGGACGGTGTGGGTCTGGGGGTGGGCGCGGAGGTGGCCTTGGGTGGGGGGCCAGGGGGGGGGGACATTCACCGGGGGCGGAAGGTTTTGGAAATTTTTCTGGATCACCCTCTCAACGGGGGGAAAGAGACCAACAATGCCCACCGAAAAAATCCCGAAAGAAGGAGCAGAAACCCACAACCGGCCAAAAAAAACCAAACGGACACAAATCAACACGGCGGGAAGAAGAGGGCGAAAAGAGTCAGGCCCAACCAACCAGAAGTAAACGAAAGAGGGAGTAAGGAGGAAGGGAAGAAACAATTTAAAACGAAGGGGTCCCCCAAAAGATTCATGAAATTCCACCAGCCAGCAGGAAATCAAATCGAAAAAAATGAGGGGAAGGCCAAGACCCCCCCCCGTCACAAAAGGTCCTCCAAATCTTCAACTGCAAGGTCCCTGATTTGCCCCAAGGTTTACCCCTGGCCATCAGGTCCCATCAGAGATCCTTACCTCACGAAAAGAACAAACCCGTCCGTTGAAGCACCGTGGTCCACAAGGAAATTCGCAATCCATAAACCACCAACCCGCCAGAGAAAAAAAGAATACAATACGCAAATTTACAGAAGGTGTACATCTGGCCCGTAGATAAACAAGTCATTCAGAAATGAAAGGGAAAACAGAGAGTCCTTTCACTCCCATATGGTAAGCTGGGGGGGACCTTTCGGTGGGAATCGGGACTAAGTTGCGGAAAAAATAAGAGTCCCTGAGGGAATTGCGGTGAGTCAGGGGTGGACTACTCCGGATTCGGGATAAAAAAACAGGTTGACAAGCTTTTTCTCACACGAGCATGGGGCGCAAGTCGGGGAAACATGCAAAGAGGAAACCGGGGGGGCTTGGTGTATGGTAGACCAATAAGACGCGAACGAAAAGAGGGGTGTTTTAAGGACTTGAAGCTAAAAAGAGGAAAAGTGGTAGGTGGTTTTCGGCACATATTGTGCAAAAAAAAGTTGGAGTGTGATCAGAAAACACCGTCAAGGAAACAGATCCGCGAACGAGTAAACGTCCTCCAAAAAACACTTGCGGGGGGAACCTAAAACAACAAATGAAATCGGCTATGTAGTAAGACATGTGTCTCTCCCGGATGACAAGGGGAGGGAAAAGGTTTTGGACACAGAAAATATGAAATAAAAGTTCGCCAACATCTAACTTACGGTGGGGGGGGGGGGGAATCGTGGAGGGGGGGAAAAAGGGGGTGCCGGCGGGACAAAGCCAAAAACCATGGTGTGGGTTTTCCGCCGACAACGTTGCGATGAGTCAAACGAAAATCAGTGTGCCAGCTGTGGACAAAGAAAAGTGTGAAAAGAGGGGGGTTTGAAGGCGCACTGGGGGGCCGCAAAAGGGTTGGTCCTGGGCTCCGGTAAAACCAGTCCTAAGGAAAAATGGGAAAGTCAAAAAATGGCCCCGAAACAATTGGAAAATTCTGCTTCATCCCCAGAAGAACGGAAAAAAACACTCTACAGTTTCCATCAAAAAGACGGGGGAAGAAAACACTCCACACTAACTATTGAAATGGGGTTAGGTTTATTCGCTTGGCGTAATGGTGATTACACAAAATATGGGCATCCTTTAAACAAAAAACCAGGAAAGGGAGGAACCCGGAAAATAAGGTAAAACCCCCCCCCCCCCCCCCCAAACACTTGAAATGACCTTTTACCATGAAATAACGGGGTGCTCCCTTTTACCAACAGAAGGAAAATTGGGCCCAATTCCACGTCGCCCACATACAATATCTGAGGAAAAGGATAACAAACGGGACCGGGAAGAAAAATGTGAAACCTCTGCACAAAACGAAGGGAGATGGTAAATATACATGCCGCCACGGGCCGGTTAGGACTGGGTGTTAAAAAAGGTCCGGCGGCCCAAGTAAAAGAAAGCAAAAATTAAAACCAGGCCAAGGGAGCTGTTTTTTATTTGGGAAGGAAGGGAAATACCACTTGGAGGGGGAGGGGGGGTCGAAGTAGCGGTTGACCTGAACGTTCCAAAAAGACTTGAACAAAAAAGGGGTTCAAATTCAGCCGACCTTGCAAACAAGGAAGTTCTCAAGGAATGGCCTCCCGGAAACAAACTAACCGTGGGGGAAAAAAAAGTCCCCCCTAAACCGGGGACGGAAGACCAGAGGGGTGGGGAACAAATTACACATAGGAATCTCTTAAAGAGAACCCCGGGGACTGGGGTATAAATGGGCCGGTTCCCAACAAAGAAATGGGAAGAATAGAAACTTGGGTGTGGGGGCCGCCACCTAGGCACAGACAAAAAAGGACACACACGGAAAAAAATGGAAAGCACAACGGGACCAGGCAGCAAGGTGGCGATGTGCCGAAACTAAACCATTGACACCCGAGATGCAGAGCAGACAAGGCCCACCAAACCAAGTTGAATGAGGAATAGTGAACAAATAAGAAGAAAGGTCGCTGTCAACTACGCGGGACCATCCCAACCAAGAAGGGGGGAAGCCAGCGAGGAAGGTTTGAACAGGCGATGAAACGGCAAAAAAAAAATTTTGAAAAGCCCAAAAAAAGGACAAACGGTTGGGAGAGCCGGCAAAGGGCGGACAATTTACAATCCGGGGGGGGGGCCACGGGTGGGGTTTGTAAGCCTGCTACCCAAAAATAGTTGGGGTCGCCGACCCTTGGGAGGGGAGATCAACAAACCAAAAAGACTTAAGGATAGGAAAAGATGTTGAAACAAATTTCCCCACACACACTCGCGAATCAGGAGCAAAGTCTAAGGGAACAGATATTAAGGCCGCAGGGCGGGCGACAGCGGAACCAGGTTAAAAAGTTTGCACGTATCGGGGACAGGGAAGGTTTAAAAGACTCGGGGGGGGAAAAAATGAGGGACGGTTTGATTAGTTGGGGACGATGGTCAAGGTAGTTGGGTAGAAAAAATAAAGGGGATACTTTAAAGAATTGGGTCCCTGTCGTATTTGCCGGAGGGTCGAAGGTGGCTTGGAAGGTCGGAATGAGCAAGCGCACTGCTGGTCAGTTGGAAGTTACACGGAAGCTTCAGGTTGTCCTGACGCGGGGGTGGTGGCAGCTTGGAAACGGCCAACCATTTGGAAACAATTGGCCCTCCACAGGGTGGTAAAAGCCACATTTTTGGGGTATAAAAACCGGACAGTTCTTAAGCGAGCGGTTTATGTGGACGGACCCTCTCTGGTCTGCCGGGGGGTGCAGGGGTTAGGGACGTTGGGGGGGGGAAAGGGGGGATAGAAAGGTGGCCTGAAAGGGGAACCTCCAGTTGGTGTTGGACACGTGAAGGGATTATTAGGAAAAAGAGCTGGGTGGAAAACAATGGTGCCCAAAAACCCCAGCCCCTGGGGTATCGTGGGGGGAACCCAGCACCCACAAAGAAGCCCGGGACACAATGGGGGAAAAGTGGGGGGGGTGAGCCCGGCCTGTACAAAAAGAATCTTACTAGAGGGGGGGTTGCCGGGGAAATAAAAGATGGTGGGGGGGGGGTGCGCAGACATATACAACGTTGGGGGGTGTAACAGGGCGAGGGCAGAAGACGTAAAGAAGGGTAGGCAAAGAGACAAAGGTGTAGAGGTTCAGCATATTGCGCAGTGGATGAGGGTAAAAAAACCCGTGTGAAATGGGTCGTACCGCGCATTGGGGAAAGATCATGAGCCCAAAGTCTGCAAACGTTACTCCGGGGGGGGGGGCCGCGGATAGTGGTTGGTTCACCTCTTTGGTATCAAAACCTAAGAAAGGGTGTGCTGGGTGACTCGTGGCTGTGTGCGGGTCGCCCTCCAAATTGGAAATTTCTCGATTGCGGGAAGACAAGGGGTAAAAGGGGTGGACGGGGGCCATGAGGAAAAAGTGGATTTATTAAGGAGTGGAAAAGAAGAAAACAGGGAACCGCAATTCGGCAACAAGTGGCCAGGACCCGTCAACTCAAGATCACCAATTGTAGGCGGGGGAAAAAAAAAAAAAAACAGCAGTACCGAGGGATTCCGTTTTGAATCTTGACGAGCGCCAAAAAGGTTTTTGTGATTGCCACCCACGGAGAAGAGGAGGGAACCGAAAAAAGCGCTGGGGGGTCGAGCTGGGGGGGTACCTGGGAAATTACAAAACCGGTTCCTCCGCGAAGGTGTAAAGCGGGAGGACCAAAAAGGGGGGGGACGACAAAACGAATTGACAGGGGGGTTGGTGGGGTTCTGGCGTTGTCCCATTGGGGTTGTTGGCGACCTGGGGAAAAAAAACTTTCGGGAAGCAAGTCGTGCTACCCAGGGATTGGAAAGAAAACGGAAAGTTGCCAAGGGGGCCGACTGGGGCGAACAAATTAACGAAAGCCTAAAAGCTCAAAGAGAAAAAAAAACACGGAGCCCATACTGGCACAGTGGAATTAATGTCCCTTCCACAATCAAAAAAAAGTGGGGGGGGGGGGGGGAACGTTTCCCCCAAGGACGGTAAAATGTACTTAGACGGCGGGGGGTGCAACGGGTTGGTCAAAAGGAAACGAGCGTGGGATGCAACACCGCAACAAGTGCAGGGCAAAAAAAACAGTGGTGTTTTTTTGAACGAAAGCGACGGGGAAGGGGAAACGAAACCGGGGAAACAAAGGGGGAGGGGAAAAAGATTTCTATAAGGGGGGGTAAACCTGGTATTTCAGGGGATTTGGAATACCATGGACCAAATTTTCGAACCATGGGGGAGGAGATCTGGGGAAGGGATTAGGGGAAGGGGGGAGATCGTGGGAACAACAGAGACAAACGCGGGGGGAGCATTCCTGGAAAAACCAAAAAGAAGGTGGGAGAGGAAGAAAGACACAGAAGGAGGGGGGAGGAGAAGAGCGAAGGAAGAGTAGAAGAGTGGTGGAGAGGTAGGGAGGAGCGGCAATGGAGGGGTAGGAGGAAAAGGGGAGATGGAGGAGGCGGAGGAGGGTTAAAGAAGAAGGGCGAATCGTGGTTGGGGGGCAGGTTTATTATGGGTCCCTGGAGTGCCAGGTACGGGCATTTAAGAATAAAGTGTATGTTCATTGTCCCTGATGGATTAATACGGGGGGGGGGCGGAATTGTCTTGACACTTGCGAAATTGACTGATGGTGAAAAGTCGACGGGTGGTGAAAAGGATCCTTTGACGGTGGGTGGGATTGGGGGGCGGGGTTGGTTTCAGAGATGGTTGGGGTGGCAGTTGTTGGGGGGGGGGAGGGGGGAATCCGGCCTTGGTCGGACCAATCATATAAAAAATAATAAAAAAAAAAAAACAAAAATTTAAAAAGAACAGACAACAAAAAAATATTACAAAAAAAAAAAAAAAAATATAATAAAAATAAAAAGACATAAGAATCAACAAACAACTTATATTAGTAAAATATAGAAGGGATCCAGAACAAAAGTGGAACAAGAAAAAAGTCCTCATTAACGGGAGGTTCAAGAAATGGGTAAAACAAAACGGCCACACCGCCCGCGCCACGCATACAAAGTGAAACACCACGTCCCAAAGTTCCAGACCAAACAGAACGAACTTCCAAAAAAAAATCAAGCCAACGATCCCCAGGTGAAGAGGTTAAAGCAAACGTCGCCAGAAAAAACGGTCCAGAAAATTAAAAAAAAATAAAGGAAACACAGCCACCGGGCCCCATGGCTCCAGTAATGCATGGACCCGTACCGGGGTCCCCTAAAGGGACCGCCTAAAACCACCACCGACCCTTCACGAAGCAAGGGACACACAAAAAGAGTTTGGGAGAACTGTGGGCAACATATAAAAAGAATACAAACCACCCTGCCAGAGAAGCGCAAAAAACATGGAACAGAATGGGGGGGGGTCACATGAGTCATGGCAGAAAAAGAAAGGGGAAATAAATAAGGGGTTGAACCTGAATAGTACAGATTGTCACATAGTACAATGAAAGTAACCGGGCTGGGTTTTCCTCGCTTGGGGTTTGGGCTGTGGTTGGGTTTTTGACAAAGCAAAAGCTTGGGGGGGCCCCTGCATGGGGGAGAGGTTCAAGATGCGCGGGTGTAAAAAAAAAGTGGACAAAAATTAGAACCAGAATTTTACGCTCGGGGGGGGAAACAGAGGGGAAAAAAGGGGGGGAAAAGGGGTTCGATGGAGGGGGAACCAATGAAACGGACATGGGGGGGGGTGAGGGGGGTGTTTGTGTGGAAAGGGGGAGGTAGGGGGCGTTTCGGAATTTGTAGCACGGAGTGGGGACCTTTTCCCAAAATGTCACAGGGGGGGGGGTGGGAAAGCAGGGATCGAGACGGGGGAGGTCCAACGGGGCGAAAACACTAAACAAGGGCGGGGATCCAAAAAAAAAAAAACAGATGGAATCTGAGGAGGGTGATGGGATGTACCAGGTTAAAAAAGGAATGTGGCCCCGGATTATTTTGTATACAAAAACCAAGGGGGCTAGGTGCAAAAACCCAGGAAAGTGAAGAACAGTAAACAAACGACGAGCCCATTCGAGAAT
>Ga0179593_1371786_pt1 | contig 11380 bp, 20 predicted proteins | sample CZODoug2_1_08_16_FD_185931 | JGI IMG/M metagenome (GOLD analysis project Ga0179593, IMG submission 185931) | Vadose zone soil fungal communities from Angelo Coast Range Reserve, California, USA - CZODoug2_1_08_16fungal (PacBio error correction) | ecosystem: Environmental > Terrestrial > Soil >...
AGAGGGCGCAGAATGCTGCTAAACGAGTAAAGACTTGAAAAGGGGGGACATTTTGTACTTCAGCGTGGAAATAAGAGAGGGGCTTCTGGTTTCTCTTGGAAGTTGGGGGGGGAAACGGATGGGGGAGGAAGTGGGAGGGGTAAAGCCGCGGAAAGTTGAAGGGTTACCCCAAAGAAAGACAGGGGGTTTTTTGGGAGAGAAGAGGGGGATAGAATCTTGCTGAAGTCTTAAGAGCGGGGGCCAGAGGATTTGAAGGACTTAGACATGAGAGGAGGAAAAGTAGAAATCGCGAGCGACGGCGAAACCGAACAGAGGGGGGGGGAAAAGATACTTTTGATAGGTAATTCCAGGACTTGAGAGATGAAGTTGGACCATTGCGGTGCGCAGAAACCCACAAAAAACTTTCGGAAAGGGGAAGGTGAAATTCTTGCTCCAAAGACGTGGGAGGAAAAAAAGAATAACGACTTCTAGGCAAAGGTTCTTCATAATAAACGCGGAAAGAGTAGAAGTCGGGGCGGGGGGGAACTTGGCAGCGGGTTCGAGAGGAAGGGGGGAGAAAAAGAGATTCGCATTCGGCGGCGTTGGAACCTTCGGAAAAAGAGGAAAAAGACTTTGCGGCCTGAAAGAAAAAAATTGTTAGACAAAATCACAGGAGGTGAGGGGAGCAACTTCGCAGACCGGTCGCTGGTACGCGAGAAGTGGCGCGAACGGGCGGAGATGGGGTGGGAGTCACTTTGCGCCGCCAATAAGGGAAGATTCGGTAAAAGCATGCGGGGAGGAACTGGTAGTCGATTCAAAGTGGGGGGGGGGGGAAAGAGTAGTGGGCGGGGCCCTCAGCGCTTCGAGAGGTAAGGGGGAGTCGAAGAATTTTTTAGGGGAAAAGTTGATACAAAGGGGAGCTTTTAGTAAAAACTCGGCGAGTTCGGCAATAGGGAAAAATGGATTGCGTTCTCCGTGGAGAAAAAAGGAAGATACGTTGCAAACGCTACTAAAGAAAGCGTACATGCGTCGGAGAAAACATGGAAAAAACACATAGGAGACCAGGATAGGTCCGCAGGAACAGGAGCCGGCGGCCTGAAGGCTGCCGCAGGTCCGGTCAGATGTGGGAGGGCAGTTAAAAATAGAGGGAAAACAGCAGATACACTAACAAGGGTGTGCAAAACCTTAAAGGCGCATTGGGGGAACCATTGAGGTTGCGATGATGAGGGTGGGGTGGAAAAAGGGTCACGGAGGCGTTGAGGGGGGAAAGTTGCCTCTTCAAAGAGTCATCAATTTAAGGACCACCAAAGTCCTCCACCGGGATAAGGTATTCAAAGGGCAAAGAAAACGGGAGCAGGGGGAGGGAGTACGATTGTTGAGAAGAGGGATGACCAGCAAGACCGCAAAAAAAAAAAAAGCCGAATCAGGGAACTGTATGTGGGCTGGCAGGGTGTGAAAAAACTCAGCACGGGAAGGGAGGTGCTTTGAATGAGGGGAATGAGGTTGACCACAGAAGGACCTGAAATGAAGACCAGGAGGGGGGGGGTCATTTGACAGAATGGCGAACAGCGGCATGAGGTGTGCAGGATTGAGTAAAAGACAACCAGGAGGAAAGGGAGTCGGGCAATCCAAGTCCCTAGATGGACAACTCGAGGAAAATAATGGGGTGTTGAAGGGGGGGCAGTATACTCGGATATCAGGAGTAAGGCCGGGAAGGTGGCATCTCCGTGATGGGGAACGGGGAAAAGCGTCCCAGAGACAATGGGGGGGGAAGAGGGTCAGGTGTCAAGAGGACCACTCAAAAAATAAAGGGGGGAGATTGTCCTTAGATTAGGGGGGGAAAAAGGGAAAACTAGGGTAGAGTATCGGAAAAAACCTGGGAAGCTCCTATGGGGCCAAAAGAAAGGAGGGAGGTTCAAATTTGGCGCATGGGGGGCCTGAACTTCAACAAAGGGGAAAGGCAAAGAAGTTCCCTTTAAACAACTTCATTTGACTGTGAGTAGGTGGAACCATGAAGACCTAAAAAAAGGCATCGTGGGAAAAAGTGGTGAAAGAAATTTAGCGATGGCGGAGAGGGTCCCTGCGCATGATGGGTCGCTGGAGGCAGGGGGAAAGAACAGGGAATTGGGAGGACAGAGAAGGAAAGAGGAAAGAGATTTCATAGTCATCAAGTAAAAAGTCGTACGTCTGGGCAATCAGAACAACAAAAGCAACGGATTAGTAGGAAATAGATAGCAAAGACGGGAGAAAGGGCCCTTAAAAGACCCCCCGACGCTATCGGAAGCGACAAGAGGAAAAACAGTCAAAGTAAAGTTGAAATCCCAAAAAAAACCAACAAAGCACCAAAATGAATTAGCCTCTCAGACATAGAATAAAGTGTAAAGGTGAAACTCAAACCGGTACGCGTGACGTGGGAGGGGGATCACATGCAGGCAAGATCAGAAAGAAATTTTGAACGACGAATTGAAGAAGGGATGTGATAAAAAAACATAATCCAAGGGACGAAGGAATCACCGTATTGTCAAAAAAAGGCCAGGCCCTTCAAATCCAGTTGGGGGGAAGGGGAACGAAAGAGAGGACCTAGACAAAAAAAGGTACGCGCAAAGTAAAATCCAAGAAGGGCGTCACATGGAAACCGATAACTCTGTCCCGGACAAATAACATACCGTCACCACAGGCTGCAGCAGGGAGTGTGAAGCATTCAATCAACGGATAGGGACAAAAGGGAGGTTCAGTCATTAGGAATAAAAAAAACTAGGAAAATAAATAAAATCACCACCATCGGAAGGGAAGGGACGAGATGGAAAAACATAAGTCCCAGGTCGTGTATCGAAGAAAAGGGGGGAAAAGGGGGGTTGGCTACTAAAATCAGGAAAGGCGTCACCGTAGTCCAAGAAAAACCCAAAACACCAAACCGGTCAGACGCATTCCCAACATCTGCCGACTGAGGAAAAATAGAAAAGAACCTCAAAGCTTCATCAGGGGAAAAAAAAAGAACCAAAACTCCGAGGAAAAGGGGGGGGGGGCGCGGTCTGGCAGGGCAGAAAATAAAAAGGACCTCTCCATTCGAGGTAAGTCATGAAGAAAAGAGAAAGTTTAATCTGGGTGATTTTCCTGAAGAAAAGGGAAAAGCGGGCGCGCCTGGCCGTGGGAGAAGGAATCGTCAGCATAGGCAGATGCAAAGAAGAAATCCCGCCAAAAAAAAAAAATCAAAAAAAGTGGTTCAGCACGCACCGACAATCGCGTCCAACCCCAAATCGCGTCGCGAGAGGAGGGGTCAAAAAAGGAAAAAAGGCGCCGGAGGCGGGGGGGTCGGGGGGGAAAAAAGGAGGGAATGGCCGAATAAGGGGTAATCGGAGGAGGCAGAGCGGGGTGAACAGCACCCAACCACATCCCACAAATTTAGGACAAAAATCCAAAGCGCATCGTCTGATCCTGGGGACCGAAAAAAAAAGTCCCGAGCGGCGCAAAGAGCGTAGAAATTATCACACAACTCAATCAAAGGTAACTTTATTCGACAGGCAACAGAAGACGGGGGGTGCAACTTAAAACACCAAAAACGGGCGAACGAAGCCATGGACTACACCGCGAACAACGACCCCGGAGAAAAGAAAAAAAGGGATTGAAAATGTCCCCTAATTGTACTATGTCACAAAGAGTAGCCACGATCGAAAAGAGAGGAGAGGCCAAGGGCCAAGACCACAGGAGAGGGAAAAAAAAAAGTCGCGGGCTTCAAAAAAAAGAAGGAAGTAGCCGAAGTCCCTCTGAACCGTATTCTTCGGCATCGTAAAAGGGGGACAGTAAAAAAAAACGGTCGGACAACCGAGGGAAAAAGGGGGAAAAGCTAGATCAGAACGGGAACACTAAAAAAAACGTCAGAGGGGGAATTAAACTCTCCACCTTAATACACGGGGGCGTCCATCCATGGCATCAAAGCTATAAACGAAAAGTTTGGCCAAACCGAAAGAAGACGAATCGATGCAGCAGGACAGAGAACACTCAAAAGCAAGTTAAAACAAACGTTTCGGAACACGAGACGCGGAAGAAAGAGGTTTCTAGCTTCTACGACAAGGAAGATAGGGGGAGGTGCGAAAGGAGACCACCAAGGCATGGGGGGGCCAGAGTTGCAAAAACTCCCAGAGGCGAGGAAGCACGGGGTGAAACACGCAATCCACCTATGGGCCAAAGAATGAAGAGGAAAAGTCAACATTCCAAAATAGAAGAAAAAAAAGATGGGAAGGGGGGCGGGAAGCGCTAACCAATGTAGTAATTACGCGCAAGTCGAGGTACCGAGCCGTCACTCCGCTGGAAAAAGAAAAAATGCAGCAAAAGGCAGAATATCAAAATAAAATGCATGGATGGACGCAAAAGGGGAAAAGTCGCGGATGGGAAAAATTCAAGCGAAAGAAAAGGAAGCTCGGACAAAAACGGTAGACACTAAGAAAAATGGGAAACCCACCGGGGGCTTCTGCCCTATGACACAACCAAGGAAGCGTAGGGAAAGAGGGAGCACGTCCTCGCACCTCCAAAAAGAAAAAAAGTGTAGAAAGACAGAGGGGAAAGAGAGAGCAGGAAGAGGGGGTGGTTTGTTAATTGGAAAAAAAAAAAAAAAAAAAAAAACAGCATCGGGGCAAACAGACGCGGGGGGAGGCGGGTTCGAGGTGCGGTTTTGCCCAGACAGGATGGAAGGGGAGATGGGGGGTTCAAGGCACCGGCGATTTTTGACGTTTAGCCAAAGCCCGAAAAAAATTTGGGAAAGGGGAGAAGAAAAGAGTGCTGCTGTCGACTTCGCGTCAGAGGACTGGGGGGGAAGGGGCCGTGAGCTATGAAAATCCATTAAGAACCTCTAAGTGGAGGCGGCCGGAAAACGACACCCATCAGGGTGGTGGAAGAAACTTGGAAGGGGAAGGCCCTTCCTTTTCATTGTTGACGGAACCAGGCGGGGTGCTGCGTGGCACCATCGGAAGAAAAAACGGGGGCACGTGCAATTCATTGGAGAAGAAAGGGGAAAAAACAAGGGAGACTCGTAAAAAGAAATGGTCTGGAAGGGGGCAAATAAGCGGCCTCAGCAACGGGAGGGGGAGGGAAGGTTTTTACCGGGCTTGAAGATTGAGAGGATGAAGGGTGGAGCACGTTCAAAAATTCGGGAGAGGGGAAAGAGGAAAACGTGTGTGTGGAATCGGGAAAGAACTGAGGCGGCCAAAGAAGGGGGAGTCTTACGACTATAACCGCCGTACTTTAAGGAAAGCCGTAGCCGAAAAGAGTAGGAGAAAAATGTCGCGTCACGCCTAAGCCGGAGTTGGTGGGAGAAACTTTGCGGAGGCGCGCATCGGGGCAATAAGGAGGAAAAAGCTTAAGGGCGGGAAGAGGCGATTAAGGGAGGGGTGCTGCGTTGGGAGAGGCCTCAAGGGCTGCCGACAAAAACAAAAAAAAAAAAAACAACAAAAAAAAAAAAAACAGGCACACAATAAAACCCCCAAAAACAAACCAAAAAAACCACCCAAAGAGGGCAGACGAAGGGTGGCAGGGACCTCATTGGTGAGGGACAGAAATCCGGGAGGGGTCATCTTGTAGTCGACGCGTCTATGCAGGTTCATGGAGGGGAAAACGTGGAGCACAAAGCCGTCTGGCTGTTGGGAACTTCATAAAAAGTCAAGTTCTTCGCTCCGCGGTGAAACATAAGTGAGAGAAGAGGGGACCTGCCCGCAGCGGTACCCAGGAACCTTCAACTGAAGAGGGGGACGCCGGGATGGTCATAAATTTTGGAATTGGTAAAGGGGGAAAAGACCTGCTTCAATCGGAAAGGCGAAAGGGAATGCAAAAAGGTTCATGAGAATTCCATTTGTCTGCCGAGGAGAGGGAAGCGAGGGGGGAGAGAAGAAAAAACAGCGTGTAGGGGGGGGAGGGAGTTTTCTCATTGAATACGAGGCGCGGGGGGACCAAAGTAAAGGAAGAAAAGAACCAATGCCAAAAGCCAGGCCGACTTCTTCATTAAACGTAGTCAACGGGGGAGAGGAATTCATGACTTACCTCGTTTGTTTAGCTAGGGGGTTGGACAGAGAAAAGGAGGCCAACCGCCGCATCAATTTACTAGGAGAGAGGGGGGGGGGGAGGGACAGGTTTCAAACGACACGGTAGAGGGCGGAGAGAAGGAATAGGCAAATTTTGCCGAATGAAGTGGAGAGACCGGAGCGGTGGGGTTTCGGGAAAAACCGCGGAGGGTTGGCCGTAGTGGCATTAAAAAAAGGGGGAAGACGTCCTGCGGATCAAAAAGGAAAGGGGATTTTCCAAAAAAGAAAAGACTTCGGAGGTTATTTTCATCCGGAAACGAGGGGGGAGAGAGATGCATGAACTGTGGCCTCTCGGGGATTTGAAGGGCACTCCAGAGAAGCCCTAATGGTGGAAGGGAGTTTCAATGAAAAACCTAAAGGAAGAGCCGCCACCACAACAAAAATCAATTAATTCCGTTGAGAGAAGGGGGGGGGGGAAGGTCCTCCAGCGTAAGGCTATCTCGGGAAACAACCGGAGGTTCCAAGACGGGCGCATTGAAAAAGGGGGAGGAAAAGAAAATTTGCAAGTGGAAAAAGGGGGAGTAGCAATCCTTTCAAGGAAGAAATTCCGACTGGATCGAATCGTGGAAAGAAGGGGGGGGGAAAAAAGAGAAAAAGAAACACGACCGGGTGCGTGCATGACTGGGGTGAGAAAGGGCGGAATTGTCGGCGAATGGGTCGAGGAGAACAGGGGGGGACTTGAAAGTTTGCGCTGGCCGACAAGAGAGGGTAGCTCAAGAAAAAGGGGAGGAGGCAGGGGCCGTAGGTCTGGCACTTCCACAAAAAAAGGGAAAAAAAAAGAGAGATCCACGTACGGCCGGCCAGCCCTGAGGTAGGGAAAGAAACGCCTGAAAGCAGGCCAGATCTGGCAAAGGCCAAGGTCAAGTGTTAGGGTGGGAAAGCTCAAAGCAGACAAAAAAAAAAAGTCCTGATCCTCGCCCTCGCCATCAGGAAAAAAAGGGGAAAAGGACACGCACCCGGTTCACGCGTGGTTGGGTCGGGAACGGGAAAAAGACTCAAAAGAAAAATGAATGGTCAAGACAGGAAAAAAGAGTTGATGAAGATGAAGGAGGCAAAAATTCGAAAATTAAACGCATGAAACGCAAAAGGGGAGGGGGGGCAAAAGGCACGAACGGCCTTAAAACCAGGTTTTGGGGGGACAAGAAAAAGACGAACTATGGCAAAAAGGGAAAGACTCAACGGAAATCGGAAAACGGCGAGAAAAAAATGAGAGCTCTCTGGCGTCAGAAGAGTTAAATACCATGCACCAAAACGCTGAGGGGAGGGAGAGGGGAAGGGAATTGCCCAAAACAAGCACCATCAACAAAAGGCCAAACGAGGAAATATAATAGAAAAATCAAAAAAGAGGAAGGGAAGTCCCTCGAGTGGCCAAAAAAAAAAAAAGGAGCTTGGGGATCTCCGAAGAAAGAAAATTTTAACTGTCCAATCCCATCGGGAAGAGGTCGCAAGTCTGTCAAACCCAACCCCACCTAAGAAAATGAGGACACGTAGGACACTTTTGGGGGGTGGGGGGGGGGGGGGGGGGGTTTGGTTTGGGGGGTGGGGGGGGGGGGGGCGGGGGGGGGTTGTTGGGGGGGGGGGGGGGGGGGGGGGGGGGGGGGTGGGGGGGGGTGGGGGGTGTTTTGGGAGAACGCATCCTCAAACAATTCAGAAGAGGGGCGGGAAACAGTAACCAAACTAAATAACAAGCTTTCGGAAAGAAAGGGAGGGGAAGTCAAATAAGTCCGATCAAAAAGATTAAATTAATAAGTCCTACGCTCCTAATCTAAGGGGGAAGAAGGAAAAAGGAGCTCGGGAGCAAGCGGCCGGTGTTTAACTTCAAGAGTCCCCTTCCGGCATGACTGAGGGAAAAAGAAGGATAAGAGAAAAAGACAAACCACCCATCAAACTAAAGGGGAAGCACCTTCCCCAAAAAGGATGTCACCTCTCCTCGTCAAAGAATGTGGGGAAAAGGCGCCAGGACCCGTTGAGGATAGAACTGTACCAAAAAAAAAACCCGTCGGATGAAGGGCAATGGGAAAACAGACATAAAAAAAAGAAAAAAAAATTTCTGTAAAAAAGCACCAGGCGGAATCAAAGCGAGGGAAGGGGGAGAAAGGACCCGCTCGCACCGCGCATCTAAGACGAATAAAAAGGAGAAAAGACCGCCACGTCACGAGAACCTACAACTTAAAAAAAAGAAGAACGGGGGAAAAATCCACGGCTCAAGGACAAAGATGTGAGAAAAAATTTCAAATCAAGAAGCCTCAACCCCAAGCTCAAAGTCAATAGGGAAAAAGGCCCCCTACAAATTCGTGACGAGGGAAAAGAGAGTCGGCAAGATCGAAACTTCACTGGAGCAAAGGACAAAGCACAAAGACTTCATCAGGGAAAGAAAGAAGACCGCATGTACGGACCTAACACGCGACACCTTCATTCGAATTCAACAATGTATCACCAAAGTAGAGAAAGGAAAGGCGGCTTCGAAGTGGGAAGCTATAGGGGACGAGGGAAAAGGCAGCAACACCGCCGAGGCAGAAGGAAGAGGAAAACAATGAATAAAAAAATCCAGGAATCAAACTCAGAAAAAAGACAAGGTTTGGACTGCCACAAACTCCCAAAGAGGAAAAAACGGGCTCCAACAACTGATCGAAAGCATCAACGAAAAATGAAAAAGAAAAAAATCGAGCGAAGCAGGGAGGGGATTCTTCAAAAAGAAATCGAGTCGTGTACGAGACATTACATGAGGACCCCCCGCCTGCAATGGATCAAAAGGAAGGACACCGACTCCGGCAAAAGGAAAAAGCGGAAAAGCGGGGGAAAAAAATCGAAAACTTTCCTGAAAAGAGGAAATTAGAAGTGAAACAAGATGGTGTACTGGGAGTAAGGGGGAGGAGAAAAAAGCGATTTCGAAGAAGCCGACACGTCAAGAAGTACCGCAACCCGAATCCATTGAAAAAACGAAGAAACGAACATGCAAAAGAAATTATATCAATCTCCATTAGCACAAAGGAGGAGAAAAGGCCACAAGCAAAATCGCGGCCTGGAAAAAATGTTAAAAAAGGACTAAGACCAGACCTCTGGGGGAAAAAAAAAAGAAAACCCAAGAAAGAGGGGGTTGCCACCAGGAAGGGAAAAAGACCTATACAAAAACAGATCGAAGTAAAGAACGCGCATGTCCCTGCAGGAACATCCGCAGGATCAACAAAAAAGGATTAGAAAAAAGGAGATGCGAGGACTCCAGAGGGAAATGAGACCTCTGGTAAAGGGGGGGTGTCAGTGATGAATGCAGGTGGCAAACAGAAGGGGGGAGGAGGGGAGAGGGCCCTTTTTGCCCACCGGCTGCCAGGAAGGGAACTTTGAAAAGTTTACGGGGGGAAGGGGAAGGAAACTGCTCCTGCATTTTGTGGGAGTCAGGTAGAAAGAGGGATCCGGTCTTCCGGGGGGGAAGAGGAATGGGACGCGCTTGGCCGGTGCCGGACGACGAAGTAGAAGCAGAACTACTGGGAAGAAAAGGCCGAACCGCCACCAATCAATGACTTCACTTGGGCAGAGGAACTTCCATAACTTTGGTAGGATTGGAAGGGGGAAAAGGAGCTTGCGTGGGTCCACCCAGGCTTCCTAAAAAGACAAGTCAGCAAAATACCATGGCAAGGGGAGAGAAGAACTCGCACGACTGCGGGACTGTGGGCGCATAAAGAAGGAGCTTCCCGGAAATTCGAAAGGTGGGAAGGGGCTTGGGCCGTGACTCGTGAGTTAAGCGATGCGCGGAGATTCGGCAGCCTGATTCAAAACAAGTTGGTAATCGTGGAAAAATGGTGGCGGGCACAAGGACTTGACAGATTCAAGGGAAAGGGCCCATTCGCGCCGATAGTGTCAAAATCGGCGCACGAAGGAGAGACTGCGTCACAAAGAAGGTGGCTGGTGCCGCCGGAATACGTGGGAAAAGACGAGTTAATGAAGGTCCGTTCGGGAGTCAAAGATGCCGAATTGGGGGGGAACGCAGGTGGCTGGGCGAGACGAAAGCAGGCTAGAAAGAGAAAAGGTTAAATAGTCAGGGGATTGGAAAGAAGGAATGGGGAAGCTTGGCGGAAGGCGTCATTCGGGACAGGATTGCGCATAGTGTTTAGGGGAGGGGGAGGGGGGGACGCCGGCACACCGCCGTCTGCCGTGACCGGGCGCGACTAACGTAAATCGAGGAGGAGACCATGAAAACTGGGCACTCTCGTCAGAAGAGGAAAAGAACATTCGACTGAAATCCGCCGGTTCAACGTGGTAATAAATTTGGGGAGGGTGGCGGCTTGTAACGCTGGACCCGTGCAAGAAGATCCCACGAAAAGGATCTGCAACGCATACCTTATCAAAATTCAGGGATGAAAAGTGACGCGAATTGGGTCGGAAATGAACTCAACCAACGTAGGGGGGGGGCGGGACTTTTTTCTTTGTAAAAGAACTTAAAGGCAAAGAGTACGAAGGAGGGGGAAGGCCAAGGCGCGAAGAATCGGTCTCAGTCTTAAAAAAGCAAGGAGATAACGGGAGCAAGGAACAGATGGGTACTCGAAGATTGATAGTACTTAAATTGACGACAGAGAATCTGGTCAGACCGCCGACAAAGGAACGCGTACTTGAGTGAGAAAAAGGGGCCCCGACGAATGCTTTTTCGTGAGTTGAATAGGGACCAGCGGAAGATGTTCCGGACCTGAAAGCGTGCGAGAAAGCGGGGGTGGGGTTAGTAAGGGCGACCGTCTCAGGGGGGGGGGTGGCCGTATTTCATCCACAACTGCAAGACTTCAGGGCAAACCAAAAGGATCGGATGGGTGCATACTCGCGGACCGGCATGGGAAGGGATTCCGACGGCATAAAGATCAGGAAAAAGGGGAAGAGCGTTGAGGTGCAAGGGGAAAGAAAAAAAGCAGCCGAATTTGACGGCAGGGGAAAAAGGGGTCAACGAGGACCAAGGCGGGCATCTCCGGCTAACATGTACAGGTCAGAGTGTCCGGTGAGAGTAAGGGTGGCCATAGAAAAAAAAAAAAACTGGACTCAATGGAAACAAACCTGATTCCGGGAAAGCAGGACGGCATGGTTGCCACTAAAGCGTTTCATGCGTTTTCAATTTGGCGAAATGTGATACATACCAGTTCAGAATGAAGAAAAAGAAATGACTTCATGACGGTGAAGTGGGACCAAGGTTACAGGACAGAAAAGGAAGTGCGGGATTGAAAAGGCAAGGGAAAGAGAGATGGTGTCTCAAAACAAAACCCAATGTTGGGGGGGGGTAAAAAATGTTATAACACAGAAGAAGGGGACAGAGCGGCCGAATAAGAAACTTAAGAAAAAGAGGCCGTGGACAA
>Ga0179593_1424953_pt1 | contig 11380 bp, 20 predicted proteins | sample CZODoug2_1_08_16_FD_185931 | JGI IMG/M metagenome (GOLD analysis project Ga0179593, IMG submission 185931) | Vadose zone soil fungal communities from Angelo Coast Range Reserve, California, USA - CZODoug2_1_08_16fungal (PacBio error correction) | ecosystem: Environmental > Terrestrial > Soil >...
TTCTTTAAAGGAGGCAGGGGAGGGGGAAAGATTCGAAAAAGCTAATTATCAGTGCCTCAAACTCAAGGGACCAGACAAAAACCCTGAGAGGGTACCGATTTACCAGGAAGAAAGGCTCTTTCGATGGGAAAATCCCGCGTGAGCAAGCAGGCCGTCAGGGACGGTGAGAAAAAAGCTTCACAACACATCACAACCCAGCGAGTGGGCAAGAAGGGGGCTGAAAGGGGGGAGCTCAGAAAAACAAGTGCAAAAAAATATGTGGGGAACGCACTAAAATGGGCAAGAAAACCTTCATGATACAAGGGGCTGGAATAAAGTGATCAGAGGGGGGGAGAAATTGGAAGTGGAACGCCTGGATAGATTGGGAGTTGCTTCGTCGCCCATAGAAAAAAGGCTCCCTAAACGCAAAAGGTCAGCCCACATAAGGAATGAAAAAGGAGACTGCAGGGGGACTCCCTTGAAGGCCCAATCAATCCTTGTGGCAAATAGGCTTTGGACTGCCCTGGGAAAGGGAAAATTGTGGCAGTGAGGGGGGCCCTAAGGGCGGACGAGCAAAAGAAAAAAAAACAAAACGAAACCAAATTGTCCATTAACGAGAACAGTCTGGGAAGCTGAAAAAACAAAAAAAAAAGGTGTCGGGAAATAACCCCTGGAGAACTTTTACGAAGGGGAGAAGAGGAATACCGAAGACAGACTAACTCAAAAAAGGGAAAGTGCAAGGAAATGTCGTTGCTCACTTCACTGGTTTGTTTTTCTGAAGCATGGTTTGGTGGAAATAGGTCAAAACACACGGGTGAGCACCGGGGACCTCTTACAGGACAAGGCACTGAAAGGAGGGAGAAGCACCATAGAAAAAGCAGGAACAAAGTTTTGAAACTGGGTTGGGGAGCATGTTTGAAGTTTTCTAAGGATCAACAGAAGTGAGAGAAGGGAAAAAGGGAAAAGGGACGGACTGGATTGAGAACAAGGAAGGCAGGTTTAGAAAGTCGGACCTTAGGGGGGGGCTGGTTGTTGGGGGTGGTGTTGGCGGGAGTGTTGACTTTGGAACTAAAAGTGGGGATCGGGGTCAACTTATTTCTAGGAAAAATTGATGATAGGAGTAATTAAGGGGGATAAAAACACAGGAATTCACGAGCAAAGGAGTTTACTGAGACCTCGAGGGGTGGGAAATTCAGCCAGGTAACCACCGAAAAAAAAGGAAAAAAAAGTTGCTGAACACGGACCACAAACCAGGGGAGAGAGTCGTCAAAGAGGGGGGAAACAATGCGGTGGTCAAAAAGTACTGGGCCACGCCAGATGCGGGGTTGGGGATGGGGGGTGAAACAATTGCATTGACTCGGAAAGGCAATAAGAAAAAGGGGGGCAAAAGTACTGGTCAAGACAAGAACAAAGTTGGGGGGGAAAACGTGGACTTTACCGGGGAACAAAAGTGAAAGTTACTTAAGGGGTGGAGTCTTGGAAGGGCAGGGGGGAAGAGAGTCGGGGGGGGGGGGACTTACAAAGAAATTTGTTGTGACAACGAAAGAAAACTATTGGTCTGGGGAAACGGGGCGCCGGGATGGGATTTTGGGAAAGCCAGGGGGGGGTTTTGGGAGCTGAAGCAGGGAGAAAGTAAAAGATAAAAGGGGGGAAGCTCCCATCAAAAGACGGGACATTAACAAAACTGGAAAGGTTTAGGGTGGGACTTGGAGCAGTAGATTGATAAGAAAAGCCAAATCACTTGGAGACGTGGTGAGGAAAACGAAAAAAAACGTTTCATAGACTTGGCCACCGCGAAAACGGAGCAAAAACAGGGTGGTGGCCGGTCGGGAGGTCACCGATATCGAACCTTGGTGGGGGGGGGGGAGGAGACGTCGCAAGAAGTGGTGGTGAAAACGAGGGGAGAAAACCTTGGAAAGAAAAACCTTTGGATTTCCGGGGGGGAGGAAGTCTGGAAGGCCATGGAAAAGTGCCAAGCCTGTGGGTTGTGGGGAATATTCCTACTCCACTGAAGGGGAGAAAGAAACGGAGGTGAACCTTAATTACAAGAAACGGGGGATAACGTTGAAGGGACTAATAATTGGGTCAAACAGAGGTTTAATAGGGGAGTAGCACAAAAGGTATGCTCCTCTACAACGGATTTTTGAAGACTGGGGGGAGGTTACCATGGGGTGGAAAAGAGGGAATTAAGGGAAACAAGGAAGAAATAAGGTGGTCAAGGGTGTTTGGGAAAAAATGGGGGAAAGGAGTCTTTTAAAATGGTGGGACACAAAAAAAAAAAAAAGATATCAAAGAAAAAAATGGAAACAACAAATGACGTTCTCCCCAACCCAACCCATGTCAATGGGTGCCTTACGGGATCGAAGAAAAAGATTTAAGAGGGGACGTCTTCTCCGCAGGATGAGGAAGAATTTGAGGGGGAAACCTGAAAAAATTTTGTGGGGGGTCAAACGGAGACTTGGGGGGTGGGTTGTGGGGGTTAATGATGGAAGGGTACCAAAAAGCTGAAGCGGATAAGAACAAGGGGAAGCGTGGAAGCAAAGAAAGGAAGGCCAGGGTGGACTCAAAAACCAAAGAAAGGCAAAAAAAACGGTCAGCAAAAAAAAGGTAAAGGGACGCCTTTCGCGGGCAACAAAACTGCAAACGAAAAAAAAAATGAAACTCCTACAAAAGGAAAGGGAAAGGGAGGAAACTGCGAGGGGGGGGGGGTCGGTTTTGCACAAGTGCGGAAAAAGGCCAAACCGGAAAGAAGACTTTTAAAGAGGAAACCGCAATCAATTGGTAGACGTGGTAAATTGAGGGCGGTCACAGAGGAAGCGAGGGGACAACGAAATGGAGAGTGTAGGTTGGGGGGATGTGTAAGGAAGGAAAAAAAAACACAAAAAAGTAAGACCAGAAAAAAAGATGCAAAGAACACAACGGATAATCAATATTCTGCGGAAATTAATCAGGGTGAGAGAAAAGGGAAAGGAATTAATAACGGGGGGAAAAACCGGGGGGGGGGGGTGTTGGGTTGGTATCCAGTGGAAGGGGGGGGGAGGGGCCTCCTCCTTTCCCATGAAAACGGTTGTCGATAATGGATATCGCTGAAGAGAAAAAAGGGGGAAAGAAGACGGAAGCAGGGTGGGGGGGACCGGGGAATGAAGAGGGATAAATTAAGGGAAAGGGGGGGGGGGTGAATTATTCAAATGGTAAACAGGGATCCAGTTAGGTCTAAGTCACGACGTAGTAGAGTTCACTAGTGATATTGAAAAAAAAAAGGGGGGGAGAGATCAAGAAAGAAGGACTCCTGGGGGCCCAGGGGTGCAATCAAATGGTTTGAAAAAGGGGGGGGGGACAAATATCAACCCGTGGTTGAGCGACGAATACTCCCACACGTGAGATGATCTCGCCCTCCGAAAGAAACCGGAAGGGGGGAAAGGTTGCGAAGGGCAACTCTAAACGTTTTGAAGGGGGGTACTACAAAAGAAAAATGACTTGGAATGAGGGGAAAAGACAAGGACTTAATATGCGGACGGAAATGTAGGTCGCATGAAGAACCTGGTAGATTCAAAAGTTGTAGAAGGAAAAAGAAAAGGATAAAGGGGAGAAACACACGGAACCAAAAAAAAGGGGTACAAGAAACAGGAAAAAAGGCAGCCAGGTTGTTACCAAAAATCTGAAAGGTCGTGTAACACAAAAAACGGGGGGGGAGGGGGGGGGAGCCCCCAAAGAACGTAAAAAACACTCCCAAGAAAAACAAAACTTACTCCCACAAAGTGGGGGAAGGGAGGGTCCAACCAACTAGGCCGGGGGGAGAAAAGGAAGGGGGAAAAAAAACTGGACATGGCCGGCAATGAGGGGGGGGGGAAAAGCCCCAAGGAAAAGCGAGGGAGGGCCAGGGAAAACTGGGGGGAACCGGGAAACTGGAGGAAAATCGAAGGGCCGTTGATAGGAGCGGGGGGGAAAAACAGGGGGTAAAAAAAGCAAAAAAACTAACCGGTGGAAGCAGACGGAAACGGAAAAAAAGTGAATAGACCATCCGAAGAAGAGGTAGATAAGGTTGAAGAAATCAGGGAAGTCTCCAGATAACCTCAGGGACAAAGTCAAAATCACTCCAAAAATCCCAAAGACAAAGAGTCCTGGCAAGAAGGGAGCAAAACACAACATAAGGAGATTAAGGGAAAGTAGACTCAATAGACTCGCTTGGACAGGTATTAGACAAAAAGGGAGGAGCAGAACTGGGGGGGGGGGGGGGGATGTTGGGGGGAGGAGTCGCCTCAAGAGAGATATAGGGAAACCAACTGGAACAATATGGTACAAGAGGGAAACAAACATGGGGGGGGCAGAGGGGGGGGAAACATTTTTCAACAAAAAAAAAAAAAAAAAAAAGGAGATATATGGGAGGGGGTAGAAAAGAAAGTCGCTCAAAGTCGAACCACACTTTTTGGTACCTAAAGGACAGCGAGAAAAAAAGAGGACTTTAAGAGACCTGTCAGCGGTGAGAAAAGGCGCACTTCTTCCAAGCAGAAAAAAGCCCCCAGGTCCCAAAGAAATTATGAACACAGCCTCAGAGAAGGAAGGCCACCTGCAAAACAGGGGAGGGAGGAAATGGAGAAGGAGGAGACAATGACTTGGGGGGGTGGAGGAGGCAGCGCCGTCAGACAAAAAAAAACCAACATCTATTCCCACGGGGGGGCAAGAAATTATTCAGGAACCAAGTGAGTTACTCATTTATAGTACACGGGGGTGACAGGAAAAAAATATGGGACAAAGGGGGGGGATGTAAAACGAAAAAAAAAAAAAACCGAAAGAAAAAAAAGCGGTCCCGATGGGGGGAGGGTGCAAACAGAACTGTGTCCCTTCAAAAAAAGACAAAAAGAAGAAGCCAAAAGAACAGTAAAAGGGTGGGAATGAGAACTAAAGAAGTATCCGGGGGAAAGGTAAGGTGCCGTGTTCCTCTGGACAATCAAAATTGAAGACGATAATTAAGATGGAAAAAAGAATAGGGAAAACCAGCTAACAGAAAGGTTAAAGAGAGACACACGAAAAAAAAGTAGGAGGGGAAAATGAGATTAGGTTCCCAAAACTTCAGGGGGGGTGGGGGGTGGGCGCAGAAGGGGCTTCCACATCTTTATTATCGATTCAGGAATGAACAAAACGGCCCCCACCAATGAGAGTAATTACAGAGGGGGGGAAAAGGAAAGGGAAGAGTGCGGGGACACAGTTTTCGATGGTTACGACTTGAAAGGAAATTTAGAAAAAACGGAATGGTCTTGGGGAAAAAGCCAAAGGGGGGTACAAACAACACATCAAAAAAAAAGAAAAGGGCCTGGGTCAAAAGACGACCCCGGGGTGCTCTTAAGAGGAAATAAACAAAGAACCCATTGTTGACCGAACCAAGGGGAAAAAAAAAAAAAAGTCCCTTGAAGATGAAGGTTCCTGATATATTTAAAAAGGGGAATCGTAATTCCCAGGGGAGGTTGGGGTGCGGAGAGGGGAAACGCGGAAACTAAACAAGCTCCTTCCCGAAAAGGCACCACGTAACAGAACCCCCCAAAAGAAAGTACATAGGGAAGGGATATGACAGGGAACGTAAAACAGAAAAAAAACGCGTGCCGCCTTTGAAGATATCGTTTGGGAAGTAAATCTTGGAAAGAAAAAAAACTAAGGCATTTGGGGCGGGGGGGGCCTGGCCCCGAACGGGGGGGCCGAATCCCAACAATGGGGACATCCATGTGGAGAGCGAAGAGAGGGTCTTTTAACTGATAACAAGGGGGGAAACGAAAAGTCGAAGGGGGAACCTACCTAAAAAGCTAAGAGGAAATCTTTCTGGTGAAAAACAATGTCGTGTGCGTCTAAAAACCCACCCTTTGGCTGGGGGGAAAAAAGAAGGTTGAACGAGGGGGAGGTCAACAGGGGTTTTCGCCCAGTTTCCCCTAAGACAAACAGTTCGCAGGCGTCCACATACGAAAAAAAAAGAACGAAACTGGGGCCGCAAAAAAAAAAAAGGTTGCAAAAAAAGAAAGGTGTCACTCTTGAGAAACCAAGATTTAGAAAAAAGTGAAAAACGACTGCGGGCGTCAGGGAGGGGGTTTGAAAGCTATAAGAGTGGGCAAAATTGGGGGGGGGAAAAGGGGGTGAGGTTGGGTGGGGGATGGAGTTGGGAGTTGCGGGGACGGTGAGCTGGAGAATTCCCCGGAAGGGTGGCACCAAAAAAAATAATATGATAGGGATGAAATAGGGTAGGCGACCACAGTCTTTTTATGACAGAAAGCCTGGATCATTCTGGACAAAAAAAAAACTAAGATTTACGAGGCACGGAACAAAAAGGAACCCAGCAAAAGGTAAACTTCTCAAGCAAGGTCGGGTCGTCCCCTCAAAGGGGGGACTTAAAAAAAAACAGGAACGGGCCACATAAAAAAACCGAAGGGGTTTTATGGGGGGGATGGGATGTCACAAGACAAGGACGCCCTTCCCCCGTTGGGGCATGAAGTGTAGCCAAAAAGGAGTTTCTGGGAACAACTGGACCCAGTACGGGTCTTTTGTAACGGGGTGGTTGGAAGAGAGGTGTGAGTGGGTTATGGAAGACGGTCAGGGGGGGAACAAAATACTCCTACCAAGACACTGGTGGGGGGGTCAAAAAGGGAAAAACCCGTGCAAGAAAGCTGAAAAAAACAGGGTTGGTGAAAAGTTAAGGGGAGGGGGGTTGTAAGGAAAAACGTGTGGTTGGTCTTCTGTTTCACTCTATCTGATGAAAGGCCTTCACAGAGACTAAACATGGGGTGCAGTCCCAAGCATCTCATCCAAAACCTGGGAAAGGGGTGGGGGTCGTCCCACTTGAAAGAAGGAGGTGAAAGGACCAAAAAAGCAAAGTGAAAGGGGGGGAACTGTAGGGAACAAAGGAAAAATCACAAAGAGAAAAAAACGGCGGCAGTTTCCTGGGTTCGGGATGGTAACTATCAATTAGCAACCATTTTTTATGAAAAAAGAAAAAGGAGGGGAAGAAGGGGGTTGGTTGGACTAAGAGGTGGGGGACAACAATGGGAAGTGTCCCGTGGCCAATGAAGTCCTTATTCATTGGCGTAGCGAGCCTTGTGGGGGGTATCGGACGGGACACCTTGAATGCTACTGACGGGGAAAGGAAAGGACCAAACGTTAAGGGAAACCGTGGAACCAACAGTGTTGAATATTCATCCAAACTCAATGGGAACTTAAGGGAAAAAAACACGATCTAAGGGACTTTCCTAAAACGACAGACGTCTCTTGGGGGGTTGGTTCTGAAAAAATGTATTTACAATTGTTTCAGACAATGACGGGGGGACCAGGAAAAGGGGGGGACTGGTGGGGGGAAGGCTGAGGGGGATTGGATGGCAAAAAGCAAAAAATCCACTACGGATAAACAAACAAAAAAAGGGAAAAAAGGGGGGGGGATACGAGGGAGACATTAGAAGCTCAAAGTTGGGGAAGGAAAAGCGCAGAAGATGGGAAAATGGGGTTTTGGGACTGGAAAATGTAGGAATATGTTGTGGGGGGGGGGGGTTGTGATGACAGAACAATACAGAAGAAGCTGCATTGGAAAAGAGGGGGGGGCAGGTTGAAAACAAAGGGAAAGGGTAAAACGAAACAGGGGGGGAAAAAAAAAACAGCCGCAACTCTGTACCAAGGGGTCAACCTGAAAAAAAAAGGACGGCAGGCAAGCCAACCAAAACGGAAAAACAATCAGCTCACAAAAAAAAAAAAAACGGAGGAGGATAAGAGTATGGTTGGGAAAACGGGGGGTCAGGGGGGGGAACATGACCCGCATGTTTAGAAGACAGGGAAATCTGACAAGGGTCCCTTATGGGGGGGGGGTAGGAAAATGACGTTGTTAATGATTGCTGTCACAACAGAGTGAAGGAAGGAAAGCTTAGCTTTGTAAGTGGGTAAAAAGTGGTCAAATGAGGGTCACACACACACCCAAAAAAAAAGGTCGAAAGAAAAATAATCAGGAACCAAAGGAAAAAAAGAAAGTTTCAAAAATCATCTTCCTGCTAGAATGAAATAGGGTAGACTGAAGAAAAGGTAGGGAGACTCCCACTTTTGAAAGGGGGGGGGGGGGGTTAAATAGGGGAAGGGAAAAAGTGCAACACCGACAAAACTCCGCCAGTAAAGCCACAAAATCCAGAATAACTGGGATATCTGGACAAAATTTTGCATTCAGGAGTAAAAAAAAAATGGAAAGAGGAAAAGGAAAGGAAGTTTTCTGATGAAGAAATAGAGGTTGCGCTGGAAAAATCTTTGAACATTTTGAAGGTTTGAAAAAGAAAAAGGGAAAACTGGGAAACCAGGGGGATCCGGACTGGGGGAAAAGGTTAAGGTGCAATGTAGACTGGTCGTAGAGTGAAGAGGAAAACAAGGTACCGCCCAACCCCAGAAGTTCAGGGACCAGGACATCCAACAGTTTTTGCCAGGTGGTTGCAAAAAGAGAGAAAAAACCCCCTGACAGGATGCGACGCAAAAACTGGGAGGGAAAAAAAACAGTTGAAAAAAACTCAAACGCTTACAAACCAGAAGGGTGACTAGGGTCCAGGGTGGCCACTATGAGGGGGAAACGGTTTTAGCTGGAGTTGATGGGAGGGGGAGGAAAGACTAAGGGCTTACATGTAGGCGAGGGGGAACAAGGGAAACCAGGGTCGAAGAAAGGAGGAGACACAGGTATAGGAAAGTGAGGGTAAACAAAAAAGACACAAGGGCCCAATTGAAAAAAAGCAACAAATAAACGCAACAAAACGGAAACCAATCCAGAGGGGAACAAACAAAAAGTGCGGGTGTATGCTTGGATAAGGCCAAACCAGACTAAAAAAAACTGAAAAAAAGAGCGCCAAAAAAAAGAGGAACCAAACAAGGGGGGGGGTACCTGAAAACGGGGTCCCTCTCAGCCTTTTCAACAAGTAAAAAATGCAAAAAACAAAAGGGAGGAGCAGGCACGAGGTCATGCAATTGGAAAAAAGAAAAATGAAAGAAATCAAAAAAGGGGGGACCATTTGACGGTTGAACAAAAATGGGGTGAAAACGGAAAAGTTCATGCTCCGGTGATAAGGCTGAACTGGGTGGGGGCCCCCTCTCAAGAAAGGGGTGATAAAAGAAAAAAGGAGGATAATCCAAAAAGGGGATAGCCAATAGGGATAAATGGGTACTGTCATCTGGATGGAGAAAATCGAAAAAGGACGAACCGCCAGGGGCAAAGAAAAAGCCAAGGCCAAAACAAAATAAAACTATCTACTCTACACAACGTGTCGAGGAGAATTAGACTGGTCTACAAGGGGGGGGGGAAGAAAAAAAGAATTAAAAAGGGGGACGCAAAAAAAAATTGAGGGGGGAAAAAGAAAGATTGGCTGTGACGGCGAGGAGTCAATGCCTCGGCCCCAAGGGGAAGCCCATGTCCACGGGGGCACCAGGGAAAAAGTGGGTTTGTTGAAATAGGGGAAAAAATGGAGAGGTTGTTATACTAGAACAGGGTTGACCCCATACAACTAGATTGGCCATCGACGCGACTCACTGGGGAGTCACCCTTTTTGACGAACCCAAAAGGAACAAAAAAGAAAGAGGAAAAAACAGTGTCCAGTGAGCGGCGAGACAAGAAAACAATGCTCCGCGGAGGAACAAGATGAACCAGGAAAGAAAAGAAAAAAGGATAACGGCAATCAGCTGGCCAAACCCCCCCCCCAAAAACCACACCCCCACACCCCCCAAAACCCCCCCCCCCAACACCCCCCCAACCCACCCACCCCCCCCCCCCAACCCCAACCCCCCCACCCCCCCCACACAACCAAACCCCAAAACCACAAACCCCCCCCCCCCCCCACCCCCCACACACCCCAAAAAAAACCCCCCCCCAAAAAAAAAAAAACCCCAAAACCCCCCCCCCCACCAACCCCCCACCCCAAAACCCCCCACCCCCCCCAAACCCACCCCCCCACCCCCCACCCCCCCCCCCCCCCACCCCCCCCCCCCCAACACCCCCCCCCCCCCCCAACCCCCCCCCCCCCCCCCCCCCCACCCCCCCCCCCCCCCCAACCCCCCCCCCACAACACCACCCAAAACCAACCCCACCCCCCCCCCCCCCCCCCCCCCCCCCCACCCAAACCACCCAAAAAAAAAACCACCACCCACCCTTGTGGGAAAAAGCCACACCAAAACACAACCCCAAACCCCCCCCCCCACCACCCACCCCCCCCAAAAAAAACTGTTTTGTTGTATTGTTTTTTGTTGTGTTTAAAAAACACAAAAAAACCCACCCCCCCACCCCCCCCGAGAGTCGGGGGCCCACAAAACACAAGTTGATTTTTTCATTTTTTTTTGTGTGGTGTTTTGGTTGTGGTTGGTGATTGTGGGGGTGGTGTTTTGTGGTTTATTTTTTTTTTTTGTTGGTGTTTTTTAGTTGTTTTGTTTTTTGAGGGTTGTTTGTGTTTTGGTTGGGGTATTGGTGTGGGGTTGTGTTTTTTGTTTAGTTTGATGGGGGTTGTAAGGGGGGTGGGGGTGGTGCTGGGGTGTTTACCCCCCCCCACCAAAACCCCCCCCCCCACCCCCCAACAACCCCCCCCCCCCCCCCCAACCCCCCCCCCCCCCCCATCCCCCCCACCCCCCCAACCCCCCCCCAACAAACAAACCATAAAGATTCAGGGGGTGGGGGGAGAACGAAATTGGGGAAACGGATATGCTGGACTACTATTCAAAATCAAAGACTTAAAAAAACCAAAGAATTATCGAAGAGAATTAATGCATGAACAGGGAAGACTATTTAAATTTAATAGAAATGTGGGGGAGTCACAAGGGGTAGTGTATGCTCTAAAAAGAAAACACATTTCCAAAAAAGCGCTCAAAAAAACATCCTTGGGGAGGGGGGGGGGGGGGACCGCTTCAGGGGAGAAAAGCCTCCAAGAAGGCAATCTCACTAGGAAAGGGGTTCAGGGGTACACTTGGAGACCAGAGGCCTCGGGGGGATTACTAATCTCAGGGCAGGGGAATCAGGTCAATGTTTTCAAAAGGGGGGAAAGAGGAAAAAAGAAGGATAGAAAGCTAGTGGGCCAGCTAAACAGAAGGGGAATAAAAATCGAAAGACTAAAAAACACCCAACAAAGTAGGGTCTTTCACCTGAGGAGGTTGGGGCTGCAATATGGCGTTCCATAGGAGGATCAGAGAAAAGAAAGCCTTGGGGGAAAAAAGGAAAAAGGAAAGGGGAATTATTTAATACCGAGAGGGGGATTCAGTTAAAAAAAAAAAAGTGCCAGGGTCAGGGACAGAAAAAGCATGGGCACTGTTCTTAAGGAAAAGGAAAAATGATGCAAACGGAAGGGGAAAAGACAAAAGAAGAAGAGTGGAGCGCTTGGCAAAAAAAAAAAGGTGGTTTCCAGTTAAGACTCCTACAAGGCACAAAATC
>Ga0179593_1582551_pt1 | contig 11380 bp, 14 predicted proteins | sample CZODoug2_1_08_16_FD_185931 | JGI IMG/M metagenome (GOLD analysis project Ga0179593, IMG submission 185931) | Vadose zone soil fungal communities from Angelo Coast Range Reserve, California, USA - CZODoug2_1_08_16fungal (PacBio error correction) | ecosystem: Environmental > Terrestrial > Soil >...
TGATGCTATGGAATCTTTTTCCAAGTCAACCGCCTTGGGCGGGCAACGGGAGAATCGAAACTGCAATAAAAGGCAGGAAAAACGGGAAACATTCAATGGCACAACCCTAATCGGAGGACGAGTTGGGGGGTCTTAAAAAAAAAAGGGCATCAGATGTCATCCCCGGGTTGGGGGGGTCCAGCCTGGTGACAAAGAAAAAGGGGTGCTCGCTTTGGAAGTCATGAAAGTGAGTCGGTAAGGGTAAGAGAGGCAGGGGGAGGAAGGGATCAGTGCATTGACAGGGGAAGGTGGACTCAAGCCGTAGAACAGTAGAGAGGGAGGGGGACTTGACGCCTGAATAGTCCATGTAAAAAGCAGCAGTGACCAAGAAAAAAAAGAGGACATAAAGGAGAAACCACCGATCCCTCATTAACCCTAAAACCTTCGCGTTTCAGGGAAATGAAATTTTCCTCAGGATGAACCGTGGTGACGATGCAAACTAAGGGGGCATTGTAATGGTATTTTGGGCGACTAGGCTTATGGGGGGCGTCCTCTTTCCCCAAAGAGCTGGGAGAACTAAAAACGAAGAAAAAACCCGGGGCTCGCCTCTGTAACCGATCTCAAAGAAAAAGCACCAGCGCAGGAGGGGGATAAAAAGGGAAACAGCCCATGATGGGGGGGATGTAGGAGGCGGACTGGGTACCCAAGGCAGGGGGTATTACAATGTTTAGCCGCTGCGGATCTCGCACAACGATCTCCGCCGCGCGAGAAGGGTTAAAAGAAGGATCCAAGGGGTGGGAAAAAGGAGGACCCTCCGCTCAGTTGACCGACGCCAAGTCTCGTTGTGTCTCGGTGGGCTGCCTTTCGCAAAAGAAAAGGTGGTTGAAAAGCTTGAGACGGAAAAGAAGGAAGGTCGGAAGACGGTGCCGGGTTACCCGGGATGACGGCGGAAATGAGAAGCCCGGGGAAAAGTCTTGTCGCTAGGGAGTTGCTTCTAAAAAGTCATCGGGGCGGCGCATGAAAAAAAATTCGCGAGTTTCGTCAACGGATGGAGTTAACAGGGCTTTCGGCGGGCAAGTACAAAGGGGGAGGGGCCAGGGGGGGACTGGAAAGGGGGAAACGGAAAGTTAGGCCGCCCAGCGATTGCAGTGCGGTCAAGGTTTGCTTCGAATACTTTAAAGGACGAATGAGTGCGTTTGTATTAAAGAAAAAGGGAAAGTGACAGTGAAAGGAAAGGGGGGGGGGGGAAACCAGACGGGAGGGCCCAGGGTTGCAAGTACTTATCAAGAGGAGAAAGCATTGGAGAGGTCGAACAGTTGCACACGGGGGGGGAGCGGTGGTGTTGCCAGCGTGTGCCCAAAAAAGAAAGAAGGGAAATTGATCGAAGGACTAGAAGGAACCTTCAATAGCCAAATCTGGCGACACAGAGGGCTTCGCAGACATGGCAACGGGGAAATAAAGAAGAGGGAGGGGTTCTTCCTCGTACTGAGGCAGAGGTCTGGGTGTTGGACTTACTAAACTATCTGCGGGAGGACGGGGGGGGGGGGAAAAACGTCAGGAGAGGGGAAGACAGTGATCCAAGCCAGCTCATCTTCTACCGGGGGAATAGGAGGGATCGATCTCTCAACAGGATTAAAGTATATATTTAGAAGTCGGATCGCTCGGGAGGGACGAGGCCAAGAGGGGGAAGGGGGGAGAACGGGACCGACTTCCTCGCCACCACTCGCCTGCAGTTAAAAAACCGCAACCTAGGCGGCAGGCGAGGGATTAAAGGAAGTTTATTGTTCAGGTCGGCTAAGATTCCAAAGTCCGCAGGACTTTAAGGAGGAGGGGGGAAAGAGAAGCGTTAAGGACGCTCAGCGAATTATGTTTCTGTCCCTAGGCAAAAAACCATCGTAGGAGGGACAAGGTATTCTCGAGAGAAAATGAGGAACGCAGAAGAAAGGAACGATTGGGGGGGGAAAGGCTTGGGCTCTCCAGCTTGAATGTCTCATCTCGACATGAAGGAAAAACGCAGGGGAAAAACCGTAAACTTGGGTTATCTTTCGATAAGGGAGAGGGAAAAGCAAACAACGGGGGAGAATAGCGTGGGGGGGGAAATTCCGTAATAAATGGGTTTATACACATGCAGTCGAAACGCCAGGGTGGGGAAAAGGAAAAAGCGAAAAACAATTATCAGGAACCTAGTCATTGCGAACCAGGGGTCGCGCGATCGCGACCGGAGAGAAGCGAGACAAGACAACACAAAAAAGGACGGGATTACTTCGTCCCAATCGCGTGCTTAACCAGAAATAAGAGTCTTCCAGAAACTGACGTGAACTCGAAAGAACCAGAACACCGGAGGAGGGTCGAAAGGAGAAGGGAAAAATGAGAACAAGAGACGCACGGCACGTGATGGTTCCGCTTGCCGGGGAGTTTTACTCTTAAAACCGACCAGGAAAGAGGTCGGGGAGAAAAAAAGATCAAAAGGGGAGGATCTTTGCTCGAAGGCGGGGATAACAGGAGGAGAACCCTAGCATAGGGATAGGAAGGGACCGATTCAGGGAATCATATCTTCTCGGGAAATCAATGTTATCACATCATTCCTAAAAGTACTTTGTTATGGCTGGGAAAATGAGGGGGAAAGGCTAAGGCGCCTTTTTCATAATTCCAAATATTTCTTAAGAAGGGGGGGCAACGCACAAGAGAGTCGCTGGAAAGAGAAAAGGGAGCAAAACGGAGAGTCCCAAGGGGGGGGGTACATCCGAAGCATTCTTTCCCGCACTCAATTGTTTTACGTTCCTAGGGACTTGAAATTGATCGTGTCTTCTTTGAAACCGTCAAAGGGGAGGGGGTGCAAAAGCTTACTTTGTCAGGAGTCGAGGCAGCCAAAAAATGAGAAGCGGGAAGGAGACTCGAACGTTTAAAAAACAACTGGGCCTGCGCCATCCCGCAGACCTATGGACAAGGAGGGGGGACCGGTGCAAGGAAGGAAAGAGGAAAAAGGAAAGGGAAGGCTCCTTGAACTGCTGCATTCCCCTCTAATCAAATATTTGGGCAAAAAAAACCCGGGAGAAACAAAATTTGCGCCACAAAAACGATGGATCAATTCAGGGGGGGGAAAATCCAAACTACGGAATAGGGGGGAAACATTCCAAGAAAAACGAGGGAGGACTGTTGAGCATTTCTAGTCCGTACAAGACTCCATACCTTACGCAACACGGTTGAAATCGGGCAGGGGGGAAGACAAAGAGAAATCGCAAAAAAAAAAAAAAAACCAAAACGAGTAGTAGGTAAAAGAGATAATGGGAAAGGCTATTCACTTTTTTACGTCAACCGGCGGGGGGACGGAAAGGGATGGGGGGGGAAAGCTCGAGAAAAAAAAGGGGAACAACAGCCGAAAAGGGGGGGGGGTCGAAATGTCACAAAACCTATCTTGGAGCGTATTGATTCTAACGGGGCAATCAAAGTTGATGGTGGACGGTTTGTTTGCGGGCCAGAAAATGGAAAAAAAAATATTGGGCTTCGCGTTGGGTGGAAGGCAAGAGGTCCACTGAGAGGGAGTCCGGCATAGAGGGGGCGCAACTTCATCAGCGAACGGGGGGAAGAGACGCAGGCATGCACGACGAGAGCGCAGCCGGACGGCGAAGTGAGGGGGGGGGTGACTGAAAAAGAGGAGACCGGCGTCAAGTAGGGGGGGGAAGAACCGCGACTCAATAAATATATAACCGTAATATCAAGGAAAGGAAAACCATCGATTCCGTTAACTTTTGCCCTGGGGACCGGGTGGTGGACGGGGACTCAGTTTGTCTTGATTTATTGGGGGGGGGAAAGAGAGGCTGTCGGGGGCTTTTTCAACGCCCCACGCCCTCTCTGGGCGAAGCAATCAACCCGCATTCAAAGTCCCGATGGACGATCGCACAAGGTGCAATCACCCGAAGAGGGGGGATGTAGTTCAAAGACGGAAATAAAAGCCGCGGCCTAGGGAGACCAACAAAGCATGCGCTGGGTATTACCCCTTTATTGCAGCGGCGTAGAAAAAAACGGAGACCACAGGAGGGCGGTGTGGAAGGGAGAGGGGAAAAGAGGGAGCGGGTGGGAGGGTACGTTGAACGTCGTCCCCGCGCACCTTTGAAAAAATAAGAAAAAGGTCCCTCTGTTTGGCGCGGGTATGCAGTTAACGAAGAAAGCAGAGGGGGGGGTGAAACTGAATGGAAGGGGGAGGAAACGCAGGGTCATCGTTGCCTTGAAAAGCAAACGGCGATGAAGTAATGGAGCCCGCTTCAGGAAACCTGGCAACGGAAAAGGTTGCTGGGAGAAAAGGGAAGAGAAGGGGGGGGGAGGTAGGGAGAGGAATGTCTCAACAACATGTTTCCTGTAGGGGCTTAGGGAAAGCGGGAGGGCCAACTGCGGAGGGGGGAGCCGGGGATAAAAGAATCTCTTGCTTCTCAGATTGCTTCAAATTTTTTGAGGGGGAAATTGGGAACCGGAGCCCGTTAGCGAAAGAGAATAGGAGGGGGGGCTACAGAGGGGACTTAATTTCAAGGCGTTGTACAACACTACCAGCTGGGAGGAAAACACAGGTGTGCAAGGTACCCAGAATGGACCAAAAGTGCATCTGTTCTATGCTAAGAAGCAAAGATTGGAAAAAAACTTTTACTTTTGAACTATGGTTTTTTGGGGGGTAGGGGAGGGAAAAAGAAAAAGGCGGCTTAAGCGGCCAGGAAGAGGGGGGCCTGACTACGTCGACTACCTTTTACGGAAAGGGGCGTCAACATAAAAAATGGCCCGAAATGCTTTCAGATGGCGGGGAGGGGAACTATGAAGGGAGAGGGGGGCACGTTGGTGAAAAGCAGAAAAGGGACGTCACCTCGATCAGGCCGCGCTCCTATCGGAAAGGGAGGGTACGGGGAGAGACGCACTCACAATATTAAACCAGATAGAGATTCTAAGCAGTAGAGAGTCCAGGGGTCTAGAGAAGGAGAGGAGGGGAGGACAGGTAAGATTCGGATAAAGCACCACCTTCACCTCTCACCTAGGGGGGGAAAGAAAAAAAAAGATTCAGAAGAAGTAAAAAGGAAATGGCTCCATGTTCGCAGAAAAAAGGATTTCGGCGCAGTCGCCCGGCCGTGAAAGGGCAGAAGGGAAGAAGGGAACGCGCCAAGGTTTTCAGGTTTGCCTGGCAACTAAAAGGAAAAAAAGCGGAGTAATCAAGCTGTATCGACTCGGGCAAGGCAGGTTCGCGACGGGAGAGCGGGTACGGGAAAAAGGATGCGCGAAGGGGGAGGGGTGGAACTCAACCAGTAAAAACCGCTATTAGGAGAGGGACGGGGAGTAACGTCTTCTGAACAAACACCCTGGAAAAATCGGCGTGCTGAACGGGGCGGCGAGAAGGGGGGAGAAGGGAGGACGAAACAAGAAAGGGGGGATCCGCGGCCGCTCCCGCCCTTACCTGAAACACTGAAAGACGGGGTCCATGAGACCAATGGAAGACTTAATGCGCGACCTGGGGACAGGCATCCCGACAAATAATTTCCCAGCCAGGAAGCGGGGAGGAGGAAGGGGGCAGTTTAACCGTCCTTCCTTCCCGAATAAGAGAGCGTCAAGGGAAATAAACTTTACCCATAAACCACCGGGCTGGTCGAAGTTTCGAAATCATATGCCAAAGCGCCACCGAGAGTGCACGAAAAAGGGGGGGTCCAACGCAGGTGCAAGGGGGGAAGGGGAAGGGGTTTAAAAGGGCCAAGATCGCTGTCCGATGCGACACACCGTCTGTCTGGGAGATATCGTTTCAGAGGCGACATAAACAGGCGAACACCCTCGCATGCGGGGGCAAGATACCGCGGAATTTTCGAGGCCAATCAGAGGGGAAAAAAGGATAAGGAGAAAAGAGGGGGAGGGGGTGATGAAGTTGTGATGGTGACCCGAAGAGCGATCCCCGGTTTGCATGAAGCTGAAAAAAGAGGGCGGGGGGGGACTAAGGAAAGGGCACACCGCAGAAAGGGGAGGGAAAAATAAAAGCAAAGTCACCGACTTCCAGGATTACCCGCACTAAAGAGAAATGGGGGGTTAAACGTCCTTGAAACTCTGACGGTGCGTCTTGGTGGGTCACCGTCGCAAAATGGGGGGTGGGGGAAAAAACCACCAAACAACAAACAAAGCCCCCCCCCCAAAAACACAAAGGGAGGCCAGGGCGAAAACAAAGCAGGAAAAACAGGTTGTGGGTGGTGGGGGGGGTGGGGGTGGGGGGGGGGGGGGGGCGGGGACTTGAAAGGACACAAGGGGGAAGGGGGAAAGCAGAGCAAGAAGGCGAAGAACTGTTGGCGGTTCGCAACGCCGATGGAAAAAACGGCAAAAAAAGGAAAAGTTGGCATTCAAGAAAAAGACATTGTGCAAAGTTGCTTGACAGCCACAAAAGTTGGAGGGACAACCAGCGCACACTTCGGGGGACAACTCAAGGGAAAATAGGGGTGGGAAGCTACTTTGAGGTTTGCCAGGGTTTAGGAGACGAAGAAAGCAATCCGTTAAACGGTATAAATTCTTCAGACCTGGGCATCACTCAACTCTGAACAAAGAGGAGGATGAGAGGGAGGGAGGGTGAGCATTTCCCGTGGGACAAGCCATCAAAAATCCCGTTGCGTACGGATGGGGAATGCGGACGCACAGTGGCGCAGCTTCAAGGAAAAGGGGGCAAGAAAGTCTGATGAACCGTTGTGGGAAGGAGAAAACGCGGCCGCATGTTAGGTTGTTGCCCCTCCTTGGGGGGGGGCTGTCACCAGATGGTGCAAAATGTTCGTTGGAACAAAAGACAATGAGGAAAAGGAAAGAAAAAGGGCCCAAGAGGGGAGGGGGAGGAAAACGTCAGACCGCGGATCGGGATGCATTCAGGCTTGCTCAAGAGAGCGCAGAAAGGCGGAGGAGGAGTGGTTCTGCCTCGCGCCGGCGTCCAAGTAAGAGGTTGGAAACATCACTGGCAAACGTGGAACAGAAAAGAACCGGGGGCAAAAGGAAGAAGGGAATGACCATTCTGCGGGGCGGACTCCGGGTGTAATAGTCTGGGAACGTTGGAGTTCTCGTTTGCTGGAAAGATTTATTTTGGGAAAAGACGAAAAAAAAAAAGGAGGGGGGGGGGCATAAAAACGGGACCCCCCCCTCGATTGTCTAACTTCAGCACACCTGGCGCATTCGAAAAGAGGAAAAAACGAAATACACTTCACCCGCGCAGGCGTTGGCCAGTATGCTAGAAAAAAAAAAAAAGCCATATGGTCTCGTCTTACTGGGGATACCCGCGGCGTCGTTGTAACCGCCGGTGTTAGGAAGCGAAAGAGCGCAAAAGGGGGACTATCCGGACAAAGGGGCGAGCGTTTGCCGCATACTCGGGAGGATAAGTGAAAATGTGAGGGACTTCGGAACGAGCAGGAAAAAGATACAAGGAAGGGGGCCGGGTCTGTGTATGCTAGCAACTACGAACGCTAGGGGGGGATGGGGAAATCTTGAAGGACTCAGTTTGGGGGAGAAAGATGATTGACCCGGGGTTAAGCACGGCAGGTAAGCTCAAAGGAAAGTATCCTGGGAAGGAAGAGGGAAGATTGCTTCTCGAGCAGAGCGTTGAGAGAAAGGGAGGGGAGGAGAACCCGTTGGGGGGGAGAAAAAGAAAATTTAAGGTTATATTGGAGGCCTAATTTCCCTGGGGGAGGTCGCTTGGACAAGACTGTACCTGCCCTGTCAACCGTTAAACACGCCCACGCCGGGTGCTGCACCGGGTTGGGGAAAGGGCCCCACGAGGGAAAGAAAAGCCAATAGAGTTTTACCAAGTTTTGTCCTATCGGGTGACAAGACCAGCTGGCGCGGACAAAAGCCGGTGCAAGTACCCCGCCAGTTCTTGGGAACATGCGATGAAAAGGGGAAAAAGGTTAAAAGCTGGGTTTGGGGGGTCAGTCGATCCTAAACCTTAAAAGCGCGGGAAAAGGGCACGAGGGAAAAGGGCATTTCCTTCCGGGACTTGCGCCGAAATAGTCACCGACAGGGAGCCAAAGTCAGGACTTCTGGGAGTAAATATGAAGGCGGGGTTGTGGAGGGGGGAAAAGAGCGGGGGCGGTCTGTGGTGCAGTTCTTCCGAATCGGGGCCGGGGCGGGGAGAAAACCTCGCGCAGAATCGTCAAAACCCGGAACGAGGGGGAGGCGTTAATCTCTCTCAACAAAAAGAAGGGTATTATTAAGGTAGAAAGGAGAAAAAGGAGTCGGCGAGAGAGAGACTCTTGGGGAGGAAACTTTCCTTCTAGGATCCTCGCCTTAACCAATAAACCACCTCGCCGTGCATATTCAGACAACCTAAATCTGTCAAGCATCAGAAAAAGATGAAGAACAAGGGGGTTGCGCAGTGAGGCAGAGGTTCATCTCTCTCCGTTAGGGGGAATGGGAATCAAGATGTCTTCAAAAATCTGTCAAGCTCCTTTTCAATGTGGGAGGCACTCGCTGCAAAAACACTCGGGAAAAAGTGGCAAGGAGACATCAGGTCTCATCAGGGGTAGGAGTCGGGGAAAATTGAAAACACCGCGTGGCCGCATCTGTAAGGGTGTAAAAAAAAGGAGCGCATGAATAAAAGCAGGAGGAAAAAACAATACTTATTCGGATTCGTAAAGGTCGGCTAACCAGCCACAACGGAAGCATCGGGGAAAGTTTTCAACGGAGGGAAGGGGCCATTAATACACAGTCTTACAGCTAGAAAGTTGGAATGTCCGCGCCACGAAAACATGAAGAAGAAAATCTGAAGGGCTAAGACACAGGGGGTCTCTACCACAGTCTCCTAATCAATCCACCCAGGAGAAAAAAAAAGGGGGGAGGTGACGGACGGCGCTTGGCCGTGCTAAAACACCAAGCCAGGAGTCACAGAAAGGAGGCATTACTGGGATTCAAATCAGGGCAAGGAACCAAAGAAGGGGAGGGAGTTGAATAAATTCATCTCCCCCGGGGGAGCCAAACGAGACTTGATCGCGTGAAGGGGGTTCCCACTGTCCCGGGAACACGGGGGGGGGGGGAAAGAAAGGGAACCGCCACACGGGGAGATCAGGAATGAGAAAAATCTCCTCTCTTCTTAGATTCAGGGGGGCTCTATCGCTCGCATAAAATGGTCACAACAAAAAGCAGGGGGGGGGAAACTACGAAGAGGCTGGCTTCCGGAGCTTAGATGGGAAGAACTTTCTACAACTTCGAGTTATTGGTGGTATCGGTTCGCCGCAGCGATTCCAACCAAAAAAAGTGTTGTGCATGGAGGGAGAAGAGAGGGCGGGGGGGGGGGAGAAGACTGAGAAACTAACCCGAAGCCTCTAAAAGAAAGTAAATCAAAGGAGAAGGCCACAAATGATGAACGGCTTCCCCGATAAGTGGGGTGAGAAGGGGTGAAAGGGGGTTCTGGTTTTATTCTGACCGGGAGGGACCAAGTGTGGGCCACCGATGACTCCGGCCTCAGCGTGAGAAAAAACGAACTTTGAAAGAGAGGGGAAGCGCTAACGTCGGGAAACCCGCTGATCCATGCATCCCGAGGAGCGTTTGCGCAACGCCCTCGGGAAAGACAGCACGACCAGTGGACTGATTCTTCCAAGGAAAGATGGTCAAGACAAAAGGGGGGCAAAAAGGGCTGGAGCCACCAACAAAAAGGGCGGGAAAAGAAAAAATCCTTGGGAAAGAGGGGAAGAGAAAACTCTTGTTTGGTCAATCGAACTGTCCCGAGGGGGGGCAGCTGTGTTCTGCACGGGGTAATTCGTCAACTCCCCATCCGTTTTAAAACAGGACGGGGGGGAGGGAGACAAGAGTAAGGAGCAATCGAAAGAAAAAAAAAGGGGGACAGAATACGATGTCCCTCTTTGTCCTTCACTGCCGGGAGGAGTCACGGGTGGAGGGAAGTATCGAACCTGTCACCAGAAAAACACAGCGGGACCAGTCGAATACAAAACTATCAGGACAAAGAAGGGGGGGAGAAAAGGAAAGGGCAGGTTTTTCCCCCCTTTTGGGGGGGGGGGAGGTCCAAGAAAGGGTGCAAAAATTGGGCTTGCTCGTTGGAAGCAATCAAAGTGAGGTCGTGCCTTAGGGAAGGTTCCAGAGAGGGAGAAAAGTCATCACGGGGGGATCGGTGCAGTACAAGGTGAGACAAAAAAAGCGGAATCCGGCGAACACAGTGGGGGGTCAACTGGACCTCGACCGAAGGGAGTCATCAAGGGGGGGGCAAGAAAAATGGGCGCGTAAAAACAAGTAAAAAAACACTACTCCCAGGGGTGAAAACCATTCCCATGGGGGAACAACTGTATCCTTCTGTAAATTGGGGAAGATGAGAGGGGGTGCTGACTGGAGGGTTGAACTCGAAAGAAAAAGGGGTGGACGGGTGCATACAGGCTTCCCAAGCGCTTACAAAATGAATGCAAACCCGGCATTGGAGGAATCTTTACTATCTAAAGTCATCCACCCGCGCACGGGGGGGAAAGGAAAAAGACAGTATGGGGGAAGGAAAAGCGTCGGAAAGGGGAGAAAAGGCGCGGCTATCTTTTTAGAACTGATCTCAACTACGCACCCTCAGCGCGAGCGGGGGGGTGTTTTCTCATCGGACAGCGATACCGTGAGGGGTCTGACAAACAGGTAAAGAAGACGGGAGGGGAAATAAAAAACGGAAGGAGAGGGGGTGGAGCTTGGTGCACGTTTCTCAACCTTAAGAAAACCTGGGGAATGTTCAGATCGAGGGCTCCGCAGGGTCGTGAAGCGATGGGGGGCCGGTTAGCCCAAGGATCTCCGGCTAGTAATCACGAAAGGAAGGTCCTGGGCCGCGGGGGTAAAGGGGGAGGCAACGGGGGAAAAAGGGGGGCGAGGTCGAGTCTCTCGACTTGGTGAAAGCGTGACGATTTCAGGGGGGTCCTTTAATGGGGGCTGCGGGCCGCTTAAACCAACTGGGCGGTTCGTAAAAAGGGGTGTAACAAAAAGTCCCGGGAGGAAAAGCCCACCGGGTTTCCTCCCCCTGGTTGAGGGGGGGAGAAGACGAAGTAATCTAATAAGTGTTTGGACTCAGTAGTTGATCGTGGGTAAGGCGTGGGGGGGACACCCGACATGGGGACGGAAAAAAAAAAAGGGGTTGGGGCAATAAAGATTCGTATTCGGGAAATATGATACTCCAAGGGAAAAAAAAGGGCCCAAAACGCTGGGTTTTTGGGACATCTATCACCTTAAAAAAGCGCTGGGGGACGCCTACCGCAGGCCGCCTTGAACCCCGGAGAAGAAAGCCCGCAGAAGATTCACAGGAGAAGGAACGGCTCTTCCTCAATTCTTCAGGATTTGGCTGACGAAGGAAAATCTTGTCCTTGTTTTTTAATGACGGGGCCGCATCGCCCGGACATTGAAAAAGGAAAAAGGGAGCATCAGGAAGATATTCTACTATTCG
>Ga0179593_1647081_pt1 | contig 11380 bp, 11 predicted proteins | sample CZODoug2_1_08_16_FD_185931 | JGI IMG/M metagenome (GOLD analysis project Ga0179593, IMG submission 185931) | Vadose zone soil fungal communities from Angelo Coast Range Reserve, California, USA - CZODoug2_1_08_16fungal (PacBio error correction) | ecosystem: Environmental > Terrestrial > Soil >...
AAAATAGCGCGAGGGCTGGGCCTCAAAGGAGCTTCAGACAAAAAAGGGAGAAGCCCCCATACGCGCTGAAAAGAAAGAAGAGATCGGATCGATCATCTCGGAATGTTTGCCAAATTCCACGACGGAGGTGTCTTCTGGTTACTTGGAGCGGACGATGGATCTTGGGGCAGGGGCGAAAAAACAAGAAGGAAGAGTCACGTCCGTAAGGGCGAACAAGAGCACGGATTTGCAGCCAATTCGTTTCGGGACTCACGCGAGGTGTCTCGCCAAAAGCTTCCGGGAAAATGGGGGGAAGCCCATCTTCAAAAAAAAGCCAGAAAATCTGGAAGAGTTATCAGTGCAGGCGGGAGTAATGGCCGCAGGTCAACCCCACAAGGAGTTCCAAAGTCGCAATAAATAGAACTGGGGAAAAGCACGAAAGTTGTAGGCGGGAAGCTTCGAATTGCTTGCCGAAAAAGACCCATCGGAGGTCAGCGGAAGGAGGTGACAAGGAGGGGGGGGATCGAAAAAAATCTATACGTGTAGGTGACAAGGGGGACGGAATAAAAGATGTCGGGTCGCCTGGTAGGCACCTTAAGGGAAAAGCGGGGATGAATTAGGAAAACTGACTTCTCAAGATCCTCTGGCGAGGGGAAAGGAAGGAAGAGGCACAAGCAGGAAGTCAAGCGCAAGCAAACCGAGCGGTGCCCCCGAAGACGAAGTGTGGTACCAGGCCCACTCCTTGTCGGAAAACGAAGTCTTCCAGGAGGGGACAGAAACGCCATAACTCCGCACAGCGAGCGTGTGCTGGGGGAAAAGGAGACCGGGGGAGAGGGCTCGCAAGCGCAACACGGAATCGAATCAATAAAAATCTATGCGGCTTCCGACTGAGGGTAAAAGAACCCTCTTGCTCACGAAGAAGCAAAAACCTATTCTGTCACTCTCAGAAAATCATTGTTTTTGAAAGGAAGGGACGTAGCATTACATAAGTGGAAGAAGGGGGCGAGCGTGAAACGTCTCAGGTACCGCTCACTCAATTCTGTACATGACACCTCAATAAGGACCCGAAAAGCACTGGGGAGATCGAACCTGTAGAAAAAAGACAGTCCCTCGGCCGGAAGTTTGGGGAGAGGAAAAATTCGACTAACGTGTCTAATCTCGGGAAGGAGGACCCACATCCGTTGCGGGGGTAAAGAAAGGGGGGTTCTAAAGATGAGGGTCAGAATGAGACCGCACTGTGCAGGGGGTCAATACTAGGACACCCAAAAAAGCCCAGCAAACGAGACGGTCGCTAGTCGCACCACGTCGGGTGCAAGGGCCGAGGGGGAAAACATAAACCGGGAGTTCTCTATGGCGGCCGTATCTGAAGTGTTTGAACCTATTTAGGTAGCAAGGAGTCAGAAAACACACTGGGGAAAATGTGACGTGCGGTGCAGAAATCACGAAAAAGATCCGCTTATTGAGCGAGCCCGTGGTCTCATAAAGAGGGGAAAAATAAGAAAGAAGGGGAAGGTAACGCGCAATGAAAAAGTTGCCTCCTTAAAGCACTTCGACCCGACACTGCTCGTCAACAGACCGCTCTATGATACCGGGGGGGGAAGACATAGGACTCGAAAAAGAGACAAGGGGACATTGAAGAAGGATTAGGGAACAGTGCTTGATGAAAAAAAAATAACCGCGAAGCCAAAAGTCGGATGCCGCGGGCACCTAAACCGCACGGGGGAAAGTCTTTGAACAATGGGGGGAAAAATTAGCTGACCAGGTTAGATTGCCGCGATAGGAGGGCGTGGGCCTCGATCGACGAGGCCGGAGGGGAACTCCTATAAAAAAAAGGTGTCGGTTAGACAAGAGAGGTGGGGCGATGAAGGCCGGGCAGGCGGAAGTGAATGAACGAGTGATGGTCCGCCCCCCATCCCACACTGAGGAGGAGAAAAAGGGGGAGATGGTGGAAAGAGCACCAATCAGGTTACAGACAATGAAGCCGGAGGAGCATGATTCCGCTCAGGATTAAAACGCCCAGAAAGGCGCAGCATAGGGACTCGCCGTCCAAATTCTTTCGCCGTGGGAAAAAAAACTCAAAGGCGCGACTCAGGGTCCGCACAGGGGAGAGGGTTCTGAATCATCTCTTCCATTTCGTCGGGAACCGCGACTTTTCAAGGCGGGCAGCGTTGCGGCTGGGGTGAGGTCTTGGACTCCACCTGCAAAAAACAGCAATAAGCTGCAATCGACCGGAGCTCGTAGGACCCGAGGAGGGAGGGGGGGGTCTGGAAAGAAAAGGGATGGGGGAACATCTCTTTTGGAAGGGGACGGGATGTCCACGGGGGGGGCGGGCGGCCTCTTAGTATGGGCTTAGTGATGATGAGCAGGGCGCACACCTGGGTTCAACTCAAGAGAGGTCTAAAGAAAGTTATGATGGCTAAGTGGTTAAAGCCAGGGATGCAAGGACAAAGGCGCATCCTGGGCTCGACGTATTCGACGAAATAGGTCATGAGCTCGGCCGACAAAAGGGTCAGAGAAAGGCGGTAGAGGACATACGGAAGGCACGGCAAAATTTCTATTAGAGGAAATGTAGAGGGCTGGGGATTCGAGAAATTCAAGCCCCGATCACGCTGCCACAGAAAAAAAGTGGACAGGTACTAGTTCATCAAAGATAGAAAAGGACGGGGGGGAAGGGGAAAAACCTTCGAGAGGGGGGAAACGTCCTAGTTTCAAGGACCCTCAACTTGAAAAAAGACACTTTGTTCTTGAGACAGGGAAAAACTGCATCGAACGCACGGGGCCAGGCTGAGGTTTTGGGAAGCCTCAGGCCGGGGGGGGCCAGTGGCTATAAAGGGGGTAACCGATCCCCGAGATAAAGGAGGGTCCAAAAGCGGAACTTTAGGAAAGAGCTCGAGCCAGAAACGAGTTCGGGAGAGTCCGCAGCCGTTGGGGGAAGGCATGAGACTCCGAGAAGACCCGCAGCCTACGCCTGCAGGGGAGCTTCATGCAAAGGTCCGGCATTTTGAGAACCAGTTAGCTGCCAGAGGGAAAGCCAAGGACGGGGGGAGTACAGTATGCAGGCTAAAACATAACTATAAGCATCTGCGCCCGAGTGGATGGCCACCTCCAGATAAAAAGGCCGGGCCTCTTGCTAGAATTGTGCACGGAATCCATAAGAGCAGTGACGAAACAATAGAAAGCAAGGGGGTCTCGAAGAAGGCGTGTACAGAGATTGACCAAAGAACGACCACGCAAGACGTTGGATGCTCGAAAGAAGAAGCGATAGAGGGTGGGTTCTCAAAACGGCCCTTGTAAAATCCGCCTGTCGCGTAATGGGCATACGGATCCCTCAAAGACAGCACCGGGTCAAAACGACACATCAGTAAGCAGGAAAATGAATCCCGACGAGTTTGGCAGCGATAGGTGGGGCGTCCCACGGCTCCGCACATCGCCTGAAGAGAAAGATGAGACAAAAGAGTGGGGGAGAGGGCGGTCACCTGATGCGACATGGGCAAGGGTCTGGGGACACTGGGGGGAATAACCTCAAAAAATGTCGCATAGATGGGTGAAAAAAAAAAAAACTGAATTTGCCACGTCGGTCAGGAGAAGCCATAAAAGGAGTATACTCGACGAAAAAAGATCAAGAAACACCCTTTACCAGGGGGTCAAATAAACCCGATGGCATCGGAAAACTGTCTCAACAGAGAAGATACTGGTTATGTTAAGATAGCTTTATGGGGGGGGGGTCACGGCTCAGCGCGGGACGGAGGGAAAAGAACCTCGGAAAGGGCGTTCTAAGTAAAGATCTTCTCTCAAAAAACAAACAAAAGAAAAGAGGGTAGAGAACGCTTAGAGGATCAGATTGGGCTGTGGGAGCCAGCCAGGGATGTCGAAAGGCAGCATCTCACATAAATCGTCGGAAGCTTGTTCGAAACAGCTCGGGGGGGGGCAGGATGAAAGAAGATTGGAAGTAACTGCACAGTTGGGACAATGATCTTTTTCTAGGAAATATCTTCGAGCGGACCGGGTGACGGGCATCCATTGGACGGTGTCGGACCATAAAAGGGGGGAATTTCGTGCGAACAGCCCAATGTAAGAGTGCGGGAACATGAAGCCGCGCCGGATCGTTGTCTTGTAAGCATGTGCCTTTGTCGTTGCGGAAGGAGACGGAAGGACACCACCCTAGGACCAGGCAAAACCACCCGAGTATCATAATAAAAGTTGACTATTTATGACGTTCGGGGTTAGGCTTGAGGCGTCCTCAAACAAGAGATCCTTAACTCAGGACGTCAGGACTGGGTGAAAACAGCGAGGAGGTAGAAAAAAGACGGCAACTTGCTGGGAATCCAAACGAATCGTTCGGGTCTGCCTTGCCTTTCCAATCGGGAACCGACGAGGGGAAACAGGGGAGTCAACGATACTGATCAGATCGGCCTCGTAACGAGGAATTAACAAGCCACTGCCCGCCGTGGAAACTTAAAAAGACGAGAGGGGGGATTCACGCGGTCGCAAAATCGTCTGGGTAACTATGAGCCGTTCCAGGCTGAGAAAAAACCAGACCTGTTGCATTAAGCACGAGAGTGGTGGCGACAGCTTGGGGAGGAGGTCTCCGGACAAGGCCGGCACACTCACGGCCTCATAGAAATCATTAGACTCGTCGGGACAAAGGGATGGCGTTCAAACTGCGCGAAGAAACCTCCCGATGGGTGACGAACTCGACAGCGAGTGAAATCAAAAGCCAAAAAGCAAGGAAGGCAATATTGGGCCGAACGGAGCGGTTCAAAGGGTGTCAGAAAACCGAAAGAGGCTTACTCGCCATGCAAGAAAAGAACCTTCAAAGGGACACGGGGAGATAGAAGGGGGGGGGAACAAAAACAGTGTCGGAACAACGCGTCCTCGGGACTGTGGTAAAAAGGAAGTGAAACACGTGGCGAACAGGAAAAAGGAGAATACCGAAAAAAAGACCGTGGCGGGAAATAGCACATTGTAATCAACGTGGCGCCGGGATAAGAGAACGAGAACAGGAGAAACTAAGGAAGAATCTGATGGAAACGACGTCGCGGGGAATAAAAAAAAACCGTATGACCCGAGTAGCAAAAAGAGGGTTCCCGAACTCACCATGAGAGTGGGCGGGGAAAGACTTTTTGTTCGCCGAGACCATCGAGCCAGGATGCAAAAAAATGACTGTCTGGGGACGTTAGAGCATAAGGACACTTGGCAGGGCGAAAGAGGAGGCGAAAAAAAGGTGTGCTCCTTCGTTTGGCGAATAAGTTTAAGGGCTGAAGAAAAAATGCACGTCCGGATAGTTTGTATTACGGGGCCAACGCACCTGCTTGATCAAAGAAAAAAAAGGAGGCGGGGGGGGGGGGGGGAACGCCTACGCGAAAAAACTAAGGGGGGGAGTAATCATGATTGGGTACTGAGGTAGGAAGCACCGCCTCAGACAAGAACTTAGTCCGCCGCTTGAAATTAGAAGGAAAAGGCTGAAGAAGAGGGTTGAAGGCTAGAACCACAAGCAAAAAAGTTCAGGGGGGGGAGCCAGGAGTCGCTAGAAGGCGGACGGAACACTGGGGGTCAAAAGACTTTGTAACGTCGAGTACTCAACCCGTCTCCTTGAGAGAAAGGGGGGGGGGCTCGACGCAAGTGCAACTAATTTGAATGACCGCCGAAAAGCCTCTCAACAACACCAAGTGAGGCAAAAGAGTATGTTAAATGACCAATCACGCTACTCGTCTGGGACGAGGAAGAAAGGGATCGGATACACACGCGAGGAGCAAGAAACATTTTCGCAGCATGGAAATTACCTCCGCGGATTAAAAAGTTCTGCTTGGGGAAATCAATTGTTCCCCTCCCTCTAAGAGAAAGCCGGCTCGAACAGGGTAGAGGGGGGGTTAATAGCGGGGAAACCATCACGTCCTTTCTGGTAGTGCCGGAAGGTCAAGGATAAAAGGGTTTTTCGGGCTGGGAAAGGGGCGGTGAGGTAAGGGACTCCACCTTCAAACGACACAATCCTTCAAACCAGTCATTCTTCGAGCCTCGAGTAGGAGGATGAAATCTCGCGGGAAGGGTGGTGACGACAGCAGTCCTGGGTCCGTGAACCGGTAATCCACCCAGGAAAATCTAGGGGGCGGCCTCGGGGGAACTAGGACCGGTACAAGGTAAGGTCGCAAAAACGCTTGAAAACTCTACCGTTCGCCCGCCAGGATGACGGGACTTAAAAAAGGGGAAAAGATTTAATCAGAAATCACACCGATCAGGGGCTACGGGACTCTATACGAAATCGAAACACCCAGTCCGTCGCGAAATCGGGTTATCGCACGCCGGCTGTCGGGAAGGAAAAGCGCAAGGGAAAAAAGGCCCCAAAGGTATTGACTCGACCAGAAAAGCAACGTTTCTCATTCAGAAATTCACGGCCCGGTCTCGTCTGGGGGACACGTCGAAACACGGTCGATTAGCAATATCTGTAACATTCCTGCACGAAATAGACACTGGAGGGGGGAGGGGGCTATCCAAAAACTTGAAGGATCGTTTGTGACCTGTTTCAAGGACGATCGCAGCGTTGCTGGCTTATTGGATCGTCATCAAATGGGAGGGGGACGGGCAAAAGGGGAGCAGCATTTGAACCGCTGACGCGGGAGTTGTTCCCGGCGCGAAGGGAGGGCACGCAAAAAACCTCTCAGAAAGCTCCGACCGTCCCATCTGCTTTAGAGGCTTCCAAAGGGGGTGCCGCCATCCTTAAGGAGACGCCCAGAAATTAGGGACAGGAACATTCGTACGTGGGGGCTACCTACCAAAACTTCTCGGGAAAACGTACAGTCCACCGAATCGCCGGGGATTAGGGAAAAGGATGCGGATGCAAAAATGGAAAAAAGAGTGGAAATGCAGAACGGTGGTCCCCACGATAACGCGGTGCGGCTTGCCCGGCTCATTCCTCCGAGCCTTGGGAAAGGGGAAAAGGGAGGAGTTCTAGGAGGAAATCAGCGGGGGGTGAATCGTCCACCCGAAAGCGGGGAGGACATCGGTACACACGGCGTCGATCACGAACTTTTTTATACTCAAAAGAAAAGATTATTTTTGAAGACAGTAAAAAACTTAAGGCAGGTGCCCATTAAGGAAGCAGAGGGCGCGAGATGGCACGACTAAACGACATCGAAGCGGACCGGGCCGCAAACGGTCCAACTTGACATTTGCTGCAAAAAATATTTCCCTAGGGTTGGGGCCGCAGGGTACCTGGCCGTCATGCACTTAATCACATAGGAACAAGAAGATAAACATTACACAACAACAAGCGAGGGTTGATGGAGAAACCGCCATCATCGAGTGGGTCCTGTGGACGATACCTCAACTAACCGCTCTATGGTCTGTGCCTGTTTTCTGCAAATCCTTGTCTTTCCTCGAAAAAAAAAGGAAAGGGGATCGGATAAAAAAAGAAATACCGGAGAACAAACCATGGGAATCATCCGATGGAATCGGGAAACTCTATTGACTAAACGTTCCAGTGATTATGTGAAAAGAAGAGGCGGTGATGGAAAAATCACGTGGCTCAGAGTCTTGAGGACAGCACAGAAAATAGGATCAAAAGAATTTTCTCTAAAGAAGGGACTCAAAAACAACAAAAAAAAAGAGAGAGGGGGGTCGTAGAACGCCAGGGAGTGTATCGCCAAGAACAGCCCATGGTCGCCGGGGGGGGAAAACAGACCGAAAAAGACAGTTAAAAAGGAAAAGGGATGAAGCGTTGAGAAGAGGGGGAAGATTGGAAACAAACGCTGTTCTAGGAAAGGTTTTAGCCGGACGTTTGGTCTGAGGCGCTACGCGATGGCGGAGCCGCACACGAGACGGGGGGGCGCCAATACAATGTCTTGGGGAAGCGAAAGGGAAGGGATCGAAACAGGAAGGGGTGTTACCGGTGCCATCGGCAAAAGCAGTTTTGTGACGTAGCCTTGTGAAGCATGTGAGGACTGAAGGGCGGATGCGGTGGAAGGAAAAGGCACGGCCCACACACGATTACGCTGCACAAAATCGGGAGAAGAGAACCGCTCAGAAAATACAGGTTAAAAGAGGTGTGCCGGCGCTTCGGGAGGGGGGAGGGATCCGGAAAAAGAGAGTGGACGAAAGTCCTCTTCAGTAAGGGGTGAAAAGGTCGAAGAGTCAATCAAAATGTCTTAAGAAAACGCTCTTGCGGGGGGGATCATTCTGTCCGTTCTTAACTGAAACCGCGATAGACTCAAAGTCTTAGGGGGCAAAGAATAGAATACCATCGTCAAAGAGGCAAAAACAGGATTCAGCGGGGGGACCGTTCGGGCAAGGAGAGGGGTGAAAAGGGGAAACGAGGGACGAGAGGGCACGATTGGACGGGAATTAGAGAAGAACAGCAAAGGGGGCAGAGCACGGAGGAGGGGCCGCCGAAGAGACGGTCGGTGAAGGGAAAGGAAAAAGCGCGTGTCCGAAATTAAAAGAGAGGCACCGCGGGAAAACTATGAAGTCACGGGAACCAGGCAGTGCGACTACTCGGAGGAGCGTGTTAGTCCAGCAAGGACGTCAAACGTGGCAGGAAATCATGTGGGGAAGGGAAAGAAGCGTTTCAAAACTTAGCAGTGACGTCCACCGAGCAAGGCTACCATGAACAAAGACCAAAGGCTACGAAGTTGGAAAAACGTCAGCAAGAACACTCTAAATCGTACGTGGTATAGGGGGGGGGAAAATCTAAAAAAAGGGTGTCAGGACAGAAAAAAGTGCAGAACTAAACAACGAGCCGTTGAAAGAGGGTGGATTAATCGCCCTTATACTCAGGATGTGGAAGGAAGATCGCGACCAAAAAATTTAAATGGTATTGATCGAAGATACCAAGCCATCTAAGGACTGAGAGTAACTACAGGGGGAGGGGGGGGTCGGGGTGTCACTCCCGTTGTCAGAGACAAATTCTGTCCCGGAACACCAGGAGGCCGAAGTGACTGGCATGGATCGCCGTGAACAAGGAAGGAAACATGATGCGGCTGATGTGAACAGGAAGGAAAAAAACTCCCGTCAGCATCCTGCGAGGGGAAAATTCGGCGGGACGGGGCACTCTTCACCTTCACGAGGAAAAAAGAAAGGGAAAGTAAGTAACGAAAAAGCAAAGGCCTCGGGGTACGCCTAGGGGGAATTACCAAAAAGACACCATTTACAAATCCCCTCTGAGAAATGGGAATAAAAGACGAAGCAGACTAACAGAGCCGACTGGATAGGGTATTTTCGATTCGGTAAAGGAAAAGTTCTGGATTACTACCTATACTACAAAAAACTCTGAAAAAATAGGGGGGGTCTCCAGAAACAACCGCAACACGAAAATGGATGGAACACCCAACGCTGCCTGTGCAGAGGAGTCGCGGATGAGTATCGGGGACACACTAAGACCACGACGGTTCACGAAAAAAAAAATAGAAACCCGGGTGAGGGAATCATCTGGAGCTAGGGCATCCTCTCCACTCTGAGAATTGAATGGAAGGGCTGTGGGGGGCTTCGCAAAAGGATCAAGAAGAAAAAAAGAAACAATTATTAGGAGGAAAAAGAGGGGATGGAAGACCAAATCCAGCGACAAAGGCCGAGGCAAGATTAAGAACATACTAAAATCCCTTCGAGACAAAGGGAGAAAACTTCAAAAGGGGCCTGGGGGAACGTCTCGTGGATGGCAGGGTGTAGGAAAAGATCAAGACGGTAGGAAACGTTGGTTTAATTTGAAAATCAGAAGGGGCGGTCGGTGAGATACTTTTTCAAGCGGCGCGGGGGAACATCGGGAGGGCTTGATTTCCACCGGCAACACCACGACGCAAGTAAAATCCTGGGGGAAAGGAAAAGGATACCGGAGAATCGCTCGCTAAAGAAGAGGAGGAGTTGAACCATCATCGGATGTGTGACCTACATCATTGTGGGCCTTTGAGGGAAAAAGTACGAGAAAGGAGGGCATCAGTAGTCTTTAAAAAAAGAGGGGGGACGGGGTAACAAGAAGTTAGGAAACCTGGGGGGATTAGAACCTGGAGGACTATCTTAGGCGCCAAGGAAGCTAAGTTTCTTGAAATAATTAAGAAAAGTCGCATCAACTGGCATCGGTAAGAAGAGTAAAAAAATCCAAAAAACAAGGCGCCAGATCAGGTGAGACTCTAAAACTTTCTTACCATATCTTCATAAAAAAAAAAAACACTGCAATGGTAACTTGACCGAAAACGGCGAGGAATTGCGAATCTATAGAAACGGCACGTCTCAAGGCGAGAAAACTTAACTTCTGCAGGTCGATTTCGAAACAAGTCGCACAGGCTCTGGGAGAGTCAGGCAAGATAAGACACGGGGGGGGGTAGGAAGTTTGGCTAGCACAATCAACGAAGGAAAATATCAGGGTAAAAACCGGGACCTTCGAGAAGCAAGGGACAGCTGAAAAGTGAATTGGGGGGAGGTCAGACTGGCGGGTCTTTGGACCAGATCTAACGTTGGAAACCACTCTTAAAAACTCGTACGGTCCGCCACTTGGGGAAACTCTCACGAGAGGAAAGCTGCGAGTCGCAAAGGACCATAGGGGATGGCCTCTGAGACGCAGCCGGTGTTGCATCCGAAGCGTGTGGGGGGGGACCGGGGGGCGCGTGCGCATCCTTAGGATCGGGAGTGCCTCCAGGGTTGCACCCACTGCCGGGAGCTCCCGGATCCAAAATAACGTCAAGAGCCACCGCTCGCTGAGTCTAAAATAGTCTTATGTCACCTGGAAACGTCCGCCTCTGGCCACGCTCACCGAGTCATTTCCCAACCTGAGCCCCGTCAAACAGAGTTGCGTCGCTTGGGAAAAAACCTGTGGAAGAATCCACGGATGGACGAGGGGGCCTAATTCTCTAGGAGTTGGCCTTAAGACAGCGGAAAGGGCGTACAATCTTACAAAAGGTAAAACCTCCTAAAGGGGTTATGTACGCTCAAAGAAGTCATCTTATAAGGGGTTGGGGGAGCGGAAACAAATTCCTGAAAGTACAACGCAGAGTATCAAACGCCATCTACCGGAAAGCCACGAACATGACATTTGCGTGAGGAATATGGATCCCAGTTGAAGGACCGGGGGTACTGTGGGAATCCGCGAAAATTAAGAGCACAGGCTCAAATAGCTACGATGCTTTCAACCTGCGAAAAGGGGAAGAAAGTCGCACGTGGGAGACTTGCCTGGTGCGAAAAAAAGGACTATCATTTTAAAAATCAAGCCAGCAACTGGATTGGGGGGATCGTGAGGTCCAGGGGGCGTGCTAATACTCCCTAGAAAAATATAATAGATGCTCAACACAGTAGAAAAACAGTACGAATAATCAACATCAGGACGAGGAAAAACATTCCAGGAAGAGATGGGGAGAGAGAGGCTTGAGGCGGAAAAAACGTGGGCGGGGGCAAGACAGAATCGGCTCAAAATGCTTTCTAG
>Ga0179593_1810649_pt1 | contig 11380 bp, 14 predicted proteins | sample CZODoug2_1_08_16_FD_185931 | JGI IMG/M metagenome (GOLD analysis project Ga0179593, IMG submission 185931) | Vadose zone soil fungal communities from Angelo Coast Range Reserve, California, USA - CZODoug2_1_08_16fungal (PacBio error correction) | ecosystem: Environmental > Terrestrial > Soil >...
GGCACTAAAAACCTTCATGCGGAAAGGAGGGGGAGCTTCTGAATTCGACAGAGCAAAGAAAATTTGCCGGGCCATCGCATGCGCCCGCTACCGAAAGTCCTTTTCACTACTCAGGAAAAAGAGAAAAAAATCCGTCCTTAAGAAGAGATTCAAGAAAGCCGCGCAGGTAGGAGGGAGGGGGGAGATGTCGGGTTTGGTCTTCATCGTAGGTTGGTCCGTGAGTGGGTTGAGATTGGAAAGAGAAAAGAAAAGGTCCGCTCTTGCCAGGAAGCGGGGTAACATATCGGGAAGAGCCGCGCCCTCGGTAGCACCTGAAGGGCGCGCTAGCATGGAAGAGCCCAATGTCACTAAACCGTCCCTTGGCAAACCGATGTACCACGGCACAAAAAAATGCTTTGCTCTAGCCCGAGGGGGAGGGACCTCGGGCCCTACGGAATGTTGGGTGGCGGTGTTAGGGTAAAGTGAAGCCGGCATCTTCCCGAAAACATTCCTTGGAGAAAAAAAACGAGTACTACGGAAAGAGAACTCACCACACCTCGTCAGGGTGTCCAAATTCCGCCCGGAAATTTTGTGAGGAAAGACTCGCTTCGGTTTTGATGGGGTGGAAAGCGACAACGGGGTCTCTCTCAGAAGACGCGAAGGCCCGATCCGACTCTTCCCTGAGCGGGGGGGGACGCAGTTTCTCAACACGATCAAACGCGAGCGAGGGCTGGGAAGACCCTGATGCGCAAAGGGCGAGATCAACCACAAAGAGAAAGGTGTCTACTTCCCAGACCCGATTGCCATCACCTAGAAGTTATCAAAAGCTGGGCCGGCTGAGATTGGGCTGAAGACATCTGCGTATGCCAACACACGACAAATGCCCTGGGCCCATCGAAAAAGCCGGCGCCTTTTCGGGGGTTAAACGGAAGGGTCATCCTCGCTGGTCCAGGTGGAGCCAATCAATAGCTCGAGGGGTTTCCCAAAGGAGGTGGGGGCTGCTCGGTGTACAGCATAAGCCAGCGGAGTCCGGAGCACGCGCTCAACCCACCCCCCCGTCCCAAAAGGTCTCCCTAAAGCTCTTCCGTGAACCTAGGGAAAGTCACCGCCTCATTGGCGGCGAAGAACCGTGCGAACCTGTTGCGCCAAAGACCCATTGAGCGCTGCGGTCGAACGCAATGACGCAATGATTTCCCTGGCGCGAAAAAAAAGAGGTAAGTCCGGGGCTGGCGCACACAGGATGTAGCCGAGAGATAGAAAAATCCTCTTCGAGGAAGAAGATTCCCGTTCGGAAAGAGGTAACTATCCGGTGCCGACCATAGGTCTCCCGTGAGGGGAAAAGACCTTGGGGAGGGACGCCAGAAAATCGAACGACGCACGGCTTAGGAAAGGAAATCCCACAGTCTATCGTGCAAAAGTAACTCTCTCTTGTCGACGAACGTGCGCATCTTCGATTGGGAAGGGGGGCTCTGGCTAGGGGGCGTTCCCGCTTCCGTCAGAAGGAAAATTTCGTGCCAGGACTCAATCGCGCCGACCTCACGGAAAGGGCAATGCGCGGCTGGAAGGGAATTCCAAGTAGGCTTGCAGGAAAAAGCCCGCCTCCGACGAGACGTAGACACGATATCGTTTAATCAGGGGAATTGGGACAAACCTTCAGGGGATGGCTCAATCAGGCATCCCAAGCATCCAATGGGGAAACACCAGGAGCCGGAAAAAAAAACTAAGCTGTTCTGGGAAACTTCCCGGGAGGAAGAAACTCACTCCTGGACAGTTACATCGCGGGGTCAAGCGGTGACCCGCAAAGGCGTCGGCGGCGGTTGGAAGGGATCTCGTGACGGCGAGGAAAGGAAAGTCGGTCGTGAAGGGCGAACGTGCGGAGACACTGTGTTCTGAGTTATGCCGGTCCCGAGGGGACCCTTCAGTGCATCATGAAGCGGTTAAGGACGCGTCGGGATCTGGTCTACGATGCCAACAGAAAAAAAGGCATTTCGAGAAAAAAGAAAAAAAACGAGAAGCATATTGCCGTTATCGGCAGTTCCCTACAATCGGTCAACAAAAGGAAGAAGGAAAAAAAAAAAAAAAAAAAAAAAAAAAAACCTAAAAGAAGAAAAAAACCACAACAAAAAACTTGCCAGCTTGCGGGAAAGGGACGGGCCAGGACGCAAAAAGGACGCGTTTACCCGCCATTCCCGAGCGAAAGGAGAACTTTCGCTCCCCGCCTTTGAAAAAAGGTCATTACCTGTTTCAGGGGAAAAAAAAAAAGTGCCGGGATTAGAATTCGGTTGCGTGAACTTCGAAGGGGCTCACGGGGGAAACGCAGTCTCCGCTGCCAGTTGGGGATTCTTGCATCATGGGGAAAGTTCCCTTCCCGTTGGACCTATTCAATTTGAAGTCCCCATATTCGGGGGGATTCGCTCTGGAAAAAGAAACGCTCCCATGCGGCACACCGGTTGCCATTCATTGTTTCGCTGCAAGAAAGGGATGTTTCCCGCCGTATAAAACAGGGAAAAGGGAAGGGTTGAAAATGCTTCACATTATGGCCGAGAAAGAAACCGCTGAACCGGATTTTTCCGGGAAAGGAAAACTAGCCCAAGCACCTCGAAAATATGGCACAGTGGAAACATCTACGAACGTATGAAAATTCAAGCCGCTCTGGGGCTACTTCCCTCCTATCCCGGGAAAAGCGGCACTGTTCCTGAACAAAATCCCAAGATCTGGTGGAGTCAAGACCAAAAGCATGGCAGGGCACGACGGGTTTACGATTTACACCCAGGGTAAGAGGGAAGTTCCGCCGTCGAAAAGCTGTGGCGAAAATTCGCCCTCCGTTCATCGAAATAAGAGTGGCGCCTCGGCATGCGGAAAGATCTGACTGATTAGCCATTGGTGGGTTACAAAGCACCATCGCCACCGCGGGGGAATATGTGTATCGCCGGAAACTGTTTGCATCATCGAACAGCAAAAAAAAAACGTAAGTCCGAGTATGATCACACCAGCAAGTCATCTGGGTAAAGTTCGCAGCCGGAGAAAACGACCATCGAGGCCATGGAAGTATCTGACTACTAAAATTCCTCACAATCGCGGGCGCTCTGCCTTTCATAGACGCGTCGTGGGAAAACAAACTTTCTTTCTGGAAAGGGGAGGAGCTTCAAGCCGAATGCGGTACAATTCAGCCAATTTCGCGCCACTGGGCGATTTCGATGGAAAAGGGAAAAAAACCCATTTCGGGAAAAAGGGCCTGGCAGTTCTCAGCCGATTAACAGGGCAGCGGCGAGAACTCCCTGGCCACGGCGCAGGAAGCAGGTATGGGCAAAAATGGGGATCTGAGACCCGCTCGACGACAAGGCGTCTAGAATACAAAGGCAAAGACGTGAAAACCCCATCATCGTGAAAGTAAAAAGAAAAGACTCCTTCTTGGAAATCACGAAAAAAGGGCACAGCTATCCGAAAACTGCTTGGCGCTGCCACATCCGGGAAACACCGAGCAGTGGTTTAGACCATCACCCGGAACAGAAAAAGGGGAAAAAAAAAAGAAGAAATTCACGGTAATGGAGTCCGCCTTGGTCGCAGAAGGTGAGAACGCCCGGACTGGTGCGGAAGATTTTGCGTGAAGATGGGGGCGAAGTTTGCTGTAAAAACTCGAAGAGTTCAACGCTCTGCGAGGGGTTTGAAAAAAGGGCACTCTGTAATTGCTCCCTGAGGAACACTCTGCGCTCCACGAAGTGGCCAGTCTGGACCGTATGGTGGGAACTTCTCCCTAGAGAGGGCCCCGAGTGGCCCGCCGAGTTTTATCTCCAGAGGGTCCCGACATTGTGATCTGCGGCTGTGTGCTCTTTGCCACAGGGGAGAAAACGCTTCGCCCTACCGTTCGTCACCCAGTTGGACGCTCGACTAACAGCCGCCATCTGCAACGCCCTCTATCCCATCGGGCGATCTACTTCGCCGGGAAAAAAGGGAAGCCAGCCGACGTCAAAGAAGCGAGGCGAGGGGGATCGCAGCTCAAACGAGCCTATCCAAGATTCGCAAAAGAGGATGAAAAGAGAGAGATTGGGGGGGCTTTATCGGCTTCACACGAAAAAGAAAAAGGGACTCGGCCTGGTACTCGACGGAGCCCCAGAGCGAATAATCGGCGCCCCACTTGGGAAAAAAAAAAAAATTGTGATGAGGGCGTGGGAGGGACATCTGGCGGCCGGGGAGGGGGGTTACGACCGCAAAAAAGGGGGGAAGGGCGAAAAAAGTCGCGCACGCCGGAGGCACTACTGTGGAACCAGCCGCGAAGATCTGTGACCCTCGAGATAGAAGGAGGGCCACTCGTGGCCCTTTACACGTAGGTTCGAGAGCCTGAATCGAACCATACGGAGAAATCTCCACTATCGTGGAGAGAGATTTTTTTCAAGAAAGAGAAAAAAAGGCGTGTGCTGGTACAAGCGGTCCGTCGCCTTCCTTTCAAACTAGGGAGGACCTTGCGCAGTGAATGCTTTCCCCAACTTCGCAAGGGGGGAAACCCATAAAGCTGGACGCACGCACCAGTCCGTGCGTTTTCGAGGCTTTCTTCGCCCCAGGCGGGGACCGTGAGGGGAAAGAGCGGCAGGGATTTTCTCTTTTCCGGGTGCGGCCGGGTCCATTTTAATGAACCAGATTCCGGGTGAAAGCAGTTCGGATATCTGTGGCGTGGAGGTCCAGAAGAGCCGCCCGTGTCAGCATCAATTTCACGAAGGGAAACGTGTCCGTGGTTTATTCCAAGGGGGAAAGGTAGACGCCTTGGGAACGTCGAGAGGGGGGGATCTCCAGCCCCTAGAATTCCGTTCACCGTGGACCGGGCTGTGAACGAAGCCGCTGCCTGAGTACTCGGAAAAGGCACGTGAATGGGAAAAGAATGGTGTGGAATTTCATGGAAAATCGCGTGGCCCTTAAAGGGAAAAGGGATTGATCCCGCAATCGCGTAAAAAACGCGATGGAAAACGGCCGAGCAGGCGCCTTTTTCGTGACGGCGTAATTCAAGTCGGATAAAGAGGGGAAGGGTCCGGGCGTAGTCCGGGGAAGAGAGGACCGATTTTCGGTGCTTCGACAAGCCACCAAACGACGCTGGCGAAGCGGTGTGATCTCAATTACGAAACTGTCGCTGATGAGGCCCGCGTAAACATATCCCGGGGTAACATGATGAGAAACGCGACTGGCGATGGTGGCGGTCATTGCTCAATCGGCGGAAACGGCCGACAATGGCCGAGAATCTGTGTTGCAAAAAGATGTACCGGAGGCGAATTGGCGGCACCAGCTTAGGAGGAACTTTCTCCCCTTTTCAGCCCACCCATCTCTTTTCCACCTGGGTTGAGGAAAGAGGCCCCACCCGGTCACGTAAGTCAGCGGAGTCCCTGCCAGGGCTTTTTGGTTTGCCGAAAGGTTCAGGCAGGAGCCGGTGGGCTATGGCGTCGTCAGAACCCAGAGCGGCTTTGCAAAAAATCCGTTCGTAGATGTTTCCACGAAAAAATCGCGTTGCGGAGGAAAGGGCAGAATAAAAGCGGAAAATAACGTTTTCGGCAGGGCTTCTTGAGTTGTGGCCATAAATTGGGGGGGGGAAATCCCTTCTATATGCCGTAACGTTTGTACAGGTATACTGCGGGAAACATCGGGGCTTACCAGCCGAATGAATGCACCGGTGTCAAGCCGCATGGGACTCGCAAACCTTTAAATTTAACCCACATATGTCAGGACGTTGCGTCTAAATAAGAGGGAAAAAACGGAATTTTTATCAATCCTTCTGCGCAAGAATCACAAAAACCCAAGGTGTCTTGGGCTGTTCCCGTGGAAGATTCACGAAACCCGACAAGTTCTGGTCAAACCTGAAACAGTGTCACCCTGAACCCCGGCAAAGTGCGGGAGCGCAAGGATGAGGGGGAAGACTAATTTTCGGCTCGGAAAAGATGTCGGAATTTTTTGGAGAGAAAGGGCCCGGCATCCAGAGGGAAAACAGCAAGCGGGGGCCGTATCCCTGGGAGCGAAGGGGGAAAAGACCACTCTGTAGGAGCAAAACTTCTCACGAGGAACTGAGCTAATGCGGGATGCAACCGTCTTCTGGGGGACGTACTAATAGACCCAGATTACCGGCGCCTTCAAGAAGCCGCGGCAATGAGCCCTGAAGGTCTCTTCTAAAGCAATCTGTCGCACGAAAACGCCACTGGAGGGACGCTCTGTCACACCGGCTCAGCCGGGCCACGAGATCAGCGCCGGAAATCGGCCGCGTCGCCATAGGAGGGGGGTCCACGCCTTGACCGATGTAAGAGGAACCTGCTCCCCAAAAGTGGCCGGTGGCAAACCGCACCCATAACGCGGGAAAAAGTACCGCTAGCCATGGACCTGATTGAAGCATCGGCCTATAAGAGGGAAGGTTTGGGGGGGGGGAAAATACAAATGCTGGATCTCAAAAGAACTTCTCTGTCGAGGCGGGGAAAAAAAGCCCTTACTTTGCACCCAGACGAAGTCACCCCGCACATTGGAGCGTGATGTCGGCGTGGCGATTACACTACACTCGCACTGACGGCCGCGGAAGTAAAGACTATTACGAGCAAGCATTTCAGGGAACAATCCGAAGTCTCCGAGCGAGAGCGGAGCCGTCGGAGATCCGCATGGCGGGCTCCGGTTGGCTTTATCCTAAGCCGTGCGGCGTTTCTTCCTAAAACCAAAAAGAACGACACACTCAATCGGTCGAAGCGAAGGACCTCAATTGAATTTCTTAAACGCCGCTGAACGCTCGCAGCAGACATCCCCTTGGAAATCCCTCGCTCTCCGGAGAAGCTCCAAGCCGCCAGCGCGCGCGCATCTCTTCATTGCCGGGACGCTCAAGGGTTCTCAATGGAGGGGGGGGGGTACTTCCTGCATGCCGAACCAATGAAAGGCCGGGCGGTGATTGCTTGTAGTTTTACACGGCATCGCTCAATTGCAAGTCCCGAGGCGGATATCGGTGACGGGCGGGGGACGGCTCACGACGGCCGGCTGGAGACGTTTACCCGTCAGTTTCGCCGGGGTCAAGGCATTCATCGAGTGGCCGCCACCCGGATACAATTCTGGTACTAATTCACTAAAGCTTCGTCTTAAAGTTCGATCATCGTGGCCACGGGCATTGGGGGGTGTGGCGGGCAGACGCAGATTGTGGCCAGTATCAGCATTCCTCAGCAGCCCCGTAGGGAGGGTGTAACTTCTATGTGAGAGGGAAGTATACACCCCGAGATTCTCCGCAACGCATCGGTCGGAACCATCAAGCCCTCGCTTTGAAACTGCGGGCTGATCATTGAAGGCGGAGGAAAGGCCTCGGCTCCGGCGAAGGAAACGAGACCCGTTTTCGAGTTCCACCACGGGAATCGATGAAAGCCGACCAAGGCCATGAACCGGGGCGGAAATCGTCTGGTCGACGACCAGAAAAGGGGATCAGCCATGCATTCGATTGGGGGGGGAGCTTTCAGCTGTGGGAAGATTCCTTATTCAATCAAATCAAACAATCCGTCATACCCAACGAGATATTCGGCGCCCCGAAGGATCGTTCCGTGGGGAAAGGGAAGGGAGTGACCGAAGGTCCATGCCTCGTCAGAACGACGAAGCTACCGGAGTTTTACCCCCCCAGTTCGCCCTACTGGGGAACTCTCTTACTTCTTTATTTGGCAGGGGGACGACTACGTCAAGAGAGAAAGGGAACACCTACATCTAAATACCGCAAGGGAGACCCTAACCCTGCCTCGTCTTCCTTTCCTATAAAACGCCTCCCCGGTTTACTTGTGGATGTCTCGTCACGCATTCTATTGGAGAAAAGATGCCTGGCCCTACTTGGTGTCGCCGTCGCGGCCGCTGACGCGCGCATTCAGGTGGAATGCCATCCTCGACTCGGAGAAAATATATATATTGGCAAGACTCCGGTAAAACGCAATGCTTGTTCTCGGAGACATATCCAAGGCCGGCCCGCAGAGGGAATGGCCTGATACCGAAATCCTCGTGAAGACCGGTCTTCGTCTCATCAAGGACAAAGAAGGGCGGCAGGTGGGGGCGTCCGTCGCTTTATTCAATCGTAGGTTCTCCTCTGGCGGGAAGAGTCGCCCCTAAGAAAGAACCAATAGGGCCACAGGGCGGGTAACGAAGGGCCGAGCCGCACCAGAGGTAGCACTTGACGAGCATGGGAGGGGATCATGTAAATACCCTTGGAAAACCGATGGACCAGGCACGATCTCTAGCCGAATCTTCGGGGGTATGACGCTTTTGGCTGTGAGTTGGGGGGGAGGAATCCGGCAGCTTCAAGAAGGTGTCACTCGACAGGACGAAAAAAAAACCACACCCCAGGTCTAAACGTCCTATACCAGACGATGGCCGCTATGTTGGTAAGACTCGCTTCGGCCATGTGACGTGGTGGAACTCGAAAAACGGGGTCTCTCCTCTACAAGCCGAGGCCCGACCGCCACAGCAGAAAAAAAAGATTTTTGACGCAGTTCTCAACCGAAGAGAGAGGGCTTGAACACTGGCACCAGATGCGCCAGCCCGTGATAAGGACGGGTGTTACTTAGGCCCCGATGTCCAGCACCTAAAGAAAAAGGAGCTGGGCCTGAGCAGGATGCTTTTGACAGAGCACCATAGCTGCAAAAAAAGACAATGCAAAAAGTGGGCCATAGGTCATGAGTCACTCGATCTTTTGGTTTTAATACTTCTAAGATTCATCCTGGTGCGCGCTTTGTGAGAGCTTCTCATCTCGAATCCTGACAAAGTTCCTACACCTTGAGGCGTTTACCAACCCTCGCAGCCGGGGCGGGACGTCTAGCCGCTCAACCTCCCGAGATAGTGATCGTGAGGTCTGTGATTGGAACAGGATGCCGGCAATCGATCCTGCATTTCGGAAAAGATACCGGACCAGGTTCTTCCCTTGCGGCCAGAAAAAAAGCTGCCGGTCGTGACTCAATGAGAGGCGAGGTCGGGGCGACTACCGTTCGCAGAGGTAGTCCGGCTGTCAGGGTTGCGAGCTGAGGTCAGTCCGGAAGAATTCAAAAAGAGGTCGATCCGGGGGGAGTGTTCTTCTTCGACTTGGGTTACGTGAGAGAACGCCAGAAAAATCGAACGCCAAGCGGCAAAGCCAAAAGCTGAGAAAAAGCCGCTCTCTCTGCGAGCTCACGTAAGGAGATTGCCGCAGCGCCAAGTAATAGAGAAGTCCAAATGTTGAGGCTGCGGGGGCGTGCCGATGTACCAATCGCAACGCTCGAGCGCCCGGCTGACCGTAAAAGAGGCGTGCGGCAGGGGGGGGGGGGGGAACGAGACGTGCGAACACAAGATATCCAGCATTTGAAATTGTGACAACTGTCCCGAGGAGAGGAACATTATGGCTAATCAAGCTCCAATGGAAAGGAAAATTATCACCAAACGAAGAGGAAGGGGTGCCACCGGAACAGGGAGTCGCGGTCGCGCACATCGCGTCAGGCGTTTACCCGCAAAAGGGTGCGTCGGTTGATCGAATCTCGTGCTCGGCTCGATAAAGGTGACAGAGCGAGTCTTGAATGCTGCAACGTGGTTTTTTTGGGGAATTGAGGCCGGGAAGAGACCCTTCAGGGGCGTGCCAGGAACGGTGAAGGACGCCTGCGGAGGGCGTCGGTCGCCGGACGGTCATCCCGAAAGTTTCCTCTCGAAAAAGCATATGGCCGTATGGCATCCCTATCGAGTCGTCGAAGAAACCCAGGCTACGGCCGCTGGCCCCCGGGAGAGGGATGCCGGGCCAGGACGCAAAAATCCGCCAGGTGTAAAAGACATTCCCAGCCGAAATTCCCCAGTCGGGGCCTCTCCGCACTTTGAAGAGTGTTGGAATTGTCTCGGTGTTGGTAATTTGGATCGTTTCGTGAAGGGCCGATGTCTTCACAGGGGAAAGCAGGAAAAGACCGGCCCGTTTGAAGACACCGGATTTCATGCGGCGCAGATTGAAAAGTTACACAAGACGCACGGTTCAAATGCGGGGACCTGACCATAATGATGATTGCGCGTCCCAGGTGGCCCATTCATTGGGGACGCTGCTTCCCGATGTGGGACCGCCGTATAAGGGACGGACGGCATAGAAGGGATTTAAAGGCCGAACGCATTCGAACTCAGAAAATTCCGATGAAGGCTGGCCGAAAAAAAAGAAGCCTGGCACAGGGCAAGAACAACGGATTCTGGAGGAGAAGCTCTTTGTTTCGGGGGGTGCCCTCCTATAAGGGTCATCTCGCACCGGTCAAAAGAAGAAAGGATCGGTCGGGAGGGCACTACTCGCCTACGTGAGGGGGCCTTCCTATTTAATCCAGGTGAAAGAAAAAGTTCCGCCGGCGGGCCGCCAACCATGTGGCCTCCAAGGGTCGAGCAACACAGAGTTCAAATCGCCTCGAGGGGAAGCGATCCGACTGACGATGAACGAGGAAGAAAAAACATCGCCAGCGCGTTTCGAAGAGCTCGGCCGTAAGCCTGGGAAAAGGATCGACAGCCCCGCGCGACAACGAAGCCGAAAGGGAGTATGAATATCACACCATCCCTTGAAGAGGGCCGTCTGTTGGTGGCTAGGCGGGGCAGCCCCTGTACGCATTCCGCATCTGCGCTCGCCGTTCATCTACTTCGGGGGAACCGAAAAAGGAACGCCTATCGCGTTTGGGGCGGGCTCAAGCAAGCCAAAGGGTGACGCACACTTTCAAGGGCCGAGATTTCGATGCATGAAATTCCCATTCAAAAAAATGGCATTCTCGCTTCGATCAGGGAGGCGGAGTTTCACAAAGCTCCCGGCCACGACCTTCTTTCCGGCCAAAAGATATTAAGCCCCGAGAGGGGGAAACAAATGCGTCTAACTCGAATACAAAGGAAAAACGCGACTCCCATCATCTGGGGAGGAGGCGTCGGGCTCTCAGTGGGATAAAAAGAAAAAGAAAGAGATCCGCACTGCTGGAGAGGCGCCACCGATCGAAAAGGCCGCACACTTAAAATAAAAATAAGCGCTCGAAGAAATTAAAAAGGGAAAGGGAAATGGATTCGCCAGCCGAATGATTGAGAAACGCCCGCGCCATCTTTGGCGTGCCCATCATTGTTTTTTGCGGTTCGGACACGCCTCGAAGCTTTAAGGGTTTGAAAAGGAAGGCGCCGAAAAAAAAGGGAAGAATGCTCCCGGGGGGTCTTTTGCGGCTCAGTGGCGAAAAGGAACGACATTCGGGACGTATGGTTAGGGAATGAAGGGCCCCGAGCTCGAGGGTCCCGGGGATGGTTCCACAGTTTCAGGGCTCGTGGGACGCTTCGCGAACCCACGGTGAAAAACATGGCCGCCGCGAGAAAGTACACTCGGAAGCCCCTCTATCCCCTCGAAATTTGTAAAATCTCTTCGCCTTGGGTAGATTACATGAGAGAGGGCGAGAAAAAGAAGCGCAAGATTCGC
>Ga0179593_1390749_pt1 | contig 11379 bp, 6 predicted proteins | sample CZODoug2_1_08_16_FD_185931 | JGI IMG/M metagenome (GOLD analysis project Ga0179593, IMG submission 185931) | Vadose zone soil fungal communities from Angelo Coast Range Reserve, California, USA - CZODoug2_1_08_16fungal (PacBio error correction) | ecosystem: Environmental > Terrestrial > Soil >...
GATGGGGAACTGGCGCAAATAAAAACGCGGGAAATAAATGGAGAGATACTGTTACGAGCAAAACGGGGTGCCCAAAGAAATCTTGAAAAGTTGTAAGCGAATCTGCTGGAAAAGCACCTTTTGAACAGGGGGTAGGTAAGCCACTCAATCCGGTAGGAAAGGGGGTGCGAAGTGAAAAAACGGGAGAAAAGACAAGAAGGAGGGGACCCGATCGCCTTGGTAAAGCGGCTTTTCCGAAGTGGCCGCAAACGAAACAGATGGCCCCGTGTCACGGAACCAAGCAAAAAAAGCAAAAAAGCGTAGGAGGAAAGGCACTGGAGATAAGGACGTTGGGGGGCAACGCGCCGCCAACGAACAGGGAGAAAACATGGCAGAAGGCCACTCCAAAACTTGGAAATCAATAACTAAATTCAGCCACGAAGCGAAAAAGGAAAGGGAGTGGGCAAGAGCAGTCGGAATTTGGGGCAAGTGCAATTTCCCAGAGCCGGGGACGTCACAGCCCAGGTAGGGGAAAAGGCGATCGCAAGACAAGGGGGGGGGCAGGGGAAATTTCGAAAGGACAGAGGTGTACCAAAAATCTTTTTTAAATCGCATTGAAAGGAACCCATAGTTCCCTGGAGACGGGAACAACGAGAAGAAAATTAGAAGCAGCTGTAAGTCACTCAGACAAAACCAGTGCTTTAGGAGCGGGTGGTGGGGGGGGGGAGGAAAATGTCGCTCTTGCATCAAGACGTAGGGGAGGTTTGTCAAATACTTGGAGGTTGGGAGCAATTGACAGTTGCCGTTGAACGAAAGGGGGGAACCGGAATGTAACGAGCAGAAAAACAGGGGCCGGCGTGACTACACGATTCCTCCGCAGTAGAGAGGCGTCAATCCGGCGGGTGGTGGGCCGCGGAGAGCGGAAGGAATAAGAGCCAAGCCCAAAGTTTTCGAGACTCTACGGCCGAGAAAGAGGGGACAGGGAGTGCCATTTCTTTCAAAAGAAAGCCGGTCCGGGGACGATGGGTGCGGGGGAGAGGAATTCGCTCACGAATGAAAATCTTGAAAGTAAGACGTCCATGATGTACCGCCTATCTAGGGAGGGAAGTCTTTCACCTCGCAGGTCTAATTAGATAGAAAGGGGAAGAAAAGCTTGGGGAATAGCTGGGGGTGGCCAACACCGAAAACAACCAAAACCGACTTGTTGATCATCAAAAGATTTTTTGGGCTTGGCAAGAAAGATAATGCACGGACAGACGAGGCGCCGTACCGTGAGGGACGGCGGCGGTTTGCCCCTTCTCACTGGGGCCCCAGAGGGAGCAGCAAAGTCAAAACTGACCTCTACTTAAAAAACTACAGCGCGAGGAAAAGGTCTAAACGGGGGTAGCGATTTGGGGGGACTGAGGTGGGCGTTGGGGAAGAAACTGTGGATAGACCCAACATAAAAGTAAACCAGCGTAGAGCGCGGAAGCAAACAACTGAAAAATTCAAGAGCATGAAAGCCGGTTAGAGAAGGGGCGATTGGCGGCGAAAGCTTCAGAGAGGAATAGTGTCACGGAAAAAGCGGCGGGAAGGAAAAGGACCGAGCCCTGATTCACGGCAGAAAAGAGAAAAAAAACGTGGGAAATATAGGAGGTTGTTCCGGAAATGCCTGGCGTGAGGAGTCGGGGGAAGGACCAGTTGAACGATCAAAACGCCCAAACTGTATAACTCCCAGAATTCGTGCCAGACCACTTGCAGGCTATGGCGCACATTCACATCACGGGTGGTCGATAGAGCGAAAACAAAAAAAGTATGCTTAATGATAGACGACCAGAATGCTGCTGTTGACTGGCGCCTCGCTGTACTGGCCCGACGGGGCGGGCGGGTAATGGGGGGGCGGGTGGATGCGTTACAGGGGAAAAAAGCAAGAAGAGATTCAAACGAAAAACATGGACGGACAAATCTTGAAGATACCGCACGCGGCCGCTTCTTGAGGACCTGGAAGTAATGGGAGTGTCAGGGAAGAACGCGGGGTCGGTTGACAAAAAACACATGGGACCACGAAAAAAGAAGGGAAATTAAACGCGACGAAAGGCAGCTAACGGATACCTGTTGGGGCGAGGCCAAATACGGCGTGCAGAGCTTCGTCGGGGGCCGGGTCTTTGTTATGCAAACCTGGTTACTTCCAGCCAAGCAAATCAAGGTCCACCTTCATGAATGCCACTCAGACCTCTCGCGGGACAGCGGCTGTTGAGGAGCGGGGGCGAGTTTAATTGGTCTTGTCCACGACGAGGGGACAAGTTTAAAACACCCCCTCATGGGACTCAAGGCGGCAAAATCTGGGGGAGCCCTCATGAACTGCAACTACTTGGACACAGCCGCCCAAACAACCCAACGTGTTTAAGACAAGGAATCACAGGAGAGGGTTCAGGGTGTAGTTGGAGCGGGTGAAAACGGCGGGCCAAAGTTGAAGTTCGGGCCCCCCGTTTTGACCAAGAAAAGTAGGCTCGGTGCAGACCAACTGGAACAAAATCGAGATCGGACGGTAGTATTGCAAACACCACGTCGCCGACATGCTAAGGCGCTAGCTGGTCACGGGAACCGAAACAGCGGCCCCTAGGCAAGAAAGGGGTCATGACCTAAATTTAGGATAGAAGCGAACTTCCTCCAATTGAGAGACCGCGAAAGGGCAGTTGGGAGGGAGGTCCGCCATACGTAGTAAAGCAAACAACCCGCAAAATCCTAAAAATTAAAAAGGCTAATCCGCATTTGCGGACAGAAGATGGCCCGGCCTGCTCAAGAGGAGGGGCTCCAATTCAGACTGGGAACCGGGCCACTGGCCGCAACAAAAAAAATGTTCATAGAAAGCTTACCGTACTTCATTAAAAGCCGAGGTCTGCTGAAAGAAGGGGAGGAAAATAAAGTCGTGTCGCGGAAAAGCGAAAGGAGGGTATGAGGACGGACTGGACTATCGGGGGGGAAAGAGCGGTGGAGCGTTTGTAAACCAGAAAGGGCAAGAGGGGTGTTTGTAGAAGTGACCTCAATATTACCAAAGCTGCCGGTGACAACCATGGGGGCCGGAAACGAGAAAAAGGCTGATGGCCTCCGCACGTTGAAATGCGGGCGTCTGGCTTTGTGACGAGTAACAATAAAGGCTTAGTTGGACAGGGCTAAATAGGTAGGCAGTCAAAAAAAGAAGAAAAAGGTAGAGGAACTTGACACTCTCAACGTTTCTTCTTAGTCGAGGATTTGGCAAGGCAGTGGAGTTAAAGCAGGACATAAATCTTGTCAGCCGCAGGGATCTTACCAGAGAAAGAAAAGGAGGGGGCAGAAGACCGGGAAAATTAACTCCTGAGGGTAGGGTCGGGGGGAACTTGAATGGCCGGCGTTGGGAGGAAAAATTGCCAATATGGTTGCGAGTAAAACGAAGTCGGAAACAGAAGCGTACAGGTTCAGGAAGGGGCCGCAGGAGATGACTACGGGGGTCACTTCCGGGAAGCCGCAAAAGGCCTACCAGGATCGTTGACGACAGGGGACAAGGAAATTCGACGCTTCAGCCGGGAGAAGGGGGGCGGTAACTGGGATAAGTGTTGGGACCGGGGGGGCGCGAAAACCGGAAAATAAGCTCGGGGTTCGATCGGGGTATTTTTAGCAAGGAAGAGCCGAGAAACAAAACAAAGATGAGGAGGGAGATATAAAGGAAATGGCGCAAAAATAAACCCGAGGAAACCATAAATTAAACCTTCATTTGAGAAGGTGCAACAAAAAATCGATAAAAAGTTGACCGAGGTAAAAAAACACGGACGGACCCGTTTAATGGCAGTCGGGGCAACGAAGAAGTTTAGCAAAGGTGTGGGGGGGGGGAGGCGACCCAGAAACGTGAAACACATCGCGCAAATCCTCGGACAGAATTTCCATGAACGCAGCTGGGGGGGAACGGGCCAGTCACTTCGACAAACAAGCGGCCAATTGTCGAAGCAAAAGAATGCCATCTAGGAGCTAAGGGTCTCTGAAAAGGGGAGGATTACATCTAAGGGGCAAGGGGGACGTCGGGTCACGAACGAACCTCTCCTTGATTACACGAAAGTGTCCTTATCGAAAAATCCACATGGAAAAAGAAGATGACAGCAGGTCCACCCCCCCCCAAGGCGAAAAAAGGTTCGGGACGGTTGATCAGTTCAGGAGAAAATGTTGAAGGCATGGTAAATGAAGACGTAGGAAAAGGAACAAAAGACGGAAAACGGCGCACGGTGGAACAAAGGGCGGCCAAAGAATTGATTACGGTGAGGACCTCCAGAAGGGGGGGGTCCAACGGGGAATTCTGGTAAGTCGAAACAACCGCTTAAAACGAGAGAAAAGCTCAAAACTAAAGGAGCCTCAGAGGTCCATCAAAGCTCATGACAAAAAAGGGACTGCTAGATAGGGAGGCCGCTCGGGCGAACTGTTTAAGACATACTAATGTGTAAGGCAGACGGTAACACGGAACTTCCATTGCAGGGGGTGACGCGAGTTTGCAGAAAAGTCTGAAAGGGGATGCAATAACCCGAGGGAAAATACCGGCCGGAACTCGATTCCTCACATACGGGGGGGAACTGTAGGGGGAGTCAGGGCAATTAGTTGAGGTGGGGGGGCACAGAGGGAAGGAGGTTAGATCGATCCACGCACCGGTGGCAGCTAGAGCCTTTGGAGGCAGCGCTGGAAGATTATCTGGGATTAACTCATTGAGGGTCCGACGCCGTGGGATGTTGAGGTTGCAAAGAAGGCGCACAATTGCAATCTTTAGGAGATATATTGCCGAATAATAAGAAGATTCGATGCCGGGAAGTTTGACTCCCTCTAAGAAAGGTCCAGCGTAAAAAGTGGGGGGCCGACGGTTGTAAATGTGTCAATTTTTGGGGGCCCGCCGCCAATCCAAAAAACTTACACCTGGACTGGTTGCAGCGGACTGCTGGACGTACAAGGTGTTGGTGGGCGCGTTCCCGTAAAGTAGGGAATAGGGCCGGGACCAAAAGATGAGGTCCAAATAGGAAATCGCGACTGGGGTGCCCGAAAGCAAAAACTTGGCCTCAGACAGGTGACCCACAAATTCCAAATCAGATCCAGCAAAGCTTTGACGCGCGGCCGTCCGCGAGAGGTCCGTAGAGGCAGTAAATTGGGAAAAAGGAGGGTGACTTGCGGAAGAGGGTGGGTGAAATAACACCTACAAGGGCGACACCAAAAACCCCCCCACCCCCCACACCCCCCAGCCACCAACCCAACCCCCCACCCACCCAGGAGAGAGGGTGAAAAAAAAATCCATTGGGGGGGGAAGAGCGTCCGAGCCTATCGTTATCTAAGGAGTTCGCGAACGCAGGAGCTCTGGGAGAATTTTTGGTAAACAAGAAGAGAAGGGCAGTGGTCTAAAGGGTGAATCAAACTTCAAGGGAAGAAAAGAGCTTCATTGAAGATCTGCAGAGGTCGTCAATGACGGGAAGTGGTGCTACGTAGTTTCGAAAAGGAACGATCCAAAGCCCAAAGGTTAAGACGCCGGCCAAAAAGATTTCTGCCATAGGCGAGCGATGTCGGCAACAGAAAGCAGAAAAAGGGGAGCTATAGAAAAAAAAAAAACGGATAAAGAGAGAGATCAAAGAAAAATGCCAGGAGGAGGGTACTGGAACGAATCGAAAAACATTGGGTCACTACCTAATCGTTAGAGGGATGGTAACCTGTGTTCGTTTTTATCTGGCAAGGAAAAACTGGGGGAGAAAAAACCATAGGGGAAAAAAGGAACGGTAAAACAACAATCTTGCAGATGAGGTCAGCGCCACGCCTTTATTGACGCGTGGGAGGTAGGAAAGCGGCTTAAAGGAATGAAGGGGGAGGGAGTTCACAGGAAACCCGAGGACATAGTCCTGAATCGTTTATCAACATTCTTCGAACTAGGGAATGCGCGGAGGGCGATGCCAGAGGAGGGGGGTGAACTCCTGAAGAGAGCAGTCGGTACCTTTTTGGGGTGTGTTAGTGCCAAACCACAATGGTGCCCGACCACGCACCGGCAGTCCAAGACGAAAAAAGAAAAGGAAAACTCAATCGTCGTTACGGGGACCGCGCACATGGGGATTTCGATGTTTACGTTTTGCAACTTGGGGCCACAGAACGGGGCACAAGCTACGGGAAACCCAGACGCGATTTGAAGTCAAGGGCTGGACCGTCATGGGAGGAAGAAAAAAAAATGCGGAGAGCGGGGGAACGGGCCCCGCGCAACAAACCTTGTCCTTCCAGCCGACCGAAAAACAATTGAGGGTGGTCTGTGGGGCTTGGAGGCGGGTCACCCCCACTTGAAAAGGTCCACAATGTCGGCCGTAGCGTTCCGCTCGACATTCGCGGTTGAAGTTCCCGGCTAGGGACGGGGGGGTCGGCTCGAGACAAGCTGGGCCCGAGTAAAGCCGAAAGGGGTCGAGTGAGATAACTCTAAAACGCGAACGAAGCGGAACTTGGCGCACCTCGCGGTTGACATGACCGCGCGGGGGAGTCTCTCCTCAGGAACAGCGGCTCCCGAGAAAAAGCAGGCGGCATCGTAGATGGAAAAGGCACCAGGGAGCGTGGCGGCAAAAACAGAACGGGAGTAAACGAGACTGGAAAAGATTTACGCATAGGTTCCTTCAATATGGCCTGGATCTGATCTTTTCAAGCCCGTAGAAATTTTGAAGAAAAAAAAAGGAAAAGCTCAAAAAAAATGAAAAGTGAGAGTACCAACGTGACCGGTCTGCCATTAAGCCGCATTCATGCTGCCGAGTGAGACCCACTATGGGATCCGGGATCTACGGGGGAACGGTTTTTTGCGGAGACAAGATTCGAGGGCTCTGAGTTTTGGAAAAGGGCTGGGGCAGCAGGGTCACAGGGTGGGGAGAATGAACCAAGAACCCACAGATTGGAAAACCTATGAAGGGCGGGAAAATCTCCACTCAACTGACTGGACTGGGAAGGAACCGGCACTGTGCTAGAGGGCGGAGCAAGGGGGTGAAGATCAAGCGCTGGGTACACGCAACAGGCGAGTCGAGCCGAGCAAACCTGTCCACAAAACTGGAACCGCGACGAAGCGGGGCGGCGAGGTTTTGAAGGAGGGATAAAAGAAGTCTGGAGGGGCAAGCACAGGTAAAAACAGAAGAGGGGGGGAGGCGGTCGGAAAAGAAGGCATCAACGGGTCTGGCGCCAGGGGGCAGGAATAGGAACAATTACGAGACGCTTGGGACTCTGAGATGGGGGCCGGGTGGGGCTGAAAATGGAAAGAGGGGGTTGTCTAAGAACAAGGAACAGCCGAGAAACCAAGCCGATCGGAGCAGGATTGATGACGAAACACACTTCCAACTGGGAAGGCCCAATCACAAACTAACCAGAAGGTTTGCAAGAGGACCACTGGGCACGGAGCAGCCGATACTGCGGGAAGGATAAGTATGTGTTTGTGCAGGTGGGCACCTGCTCAAAAAATGATGAGACTTCGGTTTGGTGAACGTGGGTGGGGTTTGAGTGGTGAGGCCAGGACAGCGCTAGAAAAAAACACAAGGAGGAGGGAGAGAGATTGGAGAAAAGGTTCACCTGCGGACAACTAATCGCAGAAAACCATAAATGAGCAGATGGAGGGGTTTAAGAGGCGCGGTGCCAACCAACTCTTCAGGGAGATCAGGCTGGGGCACCCCGTGGGACCAGGGGCGGAACCTGGTCCCCCCCGGAACACTAGGGGATCCTTTTACAGGTTTTGGGCTGGCCAATCCCATGGAACACCTGGACTCCAGCAGGGTAAGGGTCGCCCTAGGCGAAGGGTCCGGGAGGCGGTAAAAATGGACTTAGCTCGCCCAAAAAAGGCCCATTTAAAGACACCGGGCGGCAAGCATCTAAAACTGGAAAAGGAGGGGGGCTTAAGGGGGCGGCGGGACGGGAGGAAAGCCTTTGGGAGCTAGGGAGCCGCAACTAACTCTAAGACATCATAAAGTGGTACCATCCCGCAAACTGTGCACAGAACTGCGACGAATCACGGCGCGGTCCGTTCAGGGCGAATGAGTAGACAAAAAATTTGGCCGGGTGAAGGGGAAAAGCCGCAGAAGTGCAAAAAAAAAGCAAGACGGCACAAGGGAGCACAGCGACGGCAGCAAATGGGGGGACTGTCGAGGGTCTGATCCCGGAATAGTGTGGGGGAAGCCGCAAAGTGGGTCCTCGCGGGTGAGGGGAAAAGTAGGCGGGGTCCGGCTCTGGGAAAAAGGCTCAAACACCTCGAAGCTGTCCGGAAAACTCGAAAAATCAAAACCGGGCAGTAAAGCTCGGCGACCAGGGAAATCCAGGGAAGAAGACTGCCGGCGTCCAGACGTCCAGCGGGGATCTGGGACAAAGTTCAGGGGTTTTCGAGCTTTGAAAGGCAACGGGCGAACGGGATGCAGCAGGACAGGCCGGGAACTGGGACATAGACGTAGGAGGGAAAGCACTTGGGTTTGGTGGCCGAAGATTGGGTGACAGATCTGAGAGAAAAAAATTCAAGGCGGGGTTCGCGGAGGACCCCCCCCCCCACCGACACCCCACCGCACCCCCACCAACCCAAACCCCCCCCCCACACATACCACACCAAAAAAACCCACACCCCCCCCACCCCAACCAAAAAACCTCCCCGCGACGCCCCCCCCCGGGCAGGCCCAAAACCAAAACACCAACCCAGAGCCATTGGGTCGGGGGCCGTAAATGTAGCCTTTAATTACCCTGTAGGGAACGGCTCCTTGTCACGGTGCAGAAGGGGCGCACTAATGCCTTAGTCGGGGGACATGCTTGGGAAAACGCCGTCCAAGCTCTATTCCGGGAACTTTTTCCTTCCATGATAATAGGTCGATCGGACTCGAAGGGCCGATAAAAAAAAGTAGAAAAAAAAAAAAACAAAAACCGAGTGTGTCAAATTTCAAGTTTTTGGGCCGGCCCGCCGGCCCACAACCAAAAAACGACGGGTTGCGACTTAGTGAAACAAGGGGGGGGGGAAGGGCACGTAAGGACAGGAAAGGGCCGCCCAGGCGACCTTTTATACATCGTCGGAGGGGGGGGGGAACCCGTCTCACTTTGACCGAGGGACGGAAAAAGCAAAGTCAACAGGGGGGGACTGACGGCAAGCTGTGCCGGTTCCTTAAGGAGGCAAAGGGCCTGCAGTCGTGGAGGACTAAACACTTGTTGGGGGGAAATACACACCTCACGGTACCCTACTAACTAGGAGAAAAAGCCATGGGGATCGCAGGTCAGAGCCTGAGAGTTAATCGAGCTAAAGAAGCGGACTATGGGGGGGGGACCAAACATTTACCTGACGAGCAACGAGGAACAGGGAAAAAACACATGTCATAAATCTTCTTCGATGGAAGATCTGCAATAGGTGGTCCGTTGGGAAAAGTCCGTTTGATTCGGGGCGGTGGCCGACCAGTTGAAAACGATCCACCGCAAAGGTTACAAAGTTACCGACGATTCTGAAGGAAAAAGGGCAAGGAAAGAGGGGGGGAAAAAAGAACAAAGAAACATGCCTGTTCTATCAGAGACTCACCAACCACACGAGGTGAAAGAGATCGACCAGCCTGCAAGAGGCTGTTAGTCCGAAGGGGGGGAGAGCAGGGGGAAGGGGGCCCTAATGGTATTTGAAACCGTTGTGTGCATCGGGGTAAAAGTTGTCGTCCACGAATAGGTCATAACAACTAGAGGGACATATGGAAAATGGGAAACGCGTCTGCTCGAAGTGGAAGTCATTATGGCACTCAGTCTGCGGATGAAGGAGGACGTGCGTTTACACAAAAATAGTCAAAAATAAAAAGGAACTTTGAGATAATCTCCCTTAGAGAAAACTCGGGAAAAACAGGAAGGACACGATGCCAAAGGTCGGGGGGGGAATTCCGCGCGGGGGAAGTAGGGGGGGGTATTACAAAAGGTGGAGGTGGGAAGCCAATAACTCATTTCACCTGAAGAATAAAACTCTGCGGATGAAGCGCGGCACAGCGGTGAAGGTCGATGTTGGACTGGGACGGGACAAGCCGGGGGGACCACGTGGGGGCGACGGGAAGCCACCGACGCGATTTATTGCTGCAAGGGACGACATCGTCCAAGATCATGCAGAAATCTTGTCTGGCCCGGAAAAAAATCCTTGGCGGCACGAGCAGCAACACGAGAGGGGTGGTGGGCTTGGGGGGAGAAAAGCACCCACACCTTTGAAACCAAGAATTTCCAACGTAGAGTTCGGGGAGAAGAAAGAACAGGGGGGGCAAGGAACCACCGGCACCTCAATATAGCAGGAGGATTTACACTCATACTCTGAAGAAGTACAATAGGGGCCTTCTTGGGGCGCATCCCTTTCCCGACAAAGACGCGGGGCCACGAAGGAGGGGCCAATGGTCATGAAATGAGATTTCCTCTGACCGGCCTACATGGAACGACCGCGAACAAGCCGGGGAATGATCGATCCATGAACGTCAAAAATCACCATACTCTTTCAAACAACCCCAGAAAAATCGGGCCGTCGTTGTAAAAAACAGAGCCAAGGCCGCCTAATGGGCTTGCCTCCGCGTGCGGGGAAACGTTCCTTGAAGAGGCTCGTCGAAGGGAACGGTCGACGTTGCCGGAAGAGGCTGGCTAAACAACATGAACTGGGGCAGAGAATCCCAGGATGCAGGACTCCGCCTAGCAATATGCGAAACGATGTCGTCTAGATAGAACGTCACGTGTGTGGGGGGATCTCTGGGGGGACCCTTTCGGGACGAAAGGGGAGCTTAAAAAAGGGAATGGCAAGCGAGGTTTGGGACGAATTAACGCGAGGTAAAAGCTTGCCGGCACAAGAGGCCTGTCCGAACATCGGGAAAGAAAAAGGAAGGCTCTTGCGCCCCCGTGGGGTCTAAAAAAGGGTCTGGGTAGTCTTGACGTATCCCACTGCGGCGGGAAGGAACGTCAAAAAGCGAGTCGAGCAGCGCAACCTGGTACCACTGAAGGGGCCTTGGCGCAGGTGATCTATTAGGTTGCCAATCGGATGATCAAACATGAGGGGTCATCAACGAGGGTCTCGGAAAAGAGATGTCAACTCTGGAGGCCTGCCGCTAAAGCTAAAAGCTTGTCGAAGGGCATTGCGCTGGCGGCGGTGGGATTGGGGGAAAAAAATGCCAATGGTTGTGAAGAGCGTCGAACGGCCCCGTCTTCCGAAGAGGGACACGCAGTGCCGATCGTGGAGCCTGATTTGGGGAGTCGACGGGGGGTTTCACGTGCCGTGGCCGTCAAAAAATGGAATACAGGGAAAAGTGGTGGGGGAGACACGACCAAAACTGGGGGGAAAGAGGCCAAAACGAAAAGGAACGGGGGGGGCTAGAGTTGTGGTTACACAGCGCAAAAAAGTGAGAAAGAATTTGTTTTCAGATAGGGTTATTGGGACGGCCAGTGAAGAGG
>Ga0179593_1404076_pt1 | contig 11379 bp, 11 predicted proteins | sample CZODoug2_1_08_16_FD_185931 | JGI IMG/M metagenome (GOLD analysis project Ga0179593, IMG submission 185931) | Vadose zone soil fungal communities from Angelo Coast Range Reserve, California, USA - CZODoug2_1_08_16fungal (PacBio error correction) | ecosystem: Environmental > Terrestrial > Soil >...
ATGTGGACAATGGTGCACCGTAAGTATAACTGAAGTTGCTGGTTCAGTGAAGGTAAGAATAGCTACCCCTTAAGGAACGGACGGGAAAAAAAGTTTGTTTGGAAAAGTGAATTTGTGTTCCTTGAAAAACGTTGAAAGAATGGATTTCCAACAAGGATAAAAACTGAATTGGTTGGGCGAGAATATAGATTAGAGACATGAAAGAGCAACCTAAAAAAAGGATAGATAAAAAACAAAGGAATTATTCTTAAAAAGAGGGTTTCTAATTTCACACCGAAAGTATTCAGCAGAGAATCTCACTCTAAGAGAAGATCGAGTTTGCCTCCATAGGGAAAATCATGCAAAGGCACAAACCAGGCAATCGACAGCCAAAAAAATTAGGAAGATGAAGGCACGGAGCTTCTGACTTCTGCAGCAGAAATTGTAAGGAAAATGGGTTCACGGAGATATGAGGGCGCATTGGGGGGTCTGAGGGAAAAGAATCAGTAATTACAAAGGAATAAGAAACAAAGTATTGGGTTTCGTACTCTACAGATGAAAAAGAAACAGAAAGAAAGAGGGATTAATGCGAATTTAGAACAGTCAATTAAGAGAAGGAACATAAAAGAATTATGAGAAAAACTTGGTTTGACACAATATCAATCCCCACAAGAAGAGACGCTTTCGTATGAGGCAAATCGGAAGCAACAGAGAAAGAATCCTGACCTGACAGAAAAAAAAACAAGTCAGGGGGGGGATACGGCGAACAGACAACGAACCTTCTGAAGGGTGGGTTCAACCCTGGGTTCCAGAGGAAGACATCGGAAGTCCGGTGTGGCGTAACCGAGGTGTTCTAGAAAAGTACAGGGTTCGGCAAAAAAAACGAGAGGAAGGGGAGAAGGTGAGACCCAGCTAAAAGTCAGAGTTGGCAGTTTCTGGGTGGGAACGGATGGTAGGGTGGGACTTAAATTGCAGTGTGGGGGGGGGAAAACAAGTACGAGGGAAAATGGGAAGAGGGGTGTGCGCAACAGAGGAGGGACGCCTACCAAAAATGCGCTAGCGGGAGGTTCGACAACGGCGTGCGTGGAACCACTCTTTCCAAAAAAAAACTATGACGAAAAAGAAAAGACAACAGTGTAACTTTCATGACACTTTTTCATCACTCTAACAACAACGAGGTGAAGCCTTGGGGGGGGCCCATACAAGGAAGGTACGCTGCAAAACGGGTAAAACCTTTTAAGACGGGGGCAGAACAGGACTTCACCAGGAAAGGGTACTCAATCCTGAAAGAAAGAAAGATTTGGGCCATTAAGGAATCAAAAGTGGAAAAAGGGTATGGGAGTTACAGTAACAAAAAAGATGGGGTTCATCATCCTGAGGTAATTTTGCTTCAGGTGTAATGAGAGAAATGGAGTAGGGATCTTCAGAGCCGCTGGCTCTGCAATAAGGCAAAACAAAACAGGACCCAATTGTGAAGGAAACACGGGGGCTAGCACCAATCAGGACAAAGTCTCGTCCTTGGTGAGGGCACGCACAAAGAAGGGTTGGAAAACCTCAGGGCTTGATATCAGAAAGGGAGACCAAACCCGTAACTCCCACCAGGGGAAAAAGGAGGTGTTTTCGACAGGCATACCCAAAAACCGTAGTGGCAAAACTAACGGGCCGGAGGTTTCCTGGAGAGAGAGGGGAAAAACTGGCCGTAGAATAGAGACAATTAGTGAAGAAAAAGGGGTGCCGGGGAAAGTCGTTTGCTAAAAAGGCGAAAAAGTGAAGCTTACTGAAAAAGGGTTTAAGGGCAGGCGGACGGGGGGGGGGCATTTTGCTAGAAAGTTTGGAAAACAACAGAACACGCCTGTCAGACGCCTCTAGGGGGCGTCGCGAACTATGGGGGGAGCAATAGGATTAACTAATCTCATGCAACTGAGGAGAAAGAGTATACTCTCTCCACAACATTTATAGAAAAGGAGAAGATATGATACGGGGGAGAATTGTACATCTCTTACGCACCACGGGGTGACGCGCCGAGACGCCGGTCAATCTGGATACTGAGGGGGGAAAAGTTCGAGTAGTTTGGGAGAACAGGAAAACGTGTACAGAAGGCCGTTAACCCGGTGGACGTAAAACCGGAAGTTGCTTAAAGAGGTTATAATTAAAAACAGACGTGGAGTATATATCGTTGTCAACCCCATTCCCGGTGAAAAGGGGGAGGAGGGTAGCCGGCAACCGGAAAATCTCCTGCTCATACGACGTTGGCATGGGGTAAAGAAGTATTTGGCGTAGGCGAAAAAACAGGAAGGCACTGGGGCTGAAGATTTCAAGGTTTTGGGAAGGAGATCGAAGGAGGGGACGGGGGGGAGAAAGGGTCGGGAAAAACATTCCGAGACTTCGGACGGGTTTTTGCTGGCACACCGTGGGGTGTTTGGTCACAACTTTGGGGGAAGCATTTTTTTTGATGAGTGGGAAGATCCCCCAGATCTGAGCGCCTGATTTTCAATTTAAAGTAGTATGTCAAAAGCGAATGAACATCTTGTTGGTTGTGAATCTCGCCATCGGGTTAAAGTGATTGAATCAAGGAGGCCATAGTCCGTAGTGAGGAGGAAATACCTTGTCTGTAAGTTCGTGCGTCCAGCTTAAATAAACTTTCTGTTAGAGGAAATGCAAAGGCTTGGACGCAAAAGGCGACCGTTGGTTGAAAACGTAACCCGGACGTAGGCTAACCCTTTTTGTTCTTTCTGTTTGGAGGGATTTGGAAAAAGACTATTAACTAGCTCGCAATTGGGGGGGGGGAAGCACGCAGTCTCACTTGTCGAAATCTCAACGTGGGTCCCAATCGAGGGCCTGAACCCAACTGATAAAAAATCATTTAAAAAAGCCCCGGAATCTGTGTGGGTCGGGGGGGAGGGGAGCCAGTCGCCAAATTATCTTTTGTTGGGGGCCGGGAAATGACGTAAGTGTTCTTAAACATAGAAAATAACTTCAAGATGGTCGGAGGAAATAGGGCTAAAAAACGCGAAGTTCGGTTGAGTCCGAGAAAAACCGAGATTTGTTCGAATCAGAGGATGGGGGCGCGTTGATGGCTATTTTTCGCGCGCATAACGAAATAACTTCGGGCGTTGGGGGGGGAGGGGGGATAAACCAGTGGGGGGACTGGGTTTGAGGTCCTGCTGCCGGGCCAAAACGTCCGCTCCATAAGCGAACGGAAGGCTGGTTGGAAGGGGGTGTGAGTCGGGGGTGTCACTAACAATATCGGGGGGGCAGGGGTAATCAGTCAGACACCATTTAAGATAAGGGGTCTCCCGGAAGGAGCTGGGTGTCAGAAAATTGCCTACCCCTTACGTAACGTTCAAGAATGGGGGGCCGCAGTGCCTGGGTTGCGGGTTGAACAAGGGGAAAAAGGAAGAGTCAATCGAGATGGGTGTAGGGGCGGATCGCTCCAGGTCGCTGAAGAAAATATAGCCACAACAACGGATGGAAGAGAGAGATCTTTTTAGAAGGGTGCATCCGAAGGGACGGAGAATCCAAACGGCCAAAAACCAAGCATCGATTTGTCACAGGAGGGTCAACACCATTCCCTGAGAAAGAAAAACCAGACGGGTCAGCAGGGGAGCTGACTGCCGCAGAGCCTTTAAGGAATGATGGGGGAAAAGGGGAAATGGTACGCATGGTGCGTCTTGGAGAATCGAACAATTCAATCACCGGGTTTTGTGGGAAAATATTCAAAAACTCAAAAAATAAAAATGGACGTTCTGCAACGGCCATGGAAGAGGAAGGAATCAGGCGATCAATACAAACTGGCAACCTAAGAAAAGACCCAGACAACGAACTTACGTACGCAAAGTGAAAACATCCAGCCGCAACAACATACTCTGCGAACATCCAACTAATGTCCGTTTTTACAACTCCCTTCCTCAGAACCACATCTCTAGTATTTGGTGTGAAACGAGAAACGGACAAGCACACGACAAGGTTTGAAAGAAAGCAATAACACTCAGATTTTCAGGTCGTTTTAAAAGGAAAAGGGGGTATTTTCGATAATGCGTTTCCTGCACTAAGGAAATGGACCCATAGACCACGGGAATGTAGGGCACAACATTGACGTCGGTTCGACTTTCGGACACAAAGAGGATATTCTACAACACGGACCTGCAAAAAGTTTAGGGAGAGGGGGTTTCTAGCGATCCAACGATAATTTTGTGCGCAACACTTAAAAGTAAGCGCAACCTAACGTAATGGGGGCAAGACGCTGGGGACATCCCTGCCGATGGAAACTGACAAATACTTTACCGAATTTGAAAACCGATGGGAGAATAATAACCAGAACAAGAGGTTTTCACGCTAAGTGGCGGAACGAGTGTTATCGAAAGTTCGCGCTTCGCAAGATGGGGGATCTTCAAGGCCGCCAAAACAATGCTCAAGTTGGGTGCATACCACACGGGGCAATCTTCAAGGACTCGACCTTTGGGACCTCCCACGCTTGGGAACAAGGACAGCCTTCGATCCGGAAGTCCAACCACCGAACGAGGAAAACGACACGAAATGACTTTTTTTCGAAATACGTCCAACCGCATTTCACACGACGGCGTATCAGGAGATGCGCACTTGGAAAATACAGGTCAAAGATATGACACGATTTTATGCGAACGTCTGTTGTCGACGAAACCTGATAATAAGGACGTCAACCTGGGCGGCCGAGGAAGTCGTTCCCACTTGAATGACAACACGGGGTGGCCGCAAGTACTAATCGCGGCGGAAAGGGGGGGGAGAAAAGCCGGAAAATCGTGAAAATGAAATACGGCGATAGCAAACAGAGGAGGAAGGAGTACGTAAGGAGAAAAAAAATGTGATCAGGGGATGAAAGAGCTGGGGAAAAATGAGCAACGCGATACGAGGAGCGGACGAGTCTGTTTGGAAGAAGTTCCGAAGTGGGGGGCAACCGGCCCCGGACGACTCCAGGTACAAAGGTTGACGGCGAATAGTCACCGTTGAATCAACGAAGTTCGGCATACTATTCGTGTCAGTGGGAACTCCCGGAACAGGGGGAACGAGGAAGGGCCCAGCCGGACGCGTGACTCATATGCCGAATTCGGTAAATCCGCAAGTTGGCGTAGCCTTGTCAAAATTCACGTCCAAAAACAACCTGGGGGCTGGGGAGAGTGACCCGGTGGGCAGGGTCCCGGACGGGAGAGGTAGCGGGGCCAGGCGTGCAGAAAAAAGGACGGCGTTGGTGGCTAAAGTGGGTAATTGCCACGGGGCAGGTGTTGGCATGGGAAGTCCCCCGGGGTCCGAAGAGCAGGTTTAAAAAGTTCACGGGAGGAAATTCCCCAACGACCAAGCAAGCTTGTGGTCTGGGTATGGAGCATCAAAACACTGTGGGATTCGAGGGCTCAAGTAGGAAAGAGACGCAGGAGGAGTAACCGATGAAGTGCTGTGATGACCAAAAGCGATGCCGGTCCGTTTTGCGTAACAAATCCAAGTGTTCGTGCCAAAAGGCAGAAAGCGGGTTGGAAGAGAGAACCCGACTGGAATTGAAAGTCCCACTTTGGGGAGGCGAGAGGGGGGACGAACGGTCTACCGACCCGATGTGAGGAAATTCTCCCGTGTCAATCCACCGTGGCCAATCCTCACGTATGGGGAACCAAACTGCATGAGAAATACAAAAAGCCCCGGAAAGCGGAGTGGGGGGGGGGGAGGTGTGGCCAGCACCGGCATTGAAGTGTTTGCTTGGAACGTGAATGACGGGAAGTTGGGAAGCATAAAGAAAGACTTAAACGATTGTAGGTCGGGAAAGTTCTGCAAAAAGGAAAAAGTTTCGGTGGGGGGGCTGGGCCGAGCCGAAGGTGTTTACTTAAGAGGAGGATGGGTGGGGTTTGGGCAATTGGGCCCCCCCGTGTGCAAACATACGTAAAATGCGCTAGTTTAGGCTTGAGAGGAAAGGTTGGTGTATACGCCTTTGGTTGGGGTGAGGTCATTCGATTCATGGCCTGTCGCTCAACATAGAATTAACGTCAATGGATTTGAGGTTTGGGGGTGAATCGTTTGGAAGAAACAAAAAAATGTCTGACGGAAGTCAATGTGTAATCGATTCGCAAAGAACATTGGAAGGTAAATACTTACCGTGGGGGCAACGAAATGCTCACGAGTCTATGAAGTTAAGCGATACACCATGACAGGGCCTGTCACAGAATGGGTGGGGCTTCAGTGGGTTCCGGGGGAAATGGTGACCCGCGGAGTTCTGGCTAACGATGGACGGGGTGGCAAATACGATCTGGTGCCAACGAAAAAAAAAAAAAAGATCTATCAACACAAGCGGAAGAAAGAAAGATGTCTTTTGTTCGGGGGAGCCGAAGGTAGGCGCGAAGAACGCGCCACCAAAGAGGGGGCGGACTTGGGCACGCCAAAGAAGACGGGTAACATCGTGTAAAGCACAACCGCGCCCCAAATTGGGCCAGGGGGTCAGCGGGGTACAAAGCAGGAAGCATTCAGTGAAGGGATGGGGCACAGGTAATGGCGTACGATTGTCGGTCTTGGTGGAAGAACTGAGAAAACCTTAACCAATTGGTGGGGGAAGGGAAAGAAGGGGAAGAGGGTCAAAAAAACTAAATCAACCTTGGAATATTTAACATCAATGGATCGGGGTAATCAAAATAAAGGCGTCAAGAAACGGGTGTAGCACAGCACCAAAAAAGAGCGAGGGGTAGACGTATTGAAAAAAACTAAATACGGCCACGGAAAAGAACCCAGGAAGAAGGCCGGCAAAAAGGAAAAAGAAACGAACTTCGTCCTGTTGGGTAAAAAGAAACCTGGGGTGTTCTCGAACCAGAAAACAGGAAGTCTTTGCTAACCGTGTGTGACCGTGGCCGTCATTACAAATGAAGAACCTATCAAGGCAGGGCGAAAGGGGGGGGAAACAGAACTGCAACGGGAGTGGGGATTGGGTTTAGAATAATTCATTGTTCATGCACGAGGGGGCTACGTGACGGATGGGAACCACGGTGAATAGTTCTCAAGGTAGAAAATTAGGTAGCAAGAAATGAGCGAGGAGGGTAGAAAATCAACCAATCTTCCTATGTCCTGGAAGAAAAAAAACGAATACACAGGGTGAGACTTCAGCGGGACCGGGTTCTCCTAGATCACGAGGAGTTCGCCTTTTTTGCAAAGAAGCGGTGGAAGGTTTAAAGCACCTAAAGGAAAAAAAGGGAAGACCGATGGGGGGAATCACTCAAAAATCCGGGGAAAAAAGGGAAAAAAAAATGGCCCCAGTACTGGAGAAGATCCGACTTTTCCCGTGGGAGATTACTAACCAGCAAAAGGTGTAAAGCGAATTGGAGGGGGGGACAATTCGTCGAATGGAAGCGGCTCGGGGGAAGATCCATCCTTGGTCTCCGCCAAAACATTGAGGACCCAAAGTTGGTGCATACACAACGTTTGGGGTGCAGAAAAAATACCTGAAGCCGCAGGAGCGGTGGGAAGAAGCCGAACTTTGGAAAAAAAACTCGAATTCGATCAGCGACAAGGAATAAAAAAAAACTCTTCCAACGGCAACAGGGGACTTACTTTGTCGAATAGAAGACGCGGAGGTTGAAAAAACAGACTGAAAGGAAATTATCAGGGAAGTCGAAGGGGAGGGGACCTGGAGAACCACCTCGACTTAATGGACAAGGGAGTCACCTGAAAATTTATTATCCGAAAGGGTCTGTGCTAACTGCGAGAGCACAGAAGGACTCAACAGTGGCGGTCCCGGGTCTAACGGGGCTGTTCTTCCACCCAACTTGGGGGGAAAGGTGAAAAAAAAAAGAAGACCATGCCGCAAGTCAAAAAAAGAGAGGACCGACGATTGGTTGAAAGCTCTTTCATCGATTCCAAACTGGGGGGAAAGGCGGGGTACTGTCTTCATCAACAAGACGGGAGGATAAAATAAGTACGAGGGGTTCGCATCCAGTGGGGGGAATCGGGTTAAAGCGTTGCGCACCCCATCGTCGAGAAGGAGAGAGAGTCTACATTGAGAAAAGGGGGGAAGGGGTCTGTTGTCAAAGTTGAAAGAAATAAGTTTTGGGAAAAAGGAACCTTGGGGGACTAGGCCGGTACCAAGGGGGAGTCCTGATTTGCATATCAGGTTGAGCCGTTGAGCAAAACGGGAACATAATAAATCTTTTCCAGTGCACTCCCGTGGGGGAAAGATGGGTGAAGGGGGGCCTTGCCAAGCCCGACGCCTGCGAGGAGAAGAAACTTTCCTTTTGGTAAAGGTTGGCGGAGGGAAGTAAGAAAAAAAAGGATCACTGGGGTTCTTTTAGGACCGTTGGTAAGTCGCCGGATCGACTCACGGAAAGGTGGTGTCCAAAGGGGGCGGCGGAGTCCCAAGGCCGGAGCAGGAAGGGGGAAAGATGGGATGTGTGCAAAAGCACAAAGTGGGGGGGGGGTAAAGTGGCAAAAAAAAAAAAGGGTTCAGCATGTGTGGGCGTGCAGGGAGAAAATAGGGGCAAAGCGACAGATTTTCCATGTCAGGAATGCCCAACGCAATTCGCGGCTGAAACATCTTGTGCGGGGGGAGGGTAAATAAGGGGTCCCAGCGGGGGAAATTCGAGGGGAGAAAGGACGGGGGGGACATAGAACGACTGGAGATTAACCTGAGAGAGTTGCTGTGCTTACAGCGAACAATGGTTTAACCGGTGTAGGTTGCGCGTAACCAGGCCAAGGGGACTTGCGCAAAATGCATACCCGTTGCTTGATCAGGAGACCAGACGGGGTAATCTCAGGTGGGGCAGGGAAGTGGAGGGAGAGGATAAAGGGGGGGTCAAAAGAAATCGAGGAAAACGGAGAGCAAAGGGAGCATGGTAAGGAAAAATACATATCGAAAAACGTTGGCGCACTCTTCACACGGGGACAGAAGAAAGTAAGGGGGTACCCAACTGCATAAGCGAAAATACAATCCTTGAAAAAAAAAAAAGAAAAGTCATTGTTTTTGTCAGGGGTGTTAGAATTAAACCGGCCTTTCAGGGGCAAGGGTGAAGAACGGAAAAGTGTCTCGCACATCTGGGAACAACAAAATACAGAGGGGGGTAGTTCAAGGAAAGACTGACAACCAACCGAAGAGAAGGACGTTGGGGAATTAAGGGAGCCGATAGGGGTGAGGGAAGGAAGATGATTGTCCGCGGGGTGCGCCATTTTTCGAGAGAAGACAGGAAAAAAGGAGCGGACGTTTGAGTTGGGGGTTCTTGATAGGGGGCAGAACAAGTTGGGAATTGAGAGGGAAAAGGGGGGGTTGATGGGTAAAGGACGATGCCATGCCGGAGAAGTAAGAAGGAACGTCAAAGGCTTATTTAGTTTGGTTTGAATGTAGTATGGTTTACGAACCAATGAACGTGCTTCCGAGTTCAGGGGTGGGAAAATCGGTCTGGGGGCCAAAAAAGCAGGCGTACGTTGACCGGGGGGAAAAAAATCATTCAAATCAAACGAAGGTGCTCGCTGAAAAGGTAGAAAGGGCGCTAACGCTACAGACTGCCAGATTGGGGGGACAGGCCTGGGGTCAGGGGGAACAATGTTTGGACCCGCAAGGGCGTGGAGAGGTCTGGACTTAGGAGTGTGGGGGCGCGTGAGATTGATCGCGAATACCGTCTGCGGCAAAGAATAAAAGAGAGAATCAAGACAATCCACGTGAGGGGGAGGAAAAAAAAAAGATATATCTTTTTTCTGGCAGGGGAAGCACGAAGGTATTTCGAGAGAAGACCACTAGTCAAAGAATAACTCAGTAGCGAGGGGGGAAACGCCATTCGGTCAAAAAAGTGACAAGGGAAAAAAACCTTCAACGAAACGCCCAAATCGACCAGTCCGGACTTTAACTAAGGAGCGCTTCTGAACGTACATGCAGAATGGGAAAGTGAGACTTGATGGGGGCACACCCACGGTAATGAAGGGCGTAAGCAAGGGTGCGGTCTTGAAAAAGAGAGGAAAAACAGAACGTCGAAAGAGATTTTTTTGTGGAAAACTACTACTATTCAAAAAAAAAAAATCGACCATTTTACGTCCTGCTTGAGGGGGGGGAAGAAGGGCCATTGCAAAGAGGGGGACAACAAAAATCCAGCGAAGAAAGGGGTTAGCAACCACTATCCCCAAACGCAACAAGCGCTTTCCGGAGGCTCGGATAAAAATCGGCCACTCAACGCGACCATCCTCTGACCGTGCAAAGAAAAAAAGGCGGCTCGCGAACAGCACCAATAAATTCGGATGGCCTGTTTGGGAAAACCCCACCATTGGTAAAAAAAACAGAAACCTACAAGAGGGGGGAGTCTTTGGAGGAAAGTAAAGGTGCGAGAAAACTGGGAACCGTCCTTCACGGCAAGCAAAAGAAGAAGGAGGTTGCGTCGGAACACATCAAAAAAAAGAGGGGGACCGGGCGGGGTAAAGGATTGTTTTTTTTTAGGGGGAAGGGACATGTTTTTTTCAGCACTAACGTAAGGGATGGACCCAACGTGGAAGAGAGGTGCGACAACAGAGGGGCGGCCGCTAACCACCGAGAGAGCTTAGGTTTTGAGCACCTAGGATTTCGGACAAGAGACTGAATAAAACAAAAGACAAACTGCCACACAGGGTTGAAATTCAAAAAAAGCGAGTTCCTCCGAGTCAAAAAAGGGATTTAGCAGGGGGGGAGGAAAAGACACTTGGAAGTTACTCTAACCAGAGGGAAAAGTGAGCCTACTCTGGTAAGTCCCAGAAGGAAAAGATCCTGGAAGAATACTTCAACGGCATAAGGGGAACCTGAGTTAGATCCAATTTCCCACAAGTTGGGGATGAGGAGAAAGAAAGGTTGCCGCGAGGGGGGTCTTCAACTAAGGGGACATTAGACTGGAAAAGGGGAAAATCGCGCTTAGAGCAACTGGGGGAATCTGCCAATGGAAAACAAAAAAATGAAGGAAAACCAGGGGTGTGCAATGTACAAAATCAAAGGGGGGCAGACATCCTAGGAAGCATCTCTGTCAAGGAACTGGCAGCCCGCCTTTGGAACCACGCGTCCGCTTTCGATCGCGAAACTTACGAACAACTGTAAGAGAAAAGGCCAACCAGTTGACGGAATGTGGAAAAAAAGATCCGCCAATCAGAGTTTTAACACCCGAAAGAGAGAATGAGGCAGATATAGGCGTCCCGCTGGGACGGAGAATCGACTTCACAGGGGATGAAGGAGTGCACCTGACCACTAAGGATTATTCCGTAACGTCTGTTGCAAAACAGGAAAATGATGACTCAGACTTCAACCTGGGGGAGGAAGGAGGACCAAGGGCCTGTGCCGTGGAACCCAACTTATTAAATTTGAAAAACATACAACTGCAAGTTGCAGAGAAGTAGAAGAGAAAGATAGGCGCGGACAGGTGGCAGCACTCGCTGGAAAAGATCCAACGGATGGAGAAT
>Ga0179593_1585260_pt1 | contig 11379 bp, 8 predicted proteins | sample CZODoug2_1_08_16_FD_185931 | JGI IMG/M metagenome (GOLD analysis project Ga0179593, IMG submission 185931) | Vadose zone soil fungal communities from Angelo Coast Range Reserve, California, USA - CZODoug2_1_08_16fungal (PacBio error correction) | ecosystem: Environmental > Terrestrial > Soil >...
AAGAGATCTTCGTTTCTGGGAAAGAGTTTAATTTTAGAAAGGAGGGAGAGTCTCTCCGCGTCAGGGGGGCTCATCATGCCGAGGAGCCGCAAAACTCGTCGGGGCTTGTGATGGGGGTCTGTCCAAGACCGAGTGGCGATCCTGAGGCTCTCGGTTATATTTGTGGGGGGAAAGCCTCCCTCCGAGGCGATGCTCCCACGCGAGTTGCAGGAAACGATTTTTTTGGGACATCTGAGAGGGGGCGAGGTGGAGGGCGGGTGAACCGTGGCGTGGGGCTTTTTAAATTGCCCGCACCAGGGCCTGAAACCGGTGCTGGGAGCGGGAAAAAAGGGATCTGTTGCGGGGAAAACAAAAAAAGAACGATTCCCCGGTGAGGGGGTTCAAAGGAAAAAGGCCGCGAGAAAGGGCACCATGCCGCCAAGGGGGAAGGTGTCCTTTCCAAACGGAATCTGTTATGCACAAAGCACGACGCGTGAGGAAGGGGCGGCTAACGAGGTTTCACGAGGCATCATTGAGTGGGGGAAGGATCACCTCCTGCTCTGACAGGGGGAGGTTTCAACGAGGACGATCCGGCGCCTACGCGGCCGGTTATCCAAAAGGGGCGGAAGAAGGCGGATGGGGCCGCGGGGGGATTTTCAATCCGAAGGCGGGGGAGGGAAGGTTCTCGAATTATAGGGGAAGGAAGACCCGCAGAGAAAGCGATTTCATGTGATCCGTATATCAATCTACTTCCACGTGCGAGCGGGGGCGCCTTCGGGAATAAATGCCCAGAAGAAATTCTCGGAAGCCTTAAGAGGGATTCTGCTTGTATCAGGGGCTGGTGCTGGCCAGAAATAGGGAAGGCGACTCAGGGGGGGGCTTTCGCTGTCAGGGGGGTTCAGGGGGGAACTCCGAAGGAAGTACTCTGATTTTTGACTGGGATCTTCTCTAAAAGTGTAAGGGAAAAAAAGCTATCGTTACTTTTCTTGAAGAGGGGGAAGCCTATACAAGGGGGGGGATTTTAATCTTCTGACAGAAGGGGGGCGAGATCGTCGCTAAAAGGTTACTTTCAATCGCAACCTAAACCCCCTAGAAGGGGGGCTGTGGTGGTGGGGGGGAGGCTTCGATTATTTTTGGGGGGTACCATGGAAAACGGTGCTACTACTCCCCATCGGAAAGCATGGTTCCTCGGAAGGATCGGGGTCCATTTTTAAGGGGGCAACTGGGAATCGTTCTGAGTCGCTTGAGAGGGTTCTGGCGAAACTGACTCATTCGCTGGGGCGGGAGTGACTGAGAAATTTCTTGCCGACGAACTCTACACAAATACAATGCCTGCAAAAGCCCGCCAAGGGAAATGAGAGGATTTCACCGCAAAAATTTCCGTCCCAAGAGCGATCAGGTAAAAAGAGCTCTAGGAAGGCTTAACGAAAAAAACCGCGGCTGCGAACGCAAACCGGTTAAATTCGGGGAAGAGGGCTGAGAGGGAAAGTCGAAAACCTCAGGTGTCTTCCTGCAAATTCCTCTCAGACAGACTCGTGGAAAGAAATTGAAACTGAGGGAGATCTTTCATCGGTTTTTCGGGTTCCGTCCTTCCGGAGGGGGACACCTAGTGGGGTTCTTCTTGGTTGCAACCTTCTATCCTGGAGGGAGGGGGTTAAAAAAGAAAAAAAAGGCCTCCTCTGGGGTGCGCTTGGAACTAACCACTGAGGTACAATTTTTTACGTGTTGAGATTTGCGGAAGAAAAGATTACGCGTAAGGAGCAGGAAGGGTTCTGGTAAATACTTCCGGGGGAGAGACTTATACGCAATCTCAACCTCGGCGAACTAGACATCCCGTGGGAAAAAACTTCTTGAAAAGTCCCAAAAAAGGAGTTTGACTCGGAGGGCCATGACCAACTGGTGGTCTAATGGGAATATCGAGTTACACTCAGAGTGGGTCTTTCCTTTGACAAGAAAAAAGAGAGAACTATTCTTATTTGATTTTCTCCTTTGAGGATACCAGGGGAGCCTTCTCGTAGGAAAAAAGGGGTTGAAGGTGATCTTATTCTGGTGTTGAAGGAGGTATTCATGAAGAAAGTGGCATGTAAGGGGGGGTGTCATCTCTCTCAACAAGGGGGGGGGGGAAGACTAGAAAGGAGAAATAATTAACTGAAATTTTGGGCCCTGAAAAGAGTTCTCTTCAACTCCAGAGAGACAACGAAGAGTTCAACCCGAGGGGGAATGCCTTAGGGTACGGGTCCTCTTCAGAAAGCCAGACTCTATTAGTCGTGCCACAGCAGACCTAGGGGAGGGGCCGAAGCTTGTGAACGCAACAATTTTGGTCAAGGTTGCCTTTGGGAAGGAGTCCCCAAAAAGGAAAAATTTAGGGGGCCCTCAACCTGTTCCCCTTTCTTGAGGTTTATAAGGATCTCTCTGAAGGAGGATCAGTTGAGAAAATTCTCTTCCTAACGTAGTTGGAGGTATCACCTAGGATTCCCGGATCCATCTGAAGGGGGGGGTAAAACTAGGGACCGCCCTCGCCGCAACAGTCTCAGGGGAGATCGGGGGCCTCTAAAGAGAAATGAGAACACCAACAACTACCGAAAAACAGCCCTCAATCAGGGGAAAATAGAGTCCTTAAAGTGTTACATCGCCGACCGAGTTAGGGCGCGAAAAGGGGTCCACTCTTCGGAAAATGGAAGCTAGAGGTCCGGCAAACCAAAAAAGGCTCTTTAAACAAGGGGTCACGTAAAAAACAAAGGGACTCACCACCGAGGTAAAGGTTTCTCGCCATTCTGTGAAAAATATCTTCGAGGGCAAGCGCATCGAGAGAGGGGGGAAAAGGGGTTACCTTTCAACATTGGACACGTCTAACGTGAAAAGTCCTTCTTTGAAAGGAAAACGGGGGGCTTTCTTCAAGGGGGGCCTAGGGATTCTCGGTCGAGCCCCGAAAGGGAAGTCCAAAAAAAAAAAAAATTCTTCCTTTTAGAGGAACATCAACGAGACAGCCAATTCTCCTATGCGTTGAAAGACTCTTCCGGGAAGGGGGAAAGTGCCGGAGGGGATCCGTTCCCGCGGGGAAGTGGAGAAGGAGGGGCCAAGTAGAAAAACTTGGCCCTCAATTAATAAAAGAAGAAAAAGCATCGCCATCAGCAAAAAAAAAACTTCTACTTTTGGGACGGTGCGATTTGGAAAGGTCCCATCTTTCTCTGGCTAATATACCCAGCCTGCGGGGGGGGACCTTCTTCCCTATACCGGAGGAAAAAAAAAGTCTTCAAGAAAAGAAACCCCGAACCGTTCACTACGCATTCGGAAGGCCACTTAAGATCGCGAGGAGGCCTCTCTTAATGAAAAGGAGTTCGCGTGCAATCGCACCAAAATGCCCGCGAACCAGAAAAGCCACCAGGGAAAAAAGAACCCCCACAGGACCAAAAAAAACAGCATGACCAGACGGCACGCGGGTAGCCAACGCTTCCGGCGGCAAGGTTTCGGAAAAAGAAGTATGCAGGAAGAAAAGCCCAGAGGCAAGGACCTTGATATCCGGATCAACACATGAAGGAGATACAGTTTCCGCGGCAGGAGGAAACCTGCCTGGGGAAAGCGATAAACTCCGCCCCTACAGGGGAAGTAAATACATCGTTCCAAGAGGGGAAGGAATACTAGCAGTTTCATCCGTTGGAAGGAAATAACCTGCTGCGTAGAAAGGGGAGGGGAAAAAAGAAAAACTTGCCACGATCGGGAGGATTCTCCTGGGGAATTCGAGTCAAAGGATCTCTCTCGCCTCGATTTCAAGAAGAGAAAAGTTTAGGGTTGGCCTCACATTCCAGGCAGAAAGGAAGGTGCCTCATCACTGAAGAAGGGACTGGGGGGGGTCTACTTCTATCATCTGGCGGAAAAGATCAACTTTTATCTTCTCACAAGGGGGGGGGAAGAGCAAAAGAAGACGCCTCTCCAGCACCATTTTGAATGGGAGGTCCAGGGAATCCCACGCCACGGGGGACCCTGGAACTTTATCTCCACCGAAAAAGGTGGAGAGATGGCCGGAGGGGAAATTCACCTCGCGGCGCAGGTTTTCCACCGGATTCATGTTCCACAAGACCGATAATGAGGATAACTCTCTCCCGGGGAAGTCGGACTCTCCCGTGAGGGACCCATCCCCTCCTCTACGCCGAGGATACCAATAGTATAGAAAAGGGGAGGACGAGCGCGTCTTAAACCTCTTAAAATTAAAGAAAGGCCAGACCTCTCCTATCTCCTCCTAGATCGAAAACACAAAGGGGAGATAGATTGTTAACGCGGGGGGGGAATCGAGCATAAGTATTTAAATTTTGATAAAACTAGGGACGATACGCTAGAGAGAGGCATTTGGGGAGAAAGAAAAAACCGATTTTGTATCAAGGGAAGGACTCGCGGGGGGGAGTTGGTATCACGGGCTGTCAGAAGAGTCGTTCTAGCTTTAGGGAGGGAGGATATTTGTGGGGGAATCCCATCCTGGGAAGCAAACAAAAAAAAGAAAGTTTTCATTAGTTCGGCCACTCAAAGGAAGGGTGTTCGAGTTTTATAAGGAAGAGTGAACAGGTTGGGGGGGAGTGTTATTTTTTCGAAAAGAATACCCGGGGAGGGGTAAACTGGTGCTTTGACGTGAGAAGAAAGATCTGTTTTCTCTCCAAAAAAAGGGGGAAAGATCCAAGGGGGAACAATATTAATCGGAAAAAGAATTGTCTCCCTTCTCCCGTTATGAGTAATTGGAAAGCAAAACTGGAGGGGAGGAACAGCAAACTCACTGCTCTTGATTCGAGAAAAAGTCGATTTCGGCCGGGAAGTTGCCCTGTTCAGGGGACATATCCTTCTCTACAACGTGAAAACGTTTAAAGGGTCACTATCCTGTGGTCTACGAAGCCGGTTATTTACTGGGGGAAGGGGAAACTTCCTAGGGGTCTTATTGGGGGTAACTAAGTGAGTTAAATCCTAAAAGTCGGGGGGGGAGAAAAGTATTCAAAAGGAAATTAAAAAAGCAGGCGGCCCTGTAGAGCGATTTCATGGGGGTCTTGAGAAGAAAGAAATTCGCTTCGAAAGAGGGGGCTTGCGCAAAGAAAACATAATTCCCAGAAAATGGGAGGACGGGATGCGTGTGTATAAAAGGCTTGCGTCTGTGTCAAAGGGGGGGGGGGGCTGTTGCGGGGAAAGGATATCGTGGGGGTCGAGACGGAAAGGGGAAAGCTGTCTCGCGTTTCATTGGGGTGCCAGCACTTTCCACGCGAGGGGATTCCGAAGTTACTAGGTGGCTCTGAGGGGGAAGTGAAAGAGGACACGGGCTGTGAGGTGGAGTCGCCATTGAAAAAAGCCTTCGCCAATGAGGGCGGCTGACGAAAACCGGAGCGGGGCGCTGGAAGTGACGTTCCAATCTCACCCGAACCAAATTAGAGGGTTTTTTTGCTGCGATGGGGGGATTGGATGAAAAGGGGGGTCCACTTTCGGTCCGTCCCATCTTATAAAATTTCGGAAGGGATTCCCAGGGGTCCATTTTTCTGGGGGGGAAAATTTAAAGTTCTACTTTGTCTGAAAAAAAAATTTCTTCTTTCTATCAAGGAAATCGTTAAGGGAAAAGGGCGTTACTTCAGGGGGGGGCCTCCATAGAAAAAAAAACTTGCAAGGACCTTTCCGTCCCTCCAGTCAAGTTTACTCAAGGTATTTACGCGAAAGGAGGCCGATAAGGAAAAACTGTTAAAAGAGCAAAACTGGAGAAAAAGATCCTTGAAAAGAGCCGCTGCGGAAGGAAAGGGGAATGACAAACACGCGGGCGAAAAAAGCGAGGCGCGGGTGTGGCGGGAAGGAAACGATCGGAAGGGGAAAAGGCCCTACGAGGGGGCAAAAGGGAAAAACCTGAACCGGGGGAAGCGGGAGGGGCCGGGGGTAATCAAGGCCGATTGTCACTATGGTTAGGAAGGGCGGGGTTTGGGGCAACCGGGCCTATAAAAGGCTTTTAACTAGGGCAGAGACAGCTTTCCTTGAATTGGGCAGTCTGGGAAAAAATGTCTTGTGGAAAAGGGCACTGGGGGGGAGATTGGAAGGGAATTAACTCGTGTCTTACCGGAAAGGGGGGAAGAAGAAGGGAAAAAAGTCCGGGACCTTCTTTAAAAAAACTTCTCCTCCCGCAAGCGCCTCTACGCGAAAATCCTCCATCAGAATCTGGGAAAGCTTCGGGAAAAGGGAAAAAGGGTAACTGGTGACTGGCTTGCCCACGGTTGGTGTCGACTGTCTTCGCAGGGAAGATCATGGGAAGGGGGGAGGGAGAGGAACCTCTATAAGAAGGGGGGATTGAGAAAAGGTCCTCTGGGGGGGGGAAAGAAATCCTGGAGAAGGGGGAGGTCCAAACTCTTTTGAGGGAGAGATTCTTGGGGGGGGTCGAACTATATGCAGGTACAGAAAAAATTTCATTTCAGGGGGGAAAAGATCTCTCAACAACAAGAGGGGGGGGAGAAATATATATATTGAAGATTAAAGGGGGGGGCCTTACTCGAGGAGAACTTCACATCCCAGAAGCAGCGAATTTCACATCAAGGGGGGGAGAAGCCTTATTTTACCAGGGAGGAGGAATGACGAAGAGAGGGGGACTCTAGTCTTCAGCCGAAAAAGATCCATATTTATGGGAGGAGGGGAAAGTTAGGGGGGAAGGACATGTCCTTTCTTTAAAGGGAGTCAACCGAAAGATTACTTTGTAACGAAGAGTTACCCTTGATGGGGAAGGAGGATGAGATTAGGAGGGGGGGAGAGGGTCTTAAAAGGGCGGCCTCTCGTAGGCCTGAGAAAGTCTCTTAAAAGTGAGGGGGCCCGGCATCAAAGGGTCAGAAGGGTAAACTAAAAAAAGGGGGGAAATTCCCTCTCCCGCAAATAAACTTCAAGAGCTCTTTACCCCGAAAATATGCGGGGGGGGGGACACAACTCCGGGGGAAAAAGATTCCCCCTGAGCGAAATCCGGGCAATTAAAAGTAACTTAGAGAGGGAAGATCTTAAAAGGGAGAGAGAGCGCTCCCCGGTTAAAAGAGGGGTCTTAGCTAGGCTATCTTCCACAAAAACAAATAAAAGAGGTAACCTATCTGAAAAGTAGACCCTCGGGGGGAAAGAATTTCCCCGGGGTTTCTAGCCTCTTCTTTCTCAGGAAGAGGAAAAGAGCCATCTAAAGAGTCGTCTTTTTGGGGGGTAGGAAAGGAAAGGCGTCTTTGAAAAAAGATATTCAAGGTGAGACATGGTTTGGGAAAAGGGGGGGAAGTTAGGAAAAAAGGGTATTTTTTCGGATGGAAGCACCTAAGCGGGTAAACTCCATCCTCCAGGGGAAGGAATAGCGTTGGAAGAAAAAAGCGTCCTCTCCAATGAGGGGAAAAAGTTGTCAAGAAAGAAAAGTTCCTTCTCCTAGCGCCGAGGGAGCCATTTATCAAGAAGGGAAAAGAGTCTCAACTTTTCCAGGGACAGCCCCCCGAAAGGAAACCTCCGCTAGTGGGTGGGTGAGGGGGGAGGGACCTTCACTTCAAAAAAGGGGTAGCTACGTAGACCTTCTTTTTTCTTCCAAAAAAGAGCAAAGATCAGAAGGGGGGGAGGAAAAGTCCTCCACCTCTCACAAGGGACACTTCTCTCCTCTTTAAACACTAAATCAAATCGCGCAAAAGACTCTCGGGTAGTTCCTTTACTCCAAACCCTGAAAAGAAAAAAAAAAAAAAGGAATCCCCATGAAAATAGATAAACAAACAGAAACCATCCCAATGAGTGGGTGACAAGACGCGCATTTTAATCCAACTCTGGAAAGGCCTCGAAGGGGGCTGTCTCTTTTAGAAATCCAGAGAGGAGCCTTATAATCTCATTGGGGAGATCAGCAACGAAAAAAAACGTCTATACATTTCTCTCCGGAAGGGGTTACCCTGCTGAGGGGGAGAGCCGCCCCTACTTTCGTTTGAGAAAGAGGGAAAAAAGAGGGTGAAAGAAGAAAAAATTTTTCCTCCAGGTGGGTATGAGTAATAAGATGTTAATCCTACCTTATCAAAGGAGGATTTAACTGGGGGAAAAGAAACTCTCCTTTTCTGGGAGGGGGAATTCAATCTGCAAGGAAGGCTCTCTCCCGAAGAAAAAGAGATTGAGGGGGGGCCGATAAACCGCCGGGGTGTCACAACACCATTTTGGAAAATTGCAAAAGGAAGGCATCACTGCCTCATGGAGGAAAAGTAGAGGAAGCTTTTCGCAAAGCTCACGCTTTGGGGAGGGAACCGGAGGGGGGTGGCTCTCAAAGGGCTAGAAAGCCCAAGAAAAATCAACTGGGTAAGGTCAATAACGACCAAATCCCACGCCAAAAGGAAAAAACGTTCAAAGGGGGGGGGGGAACCTCGCCCAACATGGGGAAGAATGGTCCGAGAAGTCTGCACCTCTCTGGGGGGGGGGAAAGAAATCAAAAAAGTTTTCCCCGGCGGACAGGTACACAAGAGAAAGCTACCGCTCGCAGCTAGACCGCAAGTAAAAATACCCCACCAAGCCCTCCGGGAAGGAGCTCGCGGTATTTTTGTTTTTTTTTTGTTGGTTGTTTCGTGTAGTGGTAGGGGAAGGAAAAAAACACCCCCCCCCAGGATAACCTAAGAAACCCCCCCCAAAAAAAACCCCCCCCCCCCCCCCCCCCCCCCCCCCCCCATATAACAACCCAAAACCCCCCCCCAAAAAAAATAAAAAACCCCCCCCTCGCCCCCACCCCACCCCTAAAAGAAAAATAATCCCCCCCCCCCCCCCACGCCCCCCCCCCCCCCACACACACCCCCCCCCCCCCCCCCCCCCCCCAAACAACCCCCCACCACACAAAACCCCCCCCCCCCCCCCCCCCCCCCCGGAGGCCCCCCCACACCCCCCCCCATAAAAAGTAGACACCCCGCTCCACATTTTTTTTTTGTGTTTTTTTTTTTTTTTTTTTTTTGGTTTTTTTTTTTTTTTTTTTTTTTTTTTTTTTTTTTTTTTCCCCCAAATATAGCCCCCCCCCCCCCCCCCCACCCCAAAAGGAAAGTAAAAAAACCCACCTTAAAAACACACCCCAAAAAAATAACACCGGCCCACAGCCACCACCCCCCCGGGGGTTCCCCCCCCCAAAAAAAAAAAAAAGAAACCCCTCTCCTCGCCCTTCCTATGGGGATGTAGAAACGTAAATTTAACGACAGCGGTGCCAAAGGAAGACGATCTCCTCCGCGAAAGAGAGAAAACAAAAGGGGGATAGTAAAAGAATAGATGTGGAGAAGAGCGGAGATGTCAGGGAAAGGGGAGAAGGTTCCTGGTCAATCACTCATCTCGCTCGTCAAAGGGGGAAGGAAAGAAAGAAAAAGGTTGTGTAGCAACAGGCGAATCAAAACGCGGCTGGGGGAGGGGTTTGTGAAAAGGGTCGGTTCCGGGAGAAGCGTTCTATCTTTAGGAGAGCTTTAAGGAAATTACTCCCCGCCAAAAAAAAATCACGAAAAGCGGAGGAGATTTTTTCTGAGTTCGCAAAGACTCCAGAAGGTGGGCTATGTTTATAATCACTCGGGGGGGAACGTTGCGTGGGAGGGCTATTTTGCCCTCCAGGTGGAAACTTGTGAGAGCAGGTGCGAGCCCGAGTGTGGGATCTCTCACCAAAAAAAAAGGGGGGGGAAAAACCCTGTGATATTTTTCAGAATAAAAAGTAGCGGCAGGAGGGGGGATTCTGCAGGAGCATGAAAAAGGATCTGTTGCTGCACACAGGATCTTGAAGACGGAGAAATCGGGCGACGCTCGGGCTTCAGTGGGGGAAGGGTCCCGAAAGGGGGGAGGCCGATCGTGAAACGTTTCAACGGGGGGAAAAAAAATCGGGAGGGGGGTGTTACTCCACTACAAATGGGGGACTTCTCTATTTCTTAATGAGGGAAAGGGGGGGAATGGAGGGGAGAAATGTCTTGAGGTTAGTCTATCAAAAGGATTTCTCATCCTGGGAAATCCGAAAAGCTCGTTAACTGTTATCAAAGGTCATGGGTCTTTATAAGGGGGGAAGAGGATCCGTCGCATCTTTGCTGGAGGAGGAATAAGTAAAGCAAATTTCGGGGGTAGGAAGGGACGGGAAGCTTTTGTATTACAGGGGAACGGGAAGAGGAAATTTTTCTTGGGGGCCTGAGAAAAGGTGTTTTCGCGCAGGTCCTTTGGCAGGGGGGGGAGCTTGCGGGGTCACTTCACTCGAGGAGGAAAGAGGGAAGAAGATGATTTTAAAGTCTCTGAAGGGGGCTCTTCTCTTAGGGGGGGGAAGCTATCTGACGGGGGGGGGGGAGGGGTTTATCTCATTTAAAGGGACCATGAATAGGGGAGGAATAAACCCCTCCCGAATAAAGCTGGGATCCCTCTTTGGAGAAGGTCAAGGAAGGAACCGTAAACCCCAAAAAAAGTAAATGCGGGGGGTGAGGGCGATTATTGGGTGGGATTTATTCCATGGATTTCCACTTTTTTCAGGGCCGGACCTAGAGGGGAACGAATGACAAGAACCGGATCGCGAAGCAAAGTCCATTGGAGGAAGGTGGATTTCGGGCAGAGGAGAAAGTACGCATGGCGAGGAAGTACTCATTCCGCTAGCTGGAGGTGACTTCCAAAAGGAGTGCGCAAAAGTCTAACAAAATCTGCAGTTCGCCCAAGGGGGTTCAGGGGGGCCCTCCTTATTAAAAAAGAGTACTTTTTCCCTGCAAAGCTGACGACTTAGATCCTTTTAAAGAAGGAAGGCTCCTTTCTCTGAAGAAAAGAAGCGGGAGAGAAAAAAAACCGGTGGAAATGAGGGGGGTCGTAACATCTTTCTTACTCTGGAAGAAGGGGGTAAAGAACGAGAAGGGGTCTTCGGGAGAAGACTCTCATGACCTACTATTGGGGACGCCGCCGAAGAAAGATGTAGTTTTTGGTTTTTTAAAAAAAGCCCACCCGGGTGGTCCGCCTTAGATGATTGGCAAAAGTTTTATATCGTGGGAGGGAGGGTTTTTCAAACGGGGGGCTATCCTTTCTCCGGAAAGAGCCATGAAGGATTTACTTGCGGTGCAGAGTGGGGGGGGAAAAAGACCACTTAAGGGTAAATTGGAGGGGCGGTCCTTGAATTAAGAGACTTACCTATGCCCTTTATGCAGGGGGGGGGGAGATCTTCTCACGAGGGAGCACTCTCTGGGGGGGAGCATCCCTTTTAAAAATAGTCTTAAGGTCCTTTTACTTTCTTTGAAAAAGAGAAAAACTGGGAGGAAAAAAGGTTGATTTCTAACTTTCCGAAAGAAAAAATCTGGGGCTCTAATCAGCGACGGAGTCCCGGGGGGAAAGAGAAATTTCCTGTATCAAAAACTTCGCGAATGAGGAGGTTTTAAAATATCTAAAAGGCTGGAGGAAAGGAAGTCAGGACTCAAAAATGAACAAAGACAGATTTGAAAG
>Ga0179593_1701241_pt1 | contig 11379 bp, 19 predicted proteins | sample CZODoug2_1_08_16_FD_185931 | JGI IMG/M metagenome (GOLD analysis project Ga0179593, IMG submission 185931) | Vadose zone soil fungal communities from Angelo Coast Range Reserve, California, USA - CZODoug2_1_08_16fungal (PacBio error correction) | ecosystem: Environmental > Terrestrial > Soil >...
GGGGAAAAGTTGCAAATCTTCAAAAAGGGAAAAGAACACCACTCTCAATCAGGACCGGATGCAGAGGTTTGCAAAAAAAAGGGGGGGGGATGGGGGGAATGCGAGGTGTTTTTTGTTCGTAAGCATTTTGATAATCATACTGGGAGAGGGAAGGGAATTAAAATCCGGGGGCGGGGGCAGAAAAGACGAAATAGCCGCGGACGAAGAAGGGGGGGGGAGGAAAGAAAGGAGAGGGGGAAAACTCTTCCAGGCACATCTTTTATAAAGGGAGGGTTTCCAGGTAATGATCTTTCCTTCTCCAAAGAAAAGGGAACTGCCAGTTCCTGCGAGGAGGGTGAGTTGTAAAAGGAGAGGGGAGGGGGAAGGAGTTCATACTGGAAGAGCGGCGTCACCTACTTTCATATAAGCGAGGAGAACTTGTTTTTCTGGCGGAGCGAAGGGGGGAAAGAAAGGTGGACCACAAAAAAGGTATAAGGGAAAAGAAGAAACGAGGGCACATAGAAAAAAGGAGAAGACGTAACTCGCTTCTACCAAAAGGGTCCCATCACCACGGAAAGGGAAAGGGGGGATTAATAATTACGGAGGGGGCAGGTACTGGGTTTGGGTATTCAGGAAAAACCAGAAGACACCCAAAAAAAAAAAGGGGAGGGGGAGGAAAAATTAATAGAGATAAGAAACCACCTTAAGCTTTCGGCGAGGGGGAGGGAGGGGAGATTCATATCAGCAAAGATCATTCTTTTAAGGGAAAGAAAAGCAAAAGAATGAGGGAATCGGGAGGTCAGAGAACTTTGTGAGGGCCGTTTTGATTTTTGGGGGGGGGGGGGGGGGCAACACAGAAAGGGGGACGGAAGAGGGGGAAACTGTTTTCTAAAAAAAAAAGGAAGAAAGTTCGAGTGAATCAGGGGAAAGAGTTTGAGACCAGGGGGGAAATCTCACAAAGAGGCGTTCGTATGAACTTGAAAGTCCTTTTTTCTGGCAAGAGAGAAGTTCGCAGATTCGCGGGAGAGTCGGGCGTCCAGGTTACTATCGGGGAAAGGGGGAAGAGGTCGTGAACAAACGGAGGAAGGAGTATTTCCAAAAGCCTATGGGGAGGGGAAAGTGTGAAATAACAAGGAGGATTAAAGATAAAAGAAAAAAAAAAAAGCCAGTGAGGGAAAGGGAGGCGGTCCACTGTTTTGGAAGGGGGGAAACTGCCTTTCGGCGTTAAGAAAAAAAAAGAAAAAAAAATTTGGATCATGCACCCGGAAGGGGGGGGTCCAAAGGGGGGGGGGGGGAAAGGCGGCAATTACCGCCCTTCGGAGAAGCATCTTTGAAAAATGGAAAAGGGAGAGGGGACACCATACTTTCATAGTAAAGTAAAGAACGCCGGGGGGGGGAAAGGGGAAGGTCGGGTAACAAGGGGGATAAAAGATGCTAAATCTTTAAGGATGTTTTGGATCGGTTATAGAGAGAAGGCCAGAAGTGTTACATCGTCAAGAAAGGGAAAAAAAGTGCGCGGGGAAAAGGATCCTAATTTTAATATCGGGATAAGAAGAAAGTTCATCCAGTCTGGATCGGCAGTGAAGGGGAGAGGAAAGTGCATTTGCGCAGAACGTCTTTAGAAGAGGGGCAGTTGGGGGAAAAGAAAGGGGGAAGGACATTCGGAGAAAAACATTTTTAATATCATATTTCAAAAAACACGACTCGCCCAAAAATACTCTCGCAAAAAGGGGGGGAAAAAGGAGATCTATTTTTGGGCGAGGAGGGGTAAAAAAGAAGCCAGGGGAAGCAAAAAAAGGGGGGTCGTAAAACGAAAGAAAAAGAAGAAAGAGAGGCCGTTTCTGCAAAATTCAACTGAAGAAAATATCGCGACTGATGAACGTTGCGACTAATAGAAAGGGGAGGGGGGGGTAACACGCTAAAGGCGCATAGCAAAAAGAGAAGGGAAAAAAACTTACTGGAAGGGGAATCACCGATCCAAACAGGGAAAAAAAACCCGTGTACGCGAATTAAGCGAATCAAAAAAGGGCGATGACAGCAGGCGTATTGAAAAGGGAAGAAAAGAGTTCACGGTGAAAGAGCGGACGTTTTTCAAAAAAAAGGGAGAGAAGGGGGAAGAAAGGGCCATTGCGCGTAATTGCCGGAAACCATATTTTGTTCAACCGGAAGGGGGGAAAGTATCCAAAGTGGGGGAAGGGGGTGTGGGGGGGGGAGAAAGCCGGGGAAAGGGGCCAAATCTGCCGCTGGCCAAAAAGGGGAAAGGCGTTGGGGGGGGAAAAGAATATTAGGTTAAAGGAGGGGAAAAAGGGGGGAGGACCATACTGAGTGGGGGGGAAGAAAAAGGTTTTAATTGGTTTGTGGGGGGGGGGGGTTCCACTACCTATCTTTAAACCCAAAGATTAATGAAATAAGAAAAAGAGCACCAGGAAAAAAAGGACTTATGGAGGAAAAAAGACGAAAAAAGCAATTGATGGTGTAAAGGACAAATCGTAAAACTCCGGAATAAAAGAGACCTGCTTTGGTATCCCGAAAATTGAGAAAAGGGGGAAGGGGGAGCCTGGTCAATGATGGAAAAGACGTCTTCCAAAAAAAAACTCACAAATTTCTCTAAAGGATTTTGACATAATCATCAGAGAGGGGGGGGGAAGCATGATCGAGAAAAAAAGGGGGGGAAAAGAAAAGGATGATTGAATCTGATGGGAAAACGTCCGCCGCAATCTAATTTTGGGGAGAAGGGGGATTCTCTAGAATTTTTCATCTTGAAGAGGGGGGGGGTATTATGTTTAAAGGAGGGGGGAAAAATACAAAACATCCTGCAGAAAAGGTACACCATTTAACTACAGTGGTGAGGGTAAAAAAAGAAAAAAAAATAAAAGGGGGGGGGGGAGCCATAGCTAGAGGGGAGAAAGGATGGGAAGAAACATATACTTCATTGGGGGAAAACAAGTATCTCTTCCTCCATCAAACAAGGGAGGGAAAAAGGAGGAAAGAAAGCGCTATATTAAAGTAGGTGAAAGAAGGGAATGGACAGGCAGAAGAAAAAAAGGGGCGCGCGATAAGGTGAGAAAAAAAAAAAAAGACATGGAAGGACAGTGTTTCGGCTTCCATAGAAGGGAACCTGGAAACACTCGTTCTGAAAAATAGGGGAAATGAAATGTTACCACACAAACTAAGAAAAAAAGAAGAGATCAGGAAAAAAGACAGACATGCGCTGGCGATTTTGCGCGTGCGAAAAAAGAATAGTACATATTCCAATTCATGGGAAAAAAAGGTCTTTTATAGGGGAAAAACCTCAGACAAGAAGAAAAAAAAAAAGGGGAAACATGATGGTACGGGGAAAAAAGGAAAGGAAAAAAAAATTCTCGCCCTCGTCAGTGGGGGGGACGGCAAAAAATGCTCAAGGCAGATTTTGCAGGGGGGGGGGGGGGGGGGGGGGGGGTTTTGTTTTGGGTTTTGGGGGGGGGGGGGGGGGTTTGTTGTGGGGGGGGGGGGGGGGGGGGGGGGGGGTTGGGTGGGGGTTGGGGGGGGGGGGGGGGGGGGGGGTTACTGGGTAGGCTTTTCACACCAAATCTCTCAACAAAGGAAAAAGAACAGTTTGAAAAAAAAAGAAAGGGGGGACGCAATACCCACCACGCTCAAAGGGGCTGCCGTACATTACATGGGAAAGGAGGGTTGTCACCCAAAGCGGCGATGTGGGTGGTTGTGGGTCGGGGAAAAAAGGGGGGAAAAGAACATTACTTCGGGGAAAGGGGGAAAGGCGGAAGAGGAAATCCCGGGCCGCGAAAGATCACCATGTCCTGATCTCTTCCAAGAGGAAAAAGGAAGAATAGGTGGTGTTGGGACTCCATCTTCATACAAGGTAAAAGGAGGGGGGGGGAGGGAAAGGGAGTGTTCCAGGAGGAACTGGAGAAGAAGGAAGCCCGAAAACACTGTCTGCAGGGGAGTTCTTTTCCTTGAAAGGGAAGGAGAAGAGGCAGGATACTGTCTTTGTATCTTTCATACGCCGCTGGAAATTGAAAAGAAGGGAAGAGAAGAAAAAAGGAGGATATCACATCTTTGTTGAGGGGGTTTAAAACCCTGTTTCAGGAAGGGGGAAGAAAGGTTTTCCGGGAGAAAAAATGCAAGATTTAGGGGAGAAAAAAGAAAGGAACTGCTACCAAGGGGAAACTTAATTTTCCCATCAAAGGGACCGTTTGACTTACTCTTCGCAAGGAGGGGTTGTATTCGTTTGCTTTGGGGGAAAAAAAAGTATAGAAGGAATGGAAAAATGAAACTAAGAGAATATAAGAGGGAAAAAGGGGGGGGGGAACCAACCTTAGCTTGCGGCGAGCAGACTTCAGATCAGCAAGATATGAGAAAAGAGGGGGGAAAGAAGGAAATCATTATCCCTAAACTGCCACAGGAAAATAGAAAAATCATGGGAAGGAGAACTTGTGAAGAGGGGGAGGGAAGTGATTTTTTGGAAGAAGGTTGCCATTCTATAAAATCCAGAGAACCCTTTTTAAAATCAAAAAGGGGGTCGGAGGAAGGAAGAGGGGGGATACACAGGAGGGATTTTCCTTAACAAGGAAAAAACTTTGAGTTGAATCGAATGAATTGGAGAAAAGAAAAGAGGGAGGGGGGGGCTGCTACTTTGAGAAGATTCTGTATTTATGAAAGGGAAAAAGAGGAGACCATTTAACTCTCGGGCCCGGTCAAGGAAAGGAAAAAAAACCAAAATTAAACAGGATTATAAACAATTCGTTTCACGATGTGTTGAGAAAAAAGGAGGGAACATAAAATATGGCACGGGAGGCCCAACAAGGGGGGAAGGGGGGGTGGCAGGGCAAGAGGGGGGGGCGTGATCTCCAATCCGCCAAAACAAAAAAGGGAGGTACCCCGGCCCGGTTGCAAATAAGTGTTTGGTAGGGAAAAGGAAGGGAGGATTCAGGGGAAAGGGAAAAAAATTGAAAGCCTTGTCAAATCACCAAGACGTTCATAAGTAAAAGTCGCAGGGGAAGTACAAAAGGGGGGGGAAGGGGGGGAGGAAATCTATTACGTACTCGGGGGATTTCAAAGGATATGGGGGGGGGACAATCTGCCTGTTTTAAGGCAAGGAGCCTGGATGAAGTGAAAAATAAAAGGAACATATCTAATTTGAAATAGAAGGGGAAAAACTTTCATCCCACAAGCAGGAAGATCAGGAAGCCTAGGAGGGCAGAAAACGGCTTGAGGGGAAAGAGGGGGGCATTGTTATCTACTTGGGGGAGTCGTCTGCAGCCACAACATTTTTAAGGAGGGTTCTTTCAACAACAAACGACCGCCCAATAGAGGAGGGGAGGGAGATATATAGGGGGGGGGAGTAAAAGGAAAGAAACTCCGGGGAAATGGAGGGGCTTTACGATTTTCTAAACTGTGAAGAAAAGGAAGGAGCTAAAGCCGTTCTGAAAAGGAAAGGGAATCAGGCAAAAATATAAAAAGGGGGAGGGTGCTATCATGAAAGAGAGAAGAGGGGGGAACACTCTAACATGCACTGCCATACACAGGAACCAGGAAGGGGAAGAGACGGTTAAAGAGGACAGAGGGAAACGTAAAGATTTTCTCCTCCTGAAGAACCTGCTCTGACCCAGCTATATTCTTAAGGGGGGGGGGGGGGGGGGGGGGGGGGAAAGGACTTTCAGGAACAGGAAGGGCCGAAAAGGATAAAGGGGAGCTAATTGCCGACAAAAGGGCACGCTTTCCGTGGGAAAAAAAAAAAAAAAAAAAAAAGTTTTAATGGGGGGGGGGGGGGGAGATACGCCGAAAGGCATGAAAGGCCAAACAGTTGAAAAGTCCTTACTAGAAGGGGAAAAAAAGGGATAATTTTCTGTTAAATATAAGTGGTTTGGAAGGGGGGGGAGCCGATACTGATTGGGGGGGGAAAAGCGTTTAATTGTTGGGGGAAAGACCTATCTTTCACTCCTTGCCTGAGGGGGAGGGGAACATTCTTATGATAAAAGAAATCATCGAATCGGAAAGGAGAAAAAAAAGAAGAAAAGGGTGTGCAATTCAGGAAAAAGAAAAGGGATCAACCTCAAGGTGTTAAAGGAGTTAAAAACGATTCACTCTGAACTTAGTGGGTATGAAGGAAGGCAGACAGGATGGGAGAGAAGAAAGGGCAAACCACAATACTTCTTCGCGAAGAAACATCTCACCCGTTTCTCTTTAACAAGGGAGAGGATTTTGCCTGGCAGTTTAGGGATCAGATCTAGGAAGGGGGGGGGGAGGAATTCTGATTAATAAAAAAAAGGGGGGGGGAAAAAAAAAAAGCACTGAAAGGTTTGGTTCATTAAGCAAAGGGATTAATTTTTCATCACTATGGAAAAGGGGTTTTTTTCTTTGGGGAAAGGGGGAACGGCTTGTAAAAAAAAAAACAAAAATCCTGCCAAGGTCAAACGGTACAACCAGGAAAGGGAAATAATTTTCCACCAGGGTAGCAAGTTTATGTAAGGTGAGGGCCTCGTGGATAAAAAGGAGAATGGGGCCACTGAAGCGGTTTAAAAAAGAAAGGGGTTGATATTCGAACTTGCTGCATTATCTAGAGGGGAAGGAACTTTTCAGAAGGCAGTAAGAAAAAAAGAAAAAAAGGTCCGAAGAAAGAAAAAGCGCCGGAACGAAAAGAGGGGGAACATCATACGCTGGAGCGGAAAGAGAAGCACGCTGTTTGCGGAAAAATATCTGTAAAAAAAGAGGGGGAAAAACACAACCTATGTATGCCAAGCGGCTTTCAGACGGAATGGAAGGGGAGAAAAAAGAGGGAGGGAGAGTGGAGAGGAAAAAGGGAAAATAGTACGGATAAGATAGAAAAATGCTTATCCAAAATTCGTGTTATATTGTGAAAGGGAAAGAATGACAAACCTTGGAAAAATGAATGGGGCGGCCTTATGTGGAAAGTGGGAGGAAGTGTTGGTATTGACTGAAAGAGAAGGGTGCAACAACGTTGATGCTTGGGACTCTCCACACCAAAAAAATGTTGTGGTCAAAGAAGAAGGTGTTCAAAGGATGCCGGGGGGGAACTCCACCGAGAGAAAAAGAAAAAGGGGGGGCTGCCGTACATTACTGTCCCGTAAAGAGGGAAAAAGCCCAAATTCTGCGATGTGTTTTTTTGGGGGGGTGTTAAACTATCACCAAGGGGGGATAAGCATGAAGGGGGGAGGGAGAGGAAAAGGTCGGCGGCACGAAAAAAAAGAGAAGAGGAAAGAAAAAAAATGGACTGATCTCTTTCCAATGTGGTTTCGAAAAGGACGCGAAAAAGAAGAGGAAAAGATATTTTTCCGGCACCGCGTGGGGAAAGGAGAGAAAAGCTTTTGCTAACAGCGGAGAGGAAAGAAAAGGGGAGTTTTTCTGTGGTCGTAAGGGAAAGGAAAGAGATCTGCAGGATACTGTCAGGGAGGGGAAAGTCCCTGCTTCACCGAAAAAAAAGTAATCGAGTAATGCAGAAAGGGACGGGGGAGAACCAACTTTGGGGATAAAAAAAAAAAAACAGCGTAACGGGGGGAAAAGACGCAAAAAACCAATTAAGTATAATTTTTCGATCACAGGAAAAAACTATTTCATAAGAGACGGATGCAGAAAGAGGGGGGGGGGGGAAATTATTTCAAAAAAAGGGGGAGGGGGGTACCTTGGACTGAAGAGAAGGGTTTTTGTATTCCGTTGCTTGGGATAAACATAAGACAAACACAAAGACCTCAAGGGGGAAGGCCAGGTTATTGCTGGAAGGGAAAGAAGGGGGAGGAATGAACAACATGAAAGGGAGAAAAAGAAAAAAAAGAGGGAAGAAAAAGATCATTCTTTTCCAGTTTGGCAGAGAGAAAAGAAAAGGGGCACATAATGATGATCAAGGGAAAAAAGAAGGACCGAATTTGGGAGGGAGGGGGTGAAGAAGTAGTGGGGGGGGGAAAAAAAAAAAGTCATTTGCCAGGAGAGGATTGCACACCTGTTTTTATCAAAAGAATTCGAGTGGGAATCGGTGGGAGTAGGGAGAAGAAGGGGGGGGGAATTAACACCGGGGAATAACCATCATGCTGGGGCTAAATACTCATAAGGTTTGAGGGGGCGAAAAAAAGTTCCGAGGAGATGGGTTAATTGTCATGGAATAAAAGGGGGAAGAATAGGTCGTGAACAACGAAAAAAGGGGTGCCCCAAAAATCAGTAGGGGGGTTAAAATACACCTTATGATTGGGGGAAAGGAAGGAAACCACAGCCAGGATAAGGGGAGAAGGGTGTACAGGGGTAGGGAAGGGGGGGAAAGGACAAAATCCGCCAAAACCCATTAAAAAAAGGGGCCCCTTTTGCAATATTTTTTGGGAAGGGGGAGGGAAATAAACTCAATGGCGATTAGGGAAAGGGAAGGGAGAAAAAGGGGGGAATTGTCACCTGGAAAAAAGGGAAAAAGTAAATATCGCCTGTGGAAGGCATTCGTGTAGCACTTTTTCAGGAAAGAGGGGAAGGGGGACCTGTTTTGGATCTGGGAGAGAGTTCAAAACAAGATAGTGGGGAAAGTAGAAGGGGTATTATGAGAAAAATTGGATGCAGCATGTTCAGGAACCATTATCTATTTTAAGATCGGGATCTTAAAAGATGGAGAGTCGTGATCTGCAGTTAGCCTAATAGGTTGGGGTGCGGAGGGGGAAAGGGAAAGGGAAGCGCATTGGGGGGAAGAAGGGAGAGGTTTCCGCCATTGAAGGATTTTTATATCATATTTCCCCGGGAGGGGTCTTTCAACACGACGAGCCAAATAAATCTCTCGAAGAAAAAGGAAAAAGGAGGGTTGGGAGAGAGGGGGACCCGGGGAAATATGATATTAAAAAGGGGGAAAACGTCGATCACAATGAAGGGGGAAGGCGAGGAAAGGAAGGTTTTCTGTCAAAATGCAACGGGGAAAGGAGGACAAACTTGACCGCAAGGGAAAGGAACCGATCTTAATTAAAAGAAAGGGGGGAAAAAAAAACATGCTGCCTACAAACCGGGGGGACTAAAACGGCCTATGTAAAAAAAGATCCTTTGAAGGAATCACCGGATCCAACAGGGGAGAGAGAAAGGGGGAAACCCCTGCGTGAAAAAAAAAGAGGAAATGGATAGGGGGGGGTGAAGGTGAAAGGCTTTCAAAGGACCTAACCTTAATCTCCATTGCGCGAAGAAAAAAAAATTGGAACAACCCATATTTTGAAGCAGGGCCGGGTGGGGGGGGGGGGGGGGCTGATTGGAAAAGGAAGAAAGCATTACCAGACCAAAACATTGGTAAAAGCTTACTAGAGGAGGGGGGGGAATAAAATTTTCTGTTAAATAATATTTGGTAGTCAAGAAAGGGGAGGGAGAAATGCTTTTGGGGGGAAAAGAATAGGGGGGGGGTGGCTTACCGTTTGGGTCTTTAAACCCTGGCGATAGTAAAAAAAGGAAGGAAAGGACTAAAGCGAATCGAACCTTAGAAAGAAGAAGAAAAAACTTCCTATTGAGGAAAGGAAAAGAAGCATTGATTGTGATATCAAAAAAAAAACGCCGTTTATACCACTATTCAGGGATTTGTATCGCCGAATGTGGGAAGAAAACAGTCAACTTGGGAAGGGAAGGGGAAAGTGATGTTGCAAAAAAAAAAGAGGGAAAAGCACCGGCAATCATACCCATCTCACAAAGTGAGGCATCATCTTTTGTGCTGGCATTGGGCAAGAGATGCAAACTGGCCCAGAATAAAGGGGAGGGGGGATGAAAGGAGAAGGAGGGGGTGGTGCATGAAGGGAAAGGAGAGGGGGGTCGAGAGTAGAGTTTTCGCATAGGGGGGTGTTTATTTTGTTTAACCTTAGAAGAAACAAGAAAAACATACCTGCACAGAATGAAAGGACATCAAATACCAAGGAAGGGGGGGGACACCCATGGGAGCAAGGGAGGAAAGGGGGAAGAGAGGCTTATGAATAGTTGCGAGAATGGTTGTCAACTTGGGGAAAAAAAAGGGGTATCTGCTTCCTCCAGCAAAAAAGGGGAAAAGAATACTGAAAGACATTACTGGAAAGGAGGGGAAGGAAGGGAATTTTCCTAGAGCAGAGGGGGGGAAGAAGGGAGAATCAGATCGCGCGCGATAAGGGTTTACAAAAAAAAAGACAGTTTTCGGCTTCCCTCCATCCTCTGGGAAGGGGGGGGGGGGGAACCACGCACGTTGGAGAATAAAAAAAGGCAGATGGGCCTGGGGGATGCAGACTGTTGCAGAAACCATGGGGAAAAAAGAAAGGGGGGATCGACAGCGCTTCGATGGGGGAATATTACTGATAAGATAGTAAATATTACATGAAAAGGGAAAGGGTAACCCCTAACAAAAAAACATCGCAGAAGTTGGGAACAAAAACGGGGGGGGGAGGAAAAAAAAAAGGACTCGCCCTCGAAAGGGGGAGGAGGAAAGGGGGAAGTGCGCAAAATGCCAGGGGGATGCTTTTGCCCCAACCATTCTCTCTCTAAGAAAAGAAAAAAGGAGGAAGATCTGTTTTGGCAAAAAAGCATAAACAGTGGGGGGAAATAGGGGGGAAAAAACGCTCATAAAAGAAAAAAAAGGGTTGTGTTTGCTGCCGTAACAGGAGAAGGGTTGTCATCCCATAATGAGGAGAGGGGGTGGGGGGGTCTTGTGTTAAAAATATCAACATTTGTGAGAGTGGGGGGCAGGGGAATCCGGGGCGGCGGAAGAAAAATCTCGCTGTCGATCACCATTGGTCTGATCGCGGGAAAAAAAGGAAAGGTGGGTGGTGGTACCAAGAGGACAGGGCAAATCTACAGGAAGAAAAAAAAAAGAGAGGGAAGGGGCTCCAAGCGGGGGGAGGAAAAAAAGGAAAAGGCCAACCTGCGATGCTTTTGTAGGGAGAAGACGCGCCGATCTGCATGATACTGTCTTTGTATTAGGGAAGGATCTGGAAAAAATTAACTGCTTCACCTACTGGAAGAGAAGGGAAGGAGAAGGATATAAGAGAGGAGGGGGGTTAACTCGTGAAAGGAAACAATGAAATATAAGGGGGACTATTTCATTAAGCGCTATGGGGGGAGAAGAACCTTTTCTCCTGGGGGGAAAAAAAAGGGGCCGCACAGGGGTGATGTAAGTGGGGGACACTGAATAATGAACGAAGGGGTGGGAGGAGGGGGGGGGGAGTTGCTTTTTTTAAATTAAACAATATACAACACAAAAAAAGGTTACCATATGGCTGAAAATTAAAGAGAAAGAAAAAAAAAGAAGGCTTGCGGCGGGGAAAAAGGGGAAAAAAAGGAAGAAAACTTCAATCAGCAAAGATCTTAGGACAGATCCCTACACTTCCCGGCAAAAGGAGAAAAGGAAGGGTACATAGAACTTTGGTGAGATTGGGAGATTGCAGGGGAGAAAAGGAAGTTTGGGGGAAAAGAGGGCCAGGC
>Ga0179593_1271904_pt1 | contig 11378 bp, 10 predicted proteins | sample CZODoug2_1_08_16_FD_185931 | JGI IMG/M metagenome (GOLD analysis project Ga0179593, IMG submission 185931) | Vadose zone soil fungal communities from Angelo Coast Range Reserve, California, USA - CZODoug2_1_08_16fungal (PacBio error correction) | ecosystem: Environmental > Terrestrial > Soil >...
GCAGGTTTCTGAATGGCCATAAACTTCAAAATCACCGCCAACGAAGTCACCCGACCCAGCTGGCAAGGACATGTTTTGCTTTCGGATCCTTGAGTGAGTGGGGTGACCGCGTAGCCAGATCCACAAACCAAGGTATCAAGGGAAAAATCGCCGGGGGTTGGCCCCACTACCATTTCTACAAAGTCAACACCAGTTGCAGGAATTCATAAACAATGTTCAAAGAACATATGGAAGTCCCTTAAGCAAAAACCGCTAAACCAAGGTTCAAGACGGCGCAGAGCCCTGAAACGTCATCAAAAAAAGCCCCAAAGGATCGAAAGCCAAGAAGGGCGTTCTTGTCTGGGGGGAAACTTGCAGCTGACTGGGTGCGAAAAAGAAAGAAGATCAACACGCAACTGCAAAACAACCCGGGGGATCTCTTCAAGGAAAAAAAGACCCGGGGTGAAGCAAAAAGGGAAAAAAGATCAAAAACGACCATCGTATCCTATGCGTGTCATGCGGCGGCAATGTACAACTTTCGGAAGGCGGAAACCTTGCCCCATAAATTTTCCCGTAATAATGGGTCACAGTAGGTAGACGCGGCGAACGCATCAGGGCGGATGTTGGGAGGGGTAGAACAAAACACACACCCCCGAGGGCGAAACACGAAATCCGCTAAAGAAGAAACAGGGGGAGTGGTCTAAGAGACTCAAAACGCCTGGGGGAGAAAACAAACACGTTAACCGCACAGGGGTGCAATAAGGCACTTAACGGAACCTTGGGTTGCACACCCCCGAGAGACACGGGGGTGATAAGATGCGTCGACTTCAAACGCGGTGGCTTAGAGCTATAGCACCAAGTTCTGTTCAGCGCACGGACACAATCGGGCCGCCATAACCTACGACAATACACGATTTCAAGGTAAACCGCGGGGCCCGCCTCATAGGTTGTCCAGGCTTTTTACGAAGGCCCATTCAAAGGGAGAGGTCAGTCACAGAGACCTTTTAAGCTTTGTAAAAAGGAAGTCAATACGTCAGTTTTGATGTCAAATTTTGACAGAGGTTCCGATGGCCAATTCTAGGGTAGCACAGACAGGGGTTCTCCTTCTGGAAGCAACTTAGAACGGTTTAGTCAACTCTGAACCTGTGGTCAGGGAGTTGTGATGTGAATGTCTTCTGGGATTTCTAGATGTTGGCCCCTGCGAAGGCTGGAGTGAGGGGGGGGATATAAAGGGTACCGTCGATTCATGAAATTGAAAGACAAATCCCGGAGGGGAGGAGAAAACTTTAGGTCACCTGGGGGAACTAAAGGAAAAAAGGTCGAAACATACCCTAGTATGTCAAAAGTTACAACTACAAATAAGATTATGGGTGAATGGCGAGGCTTCCGTCGACTTGAAGGGGTGCCAAGAGAGAAGGGTAAAGTCTGAACATAAAAAGAAACGGGAGGAGAGGGGAGAGGATTACGGCGAGGGGGAGCCGAGAACAGGGGCCGATGGAGAACTTCCACGGAGCTGACTTGAAAAAAAACCGCAGGGGGGGCAGGCTTGATTCTTCCAGGGAGGACAATTTGTACAAGTCAATTTCAGGGAGGGAGGTTCAACCAGCCTCGTGGGGGCTTGGGGGGGAAAAAAAAAAAAAAAAAAACGACAAAAAAAGCTCCGGGGATGGCTCGGAGAATGAGCGCGAGCTTCACCGCCCACGGAAGAGGCGGTACGGGGGGAAGAGGACGCGTTTGCAAAAACAGGACGGAAATTATCCGTATGGGAAACGGGACCAGGGAAGGGGCTCGGCTCGGAAATCCCGCGCACGGAAGGGGGGAGGGGAAGGCTATCTCACGGCCGGCAGGTTGGGGATGGGAGGTAAAAAGAAATGGGCAGAATCACTCCCCTCCTGAACCCACCCCACAACCCTCAAGTCCTTTGGATTGAAAAAATAAGGTCCTAGGTCAAAAAACCTACTGTCAGTCAAGGACACTGCCGAGAAGAAGAATCGAGTAGTACTTACCAAAAGGAAAGGGAGAGTCAATAAGACAAATGCTTCTGTTTCCCAAGACTGGGGGCTAATCGGGGGGGGAGACTCTGTGGATTTAGAAGCTTTGGCTTCTTGACACAACAAAAGGAGGTTTGGGGGGAGTAACTAACAGAATCAAGTGAAAAAAACGTTGTACGCATGACGAAGACACTACAGAAAAGGGGAAAACTCTTAAAGAAAAGGGTAAAAGGGAGGGATGGGGTTACGGTGATCGTAATGAGAAAGTCCAGACGCATAACTCTATAGGGAATGGTTTCTGGATGTGCGGGCGACGAAAAGTAACGCCAAGTAGTCACGGAATTAGAGAGGGCCAGGAGAAAACGGGGAAAGCCACATTCACGTATGGAACCCTTTGGCGTTGTAAGTGTCAGAGTTGGAGAGAAAAATTTTGCTTGATGGGGAGTAGGGCAGGAGGGGACTTTCCGGGACGAGGTGAGCGCCTGGGCCTATAAGCCCGGAACATCCCTAAACATCAAATAAGAAAGGGAGGGAAAAAAGGTAACAACAAGAGTCGCCGGTATGGAAGAAACAGAAATCTGGAAAACTGTCATCAAGAAGTGCTTCAAAGAGAGGGGTTAATTGAGAAGACAGGCAAAAAAGTTTTGGGGGAAGAAATTGGACCAGGCCTCGAGCTACCAAAAGGATTGAGAAAAAGAAGAACAAGGGGGAAAAAAAAATATAGACTCCCACGCCCGGGGAGAAGGGGACCTACTAACGAAGAAAAAACAGGAGGAGAAAAAAAGAAAAAGAGATAGTTAAGCAAACTCAAATTGCCAGCTCTCGGGTATAGGAACCATGTGGAGGGGGGGAAAGAGGTGAAGAGTCGACCTTTGGTTCAAAACTCAAACTACACCTCTCAGGTGCTGGGGCTAAGGGCCATTGCAACCCCGGAAGTTTCCTTTCTCTCATTTGCACACACAGACGGGTGACCAACGCAGAAGTTGCCGAAATTGTAAATCTTCGACCTTTCTTGGGGGGAGAACAAAGGGCCTGTAGTGAGTGGGGGAGGGTTTTCTAGGACAATACTTTAGGGGGAGACCGAGACTAAAACTGAAAAATATAAAAAACCTCCAGAAAAAGAAAACCGGGAGTGGGTGTCTCAAAAAAAGAATGAGGTCTAATTGAAAACAGGGTAAGGCAAATTTGCAAGGGGAAACAGGGATTTCAGGAAACATGCCATGGGGCAAAAATTACTTGGAGACGTGGATGTGTCCCGGAAAGGGTCGAGGACGGGGGAAAAGGGAAAACCCCAGTTCCAACTCACTAGCGCGGGACGAAAAAAGTTGTCATCAAACCGGATAAAAAAAAAAGAAGAACCGGGAAAACTCTTGCCGCGTATTTAACACATTTTGGGGGTGGTTCTAATCTTGCTGGAACCTTCTCACAAAAGTTGGTCAAGGAGTCTAGGCAAGGAAGCAACATATAGGGGGTGGCAAATATAATTTTTGTCCCCAAGAAATAGAGTTCTACCTAAAAATGATAGCCAGAATTGGGGGAAAAAGGAAAAAGGAGGGGTTTCCCTTTACTCTGGAAAAACCTTGAAAATAAAAAGGCTGGCGTAGAATCCGGCAACCGGGGGGGATGGCGGACACGTTCCTGGTATAAGCGCCTAAGAAGGTTCCGGCCCAAAGGGTCAAGGGGAGGCATTGGCCACCTCCGGTCGGCGGGCAACGGGTCTTAAAAGAGCAGGGACAAAAAAAGTAAAACCCGGTCCCGTCCGCTACTAAAAAAACCTACCCACATTGGAAAAATCGGGGGTGACGCGAAGGAGCTTCAAAAAGCCTGGAAAGAAAAAAGGTGGGCCGGAAACGGGGAACTTGCATGGGGAATCACAATTGTGCAAGAGTGTAGCCGGGGTGAGTCCAACGGAAAGCCCGGAGGAAAGGTAAAGTGAGGGGGAACACTGGGAGACGACAGCAAAAATAGGCAAGCCGAAACCAGAGCGTTAAAGGGGGGAGTAAAAACGATAAAACCCGCTTCGTCCCTAACCATCCGGGAATTACGGCGAAGGGGGGGAAGAGAGCTCCAAAACAGGCCTTTGGGTAAATGTCAACATGTAACACCGCCGAGCAGGGGGGGATAAAAGGCGCCGGAGGACATGGGGGAAACTCTTAAAAACACAATCGCAAAATCCAACAACCGATCGGTGGGTCTTGGAAAGTAAGTAGACCGGGGCTAAACCTCAAAAAAAACGAGGCCAAGGGACCTCAAACAGAGCAGGAAGCAAGAAGCCTACAGGGGATGGATGCTGTGGGAAATGCTCCTTGGATCAAAAAAGGGAAAGGGAGGCGAACTTTCAAAAGTCCACTTTGACCCGAGACCTCCAGCGAGGGCGTGGTGGTAGGGGGTGTTAAGCCGCAAGTGGTAAAAAGAAACAAGGGGAGCCATGGGACGAAACTTCTCAAAATCCAAAAGAATAAATCAATGAGTTTGAAAGAACAATAGTCCACGTTTGAACAGAAATGGAATGTTAAACAACAACTTGGCAAAGACTAATGCGAACTTCCGGGTACACAACCTCCCCACCCGCGCAGGGGGGAACGGGATGTAAAAAATATTTTCAGGCGTTCTCTTGGCCCATAAAGAGTCAGTTCGCTGCCCAGACAGGGGAACGTCGTTGGTTGAGGTTGGACCTTGGAAACTTTTGTCCGGGGTGTTCAGGGGGAAAAAGCCAGGATAGAGCACCTGGGTGTTTGGGCCGGATAAAAGGAAAACACACTTTCCGTCGGTAAAAAAGGGACGTCCGGTGGGCAGGAAAAAAGTTTTTTGAATGGCTTCCAAGAGTGATCCGTGTAGAGCCTCATTGTCTGCTCAAACCTAAGTCAAAAGGGGATTGCCAAGGCTTCCTTTTACAAGGGAATGGGTTTTGGGGGGAAAGACCGCAACCACGAATCACGATATGAAGTCGAGAGCGACAGGATGATAAATGGGTAATTTGCGATCCAACCGCCACAAAAGGAGATCTGCGAGGCGGTGGAGGGGAAGCGTCCAGGTGAAGGGTCAGGACGCCTGGGGTTGAGTGGAACGGGTGTTGGGATTGGGAATCTGCGGAAATGCCGGCCAGTGGGAGGGAAGAATCAGGGACGGCGGGGGGGTGTAAAGAAAGTGGGGATGTCGAGGGGGACGGTGTGGACATGCTAAACGAGTTAAAATGGGGAAGTAGATGGCGGTTACGCCTACTCCGACCGGGAAGGGTGGTTGCTGGAAAATGGGAAATGCAGAAAGGGTCAAGGGAGGAAAGGTACCGCGCCCTGCGAGGGCCCAAAGAAAGGGGGGGGGGGAGGATCTTGCTAGCGGGGGACCGCACACCACGCTGCGTTTAAGCGGGGAGTATTCACGCTGAACAGTACGGGGTTCATCGTGGGGCAGTGGTTGAAAAAAGGAGTCCAGTTATTCCGAACAGTCAGATCGACTAAGAGGGGATCCCACGCCGGACAGGAGGGCGGCCTCGCGAAGAGAAAGGGAAGCCCTGGCGGGAGCAACCAAGAAGCTTTGTGAAGGAGACGGGGTCGTCAAGGGGTAACAAGTACGCCGGTGGGAGATGGGGGAAGCTCCTGGGTCAACAAGGAGTTGGGGGGGGAAAAAAGGGGGGGGGGTCGTTTGAAAGGCTGACCACCTGTATGAGAACCTATGACAACTAGGAGGGAGAACGTGGAAAAAGAAGGGAAAGCTGGTTGGGGGGGGAAGACATAACACGTGGACAAAAGTAGCCATGGAGAAGCATGGGGGAACAACCGAGCGCACGAGAAACAAAAAACTAAAGGGCAGTGACCACCTGAGGTAATAAAGCATGGGAAAAATCGTAGGTCCAAGGCAACCTTCGCGAGGTCCCTAAAAGGGGGAACAGTTGAGCAATTCCTCTGGGAGGAAATGGACCGTGTGCACCAAAGACGAAAAGGTAAAAGCAAAAAGCCGTACTAGAACAATAGTTCAGCAGGGACAAACAATGCGGGGGATACCAAAGATGCCAAGCCTATCGGTTCAAATAAAGCTACCATTGGGGCAGGGACCGGAACGCAGTGTCGGGCAGCGTCAAGGTCATGTAGAGGCGGACATCAGAGGGAGGATCCGGTGGCAAAGAGCCAGACCCAGTAAACAAAAAGCCAACGACAGGTAAGAAAGACGGCACGGGATCTTGCAAGGGGGACGGCGAAAGCAAAGTCGCGCAGTGATGGGAAGTACAGACGAAAGAAGTGGAAGGGGAGATGTCGACGGAGTGTGGGGGGGGGAATGAGGGAAGAAGGAGAGAGGGAGAATTATGGGTAGATGGTGTAAAGAGGTGGAAGCGTTAGAAAGAAACGAGAGAGGGAGTGGGACCTTGTCGTAGGAAGCGTCGACAATAGGACGTCAACACCTCGTGCGCGAGGGGGGGGGAGAGAGAAAAGTGTTCGTTTACAAGGGGAGAGAAAAACTGTAGGCCAGAGTAGAAGTCATCAAAAATGGTCTACAACAATTTCCATGAGAGGCACCTAAACGTCAAAAACTAACGCCGGCGGGCCTGACACGCACATCTACGAACAATCGGTCCGGCGTGCTTGGTAATAAAGGAGCCAAGGCAGTCGAACATCACATCCTCAAAACACGATACGCAAAAGGCCAAAGGGTAGTGCGCTAAAAAAGAAAAATTGGGCGTGAACGGACTAGCACAGCCGAGGGGAGAATCTCCGGGCGGAACGTCGAGCGCGAATACAAGACTGTCTAAAGTGCAAGGGAAATCGGGGGGGGGTCTTGCGGCGGTACAAAACGAAGAAAAGGGGAGTCGAAACAACAGCAATCAAGGGCATCGAATGCATCTGTGAGAAGCAAAAGCCGGAAGGACGAGTAAACGGGAAAAAAGGGGGGGAAAGCGAAACCACCGCAAGTAAAAAAGCCAAAAATCTCACGGGGGTAAAAATAGCACAACTAGCCTGGGTGCTTAAACCCTGCTGTCGAAAAAAATAAAACCGAAAGGGACCATCTTCAGCAATAAGCTAAGGGGGAACCCTTTCTGTGGTCAGGATGGGGGTATTACCCAAGGCCAGGGTCAGGCAGTTAGGAACAATCTACAACGTGGGGCAAAGTGGAAAGACAGCTCACTCTGGGGGGGGGGTTGGTTAAGAGGAGCTGAACTGTCTCTAGTCCAAGGATTAGGGAGGGCACCCGGGGGCGCCGGCTGCGTTGAACGATGGTAACTGGCTGAATGATTCTGTGGGGGGTATTAGCAAAACAAGGGTAGCCGGTTCCCCGGATCCTGAGATGGAAAAAACTGCGACGGGTAGCCCCTACAAAAATCACGGCAAGGCGACCGGGGGTCGGCAAGTACCAAGCGATTGCTCCGTTCGAGGGCCTCAAGAAGAAGGCGGGAAACAAGTTGACAAAACCGCCTCGATTTCAGGAGAGACTTCCGGCGAAAGTAGGGGGCCAGGGCCGAAAGGGCGGGGGGAAAGACAACCAGCTTGGTTGACAACAAAAAGTGCTCGGTTGGAAGGACGGATGGCTGAAAAAAAATGGTGCGGGTTCCCTGGCCTAGGGGGAGACTGGAGAAGGTTCTCCGGCTGTTGGTACAGGCAAAACGGACTCGGTCGATAACGGATCGAGGGGAGACCTTTTGGTACAGGGAAGGATCGATAGGGGCAGCAAAAACGCCGCCGGGTTTACGACATCAACCAATGACTGGGGCTGGGAAGGGAGATCTGGGGGGAGGTAGTTTATGCACAGAAAAGGTCGTTCTTAGGAACTCCGGAAGATGGTTAGCTACCAATTTGGATGAAAAGGAGGCGCTGGATAAATTCCCTGCCGCAGAGGTAAAAAACGACACGGAGTACTTGGAGGGGGTAGTGTCCTGGAGACGATGCCGGGTGTGACGTTGAGCCAATTCACCTAGGGAATACGGGGAGGGACCAACGAAGTACAAGAAAAAGCACAGGGCCAACATATAAAAGGAGTAGAAACCGGTCTTCCACCTGAAATGGAATAGTGACAGGGAAGAAACCGAGGGATGATGTTTCCAAATCGAATGGATACGTGTTTAGGATCTAGTGAGAAGTCGGGAGAAGAGATCTTCGCCTAAGAGATTTGCTGCCATGAAAAAAGGGGTAAAAAAAAAAAAAAAAGAAATCACCGTGACAAAAAAACTGGGCGATATCCGAAAAGGACCCCCGGAGGTGGGACAATGAGGTGATCGGGTTCATTTTAGGGAGAAAAAGCCCTAGGGTGTACAAAAAAATGACATAGGGATAGAAGAGACACTGGTTGGTCGGGGGGCATGGAGAGCGAAAGTCCCCGGAAGTCAAAGGGGGAATGGGTAAATGAGGATGGGAACACGCGTTGGCATGGGGACCTAATGACAGCTTTTAAATGAAAAAATTATTGGCCCACCTGAAGGGGAAAAGGGGGGGTTCGTCGGAAGGAGCGAGGAGCGGAGTGCTACTGAACGATGGGAATCGAAAACCATCCACCAGAAAGCGTGGTTGCCACAAGGAGGCGGAGAAAGCATCAAAGGAGGGAGGGGGAAAAAAAATTTCAGTTCAAAGGTGACAGGGGGGTAATGGAAAAATCAGACCGGTGGGTAGGATACGCCGAGGTTACGATTCGGCGAAAACGCAAAAAGATGCAAGAAAAGAAAGAAAGATACCTAACAGTAGACGAGATTGCTCAGACCGTGACTGAAGGGGGGCGAGAAGCAAAGAATGAGAGAAACAGAAGTCAGGGAATCTTCTTTCAAGGTTGGAGAAAGGTGGGAGGGGTGATCGACGAAAGGAAATAAAGACAATGGGAGTTGAAAAGGGAAAAAAATGGGGCCTTGGTACTTAAAACCTGACAGGGGTGAAAGGGGAGAGGGGAGGAAAGGGTGGGGAAGACCAGAAGTGGAGAGTCAGCACCAAACAAAAGGTCAACAAAAGAAACTTGGGGAAGGGGGGGGGGGTGGATAGATTCAAGGTATCAAGGAAGGGAGATCAATAGGGCTTCACAAGCGATCAAAAAAAAGCACAAGAAATTTGGGGTAGGGAAAAACCATCTAGGGAAAACGAAGGACGCAGAAAGGGAAGAAACCGTGCTTGCGCAGCCACTGCAGCGCGTGGGGAAGGCTGGTCATCGATGTTGTAAGTGGAGAAAGCCTCACAGGCAAAGGGAACCCCAGGTCCTCCTACTCAAGAGCATTGGAGGAAGTAACGAAGGGGTATTCTGAAAAACTCCCAAAAGACTAGTTGACACGGTCTTCATTCACCCGGGGATGGTCGAGGGGGGGTCGGCGAAAAGGTGGGGGGGGGAAATAGAGGGTGTTACTAACTAGGTTTCTAAGAAAGCAAAGAGAACCAAAAAGGAAAATAAAGGGTCGACAGAAAAACGGGAATAGCGAAAAATCAAATGAGTCCCAGACGAACAAGGGAGAAGGGGGGGGAGTACGATGGCGGAGAAAAAGCTCGGGGGACCTGGCAGGGGAGGTGGTGGGAGAGAACGAGTTATGGTTGCGTGGGTCAAGAGGGGGGGCATGCAGCCACCGATGACCAGAAACTAGGGCGGATCTTACCACCCAATAAGCCATCGGTCTTGACCTCGAGAGTCACAGTCTTCACGGGGGACGGTCACTTAGAAGGATAAGTTCATAGAGTGTCATTTGCAAATGTAGGAAGAAAAAACCCTATCCGAGGGGGACTACCGTCTGCCCATAAATAGGGAGCCCTAAAGAAGGTCTTGGGGGCTTCAGACAACTAGGGATGTTTATGAAACTCATTCACTTGAGTAGAAAAAAAAGGTAGCCTGAATTCACCTCCTCAAAGGGAATTGTTTCAGCATTAAGGACCTGTGATCCTCAGAGGAAAGGACACGGCGAAAAAACAGGAGGACTGTAATACTTAAACAGAGATAATCGGGGGACTTTGAAACGGGTCAAAAGATAAGGTCGAAACCCTATCCCTTTAGATAAAGGTCCAGGAGAAAGAAGACCGGGTAAAAGAAGCTCGTTGCATTGGCAAAAGAGGAGAATGGAGGATGCCAGAATCTATGGGCCCCTTGAAATTCGAGAACGGAAGACATTTGGGATCAATAGGGGGAAGTGGGGGCTTGGGAATGGGGACGCACCGGGGGTTCTCCCAACTTTCTAGAAGGGGGAGGGGCGAACAAAGGTGAGCATAATGGGCAAGACCGGCCAAAAAAAAGCCAATGGGCAGGGGGGGGTGAAGGACGCGACGTTTTTGGAGACAGACTTTGAAATCGATTTAAAACTTTAGTGCTTCCAATCGACGAGGAGGCGGAGGGTTGACGGGGAGAGGCAACTGGTTGGGGAAACAGGTTGCTTGTTTTCAAGGTGCAACGACCCCCACGGGCCGGGTCAAGGGAGCTGACCAACGACCGTTCTTGGTGTCCAACTGGGTGGTTGTCACATGGGCCGAGGCCAGAAGGGGAGGAAACACCAGTGTGTTTTTGAGTTCATGACCCGTGAAGCAGGGGGAACGCAAAGGGAGGTCCGTTCGCCCATTGGGAGGCTTCAAAAAGGGGGAAGGGAGGAAAAGAGGTGGCTTCGAGACACCGGAGTTACATCGGGAGGGAGGTTTTTCGGGCATGAGGGGAGAAACGGACAAAATCGCCGGGGAGCCCGAGATAAAGAAAACAGTCTGGGATGGTTACGGCCGCGGGCCGGGGGAAAAAGGTCGGAGAAGAGGTGAGGTTGGTGGGGACGTGGTGGATCTACGCCAAAGGGTGGGGGGGGGGGAAATAAAATACGTTTGGTGAGGGAACGCTTGGGGGGGGGGGGAAGGGGAAAGGGAGGTTAGTGATAATGGGGGAAGTTATAAAGAAAATGCCCTGTTGTTTAGGTGGTTTAAAAATGGGGGAAAGGGACACGAGGCGGGGGGAAGAGGTCATGGGAAGGGAGGGGCCAATGAAAGAAGTGTAAGGGGTGTGTGCTTGGAAAGGGGTGAAAATTAAAGAAAGGGGGAAGGGCGGAGTCGCCAGGGAAGCCCTGCGAAAATAGTACGATGGGGGGGATTCTGGAGTGAGAAAAAAAGGGAAGAAAAAAAAAGGGGGGGGGAAGGGTCAGGGGCCAGGGCACGAGGAGCCGTCGTGGCCTTAGTTTGCCTGGTTTAACACTGCCAGTAGGCATACCCAGGGGGGAAGAGAGACTCGAGAGGAGATCACCAACTCATGCTGCCGACTAACCTTGGCGCACTTCATGTGGGAAAAGATAGGGGGGGAGGGAGACCCCAGAATCTCGCAGGGTGGGTTGAGGGAAAAGAAGGCCTTTGTCGCGGGTTGAAAACAGGGGGGATTATCGGACGGGCTTACCAACATGTAGTGAATAACATATGAAAAAAAGGGTCGGACGAGGAAAGAAAAGGGTGGGGGGGGAGCAGAAGACCGACTTTCAGACAGGAGAAAGTGGGGGCC
>Ga0179593_1390414_pt1 | contig 11378 bp, 11 predicted proteins | sample CZODoug2_1_08_16_FD_185931 | JGI IMG/M metagenome (GOLD analysis project Ga0179593, IMG submission 185931) | Vadose zone soil fungal communities from Angelo Coast Range Reserve, California, USA - CZODoug2_1_08_16fungal (PacBio error correction) | ecosystem: Environmental > Terrestrial > Soil >...
GACGAAGTGGGGGCGGGAGAAAAAAAAAAAGGAGCTCTGCCTGAAAAAAACCAGACACGGACAGGGAGGAAATCAAAAACTAGCCTCAAACTCTAAGGAAAAAAACACTTGGTCAACTGAAGGGAAGGATGGGCGAGAGGGGGTAGGGTGATCCAGTATCCCCGGGGGGTCAACCGTGTATAGGGATAAACTGATTGGTGCATGAGACAGTAAAAAAGCGTGGGAAAAGACCCCTGGGACCGGAAGGGGAGAAGGGACCGGGGAGGAAAGCCAGGGACCGTAGCTGTTAAAACCACTGGAGGGGGAAGGCCGTGCAAAAACAAGCATACATAGCAAAGGGAAAAAAACAGTACACGCAGCGGTCCTGCAGAAAGGCGCGCAAGCCGGCTGTCAAACAGAGAAAAAGGGGGGGGAACTTCGGCCGGGGCGGAAGGCAAGGGATGCTCAAAAGCCAAGGGGGGGTTGGACATTCGAACGGGGTGTCCATACGGAAACAAAAGCGGATGGAACAGGGCCGCGGCACGACCGCAGAGGGGTTCCCCCTTTAACGGAGAGGGCCAAAACAAAAAGGCCAGGAGGGAGTGCCTCAAAGAGGGGAACGAAGGGCTACTGTTTGCAAGGAAAAGGGGAAGGGGGCCACCGTCCCACCAGGAAACCCCACGAACAGCCGGGGGGCAAGCCAAAAAAAGACGCAGTCACCCCCGTCAAGACACCTTTGAACCATTGGGGGGAGGCAGCCCCGGAAAAACGCCTGCCTCTTGGTAACGAAGGGGGGGAGGGAAAAACGTACCTGGCGGAACCCCTCCCAACTAAGTAACCTTAATTAAAATTCGGAAAAAAACGGGAGAAACGGCGAAATGAATGAAGAGGGGGAAGGAGACCAGGGAACAGAAAGAAGGCGGGTGGGACAAAACGAGAAACTTTCGGGAAACCGCTTCCCAGGGGAAAAAGTCCCGCCCGGACACAATGCGGCCAATACGAAACTAAAGACAACCGGGGATACCCGAGATCGGAAAGGGACTGGGGTGGCATAGACTCCGTGGAGCAATCGAAAGAAACAGTGAACTCTTAGAGTGGAAAAAGGAAAGTAAACGAAACGGGGAAGGGACAGACGGGGCTATGTGAGCAAGAACGTCAAGCCAGCGCCCAGTGCAGCCGGGAAGAGGTGGGGGGGAATTTGACGAAAGGGCAGAACAGGGACAAAAGCGGGGCCCATAGCGGAAAAAAACCCAACCGGAAAAAGGAGCACACAAATAAAGAAAAGAAACTGGAGACGAAGGCCCCTGGTGGGGTCGAAGACGGAGGCCGCGCGTGGAAAACGAACTGGGAAAACGCAATACGGAGGGGGGTGTAAAAACCGGAAAACGCAAGAGAGGGTGATTTAAAGGGGAAGAAATTGAGCGCCAAACGGGGGAGGAAGCGGGAAGTCTGGAGTCATCGGAGCCAAGGCTGAAGTGGACTGGGGAGGCCAAGTGAGCTCCATGAAAGGGGAACGGCGCGCGTTCAAAAAGGGCCAAAGGTAAAATAAAGACAGGGGGGGGAAAGTCTTGCAACGAACGAAAAATCGGGAGCCCGGGGGGGGGGGGCACCCTGGTCAGGGGGGTGGACCCCGCATTGTGGGGTGTGAGGAAAAAGTGAATTCCGGAAGCTGAAAAAAAAGGGGAGAACGAAAAGGAAAAAGAAAGTCAAAAAAAAATGTCACAAGTAGGGGAAGTCGCCACGAAAAAAACGGCGACGGCGGGAGGCTTTCCGGACGTGGAAAAATCAAAAAAAAAGGGCAGTCCCAGCCCTGACAGAAAATGGCAGGGGGAACCAGACACTGGGGCAAAACGCAGAGCTAGGCCACTAAGCCTAGCAGGTGTTCATGAACTTCAGCACAAAGAACAATCCAGCAGAGACGACGGGGAAGGCATGCTGGTCAAAAAACGGGGGAAGCCCGGGGGGGGGAATCTCAACAAACAATCGCTAAAAAGACGGACCAGGGGGTAAAAAAAAGTCCCAACAGGGGACCAGGGTGGGCCAAAAAGCACAGCGACGCCCCCAGAAAAGGTACGGGTGGGGGGGAACAAAGCGAGAAAAAAAAAAAGGGAAGAAAGACGCGCTACACCGATAGACGCAACACTGAAGGGGTTTCAAGGCGAGGGGGGAAAGGAATTGTGTGAAAGGGAGGGGGGGAGGGTGACAAAGGGAAGGGGGCAAACAAACCAAATTGGCAAACCTCGCCTCCATGGAAGATGCGGGGGGGGCAAGAAGAAAAGTTCGCGGGGGCAGACGCAGCGGGCGGGGTCAAAAAAAGGTCAGGTGCAAAAAAAAGACCCGCCGGCAAACTTACTGACAAGAAGCACACAAAACAAAAAAAAAAAAAAGGGGAGGAGGAAGAGAGAGTGGACACTGTCCCTGAAAGCCAACGCACTGGGGGAGACAAAAACGCGTCCGCACCGAAGGCCCGACTTTGGAAACGCATCAGAGGGGGGAAAGGGCTAGGGTTTCAAGGTCCAGAAAAATCTACTCAGAAACTCAGGAGCAACCCTCCGAACCTCCAAAACACGGACACCCCCAAGGCTAGAGGACACAAGCTGGGTTGAAGAGGCCCAGAGGAAAAAAGTGCCTACCGCACGGGTCGGGGGGGATCTGAAACAACTTGGGGTAAGGGGGGGTGGGGGAAGCACATGGCCCAAGAAGAGCGGACAGTTTGGAAAAAGAAGACACCTTGGCTGCAAAGCCAATGCCAAGTCCACTGGACCATGCGATGAATTTGAAATTACAACAAAAGAAAATTATGAAAAAGCGGGGTCGGAATGGAGAAGACGGAAAAAATGGCGGAAGAAGACGGGTAATAAGGAAAGACTGACCAAGGGTCGGCGCCCCAATCCGGCCAGGAAAAAAACAAAAGGGGAATAGGAAAGGGCAAAAAAACGTCGACAAGCGCCTGGGAATCTTCGCAATCGGGGTAGGGCAATTGCATAATCCGGCAAAAGAAACAACAGGGGGATAACCAAACACGACGAAAAGGAAAAAGAAAGCGAGGGAGGACTGCGAGGCAATGTAACTCTACCCAGACCGGGCAGTGAATAGAAGAACCCGCCTGACAGCCAAAAAAAAAAAAAAAAAAAGCACTCAGAAAAACCCAACCAAGCTTAAACGACTCCAGGAGAAGAGAAGAAGCCGAAACAGCTGCAAACCCGGCGTCCGTGTCCTCACGGCGCTAGAACCCGATCCGCAGTGAGGTATAACCGAGCCGGTGCAAAAGGATAACAGGTTGACCGAAAAAAGCAGCGACCAAAAGGATAGGGAAAAAAAAGGAAGCGGCCGCAAAGTATGTGGAAGGATGCCAAGGGCTCGGAGGATAGGCTGAAATTGTGGCAATAGAACTCAAAGGCGCAAGGGCTGCGGTGACTGGACTGGCGGAAGCATCAGGCCAGGAGGAACCGACACGGGGGACAAGTAACATTGACGGGAAAACCGACCCTGAACTGCGTGGAGGTATCAAGGGAAGAGGCGAAAGTGGACCATCTTCAAAATATCACTCAAAAAGGAAAAAAAAAAGAAGGGGCGTAATTTCCCAGCCAAAAAAAAGGCGGACGACTGGTGGGGACAGGGGGGGGAAGGAGAAAAGAAGTGAAACGTTCTCCCAAAGACGGAGGCGGCAGTTGGAAAAAAGGAACGAAACGAATAAGGGGCCGGTCAAAAAAGGGGGCCATCCCCAGTTGGGGGGGAAGAAGGAAAAAGGCGGAGCAGTTGCAAAAAAAAAAACGGTGTAACGGACGAGACCACTTCATGCCAGAAGACCGTGGCAGGAAACCATGCCCAAAGGCAAGAAAAAAACCAGGCAACCGTTGGGAGAGCGGGGGGCCTGACCGCTGAGGGAGGTGTCCAGGAAGCAACCATACCTGAAGGTGGTAATCCCCCGCCTCGTTACCGTGGACAGCAAAAGGGGCCAAGAAAAGACGAAAGGAAATCTTAAAAAAAGAGGGGCCCGGGGGGGTTTCCCAAAGAAGGAAAGGTAGTAAGCTGAGGTTACAGATCCCCTGCAGCAGGCACCTCCCGGCGAACACCAAGGGGGACGTGGCGCCGCAAAGGACGAAACGAAAATAAAGGCCCTGCTTCAAGCCAAAGAGTTGGGAAGCGCGCAGCGCGCCTGGGCAAACGCCACACAAGGTCCTGTTTGTGCCCTCAATAATGAAAGTGCCCGAGAAGGGGACATAAAAAGGGGGGGACGGAGCAACTCCGAAGGGATAGCCCCCGCGCAAAAACGGTCCAAACGGGACTGAAAGACAATGACACGAGAGGAAAGAAAAACTGCAATCACCGGGCCAACAAGAAAAGGAAAGACTAGAACCGAAAAAGCTCGAATCAAAGGGGAAGTGGAAAAAACGGCCTGTTTGGCGGCGAGTTGGGGAAAAAAATCAAAAGCGGGCCGCGAGGCAGACAGACCCTGCAAACGAACACGGCAGGACCAGCCGACGCCCAACGGTAGTCAAAGGAAAAAACTACCCTACACAAAAAAAGGGAGAAAAAAAAGAGGAATAAAACGAAAGGGGGGGAAAAAAAAAAATGACGCCCCTTAGAGACACAGAACTTACCAAAAGAACACAAAGAGGAGACCCAAGCAGTACGCGGCCCACAAGCACGTGAACTTCAAGGGACTAGCGGCAGGACGGGGGCTCCTGGGAGGCCTGCAAAATGGGGGGGGGAACCGGGAGGAAATAAATAACGGTGTCTTAAAAGCTCATGAAGAAAAGGTGGAACGACCGTTGGGGAAACAACATAATACAGCGACCCATGTGAAAGCGCGGTGCCCACACCTTTCGTGCGCCGGCGGGAAGGCAGGGAGAAAAGAAATGGACGACTGAACAGGGGAAAAGAAGACTGGGAGGAGGTTGCAGAACAGGGACGTCGACAAAGAAAAAGGCTGCACAGCGAAAGGAACCGGAAACTGGCACCCTTAGCACGGATGGGGGAATCAAGCCGGCTGAACTCCGGGCAAGATTTGTCCCATCAGGGGCAAAGGGTGAAATCGACTACTACATCCGGATGGGAGGGGGGCGGGAAAACAGCAAAATCGGAAAAAATGGGAAAAGGGACCGCAGACGTGGAGCGAAGAAAGTAACTGATGAGAAAACGGGGGAAAAGAGCGGCTAACCTTGGCCGGGGGGGCGGTCGAGGCGAAGCAGCCGCAAAGCAGAGAAAAAAAAAACAGGAAAACCGCTCGATAAAACGAACCGGGATCAGGCAACGGAGAGAAAAAATGTCCCGCCCCACCCTGGCCTACGTGGTCGACAGCCGCGGAAAAAAACGGGTGACTAACACCGCGACCAACGGGGTGGGCCGTTATCGTCACCTGGGAAGGGCACGCCGGACTGAACATGGAAAAGGGGGGAGAACGGGGGTGCGCCCGAAACTTCACGGAGGGAAATAAAAATTCTCGTTCGCCGGGAAAAAAGGGGTTCACCACGAGAGGAGAACAGGCAGGCCAACTAAACGCGGCTTCAGACCAGGACAGAGGCGCAACTCAGCCCAGGGGTGATCCCGATGGATCAAAGGTCAGCCCGGGATAGTCACACGGACGTCACATCAAACCAAGAAAACTCAGCAACAGAAGTGTCGCAAACGGAATGTGGGAACGGGATTACTCCTGTGGAGTTCCGGCGGGCCTAGGAGCCACAAAATAACTGAGAAGAAAAACCAAGGTACGGGAAAGAACGTGAGGTGGAGGGGAATGACAAGTGTCACATAGCGGCAGAGACCTGAAGACATCCTCATAAAACAAACGAGAACCGAGACGGGGGTTCCGGAAGACCGTGGAAGGCGTGACGGTTTCAACTGCGCGAACAACACAAAAATTGGGGAAGCCACAAGCGGCAGCCTTATTCGGCTTAAGGAGAGGGGGGAAAAAACGGACAAACGTCAAGGAGCGAACGGGTCGGGGACCCTTACAACGAGGGTGTTGTTTCGCCGAAGAGAGAACTTTCTTTAGGGAGGGGGAGGAGAGGAACCGAGGGCGGTACGGGCAACGTTGCGCCGAAGACTGGACCGTTAACGCGGGGAAAGAGCGTATTGGTGGGGGAAGACCTACACGAATCTGCAGGGGGAAGGGGGGGGGGGGGGGGAACAGTGTGGTTGTGTGGAAACGCAGGCGACGGCATAACTGACAACGCGACAACGACCCGCACCGAGGCCGGAAAACGGAAAGCAAACTTGTCTGAGGGAGACGTGGGAAGACCGGAGAAGTCAGGGCGAGCGGGGGGGAAAGGTTGGGAGGCAGACCTGAAGACAAGCAGGAAACATAAAGTTGGTCAGTGGGGGAGAAAAAGGAAAAGAGGGGGGACAAACGAAAAAGAGGAATATCAATCTGGGTGGGAAAAACTTCCAAAAACAAACAGACGCCGGCAAGAGAGGGGAAAAAAAAGGGGAGGGGAAAACGGGAACGCACCAAGTTTCTTACTCAAGAAAGTCTGGGGGATACAAAGGCTACCGGCACAAGATAAAAGGGTGATGTCACCCAAAAAAACAGTAACAAAAAAAGGGGGAAGACAGATAACAAAAACAAAGCAGCCAAGTAAAGCGCACAGGAGGCAAAGGGGTTCTCTTTACCTGGGGGAAAAAAGAAAACATCACGGACCTGCTAGAAGGGCGGAACTGTAGAAAACGTGGGTAAAATCTGAAGGGTTAAAGGGCTGGTTGGGGACTTTGCGTAGATCATTAGTAATGGACAATCGCTTTTGCCATGCTGATTGATAGGCCAAGAGGAAAAAAGGAGGAGAGGAACCCCCCCACAATCAGTGTTGATGACGGAGGGGGCCCAAACTGCCCAAAAAGGGAAGGTTTGACAAGAAAGTCTCAAACGCCAACCAAAGGCAGGAGGGGAAAAGGGAGAAAAAAGGAGAAATATGTAGAAACTGGGGGGGGCCCTGCTCAAGCAAGTGAACCATGCTGAAACAAGACCGGTCCCAAAGAACAAGAGAACGAAGTGGGCCACGCATAATGGACCATGAAGCCGAGGAGCAAAGAACATGGATTCACTAACAAAGAAACAGCCACAGGGGCATGCCGCCATGGACCAAGGGGAGAACCGCCTAAGACGTGGGGATGCGGGCTGGAAAGACAGACGTCGGCACCACCAGGGCCCCTAAGGGAGGGCTCCTTGGGAGAGAAAGGGAGGAAAACACATTGGGGGGGGATGTTTGGGGGAGAAACATAGCAGGAAGGGTACGATGGCGTTAAGAAAAACGCCTTGCGGGAAAACGGGGGAAAATGCCGTTCCGGGAGCGAAGGGAAAAAGAAAGTGGTCATGAAACAAAAAGAATCAAGGAGGAATCAACGTCCTTGCCTGAAAGGCAAGGAAACAAAGGGGTAGGGAAATGGGGGAGTAAAAACCGAAGCGACAGGGGCCGGGAACAGCCCAGACGGTGCATAAATTGTCAACGAGGCCGAGGCTTTGATAGACGCCTCGAAGGGCGTTACCATTTCAAAAAAAAGCCGGCACTGGGACAAAAACTGGCCGGCGGGCCAACACCTTCCCTAGAAAGGGAGGCCAGGGAACAAAGAAAGAACAAGCAAAGAACCCACTGAAGTGGAAAGGAAACGACGGCACGCAGACCCTGGAATCCAGAATCCTACCACCCAAAACTAAAAGGGGGCCAGGCTAAAACTAGAAATGAGAGAAGAGTCGCGGTAGAACAGATGCACAAGCGTGCTGAAGACCCGAAAGGTTCTTTACGAACCAAAAAAAAGGTGGGGGACAAAACAGGGGGGGGGACGAAACTAACGGACACATAAGACGACCAGGTCGGTCGCAATGGGTTATGATGGAATTTTGAAGGTCACAGGGGGGGCAGAGTGAAAAAAAGGTTAAAAACCCAGGATCATGCGAAACTGGGTGCCTCGGGGCGACTGAGGGGGGAAAAGAGCCACCTGGGACCTCAACGGGTCAGGAATCCGTCAGACAAGCACCGCAGGAACCCTGGCAGAGGTGAAAACGCGAAGCATAGAAGGGGACAAGAGTGGGTCGAAGCGCGGGGATGACAAAGCAACGTTCGTCGGGCAACCGAGCAGCGAATGTGAAAAAACTGGGGTGAGGCGAAAAAAAAGTGACCACTCGTGAGAGTCACCACCATAACAGAATAGGTCACAAAATGAGACGGCGAAAGTAAGAAGGGTCATAAAATTGCCGCGGGGGGGCAAACCAGGTTTGACAGGGGGAAGAAAGGAACCGGCCGAAGGGGGGTCAACCGCCAGGACGGGGGGGGTGAGCGGAACAGTCGGAACCACGGTAGGCCGGGCGGCGGGATGCCAAATCCCTCCTTGTTCCTTGAGACCAAAAGGGGGTGGTCGGAGAGGGCAGGGGGGCCTGGAAAACGGCCTGCGCGGATAGAACTAACAGAACAACAAGGGGGAAATGAGTCAACATAAAAGCTCCAGTTTCACACGCAAAAAAAGGGACAGTGGCAAACGGATGGTGGCAGAGGACCCCGCTGGGAAAAAGGTTCACAAGCCTGGATTGAGTAGGAGGGGAACGCACCGGGAAGACAGGGTGAAAAAGCCGGACACTGCCCCGGGCGAAGAAAGGCACGCCCTACAGAAAGGGACACAGGCGAACGGGGGACATCAGCGCCGTCGACCGGGGCAACAGCCCGGAAGAAGCCAACATCAGACGAATTTGATAAAGTAAAGAAAAATTTGAAGAAATTGGAACCCAGGGGAACTCCTAAACGGGGGTGGGTAAAAAGGGAAGAATCACACGTCAAAGGAGAAAAACCGGCCAAAAGACGGCGGGAACACTAGCAGGGAGACTCCCACCCTAATTCGAAAGACAGCAAACGGGGCAACAAAACAAGGGGGAAAAAAAAAATCTGGGAGTACTATGGAAAAAAAAAAAAAACAGCTTCTGCTGACAGGTTGAAAAGGGGGCTGGGGGTTGGCCGCGCACAGTGACGGAACGGGAAAATAAGAGAAAGCTGAGACATACTCTTGCTCTTAGAAAGGCGAAAAAAAAAAGAAGACGGAAGGAAAGGAGGAAAGATCGATCAACCGAAACAACAAAAACGGAAGAGGAAAAAAAGGGAATTTCGTCGGAGAAGAAGTCAACAGCCTTCTGGGCGAAGCAGACAGAGGACTCAGGATCGAAAAACGGGTGCCGGGCGCCAACATCCAGTTGACCAAACACGTCAAGAAACCGAAGCAGGGGCGCGAAGGGTCCTTATAAGGAGACCCAAGTGGGGTGGGAAGGGGTGAAAATGAGAAATCGGCGGACAATGATTACTCCAACAGCTAAGAGTGAAAGCTACCGGGAAAGAAACAACGCGGAAACTGGGGGGGGGGGGGAAAGAGCGGACCAAAAACCCTTGGGCGCCTAAGAAGGGAGGTAGAGGAAACAATGAAGCACTGGAAATGTACGAGCAAGGGGCCGCATGGGGTTGAACAGGACAAGGCCAAAGTCTGCTGTCAAACGTCGAAAAAAAAAAGAAGAAAGGAAGAGGGGAATGAAGGACGGCCCACGTGCGCACCCACGAAGGGGCGGTGGACGCAAAGGTTTTCAAAGCTAAAAGAAGAAAAAGGGAGGAATCAGACTAAGTAGAAGAAAGAAACAGGGCCACGAAAGACGCAGCAGACGCGGCAGGGGAATTTAATCAGGGGAAAGGGACATTGAGGAGGTCGACCTGTTACGTATCTTTGAAGAATTATGGCAACTGGGGACAGGAGGTGACGGGGGAAAATGACCCACGCCGAAAGAATTTAATACTCTACTATCACGAACCCGAGGTCCAAGGAACTGAACGGGACGGGAAGGCCCCCCAACAACAAAAAAAAAAAACATCCTAAGGTTTGAGAAAGCAGCGTGGGAAAACGTCCTGGGTGGCTTTAAACAACCACCCCCACAGGTGGTGTTTCCCCCCCACCCACCCCACGTCGGAACCTTTTATGGGAGGGAAAAAAAAATCAAAAAAATGGCCGGCACACGGACTAGGAAAGTAGAAGCTGGGGAACTTTGCAAAGCACAGCCTAAAATCAACGTCACGAGGTACACCAAACTTCAAAAAAAAAAGTGAGCGTCACCAACAGGGGTTCCACAGGACGGCCGACCTGAACAAAAACGAACATATAAATTCCCTCTAACACCACAGGGGGGGGGATAGCCGAAGAAGAAAAAAAAACTTGGCCGAGAAAAAAGCGCTCTTGAGTCACATCGAAAAGTTATGAACAAGCGAAGGGGGGGGTGGAGGGTGAACCTCGGTCCGATGCTACAACAAAGGCCACACCAACAACCGACAGGACCATCATCTTGAGTTCAGGGAGGAACGGCAGAAAAAATCAAAAAAAGGGCCAGCGGGCCAAACCCGAAAGCAACTCGAACGACCTCGACAATGGGGGGGGTCGCGACGAGTGAGGGGAGAAGGCAAAAGGGAACGCAGTACACAGGTAAAACGGAGCTTTAACAATACACGGGAAACCGACAAAAGCAAGCGGTGGGAATAAGAACGGACTTTTAGAACCGGAAAGAAGGGGGGAAGGGGCGGGAGGAGTACTCAGCGAGTACAAAGTAGCCAGATTGGGGACCGTGGATAGAATGTCAAAAGGCCGGGGGGGCGGTCAATCTGGAAAGAAACCACCAGGACAGACAGTTGGTCCACAACGGGAAGGAGGAAAAGTCCTGGGTGGGACACCCGAACAGAAAGGCTGGAATCATTGGGGGGAAAACCATTGTGGGGGGGGCACAAAGGACCCGGAAATAAAGTTATGCAGGGCAAAAAAAAACAAGGGGCAAAGGAGCACCGAGCTCCTATAAAGGGACGCGTGGGTCAGAGACCCGGTAGGTTAAACAAGACGACAAAAAAGCACACGAACGCTGGACGGAAGGTGGGGGCGGCGGAACCGGGGAGGGGAAAACCAAAACTGTCAAACATACAAGGGATGGCCTGAAAAAAGGCACTCAAGGGGGCGACGAAATCGGAAAAACTAAGCCATAAATGGGGGGGAAATGAAGATTCAGAGTTCTTCAAAAAAAAAACAGAGGGAATCAAGCTGTGCCTGGCCAGTTTACCGGATCAAAAAACGCCACGGACTATGCTTAGGGGCGAAAAAAAAAAAACAAAAAAAGGGGGGTGCTCAAGCATCACGAAAAAAAAAAAAAGGGTCAGGGAAAGGCAAGGGCAAAGGGTACCGCCGAAGCCCGAAGATTACGTCTTCCCGCTAGCCCGAGAGGACTTGTGTAAGTCTGAGAACGGAGGGGCGCCGTGGGGGGGGCGGGGGGATATCATGGAGGCCTGGGCAACTCAGGATATACAAGGAGAAGGATTGCTTGTTGCCAGATTAACCGGGGGGGAAGGCGGGGGACGAGCGGCTGCATGAAGAAGGTGGGGGAAAAAGGAAAAAAAGGG
>Ga0179593_1415965_pt1 | contig 11378 bp, 13 predicted proteins | sample CZODoug2_1_08_16_FD_185931 | JGI IMG/M metagenome (GOLD analysis project Ga0179593, IMG submission 185931) | Vadose zone soil fungal communities from Angelo Coast Range Reserve, California, USA - CZODoug2_1_08_16fungal (PacBio error correction) | ecosystem: Environmental > Terrestrial > Soil >...
ACGCAAGGAAAAGCGTTCCCTCAGGATTGACCTAAGCGGAGAAAGAACAATTCAGTGACCGACATCCTACTAGAACGCAGAGGAATCTTCCTGAGGGGGGACTAGATTTGAAGTAACCTCTCGGGGAATCAAAAAAAGGTTCGAAAAAAAAAAGGGGGGTTAGGAGGAAGGCCCCGAGGAAGAGTGCGCCTTTGGAAAAAGGAAGAAAGGCGACGGCTACAATCCAAGGTAATGAACAGTCCTAAGTGCAAAAGGCGGGTGTTGGGGACCCCAAAGATGGCTGGGCGCACCTGTGAAGCCGGCGTCCGGCGATAGAAGCTCCACTCGACGAGATCGGCGGACGGGGGGCACGACGATATGTCTATACAGTGGAAATAAGCGACGAACAAAGGAACACCACGAGAAGGCCTTAGTTACTGAAAAAAGGAAAATACTCAGGGATGAACCAAAGGAGGAAAAAAAGATGTTGCCGAAGAGAAAGTACGTGAGGGTGCGTCGGGCTATTATAAAACTGTAATGTTCGGCCAAGTTAGTATCTGAGAGCGATTTAAAAAGCCATCAAACGTGAGCCTGATTGGAGGCGAAGACAATAAAGGGACCCGAAAACCTGTCGTTATGCTTTCCCAAAGGGTTAAGCGTGGGGTTCTAAGCGCTTGAGCAAGCGGGGGCCAAAAACGCACAGGAAAACAAGAACTGGGTTTAGTATATGAGAGCCGGGGAAAAACTCCTTGTTAGGGCGCTTTATAACACTGGAAGGGAAGATGTCTTGAAGTTTATGAAAAAAGAACAGTGCCACCGGAAAACCTCGGAAAAAGGGCAAACAAAGGGTAAGATTACATAAGGCGACAAATACGATCAGACCAAGGCTTTGTAGAAAAGCTCGATTCGCGATCAGAGCTGGGTCGAATCGTAAGAAAATGTGGGGAAGGGACTAAAATCGCTAATACGGGAGAGGGCCTCTATAAAGTACTTGGAGGAGGATGGCGGAGAGGAGAGCCTGCGACCTCAACGAAAAATGGATTGGGTTGGACGGCCACCTGGGGAAAACGCAGACATGAAGGGGGAAGCGGCTCGAAGGGAACCCAGGTAAAAGAAAGAAAATGTAAAACAGGACGACAACCCAGACTGGGACCTCAGGAAGAACACTGAAGGGAAGGGTCGTCATAAAAAAAGTGGGGGATGCAAAAATCTGGAAAGCAGCACATAAAGCAACGGGCCGTCTTCAAAGCTCGAGATCACAGTCAGAAGGTCAAAGAAAAAACGGGCCGCCGGTCTTTCATCAGCACGGATCAGGGACGAAAGGACGTCGAGGCCAAGAAGGCAAAGGAAGGCCAGTCAAACCTTGGCGGAAAGAAACTAACCAACAGAAAACAAACGACGCGAAAAAAAAGTCTGGGGTCGAACGTTGACGCATGAAGTTCGGATGGGAATTGCAAACCCTAGCCTGGGGGGGTAGAACGTATTCTCGATCTCAAAACACAAGGGGAAGGGGAAGCCAAAAAAAACCTTCGGGCTAGTAAATGTCGATTTGTGACTCATAGATGACGGTGACCAGGAGAACCGGTAAAGAGATTGGTGGGGGAGAAAACCATGAAAGAAAATCGACCAAAAAAATCCACCGATTTGAGCCAAAGTAAGCCCAAAGTTTCAACCGATATCGCCTGCTTTCTAGAGGGGGAGATCAAAAGATCTGACTGGGGAAGGAAACGTCATAAAACGCACCGGGTTCTTGAAAAAGAGACCTTCGAAGAAGAGAAAAGTGCGCGCCGCCCTCCCAGCCATCTGCAAATACCCATCAGATCCGAAATAGGGGGGGAAGAAATCTCGCGGAAACGACGCGAGGGAGGAAAGACTCACGCTGGGGGACCGAATCAGAAGTTCACCATGCCATTAGATCAAGGGAAAGGACGGGGGGGTAAGCGTCTAACAACTTACGAGCGAGCATCTGATGGGACCTGACCTTGGGTGGAGACTGCCATGCGACAGAACACGGTCAGCTGTTGGGGAGCAGTTGATTGGTGCACAAAGTCAAGTTTCAACGGCGCCAAGATTGTTCAAAATCCGCAGTGGGACTGAACTCCTGAAAACTGCATCTGTTCGCGAATCGATCAAGAAAAAAAAAACAACCCCGCAGCAACTTCAGGACGAGTGCCAGGCGGGAAGAATACCGATTGAACAGTCAGAGATTTTATAAAAGATCTCAAAAAAAGAGGAAAGGGGAAAATATAGAGGTCAAAACTAGGCGGCAAAGGGAGGAGAATGAAAACATCGACTACGAGTGACTTGGAAACACGGGGGAGACAGAGAAATTCCTCCGCAGCTGCGTAAGATGGCGTCGAAACGGGGAGAGGAGCAACAAAGAGGGGACGAGGGAACTTTGCCATCTAACCAGGGGAGGAGGCCTACTACAAATCGTTACAAAGACACCCTTGGCGCAACTGGCGGGTAGACCAAGGGCGGGGCCATCTCGACGGGGGGTCGGAAGCGTAGTGTTGGAAAAGGGAAAAAAAACACTTAAACTGGGGGAAAAGAAAAATGTCCGCTTGTGGCGCTAGCGGCGAATAGGCCAAGGATGCGCAGGTCTGCCCCGTAAAACGCGATCAGAAGTTTCCCCTAGCAGTGGGCGAAACGTGCCTATTGCAGGACATGATGCCCCTTTGGGGGGGGGGACGATGTCTGTGATCGAGGCAAGCGAAATCGGCGAAGGCAGAGAGGAAAACTCAATGAGACGGAGTCTTAACCGAAGGAACAAAAAAGTGTCGCAAGAGAGGGGGGGGAATAGCGCTGCCACGTAGGCTATAGGAACGACGGCATCTCCTACCTCTCCTCTGCTTAAACCTACGTTCGATCGGGGAAGGGGGGGTTGTCGGAGGGCGTGGAAGGGCGACATGGGGAGGGAGGAGGGTCAGGTCAAAGGTAAGGAAAAAAAAAGGGAGAAACATCCTAAAAGGACGGCTCGAGCAAAAGCAGAATCGTGTTTCTCAAGGGGACGGGAAACGGAAAAGGGTTCTACTATAGAGGAGACCCAAATCCTTTTCATAGGTGGACCAGCTCCCTACTTAAGGGGGGCGATCCGGAGGGGAAAACCAATGGTGAGCCGTAGTTCAGCAGAGTGGGGAAAGTAATGAAAGGGGGTTTTGAAGTTACGTTCGAGAAACTTGGAAGGAAAATCTTGGGACTGCAGGTGGAATTTTGTCTAGACTGACTGCCAAGGAACCGGGCAATTGAAAGCAATGACCTCGTTCGGGCCTGGAGGCGAAGACGGCATCCAAAGGAAGGATGTTCTGAGGACATGTGCAATTGAGTGTTGAACAAACATTCGTAGACAGGACTTCAGTCAGGAGTCGCACTGGGGGGGAGGGAAGTCAGACGTGGGAAGGCCGGGGGGGCGGGGTCAACCTGGGAGGGTGGGAAAGTTTACGGACAGAGAGATCATATCCTTGATGTTGAAGGGAGGAGGGAAAAGGGCGGGAAACACCAAAAATTTCGGGGGGGGGGCTAAAGGAGCGCCATCGAGAATTAGCGATAGCGGACCGGGGGCCTTGTCGACTGGAAGGGAAAACTAAGGGGAACCGGATATCGAGACACAGCTAGCACACAGACTGAGAAAAGGATTGGATACCACAGTGGAAGGGGAGTCGGGTAGAAACAATCGTATATACAAGTTGGGTGTCAAATTTGGTCAAAATTGGTCAGAAGGGGGGAAATTGATCATCAAAAATCCACGGAAGTCGTTAGAAGGCCAATGATAAGGAAGAAAGGGGAGGATCTAAAACAACGGGGAGTCTCGCTGTCTGCCGTCCTAAGCCTTTCCTCACGAATCTCTAAGGGAAAAAACTCAATGGGGGAAAAGGGGGAAAAGCACGGGAAGAGAGGCAATTTTGCTTAACACCACTCTGGAAAAGGCTATCAGCGACGGAAGTTGACGGGAGTTTATCAAGAGAAGATCTCAAATGTGAAAAAAAGGGACAGGAAGAGAACCTTAGGTGGAAAGAAAAAAAGCAGCCGGAAAAAAAGGGAAGAATCGTAGACAACGATTCAATCGAGGTGCCTCCTCAATTAAGAGTCGGTGATCCAAGCCGCCTTTTAAGGGGAGGTTCGCAAAACATCAGGGTGACTCGACCATATCGCAACGCCAGGTAAGAAAAAGATAGACGCGCAAAAAAGCTACGAAAGACTTCAAAGGAGAGCGACAGCCATCCGTTGGTCCACCACAACCGAATTGGGGTAGAGAATTGGAAGAAATCTCAACCTTTAGGGGGGAGGCCGAGAAGGAGAAGGATTTGCAAAGAAAACGTTACTGATCTCCTTCAAAGGGAACGACTGGCTTCTTGGCACCAGTCTCCGATGCTGAGCAATCAACTCAGAACTACGAGGGCGCCGACAAAGGACGCAAAAAAGTTTCGAGGCAAAGCAAGGCATTGGAAGGTTATGTGTTCGTCGCAAGATAGGAGCAAATCCGATACTCGGTGAAAAAAGGGCGGGATCGGCTGTTTTTGCCAACAAAAAAAAACAACAACGCTGAGGAAAAGAAGAAGAAGGAGCTGTCACGCAAAACAGCGAGACCTCCAAAACCTGTTTTCCCTCGGGACTTGGGAGTGACTCTAAAAAGGAAAAAAGCCATGAGGAGGGCAGAAAAGCGGAAGCAAAAAAAAAGCGAGGGGATCCGCATCTAGATAAAGTGGTGGAGAGCGATACCGGCGACCGAAGAAGACGTGAGCCGTGTGGCACGAGGTACAGGCTCCGTCGACCTCAAAGATTTCGTATGTAGGCCATGAGAATTGCAACAACGGGGGGGTCCCAAAAAAAAATTGCTCACGCGCGGCCGAAGGGGATCCTGGCTAATACTCCAAAGTCGAGAGAGCGGAAGGCCGTGCACGATTGTGGACGGAAGAGACGCGGGGGCATCAGGAAGAACTCACCCAAAAAGTCTAAAGGCTGTTACGTCACTAAAATGCTCGGAACCATCATGGGATGAAGAGGTTGCAAAGAAGAGAAAACGGCTATCAAACTCGGTCTTTATCCAGGGCGCTCTGAAGTCTCCATTTCTGAGAGCGATACAAAAAGATTTCCAAAACTGACGAAGGGAATCAGTTTAGGAGGGGGATTCCGGGGGGAAGACTCAGCGTGGTTACACACTCCGGGGCTGGATCAGGGCTTTGGAAATCAGCGTGGGGGGGGGAAAAGCTTGACGCGTCACAGCGGCAGCAAGAGAAAAAGGGGGTCGGTAGATCAGCGAAACTAAGCCCTCATTGTTCGGCGCTCGAACGACGGGGGAAGAAAAAGGCTGTATGGAAGTCAAGGTAACACCTCTGCCAAGCGGGACCCATTGCAACAATTGTACTAGAATGGAGTAAGATCATCCGTAGTCAATAGGGGTGAAGCATCGCGGGTCAAGCAAAGCTTGGGGCTCTAAGGAGGTGACTGTGAGGGGAAAGGTACAGCGACGAAAAGCGGGAGAGAACTAAAATCGCGATGGGTCGGGGGCGTACGGCGTCAATCCCAGCAAGGCACAAACCTAGTTGGTGGAGGCCTGATCAAAATTCCCAACATTGAAATGAGGGAGAGATGTCACCTTGAAAAAGAATTGTAACTACGAACAACACTGAGACCATATGACTTGAGCACCGAAGGAAGGGAGTCAAGGCTCACACTGGGGAGGAGCAAGGAATTTTGAAGAAGTAAAACAGAAAAGGCGGACAAAGAATTTGGGAGTCGAGGGGCGAAAAAAGGAAGGCTAAGAAAAGAAGCATTTCAATTCGGTCATTCGACAAGGACCGGCTGGAAGACCAGAGAGGGACTTCCTACGCAAGATCGGATATAAGTTTAGAAAAAGCTCCGGAACCCATCAAGGGACCCAAAAAAAGCGGCGGAACGAACGACTCGGAACAAAGGGGGGGATGGTTCTAAGAGCTAAGTACATTCTGGGAGGGAAGTTGCCCACAAGCGGGATGTCCTCGTATGCGACTCTCACCGCAGGTGAAGGACCGAGAAAAAAGAGGCGGGCTGGGGCTCGAGCATTCAATGTTAAGGGGGGTGGAACTAGTGAACGATGAAGGGGGCAACGAAGAAATCAAAGGGAAAAAACGATGGTAGAACGAAACAAAAACACTGGCCCAGATGGGAGCAAACGCAGGGTAGCCCCTTCGGCATGGGTTGAAGGGGAATAGCCGGGCGTTCGAAGAGAGAAAGTCGATCATTTAACTCGGAACATTGAAAAATCACGAAGAATTTTCGGGGAAAAGGTCGGGCCGACTCCGAGATATCAAAAAAACGCTTATAGCAAGGGAAGGAGATGGGGGGAGAGCCTCCTCGATCAAACAGCCAGACAATCCCAAAGAGGAAATAGCACGTCGAGCTCAATGGGGTAAAGGAGGAAGAGATCTTAACGAAAATAACTTAAGGGAAACGCAAAAGAGAAAGCTGCTAAAAGGGGAAGGCGTGGGGTCCTCTGTGATCGAAAATTCGCTCTCAGATAGAAGGTCTATAGTCCTTGACCCTGTTGTGCCCGGGAAAAGGAGAAAATTCCGACGGTTCAACTATGGGGGGTAGGCGGTCAAGAAGGAAGTTTTTGGCAAAAAGATGGGGGCAATTTTCACTAGAAAGAGGTAAACCTCCGGGTAGGAAAGGGGGAAAAGAACTGAAAAGGCGGCGGAATGAGCTGGTGGAGGGCCCGACTCCGGGAAAAGCACCTCGTCAGTCTAAGTCTGTTATCACCGCTGGTCACGAGGGTTAATCCATAAAAACGAGGGGGAAGGGAAAAAGACTCTATTCAAAGCTCTCATGTAAAAGGGACTTAATAAAAGGCAAACAAACAGCAGAAGAAACGAGAGAACTGAAGTCGAGCCGCAAAGGCAAGCAGGGCAGAGCTGGGAAAGGAAATCACGCTCGGGTGCAGCACCCATTTCGCGGTGACCAGTTGCCAGAAATTTGTAAATACCGGCAGGAACGCATACAAATCGGGGAGGCGGTCGGGAATGGGCGGTATCGAAAACCAGGTCACGGAGTCCTGATCGAGAGGGAAGTGTTACGATATTGGAACCACGCCCTTCCTGGATCAGTCAAAGTGCATTCTTGGAAAGCAGTTCTGAAGAGTTGCGGAGGGACAAAGCGCAGTGGTCAGGGACCCTCGAGCGCGAAGGAACCTAATTTATGCATCTGAGTGGGATGCAGAGGATGGATCGAGGCGGTCTATCTCATAGGAAGAGGGAGAGCGATTCGACGGAGTTCTTCAAAAAAAAAGAACCATTGGCGAAAAAAAGAAAAAGGGCTGGGTCGCAACGAAGAGGAGGGAAAAGATCGAAGGGAACTCGTATTGCCCGCAGGCAACTAGGGGCTGACCTGATTTCTACTGAGGGGGGAAGAAGGGGGCCGGAAAAGGTCGGGGGGGCGTGCGGGAAAGGGAGAAAGGGGAGGCTCTAAAGAAGTCTACTGGAAAAAAGATTAAAACGAGCAGCACGGCACAGAAACTTGCAACGGAAGGTGTGCTGCCTTGACTGAGGAATAAGAGGACAAAACTAAACGTGATCCAGCACCTAACTAGGCCGGATCCTTTAAAAACAGATAACCAGTGGGGGAGGGAGTCGTCGTTAGAGAGGGGCAGTCGCAGAGTGGTGTTGACGGGACGTCTAGAACGGGGAGGTCTTGAAGAATCATTGCAAAAGAGGGGGGGGTCTATCCAGGAATGCCATCCAGGCCCAGTGGAGAATGCGAAAGGGGAAGCGGGCTACGCTAGGAAAGGAAACCAACGTTGTCGCTGGTAGTCAAACCGCGTTAACCCGAATTGAGCAGAAAAGTTCAGTGAGGGGGAGAAAAAAAAATCCAAAACGCAGAAAAGGTCTTGCCTTGGCAAAGTCCAAATTGGAAAATACGGGGGGGACGTCGTCGACACCGTCATTTTTAATGTACGGGACAGAGCAATCACCTTCATGTGCGACGGCAGCTCTGAGCGGCCTCAACAGATAGGGGGGGGGGAAAGGCGGGGGGACTATCTCGACGAAGGCGGAAAGGAAGCCAAAGGAAAAGCGCCGTAGTCATATCGCAAAGAAAGTCAACTTGACAGGAGATCGACCCATCGCAAAGTAGAAGAAAGCAAAGGGAAGAGATTAAACCGGGGGGGGAGGGAGGGGAGGTCGCCATTAAAAAGAATTGGGTGGGGGGGCAAATGGGTCAGATGGGCAGGGTGTCATGTGAATCCAATCAAATAAGCAGTCAAGGACAAGTCGTTATAATACCCATGAGGGGGGAAGTAAAGGAGGATATACGTCCCACCGTGTACGTTCTTTCAGACGGGGGGCGTCTTAACGAAAAAGGGATATCAAGTCGGTGCGAAACAACGCTTAAAGGGGGGGGGAAGAGGAAGTCAAAAAAAGCCGGCCGGGTAGGGAACAAACACACTGTTAAAAGTCCAAAATAAACGCCTTAAGTGCGGGCTTAGCTACGCCATGAGCGAAAAGGGGGGCCGAAAGGGGGAAAAAAGGGGACAGGGGAGGGAGGCATCGCCAGAAAAAAAAAGTGAGAGAAGTCGATCGTCAAAAAAGCTGGGGCAAGGGGGATGGGGGGGGGGACCTTTCATCGAGGGGGATAGACCGCAGTTGAGGGTGAGGGTCGCGCCGTATTCCTGAACTGTACACCGAACTTGCCTCCTTAAACTACCGGAGGAGGAGGACTAGAGGGGCGAAAAAGGAAAAACCTGAGGGCGCGAGAAACGACAGAACTTGGTGAAAATGGTGGGGCAGTTGAAGAAATGGGATACCAAATCATGGGGATCCGACCTAAGTATTGCCACAACGGGAGACAGGGCTCTTGAAAAGAAAAAGGGAAGGCCCGCTACTTGAGAGAGGAGCAGACACACACAAACATAAAAAAAAAAACCCAACCAAAACAAGAAAAAACAAAAAAGAAAAAAAAAAAAAAAACAACACAAAAAAAACACAAAAAACTGAAAACCAAAAAAAAGAAAAAAAAAACACAAACAAAAAAAGGGGAGTAAGGATCAATAAAAAGGCCGACGATGCGACTATTCGCAAAGGGCATTCGGGGTATGAACGGGGGTTCGATTCGCCCGCGAGGGGCGAAGGGAAAAAGAGGGAAAGGCGATGGAGGTCTAACTGTTTTTGCCTCGGCTAGCACAAAAAAAGTGAGGGAGGAAAAAAGGGCAAAAACCGAGGGAAGAAAGATCTTCAAAACCGGGAAAGGCCCTCCGGCTTTGCGAGAATCAAATCGGGAAAGGAATAAAAAAAGGAAAGGCTCCACATCAACGGCCGCGCGCCAAAGCGTGGCCTCGTGTGCTATAGTGGGGGATCAGCATCGGAAAAAATTTGGCTAAGGACTAGAAAAAAGGGAGCGGTGAAAGGCGCCGAAAAAAGCTCCTTGTGGGGGACGATCTTCTCAGGGAAACCGCACCCAAAATTTGAGCATTAGTTCAATTGCACACTTTGTTGGGGGGTGCCCCACGGAGTTGTGCGCTCCAAAAAAGTGATCGGAGGAGCCGGAGGGAGGCCCGCCAGAAGCGAGAACTCAGAAGTGCAAAGGATGCGAAAAAATTGAGAATCCTGCTCCGAAAATCGAAGGAGGTCTGGGGGAAAGTGACCGACGAAAGGGCAGTCGGGGACAAAGCAATTGAATTGGGAAAGATGTTGACCTAAGGAAAAGACCATCGGGGATGAGGAGGCGATGAGACCCAAAAGCAAAACTGGGCAGGCCAACAGTGCTGAAAACTACGCTATGGGAAATCAAAAGAAGAAAGGAAAGGACTGATTTGGAGAAGACCAGGGAACCTCTTGGGGGCAGAACAACTGTATTTTATGAAGGGAGTGGACACAGGGGAGGGTGGCTGGAGCTGAGAGTCTCATAACCCACAGAAAAAAGAGAAACGCGGGTTTCTTATTCGTTTGAGACTCCCTCTGTTCTGGCCAGTAGAGGAAGTTGACGTAGCTTCTTTAGGGGCTGCAAACCGCTGAAAAACTTAAACCTTGCACGAGGGATAACGATAAAGGCGGACTTACGAGCCGGCCAAGGATGTGAGAAGCGGAAAGCAGCGCGGCGGCTGGACGATATCAGGAAGGGAAGTAGTGACGGAAAGGGAGAAAGACTACGGGCGGGAAAAAATATCGCGCCATTGGAAAATTAGGACGTATATGAGAACGAGGAATCTCACCAACCCGAAATTATGCGTGCAGACATAGCAAACTAAAAAAAACGATTAAGTGATGAGGGGGACTATGGTGAAAATTCCGGGGAAGACGACAACCGGAATGCTCAATAGCAAGACCGAAGAAGGGTCCTGCCTCGCAAAAAAGGACTTGGAACCTAAGGGAAAGGGTCATCAGAAAAAAGCGACCAAAGAAGAAAAAACGACCTCGATCCGGCCAGCACCTAAAACAGCAAGTTTCAAATCCAAGTCCTGCGGAGTCACCAGCATGCCCTGAAGGAAAGATCGGCAATAAAGTTGAAGAGAGGAAAGGAAAAGTCACACCATAAAATAAAGGACGACCCGTTAACGGCAAAAAAAACAAGGAAATGGGTTAACTGGGCCCCGCGGACTGAAGTCGGGTGTGGCAACCCCAGAAACAAAAGGGCTGTAAATCGGAATCCTAAAACACGTCTTTGAAATGTAAAAAGAACCCGCTCCGTGATGGACTTCGAGCGTCTTTGTAGGCGTTGGTGAACTCTCTTAGCGATGAAAACGGTACAAAAGGAAAAAACTGAAATACTCGGTGGACCGGAAGGCCGACCCCGGCCTGCCCCGAGTGAGCACAGATGGGAGATGGGGGGGGGTTTACCCCGGAGAGAAGGACAGGACTGCCGCCTAGAAAAAATAGACTGCTGGAGGTAGATCAAGCTCATATCAGGGGGGCCTCAAAAGCCATGTCTCATGAAGAAAAATGGTGAGTTCTGGGAAACATAAAAAGTCGACTTCCTCATGCCGATCTTGGCGAGAGAACTATCAAAGGGCCACCTTCAATCAAAAAGCGAGGCCATAATCACGTCTCTCTCGTTGTCGAAAGGACTCCGCGAGGAAATATTGCCAACCGCGAAACTCAAAGCTGGGAAAATCAGGGCCAGGAGAATACATTCAGGAGACAGTACATTGTTACCGAGGTACTAAAAAGGGCTCTCTGAGTGAGAGAGGAAATTGAAAAGTTGTGCGAGAACGGACATGCGACAAGGCCATTTAAAAACGAAGTTGGAGGAGGGCCTTCATTTTGTTATTGTGGAAACAGGATGGGGGCAATTCACCGACCTCATGTGGAGCACCCTCTCAAGTGTGAAGGGTGCAAAGCATCTGCATCGGCGATAAAGCCACTCGATGCCGAAAGCAAACCAACAAAAGATGCAGGAGGAAGGCGGAATGATACCCTCTCACTACGATGTGA
>Ga0179593_1422497_pt1 | contig 11378 bp, 12 predicted proteins | sample CZODoug2_1_08_16_FD_185931 | JGI IMG/M metagenome (GOLD analysis project Ga0179593, IMG submission 185931) | Vadose zone soil fungal communities from Angelo Coast Range Reserve, California, USA - CZODoug2_1_08_16fungal (PacBio error correction) | ecosystem: Environmental > Terrestrial > Soil >...
AAGTTGGAAGAAAGGGGGGTGTGCAACAGTAATCCCCTGAACGAAACTCCCTAAGATGAACACAAAGTCGCCTTCCTTTGTAGAGACACCTCAAAACAATATAAAGGGGGGGATGCACCCTTGAACAAGTCTACCAAGAATAAAAAAAGCCAATGAAAGAAAGGGAGAAAAATACGTTTCATCAAGTACTTAGTCTGGCGGCCTCGCCGGCGGTTGGTAGGGCGCAAAGCAGTGGGGAGGAAAAACTAAAGGCAAGGAAAGTGGCCTAAATAAGAAGAGAAAAACGAGTCTCAAAAAGCGTAATCCGGGGGAAACGGACCGCGGCAATTTCATGGTCCTGATCTGGCCGCTGGGAAAAGGATTTGGCCAGAGATGTGCGGAGGAGGGAGCAACAGGAAAAGAGCACTTTAAAACCGGAGGTCAGAGGTCATCAGGAAAGGAAGGGGGAGAAGATCGCAGACGTCCCGTCCACTAGTTTTACACTACAGTGAAAGGAAAAACCGGGCATCCATCTCGATGGACGATGTTTTAAAATTAGGGATGGGCCAATACTTGAAAAAAATGGAAGGAAGGACATCGGGTCGGGTGACTTTGTGAGGAAAGGTCTCCGGTGGGTTACTTCGATCTGTGCTAAGACTCTAGTAATTACTTGTGGGAAGGCGGGTCCCTTGCTCACGATCATCAGTGTGAAAACGTCGAAGAAGGTTTGGGGGAAGAGCTGAAGAACAAGGGGTTTGGGCCTGGAAAGAAAGAACGCGGAGAGAGATCAGAATAAAAATGGGATTTTCGAATAACGGAGAGTAGGCGGAGGGCAAAAGTCCTGGCGATTACGGTCGGGTCACGACGGGGAACTTGACAAGGAACCATCGGTTTCAAAAAAGGAAAAGAAGATTCTGATGCGATATTGAATCTGCAGGGAAGCGCGGACCAAGGGGGGAGAGGGGACTAAGACACCGCGAAGATCGAAGCTTACTAAAAGGGGGGAAAGTACGAAGTGTATCGATCAGGGGTTTATGCAGCAGACAAGAGTGTACATATTCAAGACATTGGATAAGTGGAGTAGGACAAAGGACTCGATTTCGGGGTCAGGGAAAAACGAAATGACCAAGATTGGGCTTTTTCTGCATCGTTCGGGGATGCGGTCTAGCTACCACTATTCATTAAAAACCTCTAAAAGACCTCAAGGAAGAAAAAGGGAAGGGTCGAGAGTCCTGTGGGCAGCAACTAAGGAGTGGGAAGGGGAACCACAAAAACAACTAAAACTAAAAACAAAGACCTCCAAAACCCAGGGGTTCCTATATAAGGAACGCATGGGAGAGAAAGGGGAGGGGAAATTATGGAACCGGATGGGGAGGGGTGCGGAAATTGGGGGGGGGGTGGTCTTCGGTAAGCGTCTGAGAAACAGGGTGCAGTGTGTGCATTCGACGAAGACGCGTGAAACGGCTCACAGACCAACGGCTCTTTCAGATTTGACGATCCACAAGTGAGGGGCCGTCTATTAGAAAGGGTTCGATGCAAAAGGGTTGGAACAAGGGTTACTCAACAGAGGGGGAAATTGTCCTCTACCCAAAAAGAACGAACACTAGGAAAACAAAAAGAAGCAGGTGAGACATATGGGGTGGTAAAGGCCACTAATCAAAGAAGCTAAAGATCGTCGAGAAGGGAAACGCTTCCTTCAACGCTCCGCTAAGATCTCTGCGGAAGGGACAAGAGAAAAACCGATCAGTCAAAGTACTGATGGAACCGGAAAACCGGCGCCTTTCAGATAGTGGTATCGATCATGCTACCGAGGTGCAGGGAGGGAGGTCAACAACAAGCCTCCGTCGCGGCCGGGTCTTGGGGATGTTTCATTCGACAGAAGGGGGAGAGCCATAGCAGAAACGGGCAGTTAAGGCAAACAGCGATGATCACAACATTAACTAGAATTGGTACATAAAACAGCGTATCCTCGGTATAGCCACCGCAAAAGCCTTAACAGGGTGAACCGAGAGAGGTATACGGACAAGGAAGCGACCCATGGAGAAGAAATGATCAGTTCGCATCCCGGGAGAAACATCGCCTTCAGCATAGAGAAAGAAATGCAATGAAACAGCTGATGATCGCAACGAACCGCAGAACCAGGACAAAAAATCGAAAAAGGGGTCGCAATGCGATCACGATCGAAAGGAGAACGGCGCTTTAGAAGCTGGGAAGAAACTTTCAGAAAAGTTTTGTCGGAAAGAAAGGGGGGGGACGGCCTCCTTTTGTGGCGAATTTCTTTCTCGTCGGCGGGTTTGCGAGATCACCAACGAGTAAGAAAAAGAAAGAAGGATAGAAGGGAAAAATTGGCAAGAGACAAAAAGGACGCAAAACATTTGGTTTGAAGGATCACGAGAGCGGGTCTGAGATGAAGGAAAAAGAGAGGAACAGGTCGCGCGGAATGGATCGTGAGAGCCTGATTGCGTCGTTTGATCTCTGGGGGCAAGGGGGGGCTCGTCTGCTTAAGGGGACGAGGGAGCGAAAAGCAGCGCAGAAGGGGGCGACCGATTGTGCCACCGGGGTAACCGATAGAAGAAAAATGACTGGGAAGGTTGTAGCGGCACTGAAGAGATACAAAGAAATTACCCATCCTGAACTAGCGGCGCACACGAGCTGGTCCGGAGGACTGGTAAGTCTCTACTTATGGCTCTCTAGAAATCAGATAAAAAAGAAAGGAAAAGGGCGTTGGCGGAGTCGTGAAAAACGCCGCGACCACGAAAGAGGGCAGATGAGAAAGGAAAGATAACGGAACGGCAAAAGTTATGGCCACGGAAAAGGGAAAAAATGTTGACCGATAGCTCCGCAGAGTCGACCGCTCTTTAGCGTAGCGTTGGGGAAGCGAGGGGGGATTACTGCTACGCTAGATAAACGCGAAATAATAGGGACTCAAGATTGATGGGTCTACTCATAGGAGACACCAACGGAAGGGGAAGAAGTGTCGGGACTTGCTGGAATCACGGGCAGTGCGCGTAACCCTATTGAAAAGAAAGGGAAGAGAAACAAGCCGCTAATAGACGCCGAAGTGTGGAATCGGGGGTGAAATGTCGAAAAAGGGAAGGTCAGATCAGAAAGTGAAGCGACAGTTTAAAAAAACAAGTTCACCATATTAAAAGCAACGCGTACCGGACATACACCACCAAAGCCCATACCGTCGCACTAAGGAAAAAAAGAACCTTAATAGAATGCGGAAGTGAAATCTTGTTGCAGGAAAATTAGGCACATTTTGGGGTCTTGGTTAAAGTGAGAGCGGGTTAGTAGGGCCGGGTTGATGTGGTCGACCGAACAGTCTAAAATCGTCGGAGAAGATCAATACCTGCAGGTTCGAGTAGAAGCACGAGGGGACAAGTGAAGGAGGGGAGAAATAAATCGAATAAGTTAACGAACAAAAGAATGGGGGGGAAAAAACCAAGGCTTGGACAAAATCAGCCGAAGTTCCTAGAGAGAAAAAACAAGTCGGATAACGACTGGGGATTTTCATGTGGGCGAGGGGCCAAAACCTCAAAACTAATTAGGGAAAACATCCGTAATTGTTTAGTTTAGAGAGAAGATCGAAAACTGTTCCGGGGAGAAGTTGGGTTTCCGGTACGGTAAATGCAGATTCGGAGGGGCAATCTAGGTCAGGAATTTGGAGAGAAATCTGTTCATTGACCAAGCGGGAAGAAAGAAAAAGGGGGAGCGAACAGGGACTGTGGCAAGAGACCTCGCTAAAGTAGAGGGAAGTAAGATCGAGCAAGGGGAGACTCGCGACAGGCACACCCTTTAGTCGGCATGGAAAACCGAAACGAAAAGGTTGTCACAAGAGAACAGTGCCGATAAAAAATACCATGAAAACAAAAGGGAAAAAGAAAAGGGAGAGCGGGTGTGAGCGCACTGCAACTTAAGAGAAAGGGACAAAAAAACGCATCCTTATGACAAAAAAAAGGAAAAGCAGTGGTTCCTTCGTGGGGCAGTATGTCAAAGAACACCCATAGATGGAGATGAATTGGGAGACTTGAAGTTGGTAATATGTGAGGAACAAGGAGGAGATAAGAGCCCGGCAGGGACGATGAAAATTCAAGGAAAGATCTCTTCCAAGGGCACACAATACACCAAAAGCACGGCCACCGTCAAGGGGAGACTGAATAGTGGATATACGGGAAGTTCAAACCGTTTGGGAAAACATATGGACTAGTTGGGGGAGAGGGTGGGGGGAACGGTGCTTCGGTCAACCATCACCAGAAATAGGAAAGATTGGCCGTACAGACAAAAAAAGAAGCCGCCATACCTAACTCCGAAGGAAAAAAAGGCAGCGATGTAGAAGAACTAAAGATGAATACGTGGGTTGGCCCATGGTGGCCTTGAAGGGGTCTCCGAAAAAAATAGGGGAAGGTAGTTGGGGGGGGGGAGGTCAAATCGGAGGACAAAGGCTACAAACCTTGGCTCTGAGAGAAGGGGGACGGGGGAGAAGTGGATAGTGGGGACACCACGAAATCGCAGTCTCAACCCCAACAAGAAAAAAAAAGAAGAGAGGGGTGACGTTACCCTGTGAGACAGGTAAAAAGGGAAGAAAAAAGGAATACATAGGAAAAAAAAGGAGTCACCGGTCAAAAAAAAGCCGTCCGTTTTTCGGCCAGACCCGGGGCCTGGAAAAAAAAAAAAAAGTGGTTCGGAGAAAACGACCGAGATGAGAGCCCACGAGGAATTGGAAAAAAAAAGTGACTTCAAGAGGGAAGAAGAGGGGATTCAATCTGGCTCGGCAGCTCAGATGCAGGGGAGGGTGTCTTGCAGCAGAAGGCGGTGGTACGGCAACATATTCCTGCGAAGAGATCTGTTAGCAAGTGGAGAAAAAAAAAGAGGGAAGAAAAAAAGCGATTAAGAGGGGGGGGGCACAATACGGTCGCAAGAAAGCAGCTGGATAAAACTGCCGGAGGATCAAGGAGGCGGAAGGATGGGCGTCAGGGCGTGCAAAGGGAAGAGCTGGCAGCACATTGAATGAGAGGGGCAGAGTAAAACTTAAAAATCTCATGTCCTCAAAGAGGGGACAAACACGCGTCCAGACACCAATGCAAAGGGGAAAAAAAAAGCATATTGCGGGGGGTGAAAGGGAATGATGGAGGAAAAAAACCGCAGATCCCACCAATTGTTGGACAGATGAGAGGTTGAAAGGTGGGGAGGGCAGATGGAGTTAGGGACGTGGGTGGGTTCGGGTGAAGTCTTTGCCTCCGAAGCAACCGAAGGATGTTCCTGGGCGTCCCTGTTGCGACCGTAGAATCATGGGGGGTGAGGCCACCTTATAGGGTAAAAAGGATTGGGGAAAGAGAAAAGACAAGGTGGGGCAGTCGAGAGGGGGGGAAAGGCAGCGTCGCGCTCCGACAATATTTCGGGGGAGAGGATGAATACTTGGGGCCAAGTAATCTCTGGTAAAAAGAAACCGGGGACAGTGGGACTGGACAATGCCAACAATCGTTGTTTAAAAGACATTAAAAAGATCATGGCGAAATAGGGGAAATCTGCATTGTAAAGTAAAAACGGAAAATCTTTAGAATACGTACAAGTGTACTCGTAAACAGAAACTGTACTAAACGCCAGAGTGGGATAGGGGGGGAGTGGTTGTGCCACTTCGCAAAAATTCCTACAAAAGGAGCTGTTGCAAAAAATGGAGTGAGAGTGTTTGTGGTCCAAAGCAGACTCGAGGTGAGAGTTAACTGGGGTCGGACAGGGGGCAAGAATGGGGGAAACGGGAAACAGTCTTGGTCTGAACTTATTCGGGGAAGGTAGACAAACAGGGAAGGGGGGGGGGGGAAATTCCGAGACATAAAATAAACCGTAGAAAAAAGAGTCTCAGCATGCCAGGGGAATTGAGGCGTCAAACTTTCGAAAGCAAAAACGGGCACTAAAACTAAAAAAGAAGCCACGACTACACACCCGGAAAAAGGGCAAACGAGAGGGCGAACCGGTGGAAAAGCTCCGAAAGATGAAAAGTACTTCTATTGATGATAAAGATTAAGGAGGCGAAATGGTGTGAGTAAGGAAGCAGAGGGGTCTGGTTCGAATAGCCTAATGGGGAATGTGGGAAGGGAGAAAGTCTCAAAATGGGTGGTCAGTTAAAGGGACCAAAAGGCTCCCTTTGATGTTAAACACTGATGAACACTTTAGGAGGATAGGAAAGAGAAATTGGGTTGGCGGCCAACGGATTGGAAAGTTGGGGAAACAAACTGCCAGTTTCGAAGAAAAGAGCCAGAAGGATAAAAGGGTTAAATCCCCCGGAAAACCAGGGACATATGATGTAGAAAATAAAATAAAGAAGGAAAAGAATTACTGCGAGAAACACGTAGAAGCGTCGAGATGCCTCTCTTCGGACCAAGAAAAGCGAAAGAAGCGCTGAGAACGACAAGCAAAGAAGACGATCTCATGGGGCTCATAGTTACCTCAAAACCCGCGGGGGGGCACCAAATTGGGAATAGTTAGACATCTGGCTGACCAGTGAAAAAAATCACGACTACCGCCAAAACGTCAAAAAATGTGAGTTTACCGTACGGCCTCACGGCCAGCAAAGATATAGACGCAAAAAATAATCGCTAAAGCTGAGTAAAGGTGTGGCGCCGACAGGAAGTAGGGGTATACCAACACAGAAAAAAGTACCGAGTAAAAAAAAGGATCTAGGTGTCTCAACACAGGCGGAACTCGTCTAAACTGACTCCTGCTTTAGCTTGAGTGAAAACTGTCGATATCGCTTCATCAGAAATAATTCGTGAAAAAAGAGGATCAGCAAAGAAACCAGATAAAAGAAAAAAAGACACACCGGTTAAAAATAAACGAGCAGGGAGAAGGAACGTAAAAAAGGATTCATACATAAGGAGGGGGCTTCGGCTAAGGGGAACACAGCGTTTTGGAGGGAAGAGGGTTTGGTTGGAGGAATGTTTTGCTTGAACAGAAGCCTCCTTTTTCCAACTTGAGAAACAACACCACAGGAGGAGAAAAGGAAAGAGAAAAAAATAAAAGCAGCCAATATTACGCAAACGTTTGTGAACGGTAAGAGTCAGAACGGTTCTGGAATCTGAAGGTCAAAGGCGATAGTTACAAGGTAAGAGATCGAATTGACTGAAAATTGAATCAGGTGGGAGGTAAATTGCGGTCGAGAAAGTTTTAGCGGCTACTCTTCCTGGATGAGATGCTATTCGAATGGGGCTGCGAAAGCGAAAAAGCATGGTGTTCGAAGATGGCCGCGAATTGGAGACCGAGAAGATAGTCCGTAATCTTTTAGAGGGGAAAAGGTAAGAGGGATAGATGCGTGGAGAACCAGAATGATGCTAACCCAAGTAAGAGATACGCTGGACGAGACTCAAAGAAAACGGGAAGTCCTATGGAGGAAAGAAGTGAGGAGAGAAAATCACAAGAACTTCCTGAAGAAGGAGGGTTCTGTCTCCGAAACCGAAAAAAATCGCTAACTAGAATAGAAGGGGTCTCGTTTGAAACAGACTCTTTAAAAAGTGGAAGGGAGGACCAGAGCTACTGCTCCTCTCTCTTTGAAGAGGAAGTTTGAAGAACGAGTGATGGATGAGAGCTAGTGTAAGAAAAAGGAATTAGTCCTTCTGAAATTAGTCAAAAAACTAAGCACCTGCGTTCAGGGGGGAGGGCGTGACCGTGGAATGAGTAAAAGGAGACAGACCAAGGTTCACGAAATGGGGAAACGAAAATAAAATAGAAAGGAGAAGAAAGGGGGGGGAGGGGGAAAAGGGGGGTTAGCCTGTTGGTCTGGGAACAGCACCAGGGGGAAGACCTTCCCAACAACGCACCAAGGTTAGGAGAAGGAACCGACGCAAACCAAAAAAAAAAATTAAGAGAGAAGACGATTTGCGAATGAAGAGTACAAGCTAATGAGGACAACGGATAATCTCTTTGTCGGCCCGATCGCAAATTTTGGGGGCGGGGGATTAAGAGAGTTTAGTGGGTGTTGGAGGGGTGCCCTTCTCAAAGCAGTACCGGCAACAAATATAAAGAAAGGTTGCGGGTATCGGGGGATGAAACAGGGGGTAAAAGGCATGTAGAAAAGAAATAGAAGAAGTGTAAAAAAAAAAGAAACGTCGCGGTCCAGGAATATCTAGGATGCTCTAGTGAGCAAGAAATCCAGGTGAATACGCTAGAAGGCGGGTCGGATACTGAAAGTGGAAAAAACACTCGGCAAGAACCGTTAATGTTCGGTCAGGATAAAAAAAAAAAGGTGTTCCTGGATAAAGCGATTTTTTCCGGGGACCCAGATTATCAATGGAGAAGAATATCTGTCTTGGAATGGAAACTGGGGGGTCCTGGGAAAAGTAGGTGACCCACGGCTAGGAAAGGAATTGTGGCATAGAAGAGGACAATATCGAGGAAAAGGCTCTTAAAGAAACGGCAAAAGGCCAACCTTGGGAAGGATCAACCACAGCAGAAATTCTCAATCGGATTAATATTATCGGCAGAGCGACCCAGGAAAAAACAGGTAGGTGAAGGTCGGGCGGCAAGTAACCTTCAGGAGAAGAAGGACTAAGAGGCAAAAGAGAATGCAAAACAAATTCACCAATGGTCCTCGGAAATTTGTGAGATAAGGAGTGGATAAGAAAAAAAAGGAACACCAAGCCATAGTCTAGATCAGTTTGGGTAAGGATGTAGTTGAAGGCAGGCTATCCTTCGACCAAACGTGAAAGATGCCTGACCAGGGGGAAAGGAGAGTAAGAGGGAGGGCCAACGAAAAGGACGACCACACTCAGGTCCAAGCCAAAAAAGGGGTGTAAAAAGCCCAGGCAGCGGGAAAATCGCAAGGGGGTGCCAATTACGGAAAAGTTTGGAAACTATGAGAAGGTTTCTGAGACTCGGTGGTGATCTTGGATTAGGTTAAACATGTCAGACCAGAAAATGGGTTCAGGGTACCGAAAAGGGAGGAGCCCTACCCGAAAGAAGAAAAAGAAGGATCGAAAAGTCCCTTGCATTTTTGGGGAAGAAGGTTGGGAAGCCCTAAAAAAAAAGACGACCAAAGTTAGGATTTGGGAGGGCGAGTCGCGGGCGGAAGACAACGACGGAAACACCGGACTCAAATGATCTTCTTGACCATTGTTGGGGTCTCACAGTAGACCACAAGTGGAGGGAAGAGAACAACAACAACAACTGAGAGAGGTGGTAAGGGCGAACCGATCCCCATGAGAACAAAGAAGACTTCTGGGAGAAGGGGGACCCAAGGTGTCCGCCTGCTTTGTCGAAAGCCTATGAGAACGACAAAAGGTTAGGAAAACGGTAAGACCAAACATCGGATGGCAAAAACCAACTGCAAATACGAGTAAGAAGGTCATTCATCGATACTGGGACTTCAGAGGGGGCGGCAAAGGCGGGACGGGAGAACTAGTTGTTACTCGACAATCCTCGAGCAGATACTGGAGCAAGAGGAAGAATAAAAAAGAGTGAGAAAAAAAATGGTTGTCAAATCACTCTCCTTCCCTCATTGCGATAACAGAAAGGTCTGGGGGGGGGAGAAGGAAGGCGGGGAAAAGGAGGGAGTGGGCGTACATTGGCGGAAAGGGCAAACTTTCAAGGAAGTTCATCGACTGACAGTGGAAGATAAAAAAGGACGCATTGGTACTTGCCTCCCCTCACTGGGGTACATCCTCCAGACGCTATGCGATTTGGTGTCAGGGAAGACCTGGGTAGGATAGTCAAGACTTGGATCTCCCAAGGAGGGAGGAACAAGAGACGGATTTTTTGCTGTCATCATTTCAGGGGAAAAAACTTCGGAGACTGGGCGGGAATGACTAGACGATATCACTTGTTGGCCGGGAGGGGTTAAAAACATGAGAACATTCATTGTGAGGACAGGAAGATTGGAAAAAGAAATAAGAGGTAGTATGGAAAAGTCACCCTTACGAAGTGGGGACATTGGAAGACTGGAACCGGAGGCGTCACATTGATGTCGGAGAAAATGAGCGGTGCGTTGGGGAACTTGAAACAAGTTCCAGATAGGACGGTCTGGGGAAGTAGTGGTAGGAAAACGATTCAAACAGGGAAACGAACGATCTGATTATAGTGAACGGGCAATTGCTAGTAACCGGCAAGAAATGGAGGACTATTACCCGGGGCTGAAAAGAGACTCGGGAAGAGCGAAAGGGAAAGTGAGAGAAGGCAATGTAAAACAGGGGAACAATGGTTTGGTCAACTGACAATGCATAAAAAGTCATGGCTTGTCAGACTTGAAGGGGGGGAGCGAATAGAGATAGGCGTTTGATGGGGACGCCAGGACCGATTGGCTCCTGAAGTGAACGGAGGAGGGCTGCTCCGACACATTGACTGGCAAGGAGAGACGAGACAGACTTGTAAAGGGACTGAGGAGTATCAGCAGCCGGGGATTGAGGAGAACGGAAAAGTCGAAAAGCACATCAATACTAGTCAAAACCAAAAGGGGACCTCGAAAAAATAGAAATCGGGAAGGAGAGTATGGACGGGGAGAGAAACGAGGGATGGCGTATTGGAGGAAGGGGGTTTTCTTCGGTTGCGAGGTGCGAATAGCACCATGTCTGGCATGAGAACGGGGAAAGGGAAAATGGGGGGACGCTCTGGCCAAGGACAGGGAGAACGTTCAGAAATTGACCATATTTACCACCCTTCCGTCTAGGATAGAAGGGGCTTCCAAAGGTTGAACAAAAGGTTTTAAAAAAACTCCAAAGGGGGAGGGAGAAAATATAAGGAACTACACCTATGGGTAACCCGAAGAGGGGGGTGGAATGGAGAACTAAAAGAAGAAAAGAAGGGCTAAAAAGAAAGCAACATTGGCAAATAGGACTCATCAATTAGGACGGGCGGAAAGCAATACTTCACAGATCAGGTAAGGGGGGGGGAAGCAGAAAATGGTCAGACAGTAAACAGGGAGAATCCAAAGGGCTCTGGGATTATCGCCGGGTGATACAGTGACGACTGGCATCACTAACGACAAGCCTAGCGGCGGGAAGGGGAGTGTGAGTTACCTACTCGAAACGCAATAAACCCAGAGAGGAGCGGGCACGATGAGCGACGTCTAGAAATAGACTGTGCGGGCCGAAGGGGGTCGGTACACGCAAGTAGTACCGAGGTAGGAAAGCCGACAAAGGGGCTGACTACAAGAAAATATGACCAACAAGCTCACTCGCACAATTAAAAGGCATCAGTTTAGAAGAAAAGGGCTAATAGCATAGGAGGAAACGAGGAGAGTGGAAACAGCTAGAAATCGGGGGAAGGGGAAAGCAAATCAACAAACCGCAACATCATGCAAAAGCTCCTAGGAAAGAGGAGTTGAAGGCAGGTCCAAGCTTCTGGCTCAGAAGGACTACAACGGTGGGAGTCCTCTTTGGGGGCGGCATTTTCTGCGGTCTCGCGCCGGGGGG
>Ga0179593_1464940_pt1 | contig 11378 bp, 12 predicted proteins | sample CZODoug2_1_08_16_FD_185931 | JGI IMG/M metagenome (GOLD analysis project Ga0179593, IMG submission 185931) | Vadose zone soil fungal communities from Angelo Coast Range Reserve, California, USA - CZODoug2_1_08_16fungal (PacBio error correction) | ecosystem: Environmental > Terrestrial > Soil >...
GCTTAGCGGACCTGGTTCCAGTTGAGTTAGAGGGGGGGGGAAAGATGGGAGAAGGAAGGCGGATCGGGCGATTACAAGGAACCCGCTTTCAGGTAGGTCAGCCCATTCTTCTCAGGGGGAGGGGCCAAGATAACGGTCAGGGGGGCTCGCATCGACCACAAAGCGCGTAACAGCCCTACCTCAGCAAACCTCTATCTAGATCAGAAGGAAAAAAACTTACAGGGACGCGGGAGAGGGCGGGATGAAGAGGGGGGGAGCACGGATGCAAGCCTTGCGGTAGAGGCAATCAAAAACTCGAAAACTGCTTCCGAAAAAAAGAAAAGGGGAATTTCCGCCGAAAGAATTTTTCGCCAATTAGAATCTGCATCCTAAGAGGGGAACAGTGCCAAAAAAGTCCTGGGAATGAGGGTCCGGTCTCTGAGAGAGCTGCATAACTTAAGGAAGGGAGAGGGTCCGAGAGGGAGTGCTCATCTGGCAGAAGGAGGTAACGGCACTGTATCGAATAAAACTTCGGGAAGGAACAGGGCGGAGTGGAGACTCGAGCTAGAAAGTTTAGAATGTCCAACACAAGGATCCTTCGGCAGATCAGCATTGCGGGGAGACGCCGAAGCGTACAATGACGGGTGCAAAAAAGCGGGGTTGCGTTCGGGGGGGGAGTATCCGGGCTGGGGTCACACTCAGAAGGAAGAAGTGAGGGGAAGAGGGAACTTCACAGCGTGGCAGAGAAAATACGAGCTTTTAGTCAAAATTAAAAGGGGAACGGCATTCTCTGCAGGAACGGGCAGCATCAGGGCTGGGGTGGGGGACGGTCTTGAAGGTTACGGGAGTCACAAGATTTAAAGTGCCGACCCACCCTAGGGGAAACCATTACCCCTAAGAAAAATCGGGGCGAGGCAAACACGGCACCCGGCGCACACAGTCTGTCGGGAATATTTGGAGAAAAGAAGCGCCTAGGAGAAAGGGGGGCTACCTGTTAATTAAAACCAACGGAAAGAAGATCGGAGGATCATTTCGCTTCAGAAAAGAAAGGGGGGGAGGGGAAAAAACGGCATTGTCGAGTCCGTGGGACCACGGAGGGAAAGGTGGCATGAAACTTCATCTTAAGGGAAGACTTCGGGGTAGGACAATCTCGTCTAAGCGCGAAAAAGGTCATGTTTAAGAGAGAAAAGATAACGGGGGGAAACCAGGAAGCGAAACAGTAAAAGGCGCCCAATCCGAAAGCGCGGTCAAATTAAATAGTGATCTGGGACAGAAAAAGAAAAGGGTCCGGGGGGACACAGGTACAAAAGGACATCAAGGAAAGAAGGGTTGATCCCGCAAGGAGCAAGGCAGGAGGAGGGATGTCAGAAACGAAGGCGAGGCAACCCGGGAACCAGGGTAGCGGTCAAAAAGTGACAGGCAATCACAGACAGCGGTGGTAAAGGGGGGGAGAGTCATCTGGCCAGATCGCGGTAACTAGAAAGACTAAGCATGAAAGAGCAAGTTCTAGGGAAAAAGACAACTCCTTAGGCATTCTTGAGGTCCGCGGATAGAAGTTAACTGGACTACTGCGGTTCAAAAGAACGTTGGGTCGCCAGGTGAATTGAGCAAAACGTATCCACATCCAAAAGGGGGGCCATACACTATCAGGAAACGGGAGGGTATCTCGCTTCAGAAAAAAAGCAAAGGAAAGAAATCTTAAAAACAATAACCAGATCGTGCTCGCCGGGGCTCGCCAACACCGCCCCTTAAAGCAAAATAGCGAGCGAGGAGGAGACCAATTTTGGCGCGGAGGGAAAAATTAAACGGGTCGGCGTTACACTCTAAGTCGTCCAATCCGCCGAACTGGGATATAGCGCCAAGAGTAGCCGCAAAAAGGGATGAGTCAAGGGAGGACGAAGGACACGACCTCACCAAGTGGAACAATGTGAATCCGCGAAAGGCTGCAAAAAAAACGGATTACATCGTCCTAAGACTCGGAAAAAGGGCCTGTTGGCAAGAAGACAGCAACGAAGAGGGGAGAAATGAGGCCGAGGGGCAGACAAGCCTTCCGAGATACCGCGGGCTCAATGGCCGGAAAAAAGATAGGAAAGGTTGACTACTAAAGACCGCCCCCAAGCAAGGGAGGGCTCAGCGAAACTCACCGAAGTGGGAGCGGCGCCTGGCATCAGGCCTAAAAGGTAGTGAAAAGGCGCGGCGCCTAACTCGATAAAAGGGCAAGGGGCAAGCTGATCAGATCTGCGCTGCAAAGTTTTGAGACGAAAAGGGAAATTACGGCGAGGGAGGGAAAACAAATCATGTTGTTGTCCGTCGTAGAAAAAAGGGAAATATCTCCTCAAAAACGGAGAAGGAGTGAAACCCCGCGTACGGGGACGGTCAAGAACAATAGGGGGGAAAGCCTGGTAGGGCTCGCTGAGAGAGGGAGGGAAAGGGGGGGGGGTCGGCGGCTATTGTCCCCTCCATAGGGGAAAGTTTTCCGTGAGCGCCGGAACGTCTCCGTCGAAAGGCCACGCTGTCAAAATTGCTCATTAAAAGGTGGTTGAGGACTGAGAGCGGGGCCTCGGGTGCTATAAATGTGGAAAACCCGGAGAACAGTGAATCCCCCCAACAACGATCCGGAACCTCACATTACGGAAATAATATGGGGGGACCATCGCTCTGGGGAATGAGGTCGCGGAAGCCTCCGTTCGAGGGGGGGGTCTTTAAGGAAGAAGTTCTCAGGGCTCTTCGCGCTGAAAGATCTTGTTCGTAAAGGGGGAAAGAGACTCGGAGTAGGAATAGGGGGATGCGATCTGCTAAGTGGCCGCCATCCACTCAGCATTGTTTCTGGAGCGCGTGATGGCAAAAACGCTGGGGGCCCAGCGCCCATGTCAACAGGAGGGGGCCAGAATGGAAAACGGTTTTGCCCTGGGTTGACTATCACAATAGAGGGGATCTGCTGGGGTAAGGGGTCGCCGAGAAAAAGGGGCCGCCGAGAACCTACTGAGGAGCATGTTGGAAACACTGAGGCAAGCCGGGGCTGATTTTCGGGAGGGGAAAGACCGCCGACCAAAAAGTTGCCATGAACAAACTTGGGAAGACTCAAAAATCAGGGCCCTCGACTTACAGGGCGGAAGGTTTTGCGCAAGAGGATAAATCGGGTAGAGGCGGACTTGAACGACGGGAACGTCTGCATGGGGAAGTCGAGAATAAACCAGCCTTTTTCCTGGTTCCGGGGGCATTCAGCAGACTTGTCGGCTGGAGTGAGCAGGCGTTTTTGCCTGGATGATCTCAACGTATAAGGAACCGGAAAAGGAAAGAAAAAAAAAAGGGTCACTCAGATTCCCTTAGGGGCACCGAAGAAGACTCGTGGAGTAAAAAAAAGAGAAACTGCTTTCTTGGCAAGGTCCGTCTCCATTCCTCTAGGGAAAGGTCAGCAATCTGAGGCCAGGTCTTGCACCCACCTCAGTCCAAAATTTGTGGGGGAAAGTGCCGCCCTCCGGACATAGACCATAATCACTCCTGCCCGAGCAAGCAGCTCTTTCCATCAGCACAACTGATCCTCAGTGAAAGGCGAAAGACCGGAGTGGAGGAGCAACCTCTTGCGAAGGAGCCTCAATTGGGGGTCGCAGGGGTTTGCGACAATCCCGTCGCAATCCCTGCGAAAAAGATGCCCGGGGAGGGAGAATTTGAAAGGGCAAAGGAGGGAGGGCGCTTGGCGAAGATGAGAAAGTTGGGGGTACCAAAGTCGGGGAAACTTTGAAAGTTAAAAAAAAAAACACTGTTGAGAAAAAATTTCTTTCGATGAGGCCTCTGACCGAGATGCAGGACCAACGTTTTACGACTAGAGAGAGAGAGCACCTAGGGAAGCGACGAATTCACTGACTGCGGCACAAAACACCCTGACCGAAAGGGGACCAACCTGGGAAAAAAGGGGTCATCACAATCGGGACCGGGCCTCTACAGAGATCTAGGAAAAAAAGGGTTGTCGCACGGACTAAGGAAAAAAGTCCTAGCCTGGGGATGAGTGGTCGCCGTTTTGAGAAAAATAGAGCAAGTGTTGGGCAGTTGGGTTGGGCCAGTCTTGTTTGGGGAGCCGTCCCTACCTAGGTTTCCTCTAGTTCCAAGGAAAACCACCTCGGCAGAGCGAATGACAAAGGCAAAACGGAGTCGGGCTTGTCCGCGGGGAGAGCACGTCAGAACCAGAGGAAGAAGGACAAAAGACAGATTGCTCGGGGAAAGTTAGGGCGGACCTCGGAGTAAAAGTAATTCCCGTTATCTAATCCGAGAGAGTATTTTTGGAGAGATAAGAAGGGTCGGAGGAAGTCCTCCGATGAAAGGTCAATCGGAGAAAGAGGCGGGTGAAGCCCAGCAAGGAAAGTAAAAAAAAGGATGAAAAAAAACCGAATGTTTCAGAGGAGTCCTCACAACCGGGGGGGGCAAGAACCGATGAAGGAAGTGGGGGGGGTTTCGGGCATGAAAAAATACACCAGTCAGGGTGCTTTCTAGACCAAAAAACTAAACGTACCAGAGCAGAGGTATGGGTCCAGGTAGAACAGAAGTGTTACAGATCATCTTTAAGGAGTGAATCTGGATAAAGACTAACATCATAGAGAACGTCCACATATAAGCTCATCAACAAGACCGGAAACTGATACGTCCTTGGGGGTGCAAGAAAGTTCGGGCAAATCGGATGGAGATAGACGACTTGATCTTTTGCAAGCCAGGGCCGACCGGAAACGGGTCCGCGGTCGTCAGGTCCGAAGAGGGGCGCTCATCAAGCCTTGGGGCGCCAAAGAAACGAGGGACAAATCAAAAAACGAGAACTTCGCACTCTATCCGAGGAGAAGGGAAAATATTTGCCTCTGAGGTTCGGGAGGGCCCGCGTTTGGTCGCTAAGCAAAGGCCTTGCGAGCGGCAAAAAGAAAGACGAATGCAAGAACGGACCGCACCGGAAGGAACCCTGCATTCGAAGCTAAATCAGAGATGCAGCATAGAAGCGGCGGCACGACCGAGGGGGGGGGAAAAAAAGAGAGTCATCAGCAGTTCGGTCCGAGGAGGCGGAAAAGCGCAGACTGAAAAAGATTTTGCCAGGGAAAAGAGTTATTTCTCGGTTAGCGGGGGGATATTTCCACTACTCAAGATGGAGAAACCGTTAGCTTAATGGGCCAATACAGGCCTGAAAAGGGGCGGTCGCGCTACGGAGAACATTGTTTTGAGCAAAAGAACGAAAAAAACGACGCCTAAAAGCATGATCGACGGGAGAAGACAGCCTCCAAACAGGGCGCGGTGTTGCAGAAGGTGAGACGGTGGATGGGAAGCGGGGACCACGACTCTGTGGCGAAGTTAAAGTTGCAGAGCAAGATGAGCTGGCTCGACCAGAATAAGAAATTGGTCACCGAAGAACGAATCGGGTTACGGAAGGGAAAACCGACCCGGAGTGGCATATGTTCCGAAGGGTTCGACGTGCTCGCCCAGAAAACGGTCCAACGACCGGAAAGAAGAGGCAGTTACTTTGGGACGTGGGGGGGGGAGAGGTCCCATAAAATGAGACAGAAGCGATCAAACAGGAACTGCGCTGAGCCATAGTGGGGGGGGTGTTTTGTGTTTTTTGGACCAACAGACCGCCCTCGGAAGTAAGTTGTACTTCCAGAAGGCGAAACCAATCGCGGAAAAGACGGAGTAGGCGGCCAGATCGGAAGCGAGGATGAAAATTCCCCGGTCGGGAAGAAGGTGGTGCAGGGGCCGGTCTGAATGCGAGAATGGACTATGGCGCGCTTATCGTAGTAAAAGAAGAGACTGGAGAGCCTATTCATCGCAATCCTGCGCAGGGTTCTAGCCTTTGGAGGGACGTGCATCGACAGTTTGGAAACCTTCCCGCATACCAACGAAATGAAGGAAAGGAAAAAAAAATTTCGAAGCCCGGAAATGCAGACGCAGGGGACAGCGAAAGATGAAGAAAAACGCGACACGCCGGGGGATGATCAATCAAATAGTGGGGTGACGCCGGAAAGGGGGGGTGTTTTCTTTAGAAAGAGGCCGTATCTTCTGGGGAAAAGCATTGTGCTCGGCGTTGAAATGGTAAATCACTTAGGTCTAAATCAAAACAAAAAAAGGGTCTGAAGATTGAGGGTGCACACTGTAAAGGATATGGGGCGTCCTCGAGGTTCACTCCGGTACCTAGAAGATTCGCGCATCAACGAGTAGGCGGAGCAGAAGGTCGAGCTACACGACTGGGAAAAAAGGCAAGGGGACGCCTTGTGCGCTTCATGCGCAACGAAATGTCCGCAGCAGCGGACTGAAAAGATCGGAAAACCTGGACCAACGGCGGGTATTAGGGCCGAAAAAAGCAGGCTGCCGAGGCAGGCGCACTAGAAAACGGCTGAGATAGGCCCTGTCGACAAAAATCACTACCACCGATACCAGGAAAATGACAAGGAATAGGGTCAACCGGGCACCGGGTACGGGAGAGAATCCCCCATCAGAAAAAGGATTTTGATCGAAGAAGAGTTTCGCCTCACTGTCGCAGGGAGGGAAAATAGAGGCGACACCTGAACAAACAACCGCCGGGGATGAAAGAGAAGGGAGGAAACCGGAGCATCATCGGCCTGACACGTCAGGGCGGAGGAAGGACGCAGAAAAAAAGGAGTCAACAAAAATAAGGCGAATATCATCCCGCTGGCCAAAAAAGGACCAGAAGACCGGCGGCAGACCGGACGACAAGAGTTAGCCTGCCTGAGGGGACGAACTCCCACGAATAAAAGTAGGCGCGCGAAAGGCATGAGCGAGGGAAACTTAGGAATTAGGTGAGTCAGGGGGCCGAGGGCCAAGAGGGGAGACAATTTGAACGGGGGCTGATCGATGACGAAAGGAAAGGGGGCCCGCACTACAGAAAATTGGAACGGCAACCGCACCCATCACCTAGTGCGCGTCCCGGACCTCAAGAAAACAACTTAGGAGTAAAGAAATGGAAGGACGAACACGCACCGAGGTGATGGGTCTGGACTGGGAGCGTATCAGGGGGAAGGCGAGGGCTCCAAAAGGGGACGAAAGAAAGAGATCAGCTTGACGTTCCAAATGGCTAAGAGGAAGCCGCACCTCGCAATGGACCGCGAAGCCTCCCATGAAAAGGCCCATCTTCTCTTCGGCATGATGTAGGGCGGACCTGGGGGAGTCGGACGGTCTGCACCAAGGCAGACAGCTCGGGCAGGAGTTTTCGTACACATTGCCGCCAAAGGAGTAGGAAGATTGGTCGACGAATGAATGCAAGAGGGGCCGTTGATGAGCGTGGGGCCGACTCTTTTGCCACAGCAGGCCCCTGTCAAGAGAGGCCGTTTCATGTAATCGGGGTTTGCCCTCCGTGAACATCGAGATTCAGGGGGGTATGGGTTAAGTGGAAAAAGCGAAACGTAAGCCGGACCTGCCTGCAACTGCTGATGGGACAACGGGTCTGATCAAAGGAGAGGCGGGATGGGAAAGGGAATGAAAAAACAAGGGGCTTGGTGCCAGATGGCTTCGCGAGAATCCTGTCACTCCTAGGTCTGGTACAACGGAATGGTTGGCGGCGCGAAAAGCGAAAGATAAAGACCGTGGAACAGGGGGAGGAAACGTTCTGACAATCGAGAAGTACGATGGGAGCGTTTCCCGGGGGGCATGTGGGAAAATCCTTGTTAAGCTGGGGCAGGCGTGCGCATTGATAGCCCACTTGAAGCCGGAGAGGAGGGTCAGCGAGGAAACTGGAGTGGCCATTCCACGCCAGAAGACGAGGGGGGAATATAAAAAACACGAACTGGATCAGGTAGACCGGAGGAAGCGAAGCATCGGGAAAGGATGGGCCGCCAGCCTGGAGCGTATTGGTGGAATGAGACGGAAAGGACCGGATAACCTGATCCGGCCGAGCCCAAGAGGCAGACAGCACCGCGGCATTGTCGCCAACACCGGGCCCAAACCCCGATCAAACTTTTACAAGGGGAACGAACGCTGTGGTTGATGGCGAGAAGGAATCTTCCCATCGAGAGAAGCAAGAAAAAACTTTCGTGCAATTGGGGAAATTGATCGAGGGCGGGCTTGTTGGGAGTGCTTAAGGCGCGATGGGACGGGAAGACAGGGAAACTGGCGCGAACTGTCTCGCAGGGCGATGATCGGCTCATGCTCTAAGGCAGCCTGTACTTACGATGCAGGCCAACCTCGTCGACATTCAAGGAGTCGTGCCACCACACGAAGCCCGCTCTCCCAAAGGGGGTAAAGTACTGCGCAGGATCGCTGCAAGACCGGTCGAGCTCGCCGACGGGGCATCTTGGTTAAGCCTGCCGAGTAAACGTGTAACCGGTACAGGTCTGAGCGAGGGGCTCCGTGTCTGTCCAAAGATGAAATCAGGGTTTTGGAGCAGTGGGCCGGCTTTGGGGGGGGGGGACAACAGAGCACATACCCGCGTGTCGCGTCTCCACAGCACCTCGACCTTCTCTTGGGGAAACGGGAAAAGTCGGTCTTGGGTGAAAAAAAAGATCACAACAGTAAAGCAGACACGTTCAAACTGAGCCAGCGATGTCGCGGAGAACAAGGTGCTTAACGGCTCGAGTGAAGGTGGGAAAACAGTTTTAGAAATCTTGAATCAAGATCGTATGGGGTAGACAAAAGGAAGAGTGTGGAAGTCCCAAAGAAAAACTGAAAAGCGAAGCGGTGCGAGGGCCCCAGGACAAGAACCCTCCCGCATGCCAAACCAAAAACCTGGGTGCGAGGGCGTAGCAGTCTTCGGTCGAAGACTGCCGGAGACATCTGCTGAGTGGGGGGAGGAAGTTCCGAACACCATGTCAACGGGGGGAAACGCCTCCCCATTCCAGAGCGGTTTTGCGGCCATCGCCAAAAGGGGAGCATCACTTAGTGAATGATCAATAAAATACTGCCAAAAGAACTCTAACAATGCTCGGGGGACAAAAACCAACCTTCTGGCAACGGCGCACGCCACCACGGCGGACATACCTGAGCAATGACTCGGAAGGTGGGAAACTTCGTGCCGCGGTTGGGATGATTCAAGCTATAAAAAAAAGCGGGGGAAAATCCGGGAAGTAAAAAGATTCATTTTAGTCAGCAGGTCCGTCAGAGGTGAGGTCCCGCGAAAAAAAAAAAAAACCTGCATCTCACAACCCCGTATCTTAGTGGCCCAATCCGTCGAGCTGGAAGGAAAAAAACAACAACTTCTCCCTTCTATATCTGTGCCGAAGGGGGGGGGGGGGGCTTTATTGTCCTCTCGGGCATCTATGGGCCCATCCTTTCTTGTCGTGCATCACCACGAGAAAGAAGACTCTTTACACACATTTAACGGCCGGTGTTTGACCAAAGAGATACTCTCTCAGCATCTACAAGAGTCACGAACGGTGCAAATGAAGAGGAGTCCGGCATGGGGGGGGGGGGGGGGGGGGGTTGGGGGGGGTGGGGGGGGGGGGGTTGTGGGGGTTGAGGGTAGGGTGTAGAGGGGGGTTTTGGTTGGGGTTTGGCGTCTCGGTCATTACTCTCTTCAGCCTTCATTGAAAGGTGACGAGCTGAAGGTATTTGGTCGTACTGGCAATTGCACTCGGTCATAAAAAAGGAGGTAGATTAAGCGTATCCTGATGTAATACTTTGGAATGTGAAACGTCGCGCTACTCATGGAGAGAAAGACACCACATCATCGACCACTTCATATGCATGATCGTCGGCGACGCCCATAACACACTCTGGGGGGGTGAAGAAGGTGGCAGGGAAAGTGGAAGGGCCCTCGGGAACGCCTTTTGGGGGAGGGAAGTTGACGCTTCCAAGAGCGCTGTGAGCGACCACATAAGATCAATTGGGGGGCACAAGGGGAACAATTGCCTTTAAGGACGAGCGGGAAACGAAGCCCGCGAAGACTGTGGCAAGTCCACAAACTGGTTCGACGTGCAGGTAGCGGACAAGAACGACGGGAAAGGTGTGTCGGAAAGTAGAAGGTCGTTGCGCGCGTACCGCGCTGATCGGAGAGCAAAACCGCCAAAAAACTGAGCACACAGTCACATGGTGGATACCAAACGGAACTAATGAGAAGGACGGGGGCTACAATGTTGGTCGGCCGGGCACCACTTAAGGGGGTTCGCTGAGAGAGGAGTGTAAGGGGGGGCCTAGATTTAGGGAGAGTTGGTGATAAAAAAACTTTCGCGTGGTAGGGTCGTTGGTGGCTGATTAGGAATCAGGGGGCGAAGAAAGTTGGGTCGGAAAATCGGGAAGGGAACAAGACTTAATCTATTATCTAATAAAAGGACGACCGAGCGCCGGGGAAATCCAAGGGAAAGCGATGTGATTGAGGAGAACGGTCGCCAGCAGGCGAAAAATTGCAAATTGGCGCCAGTTTAGCTCGCATGGGAAGCTCTAGAGAAGAAAGGGCTGACATACAAAGACGGAAGCATCGCAATAGGTGATCGCCTCCAGGGGGCGGGAAAAGATGCGCGGAGCGGGGATGGGGAGGGTCAACCGAGATTGCGCAAAAGAAAGGCCAGGGTATCGGGCCCGGTAAGAGAAAAAACAAAGAGAAAGAGTCTTGAGTGGTGAATTGGGCCCGAGAAAAGAGCCCTCCGCGCGGGAACCCCTGAGAAAAGGTCACAGGTTTCGAGGGGAGCATCAACTCCCGTGGGGCGGTGGAAATGGGAACGCACGACTGCAATTCAAAGGGGGGGCGACGGCGGGGAAGGCGCGGGACCTGGGGAAAGGAAAGGCCTTAGAGAAACATGCAAGTCGGGGAAAAAAACACTATCGGAACCGGGGCCCCGAACGGGGGCCGGGGTATAAAATAGGACACCCAGTGCAGATCCCGAGCCTATACACGAACTGATCTCGCCTGTGCGCGAAAATCTCCCGTACAAGCGTTATTGCCAGATCCTCGAGGGGGACCAAGGGGGAAGAGGAAAATGGCAGGGGCGGCGGGTCAGTCCCAATCCGAATTTGAATCGCATAGTGGACAAAAAAAAAAAGGGGCCTGCAGCGAGGGAAATTTAGGCGGGATGAAAGAACTACATAATGAGGAATGGACCTCTATGGTATCCGGTCAGAAGGAAAACCCAACACTTCATACAACGTCCGTACATGGGCCCTGTGGGAACTGACGCAAAAAGCGAAGAAAAACGAGGCATTAACCAGATGGACCTGACAACCTAGATAGGGGGGCTTCCCGAAGAAATCTTCTCCAGCGCGAAAGAACGGGAAACGACAATATCAATAGGGAGCAAAACCTCAATTGAGAAGATGGGCATATTGACTGGAAGGGTGCGCGGCCTTCAGGCCTGGGGAAAAAGGGGATTCTCTTCTCCGGAGGAAAAGGGAACAGGGCAAATAGAGACGGGCTTCTCTAGAAAATGGGGGAGCCCTATCGACTAAGTACGGAAACGAAGTAAAACGATTGTTGCTCGTAATTCGTC
>Ga0179593_1612444_pt1 | contig 11378 bp, 24 predicted proteins | sample CZODoug2_1_08_16_FD_185931 | JGI IMG/M metagenome (GOLD analysis project Ga0179593, IMG submission 185931) | Vadose zone soil fungal communities from Angelo Coast Range Reserve, California, USA - CZODoug2_1_08_16fungal (PacBio error correction) | ecosystem: Environmental > Terrestrial > Soil >...
TAAGGTACCAAAAAAACTGGAGGTCCTGAAGGGGAAAGAGGGTCTTGATGTGAAAACAAAAACGCGCAAAAAAGGGGCCAAGGTGGGGAGGCATCCGCATCCCGGAGAAAAAGGAAAGAGCGGTAAACGTGGCGGGGGTCAGAAACCGCCGTTGCCAGAGAAGAAAAAAAGAATACACCACTAATCGGGGGGGAAAAGAGGCGGAACAAAAGGCGTGGGCACCAGGTTTGGAACTGAAAAACGGGAAAAAAGGAAGCCGCGACACAGGTCTCGACTGCAGGGGGAGGGACTGCATGAAGTAAAAAAGGAGAAAGGAAAAGCAAAAAAAGGGGAGGAGTTTTACGTTTTCCACCTGGGGATCAAAAAAGGGGGGAGGGCACGTCTAGAGGGGACCTCAGTGACGGGCTTGTGAAGGGTTGAAAAAACGACGGGGGGGGACGGGAAAAAACAGCGTGAAACGCGCGAATCAACTAGGCCTTTGGGTTCAAGGAAAGAGAATAAGAACGAAACACAATAGGGGGCTGGGGGAAAGAGTCTATAGAGTGAAGTCCGCGAGGAACCCGCCAAAAAACGCGGGAAAGGAACACTCCGCGAGAAAAAAGAAGGGGGGTAAGAAACAGAATACCTTGTCGGGGGTCGAAAAAGGCTTGGGGGGGGGGGTGGATCCCCGGACTTAGGAAAAAAGGGGTCACAAAATCCATGGGTGGGGGAGCGGGCACGAGGGGCTGGGCCGGTGAAAAGGATCGAAAAGGGGCGTGCAAAATGTTCTTTTCCCAGAAAAAAAACGGGAGAAAAAAAACAAAAAGTGGAAAAGGGGGCGCCAGGATTTCGGCATCATGATTCAGTGGACAAAGGGGAAGCGGGGTTGGAAATGGGACCGGGAAAGAAAATCAATGAGGGGAGGACAAGGAAGAAGTATGAGGGAAATGCAAGCACCCTGAGCAGAAAAAAAGAAGCGAAAACGCGAAAAAATAAGGGGGGTCCAAAAAGGGGAGGAAAGCCGGCCATGAGTGACGCGAAAGTGAAAAAAAAAATAAGAAACCTTGGGTTTGGTCACCGGGGGGGTAGGCTTTTTGCTAACCGGAAAAAGATAAGGAAAAAGTGTTGGGGGCCCTTAGGGGAGGGATCGAAGAGAAAAAGTCCAAAAAAGCAGGGGGTTGAAGGAATTCTTGCTAAAGGAAAAACGCAATACGAGAAAAGGGGGCTTCACTGGGGGGTGGGGCCAGAGGGATAAAAATGCCCGTGTTTCGGGGGAAAACGTCTCTGGGATCAACAGAACGAAGGGGTAAAAATGGGCAAGACGGGGTGCGGGGAAAAAAAAAAAGGGGTCAAGGAAAGTTAGGGGTCCCCGGGGAAACACCGCGCCTACAATTGGAAACGTGCCGGGGGCAGGCAAACAATTGAGAAAGAGGGTCCCTCCAGCCCAAGGAAATCAGAAGGGGACAAAAAAAGCAGGAGAAGGCAAGGGGGAAGAAAAAACCGGGCGGAAAGGGGAAATAAAAAGCGTGAGAACACACTTTGATTCGGTGGGGAGGAAAAGGGGGTGGGGAAAAAAGCAGGACTGCCCAAACGGGAAGAGAGAAAAAAAAAACAGGGCGAGGAGGGGAAGGAGGGAAGGAAGACAAGAATGAGCGGGGAAAAAGTGGGGGGGAGGGGAGCGGCGAAGCCACCATGGCAACTGGGGGGGGTTTACACGCAAAAAGGGGGGGAAAAAAGGGTCGCACGGTGCCGGGCAATCGAGGGTCCAAGGACCCACGGGATGCAACTGGAAGAGGGGCAGGGTCTGTGTGGGAGCCGGAGGGCATTGTCGGAACCGGAAGGGTAGAAACCAGGCGGGGCCAAACGGCCTGGGGGAGAAGGCAATGGAACCTGCAACGTAATTCAAGGCCAGAAAATTGGGGGGGGAGGGGGGGGATTCCGGTTGGAATTTCGACAGGGGCCAAGAAAAAAAAAAACTCAACTGGGAAGGGGAACCAGCTCCCGCACCGAAGAAAAAGGAAAAGATCTTGAAAAGACGAAAGCAATGTCCAGGGTGGGATCATGAGGGGTGGACAAAAAAAAGCCAGGAGAAAGAAAATGCTCGGAAAATTCAGGGAACTCGTCGCAGGAAAGGGGGGGGGGAGGGAAAAAGTAGGATGGTCCAGCGTCTGGGCCTTCTATCGTTCGTTGTCAGAAAATGGGGAAAGGGGGATCGAAGAGCCAAAAGGGGGGGGTGCTCCTAAGAAAAACGCCTACCAGGGAAGATGGTAAAGACCATCACCTTCTGCAGGTGTGCGGGACAAGACCCACTGGGATGGTCACGCAAGGGGGGCCCTTCAAACTAGGAGGAGAGAAAATCGGCGAGACGGAAGAAAGAAAGAAACAAACGGAAGGAGAGGAAAATAAGAATGGGGTTGTTTTTGTGGGGAAGGAAAGGCCAGAAGAAGTGAGAAGCAGGGGGAAAGGGGAGGGACAGAAAAAAAAAGTGGACAAGGGGGGAAATAAAAGGGAAGTTTGAAGAGAGGAGGCCTAGCGAAGGATACCAGTCAAAAGACAGGAGAAAAAAGGCCTTAAAGGAGGAAATCGGCTCCGGAAACCCAAAAGCAGAAGGAGGGAAATGGAAAAGGAGGGAAAGAAAAGGGGTCATAACGGGCTGAGCCCGATTGAGATGGGCAAAAAAGAAACAGTCAACAATGGAGAAACAAAAAATAAGTAAGGATGTCGGCAAAGAATGTCGAAAAAGGAAATGAGAAGGGGTTTGGCAGGGGAATGGCTGACCGTCTATGACGACGAAGCCCTGCCAGGTGGAGGGGCCAACAGGTGGAGTTCAAAGGGGTCCTGACAGAAAGAAAAGGAAAAAAGTCCAGGAAAGAAAAAAAGAAAAGAAAGCGGGGAACCCTTTTGGCGCATGTCTATGAAAAAAAAAGGGACAAAGCGCGAATGCGAAAACCAGGGGAAAGACGCCAGAGACATTGGGCAAAAAAAAAAAGGGGACCCGAAAAACGAAAAGATGGAAACACAAAAGGTCACCAGGACAGCGAAGGAAAAAGGGAATTCAGGGAGGAGACCTAAAGATGGTGGTCGAAAAAAGGGGGCGCCACAGGACAGAAAGGGGGGAAGATTGAGGGAAAACATACACTTAGCTGTCGCAGGCGAGAGGAAAAAGTGGAAGGAACAAAGAACAAAGGGAAGAAAGAAAAGAGGTGGGTCTGAAAGAGGAACCTTTCAAAAAGAAAAAAAGCGAAAAAAACTTAAAAAAAGGGGGGAAGTGCTGCGATCGAGCCTGCAGGCGGCGCAGGGAAAAAGGGGCCTGGGAAGGAAAAAACGGTGGTAAGAAAAGCGGGGGAGGGGCATGGGGGGAAGGGACCCAGGAAAAAGAAAAACTCACAGGAAATCAAAAAGAAAAAAAGAAGGGGTCATAGGGCGTCCTTTGATTGGGCCTCCTACCAAAAAAGGTACAAAGGGAGAAAAAAAAATCGGCAAGAGAAGCCTTCTCAGCGAAAATGCCATGGCAAGGGCGTCGGAAAAAAAGGCCCTAACGATGCCTGCTTAGGGGAGATTGCAACGGGGACAAAGAGCGAAAGAAAAGAACGAAATGAAAAAAACGACCAAAGGGAAATACTAGTCAAGCAGGGGAAAATTCGTCCACTCCAGGGCCAAGCAAAAAAGATAAAAAAGGGGCGAAAAAGACGATTGGGGGCTGGCATGGAAATCGAAAAAAGTCAAAGAAGGCGTCGGGGAAAAAGAGGGGGGTCGTTCCGGTTCGCCGACCACATCTACCCGAAACACGAAAGAGAGGGAAAGACAGAATAAAGGAAAAAAGTGGGTGGTTTTTATTGAAAAAAGGATGGGGAAAAAAAGGGGGGGAAACAAAATGGCGGAATGGCGAGGCATTGGCAGAGATTCGCTACGCTGGGCGACCCACCGGTTCTCGCCCCCAAAACCCCCATAGAAAAAAAAAAAAAAAAGCGCCCCAAAAAACTTCCATCAAGCTCACGCAAAACAGACTTCTGCCTCCACCCTGCCCAAAAAAAACCCTTGCCCGACCCGACCTTCACAGGGAAGAACCAAGCAGAAAAGACCGGCATCATGTAGGTGTTGAACCAAAAAGGGAAAAAAAAAACGTCAAGGAAAATCCCAGCAAAAAGTAACGACGATCAGGAACAAACACCTTCTTCAAAAAAGTAAAAAGGGTCTCGCAAAAAAAGGCTGGGGAGTGCTCCCGGACTCCAAAAGAAATATAAAACAGACAAAAAGGTAGGGGGACAATAAGAAACAGGGGGAAGCAGGTGAAAGTCGCTCAAGAGGGAGAAAGCAACGCAGCCCGCAAACCATCACGACACAGGACAAACAAAGAAGAAGGAAGAGGAAAAGCACCGGTTTGGCAGCACCAAGCTGTGGAACATTGAGAAAGGGGGCAGCGAGAGAGAAAAGCAGCTAAAAACTAGGCCGTGGAGGGGGGAAACGCTTAAGAACAAAAGTGGGGGGAGAAAAGGTGAAACGAAAAAGGTGCCAAGGGGTTCAGGCTTCGCACGCTGAGATAGAAAACAGCGTGGAAGGGAGCCGGAAGGAATCTAAAGGGGGGGTAAGCGAACAACGCAGGGAAGGAGCCGCAAGCGCGCCGCGGGACCACACGGGGAAAGGGAGAAAAAAAATCGCTCATCACAGAAAGCCGTAAAGCGACGACTGGCGACTTTGAAAAAAGCCACAAAAAAAGAAGGAAAAGGGACAAGATCAGGGGGCTGGCGGGGCTTTCTTTCGGGGAATAAGTAAGAAAAGATCTAGGGGGGAAGACAAAAGGGCCGCCTAACGCGTTGGTCGCGCGGATAACAAAAAAAATCACGGAGGGGAAGGGGACCATGGGGGGAAGTGGAAAAAAAAAAGAGTTCCGGCGCGGCTCAAAAAAAGAAAAAGGGGGGTTGATCTGGGCAGGGAAACAGCAGGGGGGGAAAATAAGGGGGGCTGTGCGGTCACCGGAGGGGCCCTCCGACGCGACCTGGGGAAAAACGGAATGAAGGGAGCACGGCAGATCGCAAACAAAGGCACCAAGGAGGGGAGTCTCACGCTTGGTTTCCTGAAGGCCCCAACTGCCCACGTCCGCCTGGGGACTCCAGGGAGGGGGCGGGGGGGAAGGTTTGAGGGAAGGGGGATCTTCCGGAAAGTCAGAAAGGGGACTCTAGTCTCCACCTTGCATTTTCACCTGTTCTGGGACCCTCTAAACATAGGAAGGGTCTGGGATGGGAAAAAAAAAGGACGAATCTGCAGGGGGAGAAAGGACTAACGCTTTGGACTACGAAACCGCAAAAAAGAGATAACAACACAAAGATAGGGAAGAGAAAAGAATAGGCACTTGTACTGGGAGATGAAGTTCGGATGGGGGGGGGAGGTTGCCCAAGACTGGGGGGGAGAAAATTTGGGTCCCCGTGACTGTGAGAAAACCAACGCCCTAAATACCGGAGGGGAACTTTCTTGGATGCTCGAAATCCCAGATTGAAAAGGGGGCCCACAAGTGGGGGACCTAAAAATCAAAAAAAGGGAAGGTTACATACCAAAAGAACCCTGGGGGGGCTGGGGCGGCAAACGGACGTGCAAAATCCCTGGGGTCGTGCAGAGCTCCTTGGAGAAAGGGGGGGGACAGAAAAAGAAAAAAAAAACTGACGTCAGGATTTGAACTGCAGGCTAGAGTTAAGGAGAAAGTCATCTATGCACCTCCCTCCTTCTGCGGGAAAGGAAAAAGTGGAAAAATCGGAGGTTGAAAAAAATGGGTTGAAAAAAAAAAAAAACTAAAACTTGGAGGGATTTCCCGGGTTCCCGTGGCCCTTTTGGTGAGGAATCCGGAAAAAAGGGGATTAAAGGAAGTTGGGGGGCCTGACAAAGTGGGGAGGACGCATTCGAAAGAAAAATAGGAAGAAGGTGGGTGTTTTTCGGAATTCATTGACTGAAGGGAACAAAGGGAAAACAGGGAAAAGGGCAAAGACCCGGGTGAAAAAAAAAAAAGAGACGGAAAGGGAGGGGGTGTCATAGTGCAGGGGGGAGCCCCCCGAAAACTAGACCTGCTGCAAAAAAAAGGGGAAGGGGGCGGAGGAAGGGGCGTCGGTGGGGGTGCAGGGGAAGGGAAAAAAGGAGAGAACGCGGAAAAAAAGGCTGGGGACAAAAAAGTAGATCGGGCAGTCCCATCCAGGAAGCGCAGAAAGGGGAATACGGTCAACCGGGAAAACGCACCCCTGTGCCGAAAGAGGAAGGGAGTAACCCTCAGGGGGGGTGCGGTGGGAGAGGAGGGGGGGAGAAGACAGCATGTTTCCGTTAACCAAGGGGGAGAAGCGGACAGAATTTATCGATGGTACAGACCGGGCGGTGATGTTGGGACGAATCGCTAAAAGAGAGGGAAAGTGCATGGTTTGAGAGCAGCCTGATGGGAAAAAAGGCTACTTTTGGAAAACTCGGGGGCGGGGACAAAGACCTACCGGAGGGTCACCCATGGAACCGGGGAGGGAACACGTTCCTGAACACAAGTGAGGGGGCGAGGAGGACTGTCCCGGATCAGAATCGAAACCGGAAAAAAGGCGGGAAAAAAAAAGGGCCAAAATGGGGAAGTGAACGGTGACTATCAGGGGGAGCCGGTCCGAGGTGGAACTGGAAGGGAAAGGGTCAAAAAGGCTCTCTGATGTCAGAAAAGGGAAGCCCAAAAAAAAGAGAAGTCCTCACTATAAAAAGACGAGGAAAAACGAAATCAATGGGGGAAAAAAGGAAGGACCACGCCTTAAGAAAATTCGGGGGCAAGGATCAATCCAGGGCTGTCCAAAACCAAAAAAAAACGAGAAAAAGAGAGGTTGTGAAGGGGATTAAGGGAGGGGACAAAAAGGTTGCCGGAAAAGAAAATCCGTTCAGGGAGGAGGGAGGCGTCTCGACGAGGCCGACTTGTCCCCCGCAAAGAAAGGAAGAAAAAAAAGAACTCCCAGAGAGGACCCACGAAGAGGATGAAACTATCCAAAAGAACTGTCGCGGACCTGGGCCCCTTAGGAAACGTCAGGGCCTGATCCATAAGGCAGGGGAACCTTCCCGGAAAATCTCTGAAAGACAACAAAAAGAGAGGAAAGAGGGGGTGTTCCGAATGGGGGAAAGCTACAGGTAGAAGTTGCGCGAACAGCCAGCGGTGGGGGGAGATGTCCAAATGGGGAAAAAACGGGTGAGAGGAACTTTGGGAGAAAGACAACCCTGCTACAAAATCTGAACGAGGAGGGCCCCAGCAAAAGATCAGAACAGAAAGGCGAGAGTTCATGGAACGTGGTAGGGCCAATGGAGAAAGGGGGGGGGGCAAGCGGGTGGGAAGAAACTTATCCAAACGGAGGATTTGAGCCAAAGGGGAGGGGCCGGAATGCCGGCGGGCCGGGAAGGGGGGGAACCTTCTAGAAGAAAAAGCAAAGGATGAGCATACTGGGAAAACAGTAAAAGGTCAACACCGGAGAAAAAAGGGAGAGTCACCCGTCGCAGTCATGCCCACAAGCGGAAAACAAAATTGACAAGGGGGGAGGGGAGTGCATCCTTACGGAAATGAGCTTGGGCAAAAAAAAAAAAAAAAACCAACGGCGAAGGAACCCCTGTGGAAGGTCGCGTGGCCGAGATGGGGAGGTCAGGCGAAGGGGGAAAGTGTCCCCAAAAATTTCAGGACGCAATCAAGGGAACTTCGACCTAAATAGGCCATCCGACAAACTCCAATCGCCTTCGGGGAAAAAGAGGAGTAAGAGGGCGCGATCGACAACTTTGGCCAGAACCCTTATGCGAGGGGAAAGAAAAACCAAGCAAGGAGGTAGACGTTAAGGAGCAACGGTGAGTTCCCAGGTTGGGGACTTCCTGCAAGAGGGGGATCTGGCGAAAAAGTCAGAACTGGGTCCAAGGGGGGGCGACAGCCACCGGTGTAGCAAAAACAGCACGAACAGGGAAAAAGTTGGGGGAGACGCCCAAAAACGAAACATATTAGGGAAAAATCACCAAAGAAGCAGCAAGTCCCAGTGAGGGAAGAAGGCCCGCAAGGATCGGAAAGCGAAAGGGGGGGAACGAAAAATAAGCCGAAGGCTCTAATCACCTGTCCCAGCCAAAGCAAAAAGGTGAAGAAAACACACAGTTGCCGACGATGCCCAAAAGCTGCAAAAGGAAAACAGGCCCAGGAGGAATCAAAAGAAAAAAGGAGGAAAAGAGCCCAGAAACCCCATGTGGAAAGGGTCCAGGGGCAGGCACCCGGGCAGTTCTAAAGCAAAAAAACGGGACGAAAAGATTTAGCGCCTCGACTCGAGGTTGTTCTTGAATGGAAAACCTGCCCCGGAAGCTAAAAGCGTCATCATGCCGGGGGATACGGGATCCAGGGAAGGAGGGGATCACGACCGGTCACGATCATTAATGCCGAAACATCGCAAAAAACGGGGGGTTGGATTGGAAAAACCAGGGGGAAAAAGGTGCACCCATAGAAGGGTCGATCACCGGCAAAGCAACGCCTGAGGTGGAGGGAAAGAAAAGGAACGAGCCCTTCAGTAACGGACCTCCAAACAAAAAAGAAAGTATACAAGTGAGAGAATCAGGAAGGAAAGAGAAACCGGGTCTTAGAAAGCGGGGCCCGGGGGGAGAAGAGCGTGGGCGAGCAAGAGGAGAAGGTTAAGACCAGACGATGTCTAGGGAAAAGAACAGGGAAAAGTGTTCCAAGGAAAGAAAGGAAAGAAAACCTACTCATGGAAAAACCATCAATAACGAGCCCAAGGGTGCAGGCCCAGTGCAAAGTTAAAAGAAAAATGCGCCGTTTGATGAGCATCGGGCGAAAACCCGTACATAAACTCGCCAGTTGAAGAAGGAGGGGGCAAAGAGGGGCCAACGGGGGGGACAAGCCCAACAGGAGGGCGGTTGTTTTGCAAAGATTTAAGGACATCACCCTCCCGGAAGCTGGAGCCGATCAGCAAAAGGGGAAACCGCGAGAAGGGGGGAACGCTCCACGCGGAAAAAAAAAACCCGCGGTAAGGGAGACTAGTAGGGGAAGGAAAGGCAGAAGACACGAACGGCTCAGAGGAAGATCAGAGAAAGTGAATTCGACACGAGAAGGGTACTCAGAACACGGAGAAGGAAAAAAAGAAAGAAAGAGGGAAACAAGGCCTCTAGGGAGAGCTACTGGATTTTAGGAACGAATTTATCCAGGGAATGAAAAAAAAAAGTGATGGGAAAAAGGGGGTTTACCGCCTACGCGTGGGGGGGATCGCCAGACCGGAAACACGCGGAAAAGCTCTGGGGTCACCCAGGGTGAGCGGTTTTACGGTCGAACCCGCGTTTGCCACACCACAAGAGGGACGGGGTGATGTCTCTCATCTTCAAAGGCGCGAAAACGGGGGGAATGTGGGGGGGACTTGAAAGAGCCTCAAGGGGAAGAAACCTTCCTCAATCGAACAAAATGAGAAACCACTGCGGCTGCTTCCTCAAAAAGCGCAATTAAAAAGCCGTAAGGGTTAACAAGGGGAGGGAAACAAGAAGGGCGTCGCAAGAACAACGTCTGGCTGGAGGGGGTCCAAAACCCAAAGAAGGAAGGTTCCTTTCCCATCGTGAGCCGCCAGAAGAAAGAATGTCACGGGAGGGACACGGGCCTGTTCCTGGATGTTGGAAAACGAATCGTCCAGAGGGAGGGGGGTCCAGACCAGAGACTAAGACCCCGCTCAACGGGCGAGATTGGGAGAAAACGTCAAACTGGCGACTGGGGAGACACAAACCGAGAGGGAAGGGGGGGCTGACACTTACGGCCCTCCTGTCTGGGGGGGGGGGGTTTGGGAACAAAAAAGAAGGGGGGGGGGGGACCGTAAAGGGAACTTGGCCGCTGGGGGGGCTTGCGGTGAGACTCCAAAAGGGGTTCACAGGGGGGCTTTTGAATGCCACATCACCACCGGGTGCCCGGAAAGAACCAAAACGCTGGAAAGAGGGAAGGGGATTGTGAGCGTCGGGGAGAAAGGGGGTTCTCGAATGGGGAATAATGCCGACCCTGGCAGAGGGAAAGAAAATAGATGCCTCATAATCAGTGAACAAGACAAGAGCCCCATCCTAAGATGCGAGAGTCTAAGGAAAGGGGTTTTCAGAGCTGCCATTAGGAACCGGAGGACTGTCAAGACCTAAGGAAAAAATTTGGCCGCTTTGAAAACTAAAAGGGGTCGTGCCACAGTGGAGATCGCATCCGTCCCGGCCCAGCCCGGTGGTATGTGGAATTTCTGGGGGGGGACGAAGCGGAGAGAGGAAAAAGGATTTGTAGGGTCGATCTGGGCAACTGTCAGGGAAAAAAAGGACGGGGGTGAGTCGGACATGCCTCCCATTTCCAAGGGAAAAGGGGAGCCCGAGGGGGGGGAACCCGTAGTCCCTGTACGCCTGTAGCCCAGACGAATGGAGCAGGGGGGGGGGCTTTCGCCGCAAGTGGGTCGCAAGGGGGGGGGAGTTTGTGGGGGGATGTCCAAGTGAAGAAAAAAGGGCGCGGCCGGCTGTTCCCGGCAAATAAACAGTGGGGAAAGACAGGAATCGACGCGCCCCAGCAAAAAAGGGGAAGGGAAACTGGTTAAAAAACACGTGTGACAACGGGACCTGGGCAGAGACGAATCTTGAGGGGCGGTGAGTGGGAGGGTCGGGGAGAGAGCAATGAGGGGGAAAAAAAAAGCACTGTCCACGATAAAGACGACAGCGAAAAAATAGAGGGGCCTACTGGTCGAAGAGACCAAAAAAATTCTCGGGTCCAGAGATTTGGCAACAATTGGGAAAAGGTTAGCGAAAGACAAGAAATGGAACGGACGGCGACAGGACTAGGGTCATCAGAAACCGATCGGGCACCGGGGGCTTGGGACCCAGAGGTTCTGAACAGGGGGAAAATTGAAAAGGGGGGAGGGTAGGACGGAGAAATTCCAGACTGAAAGCATAAAAAAAGAAAAACAAAAGGGAGGGACTCCATGCAAAAAAATTAACGCCTACTTGGGGTACGATCCATGAAGGGAAAAAACAATTTTAGGGGGGATCGGGGGGTCATTAACCAATGCAAGCAAAGCCTCAAACTGAAAAGCCCGGCCCCACCGCTTCAAGGTTCAAAGCCAGGCCGAAGACCGGGAAAGGAATCCTCATAGAAACACCCGCGTAGGGACAGCCTCAGAATCGACCCACCTTGAAGTGAGAAGAGGGGATGGAAAAGGAGAGGGTTCAAACCAAAGGGAACCAAAAGAAGGTCGGGGGAAGACATAGAGCAAAAGGGGGAAGGAGAAAGGTCACAGGGAGTCACTAAAGCTTCAAAGCCCCTAGGAGGAATTAGCCCAAAAGAAAAAAAATGGGGGAGATTCCCACTAACTTTGGGGGAGGGGGAAAACGACCCTTAGGGGAGACATATAGGAAAGGGGGCACTTAGT
>Ga0179593_1316142_pt1 | contig 11377 bp, 11 predicted proteins | sample CZODoug2_1_08_16_FD_185931 | JGI IMG/M metagenome (GOLD analysis project Ga0179593, IMG submission 185931) | Vadose zone soil fungal communities from Angelo Coast Range Reserve, California, USA - CZODoug2_1_08_16fungal (PacBio error correction) | ecosystem: Environmental > Terrestrial > Soil >...
GGCCACAAGATCAAGCATTCGTGACAGAGGATAAACTCTCTTGCTACTTCGTCACTGAAAAACCAGGATAGGAAAGGGTCAGAAGGAAGGGGGCGGGGGGGAAAGGACGAGACATTAAAAGGCGGCAAGTGCAGGGCGAACAAAAATACTCCCTGCAACAAGAACTAGGGCCAGCAAGATTAGGAGGAATTCAGAAGTAGGGTGCGTGGGCGGCTGGCTGATATTTTCGAGTTTTCTTCGGCTTCGGTGCCGAAACAGAAGGAGGAACATGTTCTAGCATCCCTTCTTGAAATACATAACGAAGGGACTAAGAAAAAGACTTGAGGGGTCAGAGTGACGACCTGGTCTAGTTCCGAACTGGATGGAGCCGCCGACCCCGCAAGGGTCCACGGGGGGGTATGGAAAAACCCTTCTAACCCGAAAGTCGTGTTTCAAGAACAGAAAAACAGAGCGCGGACAAAACCGGGGAAGGGCGCATTGGGGGGAAGACCTTTACATTCAAATTTCAAGGATCTTTGGTATCGTCAAGGTGGGGGAAAGCAAAGACGGGGGAGTTTCTGCTTGAGTCTTAACTAGGCGGCTTAGGTGAACAGAAAAGTCATCATTAAAAATGGCAAATAAAGAGCGAGCTCCTTATTACATTCCCCTTGGCAAGATGCCGAACTCGGAGATGGGGGGACCCGACAGGAGGGAAACAAGGGGGAAGACACAAGCGCGTTTTGTTTCACATTCCTGTATGTCACCAGAGCAATCAAGCGGGTAAGGCTCAGACCAGATGAACACCACGGAGGGGAACAGCGACGGGGCTTCGAACCACGGTGAACCTACCGGCTCCCCAGAAACTCCTAGGACTTCTCTCAGTCAAGCATTGGGAGAGCCCGTACGGCCCGCAGGAGGGGGAAAGCGAACAACCGCGACTAGGCCGCGCCTCATCAGGAAAAAAGGAATTCATGAGACTCCCGATAAAACAGGAAAAAACGCCGCAAACCTGCCCAGACGTGCGCGACGAATCGAGCAAAAAACTAGAACTTAATTTCAACAACCTCGATTTTGGGGCCTCCAAAAAAACGTCCCGGGCCAGCAAACGACGCTCACTCCCACGCCCGAGACCGGCTACGCCAAGCTGAACTAGACTGGGGAAACAATACCTCAGACGAACTCGTAGAAAAGGGCCTTGCAGGGTGAATACCAGGGAAGTCTTATCTGAGGGACTCATGTGGTTTTGTGGAAATATGATGGAAATTCTTGGGCAGGACAACAAACTCCTTGGAGGGAAGTATTGACAGAGCCCTTAACTCCGGAGATCACTCCCGTTTGCCCGGCGAATTAACCGCGGGCGGATCATCTGTGCGGAAATCGGAAGGAAGGGTAGGGGGCCGGGGCGGGGGCTGGAAAGTGCCGTGGAGGGGAGTGGTTAAGTCGGGGCTAAGTTCAGTTTAGTGGCTTCTTCAGGGGCCACAAACCTGGGGAGGGGTTAAGTGTGTTCCTAAGTCAGGTAAATCAATTGCCTCCCTTTTCCAGTTTCAAGGTTGGGAAATTTACAGTGAACTGGGGGACCTTGGACCTCACTGGCACGCACTGGCGCACGAGATATTAATCACCTCATGGGGGCTCGTATCAAATTGACTCCTCCCACACCGGGAAAAATGAGGACGGACGAAATCCTTTTTCATTTCAAAGTTCCTCCAGTTCTCAGGACTATGTCAATGAACAGAATCTAACCATTACTGGTCTTCGGGGTGTCAGGAAGTAGGGTAAAAGAAGTCGCTTTGTAAACTTTGACGGGAAGTGGAGGGTGTCTGCGCTCCAATTTCGGGGAAGGGGGGGGGTCAGAAGAGTTCTGTCCGTAGGTGTCAATCTCCCCGGGAATGGAGGGAGGGTGGACCATCGAGTAAAGCGGAGGAGGACTCCATGGGGGTTTCCCAGACGATCTTGTGGGTGATGCGTAAAAGCAGGAGTACGCCAAAAAGTTACAGCCGGAGCCCACTCACTTTCAAAAAGGGGAATGAAACCTCGAAATGCCTATGCAGAGCCATCCGGACCCGGGAGAATTGGATGGTTCGAGGGTCTTACCTTCCCGTCTTGAAGGCCAGGAGGAGGGGAGGGATAAGATGTTCCAGTCAGCACAAATTCACCATCGAATTAAAAAAAACGAAGGTCATCTTAAAAAAAAAAGATCAGCCATCACGGTAAGAGCATAGAAGAATCAAGAGCGTCGTTGGATCTGCGAGGTCGACACCCTGGGGGGAAGTTACGATAATCTTCGTCCGGCCCGCTTGACGTGGGGAGGAATTAAAAATAGAAGGTAGGAAAGGGTAGGGGAGCCCCTTCCAAGGGCAAAACTGGACACGGAAGCAGACTCGTCGCCCCACAAATGGCATAGTTCAAACAAATCGGGTTGGCGGGCGGAGGTGGGCACCTCAGTCCCTAGGATGCAAACCCAAGATGGCAGCGCCTCACACAGAAGCATAAGCGGATCCTGGCGGCCGAAGGGGCTAGACCAGGGGACATCTCCGGGGATTATCCTCTTTTCGCAAACGTCCTCCAGGTTCAGATAAGGCTTCCTCCGATGAAGAAAAAAGCTTTTCCCGCCTATCTGTACAAGGGAGCTTGGGGTTCCTCCATCGCTCGTAAAGTTCTCAGAAAAAGGAAGGGCCACCGCGCCTCTTGAAAGGGGGGGGAGGCCACCAGAACCATATATGATTAGTCAAGGCACAACGATCGGGACTAAGGCTCCCCGGCGACGCGGGGTGCAAAAGAAATCAACGAGTCATCAATGTACTCATGCTTGAGAAACAGCTAAGCACACAGAGTGCCCACTGTCTGATCCAACAATCTGCAGAATGGAACCCAAACGAGTTAAACCCATCCATCAGTTACCGGTGCTCGCCTCAATGAAAAACTTCGGGCAAGGGAAAAGAGGTCTTCCGGAATCCTCCGGCCTGGTCCGCAAGCGGCGATTTCTTTCGATTAAAAATGGCAATCTCGGACTTTCTGAACAGGTGCAAGGGTCAACTCTACCATTGAAGAAAAGAAGTCAAGGGGGTTCAAGAGACATCGTGAGGCCGGTGAGGGGGGGATGCTGAAATCAGCCCAACAGCCCGGGTGTCCTAGAGCTCTGAGTGACACAGTCCCTAGCCTGTTGTTGCGCAAAGCGGATATCTTGTAATCAAGATCTAATCCGGGGGCAGGGGAGTGCACACCATGGGGTCTCAACATGTACATCAGTCGGGGGGGCCGAATGGGGGACTTCTTCCGTAACTCCATTAAAAGTGGTAACGCGTTGGGGTGGGGACGGGGAATACAAAAACGATGCCAAGGCCTATTAGTGCTCAGAGCGTCCCGCTGGGAAAAACGGAATGCGGGGGGAGGGGAAAGTGTTTAGGTACCGAAGGAGGACCTTGTATGACTCGGCAGGACATACCGTAGGCGGTTTGGAAGCATCTGTTAGACATCGTTTCTTGGAACAGCGCTGGGGGGGACGGTTCTTTCGCCTTCTTGACTCATGGGGGGGGGGGGAGTTTGATCTTCGGGGATTCAACACATAAAACGCAGTTTTAGCGCATGCGGACATCATGGCGTCGGGGAGGGGGGGACGAGAGAAGAAAGTTTCAACGCTATGCCCTCATAACTAAAACAACAAAAATGGTCAGTGAGGGAAAAGGGTATAGTGCAGGAGACGGCAGATGCTAAAACAACTAAGGGGGGGACTCCTAGCTGATTCTCATTTCTTCGGGGCGAAATGGACCCACAAAGCCGACCCGCAACCTTCAAGAAAGAAAAAAAAAAAAGCTGATGGGGGGCAAGTCTAGAGGATAAAAAACGGGCGTTCCTGCCGGGGAAATGCCCGAAAGACGTCTGTCTCAAAGCCGAAGCTCCGCATTCCGGATACGGCGCGAAAAACATATGTTTTTTCCCGCAGAAGGCCGTAGGCAACCAGCCGAAAAAGCAAACGCATAAGACTAAAAAGAAGTACAAGGCGAGGAAGTATCTTAAATGAAGCGGGAAGAGGATAGGGGTCAAAGAAGAAAGGGTGCAAAGAACCAGCACGATCTGCGTTTAGAAGGAGAATGAATTCAATGATGGACGCCAGTGCAGGACGACTAATTGCCGATCGGGGGCCACCCGAAACAAAAGCAGAAGGGTTTTATACGTCCCTTGGTAGCATCGCTGATGACATACACATAGCCGACTGTCCTTGTGGGAGGGTAATGCTCATGTGAGAGATACAAGGTCGCTGTCTGGAAGAAACCTAAAAACGGTTGTGTAGGTTGCCCACGGGTATCCCCCGCCGGTTGGTGTCTCTCGATTAGTCAACTCCATACTCCTCAAGGTAAGTACATCATAGAGGGACATTGCCCCAGCATAGAGGCTGTTAAACTGGGGGGGAGTCAGGCTGGGGGTTACTGTGGGAAGTGAGGGTCAATTGGGGACCCTACCTCGCTTTACAAAAGGGGGTTGGGGGGTCGCAGTTATTGTGGAGCAGAGAAACGCTCCCACCCGAGAGGGGTATAGTCAGAACGTGCCTAGGGGCGGCAATCACAGTGTAGATTGTGTAGGGAGTCGGTGAAAGGGGAGGTGCATTTGGAAAGGACTTGCGCCCTGTGTGGACTCTCTAAGGTCCGGGAGTGGGCGCCTTCTGTCTAAAAAGAAAAGAAGTAATAAAAGCGAAATCAACCGGGGAGAGGGTAACAGGTAAAGGGGGTCGTCATGTGCCGAAGCAAGAAGGTAGAAGAGTGAGGGAGGGGGATTGGAGGTGGGTGGTCTGGCGTTGCTTTCTGCGGTTCGGGGGGATCTCTCTTGAAACAGGGGAGGGGAAAATCTGGGGAGTAAGAGGAAAGTCTGCTGAGGAATTAGGGGGCCTTGGCTTGACGTAGGTCACCAATTCTTGGCGAGATTGTCTTCGGGGGCCTAGTCAGGGTTATGCGGTTGTCATAACGGATAAAGCGCGGCTTGAGGGAAATGTCTAAGGTTTCACTTTATGGCCAACTACGAGAAGTAGCAGCGGCCTGGGAAAACAGCGTGGGTGGTTCCTGAGTGACACTAGGGGAAGACTGCTACCTGTAGACGGCTAAAAACGATGGGGCTCCTATCGTTGGAAGGAGAACTCGAAAAGAGCCAGAAGTAAAGCCGGAGGCTAGGGGGAGGGGGTACGTCGTCGTGCGATGAAACTCGATCTTACCGAGTTTATCCGCGCATTGGAATGATTTAAGCTCTTCACTGTGATACAGGGGGGCCGATCTCACACTCGGGGTGACATAGGGACACCTGGTCACTTGAGTTAATCTCTTACCCATTTTGTGGTGTTAATCCAAATAACTTCTTAATTGGGACGACTTTTGGCCGAGACCTCGTTTCGTCAGTGTATGCAGCAAACACCAGGCAGTTAAGTAAACGAAGGGTCCTCCCAGTGAGTCCGTAACGCTCTCGCCCTGTGTGGCCAAGGGAAAAAACCATGCATGGAACATGGACCTGAAAAAATCGGGATAAGAAATGCGTCTAGGGGAGGCTGAGAAGCGCTCTTGGGAGAAACAATTCCTTAAAAGGTTCAAATTTATTTTGTAATAGAAACACAGGACTTGATAAGGTAAACTCGCCTTAACGGCGAACTTCTCTGGCCTCAGGACCAAAAAGAACCACACAGCTCCACGCCACGTGATCGGAAAGAGGTTGTCCGCACACGTAAAAGACTCGTCAGGGCTTAAAAACTAACCAATCTTGTCAAGGACAACGCTGCACGAACGGGGGGAGGATACTTCGGAAGAAAACTCAATATGTAGGCCGATCGTCTATGGGCAAAGTCTGGGGGTAAACTCAACCCGGAAAATGGCTGAGGAAGACTGGTCTACAGAAGGCAACTGGAGAATCTACGACAAACAGGCCAGAGGTCCTCGTGAAAAAAAGCATCTAGGAAAACTCGGACCCTGTAAGTCCCCATCTTTGATAGTTAGGGGCATACTTATGAACAACGGGTTTACCCTAACTTTATGACCGGGAAACCTCCCACCTATTAGTCGGTCCGTTGACGTGTCCAGGGTCTACACAGGGGGAAATGTCCTCGCCGCCGGCGACCTGAGGGCATGGACGGTAAATAAGGTCTTTCAAAAAGGGGTTAAAAAAACAGTAGAACTTTAAGGGGCACTGACCAAAATGTGTTCCCAGGAAAAGGGAGGGACGAAGGGACGTAAAAGAATATATTGATCTGCACTGTTAATCAATGGGTCAGGGAAGCCTTGTTGGTTCAACGTCATTGCGTACTTCACACCGCACCGGGAGTGGAGGGTGGGGGTGGTGGCGTCCGTTGAATCCAAGGACCACGCAAGCCATTACAAACAACTTTCATTCACCCTTCGCCAGGGCCTGAAGAGAAGGTTCACCGTTTCTAAACTGTGGACACTGACGACGCTTGAAGAATCCTGGATAGAGTGAGGAGCCCGCGAAGTGTCTAATGGTTTTCCTTCATTGTCTTAGGTCGGCGGGCATAATATAAATGCAAAGTTCTTTGACTGTCTGCATGAGGAGAAGAACCTGCAGGCGCGGCGCCTTCACCTGGAAGGTGAAGGCGAGTCCCTTTTTCCTTTGTATACTGGGAGAGGGACAGAGAAGAGGGGGTAGCACAGTCCATGTGCGTTCTGTAAGCCACACGTTGGCTGTCGTGTTGAAATCTGGCTCGAAAAAGATTCGTGAATTCAGCGGGACAGGGAAAGGTAAAAAAGCCGGAGGGTTGGCTCTTGAAGTAAACTAGAAAAACGGCGGAAACGGCGAGGGGTACGTGAATTCTCCGGTGGAGTTTTCGGCGCGAGAGGGACTGAATGACGTCGGGGTTCGGGGAATATCAGGTTTGACTGGGTGGGGAAGGGATCGCCAGGGGAAAAGGAGGAATGATTTATAGTTACTTGAAAAAGAGGTTGGGCGATGAGAAGGAAAAGAGAGGGACAGTGGGGGGAATAAAATGGAAAGGTCGGCGTCCGACGGCGTTTCCGAGTAGTGAGGAAAAAAAAGGGAGGGAAAGACTTCACCAGAGAGAGGGTTCATGCGCTCAAGCGTGATGATAGGGGGAAAAATAGAAGGGGGGGGCTGACCTACTAGGGGGGGATGGCTCAGGACCGGCTTAAGACTGGAGGGCAATTGGAAAAGGAGACGCTCAATGGAAAAGGGTCATCGACGACGTGCCCTCGAGGGAGGCCACGGAGGGGGGAGAAAAGATGTGTCACAGAGGCGAAAAGACCACTCTTCTTGCATGGGAACCTTGAGACTAGTAGGAACGACAGCGCTAACTGTTCATTCAAGTGGAAAGCAGTTGGACTGACTGTTCTGGGGAAGAGGGAATCCTTTGGATTGGTTTACACGCAAGTCGAAAACCTTCGGTCATGATTTCAGGGAAGGACAAAAAAAGAAACCAGCTACTGGTCTCAAGGTTCTACCACGAGTTTGGCTGAAAAATATGGACGCAAAAGGTAATGGGAGGGGGAAGGGTAGGGGAATGACTTTAACTTCGAAATTGGCACAGTAGCCGACTTGAATAGGAAGAGATGCTCCACACCATAAGAAGATTCTAGGAAGAGAGGTGACCTCTTTAGCAAAGAGGTGGGGGGCTTACGCTTGCGAAAGCAGAAGAAGAAGCCTGGGAAGGGGGGGGGAGGGGAGAAACTCCGCTGGTATGACCTTCAGAGAAGGGGGGTTGCCAATTCAAGGGAGCTCAAAAGTACTTCTTGATAGGAATGAAATAGAGAAAAACAAAAAAAGGAGGAGGAACAGAGGAGTCAAAAGATCAGAATAAAGAGTGATCCAGGAGACCCTCCTTCGAGATCTACAACCTACCCAGGGCGGACGGTACCGAAGGGAGGGGGAGGGAAAGAATCAACTTCCGTCTTCTTCTTAAGGTCAGTTTAGGAGACCATCAACGGTTACGCGCACGCGGAAAAAAGGATCTGACAGTAGAAGATGGGCGGGAAAGTAGTAAAAAAAGTGGCAGAGTAAAAAGTTAAGGGCTAGTTAACACCGAATTGGTTCAGGGCTTCCGACATCACGAAACTGGGAAGAACCCCTATGAGGGTATTGGAAAAACTTTCGACGGAAATTTGAGCATGCAAAAGACAAAGAAGGGGTATCAGTGGGGTGGGGTGTTGGCTAAGATTGAAAGATTTCCTAACGAAAAGGGAACGTGGGGAAAAAGACCGGAAATTCCCGCAACGTGATCTCGGGGGAGCCAGGCCTTCGACTACTTAAGGAAAATGTCAGTTCCTCGTGAGCTGGGGAGAAGAAGCTCAAAGGAGCAAAGGCTTAAGGCGAGCAGGGGGGAAAAGGACAAAAAAAAAAAAAAGACTTAGGAGACAGAATTTGACCGGAAGAAAAAGGAGTTCACAAGGACTCTGAGCTCAGTCATTACGGAAGGAAAGGGGCTGCAATAAGGAGAGGGGTATTAAAACCGACAGTAAACCGTCGGCTGGGGAAGAAACTGCAAGGGAGGGTGGATGTCACCGGAAGCATAACACGTCATCTCATCCCGATAGCCGAGAGTGAAAAATGGAGAGGGTACGACTTGGGGGGTGTCAACTAAACTTTGTGTTGAAAGAGGGGCTGAGGGGACTGCTACGTTAAGGTTAACACCGAATTCATCGGACCCCCGCAATTCGAGAAAAAAAAGGAGACATCCAAATACTAGACGAGATGAACTAAAAGGATCATTTGAAAGCCGCCCGTCTAACCCTTCCACCGGCTAGGGAAAGACAATACCCCCTTCAAAGTACTGGAGATCGCGCCAAGACAGAGTAGAAATTTCAATAAACCAGATCCGAGGAACTGGTTTACGAAGAAGGAACGGTTCACGGGAAAAAAACTCAGAAAAGAACATAGCCCGCTGTAACCGGGAAAAGGGACGAGGGAAAGAAGTGAAAGTATCTTTTGAAAACAAGGGAACCTCATGCCTAATTGGCCCGAGCATCGAAGGAGGGTTGGGGAGCTACAAGGAAATTCGTAAAAGAAACTGGAAAAATATTGGAAACTCTTATTTCTTCGTTTTGAAAAAGAAAGGAAAAGACAAGGAAGGGGGGGGAGAATGCCAAGCAAGACCTAAGAAAAAAGACCTTAACCCTGCCAGAGCCATAAAAAGGGGGGAGAAAGGGTTACGGAACCATGAATTCCGGGATAGAAACAAGTCTGTAGTTTTGAGCGGGGCTTGTCGGGACAGGAGGTGTCGACATGGAAAGGATTGGAGGTGACATGGGATTTCTGAAGAGGGGGGTGGTCTTCTTCAGAAGGGGGGGATTTCCCCAGGGATCAGTTAGGGAAGAAAGAAGAGGGGAAAGAGAAGGTGTTCAATCAGCAGCAATCCAAGTTTGCCCTGGAACAAAAGGGGGGACAAGGTTACAAAGGCTACCGCTGAGAAGAACGCAAAATCCGGACCCGGAGGACGGAAAGGAAAAAAACAGAAGGGGGTCGGGTGACTAGCTATCGAGCGCCCAAGGAAGCGTCGCTAGAAAAACGTAGGGTTTAAGGTCCCGTCACCGCGCGAAGGAGAGGAAAACAGCTTAAGGGGAACCTGGAACAAAAGATTGAGGCGCGTCACAGTAGGAGGGAGTAGAAAGCGGCTTTTTTCCCCAATCGCATGTTTTCAAATGTGAGCCGGGGGGTGGGAGGGTTCAAAAGGGGTCTTAAGTAGGTCACGGGGGAACGACAGTGCGTAGTTTGGATCTGTAAAAAATACGCTGTCCATGGGTCAGAGAATGTGGTTCGGACGCGTAGAAGGTATCCCAGTGCTAAAAATCAGATGCCGTCAGGAATGAAGGGAGGAGGTGCAGCGCAGAAACTACTTACGAATATTCTTCCTATGGAATTCCAACAAATCCTGTCTTGAGGGGGACAGGAGGAGGGGGGGAAGGGGGCAAGGCTTTGCCAGGAGGGATGCTGAACTACTCGGAGGCCTTCCCGGCTGAAAGCTGAGAATAGAAGAGAGAGGGAAAGAAATCCTCCTAGGTCTGGGGTTCGTCACGCGGTACTTCAAAGGGCCCGCTGCCACGAGGAATAGAGAAGGTAGAACCAGTTATGTTGAGCTAAACTCCGTGAAAAGAAAAAGTAGACAAGCCCCTCGATACCGAGAAACCCACAACAGATTTGCGGTTTATCAACCGGAAGGGGCAGAGCAAATCATAACAGCTCCGCAAGGACCGACCTTAAAACAGAAGGAAGCCCTCCCTGGGGGAATGCGGAGGACACGAATGGATTTCCTCGAGGCGGCAACGGCAATATGATAAACCAAGTTTCACAATCCTATGGGGGGGGCCACTCTACTGCCGCGCTTAAGACTCGCTCACCAAAACTATGGAAATAAACTCCGCTTACCTATTCTGCTTGAAAGAGAATGCAACACACGTTCGCCCACGCCGCCCGCGAGTATCAGGGGGCTCTGTCAGGGAGCTTTAATACCGGGGATCCCTTTTCCAACAGGAAAAAGAGACCATCTTTGAAGAAGAAAGGAAAGAGCTCTTAATCTCTGGAAGAGCATCTGTCAGCAATGAACCCGCACACGAGGGAAGCGGGGAGGGGAGATAAGCAGTACTATGAACCACATGAGGTCGCCGTTCAGAGCCGCTTGAAAAGCCCAGCATTAAAAGAAATCCAGCCCAGCAAACCATCGAGACTAGGCGATTCGCTTGGTAAAGATCAGGGGGCCAAGGGAGAAGAAGAGGGGGAGAGGGCTGCAATAGTTGTGGTCAGCTTATTAGAAACGTTTATATTACAGAGCACATAGAAAGGAAGAAAAAGGTAAAAGACGAAAAATATGTTGGGAGCGCAATGGTGTCGTCGTAGCTAGGCGGGAAAAAAGTAGGAGGCAAAACTCTCTTGACAGGTATAATCAACCACATCTTAGATCTCTGCACAGGAACGTTGGGAACAGGCGAGCTGACTGTCTACAAGCATCGACCGTTGAGAAAAAGGCAACCATTCATCCTTTCATTCGATACCGAAGTACTTTGCCGATAGGAAGGAGGAAAGGATGTTTTGGGCCTCTGTGCGCCTTTTGTTTGCACAAGATTCTAGCAAGGTACCGTAGGGCCTCCGATGAAGAGGATCTCCCGCAGGAAATCGGTTGAAAGAGGATAACGTATTTTCGCTAGAAGCGTGCAGCTGAAGTGTGGCCTTCATTCAAACTACCCATAATGAGGCGAGAGTACCGAAGACGGTTCCCGAAATCACTCTTGGAGCTGGCGTGTGCAGATCGGAGAAATGTGAAAATGGCACTCGGGCTCACGTCGTTTTAAGGGGAGTAGGTTTGATCTGGTGGCCTAAGAGACTACTGATTTTCAGCAAAACTGAAAGAGGGATGAGTGGAGTGGGTGGGCTGGGGTATATCATAAAATTGACCTGTAGTTCAAAA
>Ga0179593_1355224_pt1 | contig 11377 bp, 18 predicted proteins | sample CZODoug2_1_08_16_FD_185931 | JGI IMG/M metagenome (GOLD analysis project Ga0179593, IMG submission 185931) | Vadose zone soil fungal communities from Angelo Coast Range Reserve, California, USA - CZODoug2_1_08_16fungal (PacBio error correction) | ecosystem: Environmental > Terrestrial > Soil >...
GTGTGAACAGGTGTGGGGCGGTCACCAGGGAGTGTCCAAGTGGGAGATTAGGAGAGGGAAAGGTAAGAAACAATGGCGATCATGGACCTGGTCAAGGAGAGAGGGGGCTCCTGAGAAAAACGTGGTTGGTGCTATTGTGGAGCCAGAGGAACGGCGGAGGTGAGATAGGGGGGGGGTTGCGTACTAAAGACTCTCACACACCGGGGACTTACCCTTTTTCGATGCTGAAAAATGTGGGCGAGTTAAGCACCCGACGGAGGAAAAAAGGAGAAGGAGGGAAAAAATCAAAAACAACCTGGAGCTGGAATGAAGCGGACTCTCTTCATAGGGAGGAAGCATTGTGAAAAAGAAGACTCGCCTGTGTGAATGTGCCCGAGAAGGGAAGAAAAGGGAATGGTATTTCATTGGCTGGCGTCTCGCCTCTTCCCAGACAACATAATCCGGGAACGGGTCGGGAACGAAATGAGTAAGCCGCTGGGAGCTTGGCAACGTGCAACAGCTGAGGAAATCCTTACTTGGTAACGAGCATGGGAAAAAGGGGAGTGGGTTTGGATGAGTCGCATTGACAAAAAAAGAGCTCCATCCCTACCGGGACTCATAAGGGGGGAAAAGGGAAACAGAAGGGAGTCCCTAAACCTTTAGCATTTGTTCACGGAACAGCGACCGGAGGCCTAAGTTCTGGATTTAGTACCAATGGGACGCGGCAGAACCGCAACTTGACTTTGATTTCAAGGCAAACCAGGAGCGGCATCGATGATGCTTGAAAAACTCTCATTCCCACACTTGGAAGAGGACAGAGGGGAGAGGGGTTTTCGGAGGGGGCAAAAACGGGGGAGGGCTAGGGCGCAAGGTCATTGGGGGGGGGAAGTGGCCGGGAGACAGAATGTTTGCACTTCAAACACTACATGGCATATTCGAGGCTCCATCCAGGTGTCTAGATATGGGACTGCCCACTCAGAACTCAGAAAAAAACGAAGGTGGGAGGGGGGAGTTTGAAACTACGGATTTTAAGCTCGCTTTGCGGGTAGGTGCCGGCAACGTGGGACGAAAAGGGGTCAGTCCTTTCGTAAAGGGAGAAAAGAAGAAGCGGTGCGGGAAATGAGGGGGCGGCTTATGATTAAAAAAAAGCTGGAAGGAGGGGAGGGAACAAATTGAGGAAGGGGACCAGGCTTGTCATCGGTCTTCCTAGGTTGAAAGGACTCTCCACTTACCGAAAGGGGGCCAGAGCGAGGGCACGGGTCAGTTTTGGCGCCTGCGGGCGTTTCCTTCTCCCTCTTGGGTCTCCACGCAATAGGAAGAGCAGAGAAAAATCCCGATTTAGCAATCCGAGAGCGAGTCTCTCACATAATACATGCGAAGGGGTCCGGCCCCAGGGGAAAACTGGGGCCGGCAAACTTGTCTTCGTCAACCTCCTGTCTTGACCACTGAACGGAAAAAACGGGTGTCCTTCCTGCAGGGGGGGAAAGGAGCGGCGGCCAACCCCAAGGCACGGGCAAGATTGATTTACTACAGCGTAATCAAAAAAAAAATCGAAACACCTGGGCATGGACAAAGACGAAGGCAACCACTCCTTGAGGTCTTCCACGGAGGAAGGGGTCCACGAAAGGGTGATCGGCTGCAGAAGGGACGAGAGGATTCCTTTTGGTCTGAAACTAAAACAGGGAAGAGGGATTGGGTAAGACCCTCCAAGGACTTCCCGGGGCGTATGCGTAAGGAGGGCAAACACGAAGGTGGGGGCCGTACGGGGGAAAATCATTCTCTATCATGGGCAATAACGTGGCTAGTATACGCAGGCTGCTTCGGCGCGAAGAATTCGCCTGAAGCAGGGGGAACGGAACAAAACAGACAGCAAGCGGGAGTGGTGGAGGAAAGGGCATCGAAAAGAAATCATTCCTGCTGTTTCTGACAATGGAGGGGGGAAACATTGTGCTCTATCTGACCCCGCCTTTCCAGCTCGGGCCGCAGACGGGGGAAAACCAACGGTCGACGTGGACGGGGTAAAAAAAAGAGAGAGGGGGGTCTATTATCCGGACATAATTGGTCAGGGGTTTAAAAACCCTTTCGGGCCGCGATGAAGAGCGGAGAAGTATTGCAAGAAGGCGCAGACGCATAAGGGGTGCGAAGGGAAAGGGGCGCGAGGGGCAAAGGGATTGGCGACCTACTTGCTCTGACCGGTGTTAAAAAAAAAGGCTCTTCCGCGCAGAAAGAGGGGAGTCGGAGGGAAGAATTCCTCATGTGTGGGTCATCACCGTACGGGAAGGCTTGGGTGTCAAAAAGGGAGAAAGAGGGGGGGGGACCTCATAGATAAACCTCCTGTCAGTTCTTAAAACCGGTCCGGGAAAAGAAGATTGGTGCAACAGAAAGGAAGAACTGGCTCGACACCCTTTCAGGTAGGGACTATCTGCTGACGGAAGATGAGGAAGCTGTTTGTAGTAGATAAAACAAAACGGAGGGGGGAGGGAAAAGGATCATACAAAAGGGTTCTCACTGAAACATCATATAAGGGTAAAGCCATGTCAAAAGGGTCGCGGCAAGTGTCTTCTGCGTGGGGGGGGCACAGCGAGCGGAAAGTTTGCAACATCTTGGGACATCAGGGATCTCTGCGCGAACTATCACGAAGATGGACAACAGCCACAAAGTAAATCAGATCTACAAAAGGCGGGCATAATTCCCGACGACAGATGGCTGAACGGCAAGACGCAGGAATAAGGCGAGGTCTGCGAACCGTACTTGCAGCTAGAAAAAGGTCAGATGTGAAAGGGACGAATCGAGCAAGAGATGGAAGACCCGGGGAGGAAAAGAGGGGGACGGGGGGAAAAGGGTTCACTCTGGAAACCGGATTTCCGCGGAGCCCCGAATAGCGAAAAAAAGGTTGACCAGCAGGGGGAGACGCGGGATGGGAAGGGGCGGGAGTCTCATTTGTTCAAAACGCCCGAGGGGGGTCTAGAATTGGCCAAAAAAAGTACAAAAAACGTCGGCGATGCATCAACAAAGAGCAAGAGGAGAGATGATTTCTGGTTTGATGGTCATGGACCGAAGGGGGGGTACATGCGGATCGTTAGACCGAAGAGGCCGATACTCGAGCAAGGGGGAACAGATCGAATAAAGATCACTCCCTTCCAAGTCAGCTGGTCCGCATAGTACTTCAAGGAAACAGTCGGGGGGTCTTAAAAAGAAAGGGACGGGACCGTGGAGGGCAGCAAACAGAACGGTACCTCTAAAGTCCATGGTTTTCGCAACTCCATGCGCGGAAGTTCGACCTTCTTCCGCACAGGGGGGAAAGTTCGACACATTGCCGAAACCGTGGGACCGACTGCGGTTGCTAAAAAGAGGGGATCAAATTCAACAAGTCTTTGAGGGGGGGTTTGATTTGACGCAGCGCCTGCCAATTTGGAAGTACACAAAATCAAAGGTGTCAAGCAGTAAATAAACAGGGAAACCAACTCACAGTGGCACAGGGGGAAAAAAGAAGGAAGCAGTCAGTTCTCGCTACCGCGACTCGTAACTCTAGGGGAATACAGAGGCGTGCTCTGCGAGCTCCTAGGGGGAGGGACCACGAGGGGAGCCGAAGTCCTCAATTTTCCTCAAAAAATGAAATCTCTCTGTACAACGGATAGGGGTCAGGGGGGTCTGCTCCGTCATCGAGCAGAGGAGGAGGAGCGGGAAGAAAGACTACTCCCTAGATGACACTGAAGGTGGCGGCATTGGGAGTCAGACAGGACGGAACTCCGGATGCAGCAACTTGCGGCCATCGAAAGCGGCCGGGAGACGAGGAGGAGGAAAAAAAAAAAAATCAGCACACTTGGGTGGGTATTGCGATGAGGCTTTGGGGCAAGGGATGTAAACAAGATGGAACCTGGGATCAAGGGGAAAATGGAGGGTGACGAGCAGCAGGGGGATCAATCAGTACTGCCACTGGAGAAAAGAGGGCCATTCCGAACTCAGCTACCTCGAATAGGCGAAATTTTGGGTCAGCAGGGGAAGGAAAAATCGATCTGGGGCTGCCGATCTCCGTTGGGGGTTTCTGCACCTAAAAGTCAGGTCGTCATGACCGCATAGGACAGAAAGCGTGGAGAAGAGGGAGATAACAAAGGTGGGGTCGGCGGAGGGGAGGGCGTAAGGGAATGGCGGGTGAAAGTAGGAGATGATGAGGGTCTTTCGTCTAGGGGAGGGGGCGAGGGGGGGAAGGCTGAAAAGAAGCACGAGGAGAAGACGATAATGGGCGGGGGAGGGCGGGAGAGGACAGGGAGCGGGAAAAGAGCAGATAGTGGGGGGGAGAGAGGGGGGCGGGAGGGAGGATAAGGGGAGAGAAGGGGGGGGAAAAGAAGGGGTGGAAGGGGAGGGGGGGGGTAAGAGAGGGGTGAAGGGGGATAGTTAGGGGTAAGTAAGAGGTGAGAGGTGAGGGAGGTGAAAGTGGATCAAACGGTAATGAGGGTGGGAGGGGAGGAGGAGGATTGGAGGACAAGAGGGAGGAAAGGGAAAATGGAGGGATTAGGCTGTGCGGGCAGTAAGAGGGGTAAAGGTGTGTAAAAGTAGTAGGGCGCGGTGCGGTACAAAGAAGGAAAGTACGTCGAGAGAGGAGTTATGAATGGGATAAAAAAGCGGCGTGAGGAGTAGGGGGGAGGGGAGGGGGGGTTGTGCGTGATAGAGGGAGGGAGGGTGGGGTAAGAGAAAGGGAGAGAGGAAGGAAGAAGATAAAGGGAAAAAGAAATCAGGGTATGAGAGGGGATAGGGAGCAGTGAAAGGAAGAGAAGACTAACTGGATGGCGGGGAAGGCGAGGTCTGGAAGGGGGAGGAGTCGCTCTTAGGTAGGTGAACGGATGAGGTTAAGGAATCGACGGGGGGGGGGATGGAAGAGGCGGGGAGGTTGAGTGACGGAAGGGGGGGGGGGAGTGAGGAGATAGGTAGAATTTGATCTGGATAAAGTGTATGCTTTGTGAAGGCGGAAAAAGGGAGTGAAGGATAGGGGGAGAAAGAGGTGTCTGATGGACGGGGGCACAGGGGGAGAGCAGCGAAGGAAGGTATGGGAGGAAGGGGGGAGGAGGGGGGGAAGGGTGAAAAGAGGTGTGCAATGGGCGGAGATGAGGGAGGGGAGGGCAGGAGACAAGGGAGTTGGGGAGGGTGGGGTTGTTTGGTGGGGGGGAAGAAAGGGACGTGAGAAATGAGGTAGGTGGGAGGGGTAGGGTGCTTAAGAGGGGGCAAGGTAAGTGGAAGGGAAGGTGTGGTGACGGGGGCGGTGAATGGAGCGAAGGGGGTGGGTGTGGAGGCGATGGAGGGGGACGAGAAAGGGATACGGTGTGGGGGAACGGGGTCGGGGGGAAGGGTAGTGGAGAGGGGTAGAGGGGGGCATGGCGGAGGGGGCGGAGGAAGGAGGATTGGATAAGGGGGGGAAGTGCTTAATAGGAGGGGTGAATGAGGGAGTTAGAATGGGGGAGGACAAAATACTGAGGGGCGGGGAGAAATTGAAGGAGAGACAGAAGGGGGGGGGTAGAGGGCGGAAGGGGGAGAAGGGGAAGGGAGGACGGGGTATGTAGAATGGGGTTGGGAAAGAAGGGGAAACAAATGGTGAAAAGGAGATGGGAGGAGAATAGTAACAGGGTGAGAGGGAATGGAGCGAGAGGGAGCGTGAGGGAGAGAAGGAGGAGAAATGTAAGGGGAGATCGACGGGGGAGGAGAGGGAGGAGGGAGGCGGCTGGAGTCGGGTGGGGGAAATCATGGGATTTATGGAAGGTGTATGGGGATAGCGGGGGGGGGGAGGGGGGTCGGGTGAAGGGGAAAAGAAAAGGAGTAGTGAGGAGGGGGGTGGAAGGAGAAGGGAGGCAGGGGGGGTTTTGGGAGAGAGGGTGGTAGAAGAGTCAGGGGTGAGGGGAGGGGGGGATAGGAGGTTACAAACGCAGGGGAATAACGAAGGGAGGTAGCGAGAGGATGGGCTAGAATGTGAGGCGGGGGACAGAGATAATCGAGGAGAGGCGGGAGTGTGAGTCGAGGGGATAAGATGGGTAGTAGTGGGGGGGGTCAGAACGAGTAGAAGTGAGGGAAGGCGAGAGGGATACAGGAGGAGACGGGAGGGGGTGGGCGAGGGGTGGGGGGGGGGGGGGAAGGCGAGGTGTGTGTGGCCGCGAGAAATAGGTGGGGAGGTGGGGGTGGGGGGACGTAGGAGGGGGAGGCAGTGGAAAGCGGGGAGAGAAGGGAAGGGCAATGGAATGGAAAAAAGAAAGCGACAGATAAGACTGCCGGAGAGAAGGGGGAAGGCAGGGGAGAGAGACAAGCGGTCAAGGGGAAGGGTGGGTTGGATTGCGGGGGAGAAGGGGGAGGAGGAGCGGGGAGAAAGGTAGGAGGGGGGAGAGTATACGGGGTACTAAAAAGGAGGGAGCGCAGGGCATAGTTAGAAGAGGAGGGGGGATAGGGCAGAGATATGTGGGGGGCGAGGTGGGGACAGGGCAGGGGAGGGATGGAGGATAGGAATGCGGCAACGAAAGGATGTGAGGAGGAGAGAAGAGAGCGAGGGGTAGGGGCGAGATGGAAGGTGGGAAAAGAACAAAGGAGGATGGGTAAGGCTGGAAAGTAGAGGTGGATGACTGAAGAGGGAGCAGAGGGAAATGGAGGGAGTAAATGTAGCGGGCCAGGATGTTAGGGGGGGGTGGGGGAAAACGCGCGGAAAAGGGGGGTTATAGATAAGAGAAAAGAGAGGGCTAAACGGAAAAATACAAATGGGAGGGGGGACAACGGCAGGGGAGCTTAGAGGAGGCATTTGGAAGATTGAAAGAGCTGGGGATGGAGGGTGGGTGGTAAGCAGCAGCGGAGGGTGAGGAAGCGATAAGGGGGATAAGGGGCGGAGGGGGAAGAAGAGGTGGTAGAAGAGTCAGTTGAAAGAAGAGTAGACAAAGATAAACTAGGGGTGGGGCCAGGGATGGGTGGGCGGAAAATGAGCGTGGATGAAGGCGAGGGAGCGGGGGGGAGAGTGTGTGTGGGATAGGGAGAGAGAAAGAAAAGGGATGTGAAGGGGAATGGGGGGAGGAGGGGAGGGATGGGTAGAAAAAGGGTAAGAGACAAAGGAGGAGGGGGAAGGGTGGTGGGATAGGAGATAGGGGAATGTAGAGGAAGAGTAAGTTAGGTGGTTAGAAAGAAGGGGGGTGGGGATAGGGGATATCGGATGGGGCAGTTATAGATACGGAAGGACAAGGGGGTTAAGAGCGGGGAGGGAGGGGGGGCTTGAAGGGGGAATTGCAAAGTAGAGAGGGAGGGAAGAAAATATAAAAAAGTGGGGGAGCGTGAAGGGGAGTGAGGGTGGAAGAGGCAGAGGAGGGAAGTGACGGGCAAAGGGGAAAGGTAGTATTTAGTTAGAGGTAGGGATGTGGGGAGGGCGGGAAAATGGTCTTGGGGTGAGTAGAAAACTCGGGAGAGGGGGAAGGGAGGCGTAGTGGACGATGGAAAATAGTGGCGAAGGTGAAGTCTCCAAGAAGGAGAGGAGGGAGGAGAGAGGATATAGAGGTGGGGAATAGCGGGGGTTAGAAGATACTGGGAAGGTAGGGGGGGGTGAGCGGAGGAGGGGGAAGAGCTTCGAGAAGAAGCAGGGGGGAGGGGGGGAGGGAGGGGAGCGTGAGGGGTGGGGAGAGGGGAGGGGGAGGAAAGGAACGGAGGAGGGAGGGAGCAGGACACGGGCGGAACGAAGGAAGTGGGGTGGGAGTGGGGGGGGTGACGGGTAAGATGGGAATGGATGAGATAGGCTTGGGGATAAGTTAGGAATCAGACCAAGGGGTTAGAAGAGGGACAGTGGGGGGTCTGGGGAAGAGGAGAGAAGACGCCGGGGTGTCGGAGTGGGAAGGGAAGGGTTGTTGAAGATAGGGCAGAGAGAGTGGACGAAGAAAAATGGGGGGTACACGAAGAGAAGTACAGTAGGTTGGAGGGGAAAGGAGGGGGGTGGGTGGAGTAGAGTGTAGTGAACGAAGGAAGGGGTAGGTAGGCTGAGCAGGATAGATAGAGGGAGGGGGGGGAAGGAGAAGCTCCCTTTTTCCGTTCAAGCCAACCTGAAGACGAAGCGGAGGCAGTGGTGAGAGACGGCGCTAAAGGTAGAAAAAAAAAAGGACGAGCCACTGGGCAACCGTCTGAGAACGTGAAGGGCGGGCAAAGCGGGTGTCACAAGGGCTACTTCCCGCCCCACCTCAGGAACTGCGCCGTGCCCACCGGAAAAGGAGAAGGGTTGGGGACAGACGGGAAAAGAGACCGCGCGGGAAGAGAAATGTGAGGTGCACGACAGTTGTGGTCCGATGGAAAACCGTTAAAGGCGCAGGCTAATGGGGGAAGAAAAGCATGAGGGAATGAGACCGGGGGCAAAGAAAGAGGGCTTTATGCACAGGATTACCCTCCACCTAAGGAAGAAAAAAAAGTAAGGGGTGGGTAACGTAGCACATAAAAGGGAAGGGGGAGGAATCATGAATTGCCGTTGAAGAACAACCTTTCTTTTAAGAAACTAGGAAAGAAGGAAAGAGAAAAGTTGCAGGCAAGGGAGGGTGAGAGGAGAAGGAAGAGACTCTCAGAGACCTTGGGCTGTTCTTGAAAACAGCCACCAAAAACCGTTGTATCAAAAGTCCGGGGTGGATGAAATGATGGGAAAATAGGTAGGGAATCAGAATAATGAAGACATGAAGTCATTCAATTCCAGAAAATGGGAAAAGAAAAAAGTGTAAAAAGGCCAGAGACACTAGCAACGAAGGCTCATGAATGGGAGTCCAACAACTCCACTTAAGTTCCCAATAAATCGTGGGAGGCGCAAGGGAATGTGGGTCAGGAGGGGGGAGGGGGACCAGGATTGAGCACAGGGAGAGATCTACAAAAAAACACTGATAGTATGAAAAGAAAGAGAGAAGGGCCTGTCGAGAAAAAGAGGGGCCGACACATCTCCGAAAAAAAGAGACAAGGAAAAATGATGAAATCGGAGAGTTTTTCTTTTGGAGGGCACGTCCCAATCGCCTGAGAAAGCGCTGTAGGGACAAGGGAAGGGTGTTCAACGTTTCAAGGCCCATAACTTTACAGCGTGAATCGGTCGATTCTGCTGAAGAAAGAAGGACCAATGGGAAGCTATCAATTACGTTCAAGTAAAAGGTCTGGCCTACAAAAGGGGGGGGAGAGGGTTTGGAATACACTAGCCGCTACTGAAAGGGGACTGAAGGAAGGATCGGGGTCAGGGGAGAAAATCTCAACTCAACCAAAGACGGAAAAAAAAGGGGGGCGGGATGGAGGGTGTCAGAGTTTCAGAAACGCCTTCTGTGAACGGAACGAGGGAAGCAGATAAAACACGGGGGGGACTAGGAATTTGAACAAACTTCCTCTCTTAAAGGAGTTGGAGTAGTGTAGTAAAGAAAGAGGTTTGAGGGGGACGGGAGAAGGGAAGGAAATGAGGAGAAAACTGTGAAGAAGGCGAACAGAAAAAGGCTTCCCACTAGGCACATACTCAGGTCGTGCAAAAAAAAGGACGATAAAAAAGCGAGGGCGCAGGGGGAACCGGGGGAAGGGAAAAACATGATAAGGGACGGGGAAAGCGGGGCTTCTTAGTTTGGTGACGGGGATGTCTAGGGTCCACACAGAGAATGAAAAGAACGAGCAGAACGGGAGAGACGAGGGGAAAAGCGAATAAGTTCGTCGTAAAACTATATCAGAAGTTATCAAAGGCCATCGTCCTTCCCAGTTATGGGGATTTGAAGTCCAAGGGGGAAGCTTGAGGAGGAATAAGGAAAGGGACGTGGATGCAAATCCAACAAAAGAAGAAGCTTACATAGAGCTACTTCCATTCAGAGGACCAACACGTGACTCCGCTGCCCGAGAGAGGGGATTAGGAAACCCGTGCAGATAGGTCAAAGGAAACAGGGGGGTTTGCCTGGCAAGGATCATAAGTTTTCTTCACCCCAAGACAGTGGGGAAAAAAAAGTAAAAGGAGACATCCTTGGGAAAGGATGGAAAATGACCATCTCAGCAGCTCATCCAAAAAGACTTTAAGGTCTCGTGGGGCTACTCTTTCACTGGAAAAAAGATTCAGGGACGGAAAGGGGAAGGAAATTAAGAAAAAAGGGAAGGGGAATGTGGATTGAAGGCTAAAATGCCAAGGCGGTGAGGTAAGTCCTAGGGGATGTAGGTACTCGTCTCTGAATCGAGGAGTATGACGAGTAGGAAGGGATCGACGGGGACAGCGGACGCTGTGACGTCGTTGGGGGGTGTGGGAGCACTGGGGCTTCTGGTTAAGCTCAAGAGGGGACTTCACTCAAATAGGGAAACAGACGACAGAGAACAGATTTTGAAGAAGCTACTATAGAGAACGACAGAGCAAGAATGCTCAGGCGGAAAAGGCACAAATGTGGCGGGCCCGGGACGTGGGACTCCTCGTGACCATTTCAAATGGGGTTGCATTCAAAGTCAGTGAAGGATAGGAGAAAACAAACAAACGCCTTTCGGGAAGGACCGTCATCTGCAGCAAAGCAGTTCTTCAAAAAAGGGGGTCGCATGAAATTAAAGGTGACAGCCACGAAGGGGTTTGGGGGTAAGAAGTGAGCTATGGAGAAATTGCAGACGTAAAACGGGTCTCTTACTTAAAAAACCAAGTCTAAGCTGAGAGGACCGGGGGTGATGACCACTACAGTTCACCGGCGGAGTTGGTCAGCCCCGAAAATGGGGGGGTGTGGGGGGATGGCCCTTTCCTTATCAGGAATGCGAAAGACCCCGAATGTCCTACTGCGGAGATTCACGGGTAGATCTGCCCACTGACTGAGAATTATGTTACCAAAAAAAAATAGGCATTTTGCCTGCAGTTACTGCACGAAACAGAATCAGATCGCGCCGTGAGACTTTTAGGGGGGGAATCTCTAGCCGTGCATGGCAAGATGTTTATGGAAATTCAGCATGGGATCGAGAGGGCCACCTAACTTTAAGACATCCGAGAATAGCAGAGCCCACGCGTCGCCGGTTCTTGGGACAAAAAGCCAGACGGGCTATTTCTAGCGTTAAAAAAGGGTAAAACATAGGGAACCACTTAGAAACCCTCTTCATAGAACAAGATCAGCTCTGCTTAGATCGAAGCCGTCTCAAAGAGGTGCGACTGGTCGTCGAGAGTGCCAAGGAAGGTGTACTACGACCTTTTGTATCTGAAAGGGGAGGGCAAGTCTTAAAAACGAAGAAATATGTCGTTCTGGGTACGGCCTTGGACCGCGTGTTAGAGCGGGGCCCGAGGGACGGGCACGTGGGTGTCAACAGAGGATATCGTGCAAGAAGAAATAAAAAAGATGGCCCTGCTCAACCGGTCCTAGCGGGTTGAAACAATGCAAGGAAAACGGGGGGAGACACGAGGAAGGAGGACGTAGCTGGCTTACTGCCAGGAAAGCCAGCGTTT
>Ga0179593_1515488_pt1 | contig 11377 bp, 12 predicted proteins | sample CZODoug2_1_08_16_FD_185931 | JGI IMG/M metagenome (GOLD analysis project Ga0179593, IMG submission 185931) | Vadose zone soil fungal communities from Angelo Coast Range Reserve, California, USA - CZODoug2_1_08_16fungal (PacBio error correction) | ecosystem: Environmental > Terrestrial > Soil >...
AGGCCACTGGTTAGCCTTTCGCCAGACGAAGAGGGTTCTCAAAATCCCAAGTTGGCCGATGACAAGAACAAGGATTACTAGACAGGAAACCAATTGAACAGACACACCAAAAAAAACGCACTCTCAGACCCCGCGGAAAGGGCAAAAAAGGCCGCCAGCACAACTATCACCAGATGTAGAAATGAAGTCCCAAGGGTACTAAAGAAGCACACCCGTGCCAACACACGGGAACAAACCATCCAAAAAAAAAGTGGGGGGGGACGTCGATAATCAATCACCAGAATCCGAGAACGTTCCCGGGCGGAGCCGGCCAGTATGGGCCCTGGCCCGAAAAAAAATACGACTACTCGGAACGGCAAGAAGAACGTGTGAGGGAAAAGCAGAGCCGGCTACGAAAGAACGCGAACCATGTGCCCAGGGATACAGGGGGGGTCAGGACAGGTTGAACGAGACTGAACGGTGGGGCGAAAAAACATGGTCCCCAGTCTACAGAAAACCAAGATCGCGGCGCCGGGTCAGCGGGCGGTGGACCGCTCTCCAACATGGAGTTGTTGGAGAAACCACCTGATAGACTCCCAATGAACCGAAACGGCATGACATAGTTTCGGGTATGCGGCCCAACGACGTTTCCGCGAGGTAACCGTGGCCTGACGCATAACGATGCACGCATCGATCTGACGCCCGTGTAAGGTTAGGGGCAGCTGGACGAGAGACGCCGTCAACGTCGGCGCCCGATTTCTCATCGAATAAATATCAGAAAGTTCCGAAATGCACCCCAATGCGCCAGTTTACAAGCGGAATTCGGAAGGTGACGGGTGGCTACATGCGTCGTCATAAGGTCCGGGCCCGTTACGGTCAGAAGGTACTAATAGCGGACTGAGCATAATATGACCGTGGCCGACGAGTGTCCCCCGCAAGGAGGCAGAAAACAACCCGCATGGCTTGACTTAGCGGGTATAATCGAACTGGCTGCTCCCATACCCCCGCGGAAAAGCGGGCCCCATTCCGGCGTCAACCTTCGAAATGAGAGCAATGGGGTCCCGACTGGGAGTCGCGGCATGACTGGGTCAATCCCAACCGGGGGGGCCAAAGGGGGGGGGTCTAAGGGGGAACCGTGAAGTTAAGAGCCCAACCGTGCACGCGAAAGGAATACCGGGCCGCGGGGCAGCTCTTTAACCGCACAGCTACAGGCTTCAAATGGGTGTTGTTCCCGGGACTAAGCACTGTCGAAAAAGCAGCAACATCTGGCGGTGGGTAAAAAAAGGAGTTGAATGTTTCGTCGTGGAAAACGTGTGGGTTTTGGCCCCTCACAGGGGAGTGACAACGTATCCGTACTTCAAGATTCGGTTGAGACCCTAAAACCTCACTACCTGCGTGGGCTCTGGGGATTTTGAAGCTTGCGCTGCCAGCAACGAGTCGAAGGCTCAGCACGTAAAAAAACAGAAGTTCGGTCGCGCCGGGGTAAGGCGAACAGAGAATCGAACTCAAATGTGACCATCGATGCAAGCGCCGGGAAGGGGGCGTTCCATGTCCTCCAGAAAAACCGCAAGAGCAAACACGTAATTCTGGCCGCTCGCGTAAGAAGCGCCGGTTCGATTCTCATAAGACCGGGAATTAAAAGGCTGGTAAGCCACTCACGGTGCCCCACACCCCCCCGCCCACACCCCCCCACCCCCAACCACAAGCCCCCCCCCCCCCCCCCCCCCACCCCCCCCAACCCCCCCCCCCCCACCAACCCACCCCACCCCAAACACCCCCCCCCCCACCCCCAAAAAAACCCCCCCCCCCCCACCCCCCCAAAACCGCCGGGACCGGCCCACCCCCCCCACCCCCAAAACCCCACCCCCCCCCCCACCCCCCCCCCCCCCCCCCAAAAAACCCCCACCCCCCCCCCCCCCCCCCCCCCCACCAACCACCCAAACGCGCCCCCCCCCACCACCACCCAACCCAACCCCCCCCACCCCCCCATTGCCGGAAAGTCTAGGAGGTTCTGGGGGACGAAGAAGAATATGAAAAAGACCCATCTTTCTCACAGCGCGCACGGAATGAAAGGAGTCAGGAAACTATGGGCCGTGGACGCACCTTGACAAATTTCCAGGGGAGGTGACGTTCATTTCACGGCAGGTTCGAGGGGGAAGAGACAGCGGATTGAAGGAAGCGCACACCAACAAAGTTCCTGGAAGAACATCGCTATATTAGGGGGACGTTTGAACGGGAGTCGATGATAACCGGCCGGCAAAGGCTACAAAAGAAAAGGCAAAGAATCGCTTTTTGCAAATCCACGGAATTTCGAACGAGTCCACGAGGCTGGTCAAGGGACGATGCCAACAAACAACTCCAGGACTAGCTTCGGGCACTACGGGATCGTCAAAAAAAAAATTACCAACACACAAACGAAGAAAGCTCTTAACTGAATAAGGACCGTGAATCTACTACCAATTCTCCATATTGGGGGTTCAGGAGAAGCAACGCAAGGTGGCGGATATATTCCTGCACATCGAGGGGGGCAAGTGAAACCAGGATTGGTTCTCTGAGTTAAACACTAGAGAGACGGACTGGCGAGGCACGCTACTTGAACAATAGGGGGGAGAAAACAACTTTTTTTACCGCGAACACATAGGACCATAATTAAGACCCTCTGGTTGGAGAGTGGGGGAAGTCACATATGCCGGAAACACTGCTGGAGAAGGCGATGGGATCTAACCGTATCGGGGTGTGAACTGAGAAAGCTGTTGTCCGACAACTGCTTGAGAACGCTGTCGGCTTTCTTGCGACGCCGTGACATGCGAAGCATCGACTATGAGATATCGATAAGAGCGATAGGTAGATCAAGCCTATCAGTTGCCGTGAAACCCCAGCCAAGCTAAGCCGAAACAAGCTCAATCGAGAAAAACTCGACAACGATATCAAGAGGGCAACAGCGGGGATTCCGTCCCACAAAAGAACTGCAAATGAAAATCGAGCGGCATTAAGAAAGCCCAGGGGAGTTCCACGCAAAAGGGAATTCGACACCAAGAGTAAGTCGCACAAGGGAGCAGAGCGAGAAAAACGAGGCGGAAGAAGTAGAGAGATGCGAAGAAACTAGCGGTCCTCTGTCGATAGTCCTGTGAAGAAAATCTTGCCGGGTTTTTCTAGGCGGGCCTTTTGCATTCGACTGGCAAAAAGCAGGGAATCCGCTGTTTTCGCAAAACCAGGCTAGTCGTACATAAACATCGGCGGAACCTGCGTCATCGCCGATACTGGGGGGTTCAAAAAAAAGGCTCCTGCGAGGGGAGAGAATAGACGCGCCCCTTTGGATAGGTAGTCAAGTCCGTCATAGGCAAAAAAACGCGGGCACGCCCTTCGTGGGAAAAGGAACCGGATTGATTCAACACAACCCCGAATTACCGATCGCTTGAGAGCCTCGCAGTGGTCCGGAATGGGGGCCGTTGGACACGCCAGGGCCGCCCAAGGTAGGAGGAAGCTATGGTGGTGCCCGAAGGATCTCAATGGATGTCTGTCCAGATAGCGAGGCCTCGAAGGAATCCGGAATCGAGCAGTCGAATTCTGGCACATATGAACTAAATTGGGCGGTGCACCCACCCTTGGATGTGTAGGAATGGATTATAGGACGGGGGGCCCATGCCAAATATGGTGCGTCCGGACTTGCCGTAGCGGTCCTTCGGAAAACGACGGGTTAACCGGGTTGTTGTTAACGTAGGGCCCAAGAGTCTTGGGGGCCGCGGTGAAATAGTGGTCCTTGAAAAAGCCGTGAAGAGCCGTCGAACTGGCAAACGGGGGCCTCTTCAGACTGGATGGGTTGGAGTGGGGGAAATGCGGTAGATCGAGGGTGACGAAGGGACCGACCACAGCTAATGAAAGTCGCCGATTTGCTCATTTGCATCCAGTTTGGTTGGGCGGGGCTGATAGCGTGCCGCTCCTAGACGATTTCAAAGAACCATTGGACCTTCGGATAGGCGTCCATATACATCCCCAATATTCTTAAAGCGTCACTTCGCAAGTGCTGCCAGACGAAGAGATTGCGCATCTTCGGTCTTCCGAACGACATCCAGAGGGGCCTAATGAGGACGTGAGTGATCGGGGCAGCACGGGAATCCCGGAAGTATTAGAGAACCCGGAATCAACCGATCGGCCAGAATCCGTTTGGTGGGATAGAAGGAGGAGGGAGTTTTGGGGAGAAAAAAGGGGGCTCAAAACCAGGGGAGTCGCGGGGGAAGGGGACAAATCGTGATTCATTTCGCGTTTGCTCCATCGGGCAAAGTCGTCGTAACAGACTCGATCGTTTGGGCAATGTCCGGAGTCTCCCTCTTTAGCCGCCCTCTTCCAATTGGAAGACGTGTTCTGAGTACCTGGTCGTCACACGCCAAAAAGGGGGGGACTTCCGGTTAGGAACACAAAGACGTGAAACAGGCCCACCCAAGTCACGGTTAAAAGGGTCCACTACCTACCCGGAAAAAATGGCCAAAAAAAGCACGTTTCGGGTGTGGAATCAGAACTCTCAGGAACAACCATTTTTGGAGGAAGGTTGTATCGGGGGAGTACAGACTACCATGTCCCACGGAAACCGGAGGGGGACGCCGTGTGCAACGGCGTGTTGGAAATCTGTCTCATAAAAAGGGACCATTGCGTAAAGTACGGGAGGTCAAAGCCAAATTCCCCAGAGGCTGCGCCTCTCAACCAATCTGCGCATTTAAAAAGAGGACACATGAAGCTGGAGGGGCCTATCAGCCAGTCGTATACCAGAGCCGCCGCGCACCATGTTGGCCAGGGCATACTCAGGGTGGGACAGTACGACACATGACTGTCATTTTGCCCGCCCCAGTCTCTATGATGGAAAAACTGACCTAAAAAGGTGTCGGCATGATACAGCGCACCCAGAAAACCTGCGCATGATCGAGAAAAGGTCGAGGCCCCAGGCGCCCTGGTCACAGGCGAACAGGACTGGTAGAGTCGTGGGCGATCAGGGGGGGGGGGCTTCACTACGGTCGCAGTACGGGTAGCGTTCCACTCATTCTTCGGCGAAGCTGATGCGGAGGGAGTGCAGAGTCTGGACAACACACGTTTCCGAATGCCGGGCACTCGAAGAAAATGTGTACTTTAGGAATACATAAACACAACATTGCCTGCCGTCGGTTAGTTGGACGGAGAAAGATGGATGCTCCCACAACGATGGCCGAAACGTGGCGCCGCATCATATACCAGGTCCGGCCGGCGATCGGGGAAGAAGATACGGTCGAATGCTCATAAGCTCTCCACAACACCTTTACGTACAACTGAGTGGACATGCCGGGGCACGTATAAAAAAAAGCGAGAGTTCGTAGCCGGAAAAAGGGGAACTGCCGCAAGAGGATTACTGGGGGGTCCCCAGGGCCCACAGTGAGAGGCAGCGGGGAAAAAGGCCCATGGGAACTGGTATAGATATCGGAAGTACTGGGGGATTCATCGAAGTTCATCAGGAAAGCCACCTCTAGGTATCCGGGAAATGGGTAGGAAAAAAAACGAGCAGAGGAACTGGGTTGCTTCGTATACCCCAGGTGCTCAGCGAGCAATCAACGGGGAGGATGCTTGCGGGTTCCTTTGAAACGGTCCAGGCGGTAGAGAAGCGTGTAGTAGGCGACTTGGTTATCAGCGGCAGGCGTTCGTACAGAAGTGTAGATGGAGAAAAAATGGTCTTTCCGAAAAGCTACCGGTGACTCAAAGAAAAAAAAACGAGGAGGATAAGAGAGGGAGAGGTGAAAGGTGGCGCACGGAAGAAGCTCGTGGTTCTTAGAGACTCACCCCTAGTGGTGGGGAAGGGAACAAGGCAACACGCGAAGGACCAGAGCGAAATGAGATCTACACCACGCTTGCTCTCCCATTTAAGATTTCAACACAAACGCCGCGCACAGCATAAAACGTGGGATGGGACCGATAATGACCTAAAAAAAGGGACGCAAATCAATAGCGTCCACCGATGAAAAAAATGCAACGGCCATTAGGGTATTAAATCGATGAAAAGAAAGCCTTATTATCAGGCCCAAAAGAAGACAGGCGAAATCATTACCTGGCGCAGGAAAAAAGCCAGGGACTACATGACGGCAAGTACAGGGGCGTAAGCCGAGCCGGCATAGATCGAGAGATGTCAAGGGCTTCGGCCACCATACACTCCTGGGGGGGGACGAGACAAAAAAAGGTGGTGGAGAGCTTCAATTGTCACCGGCTTCTTACCACGAAATATAGAGGCCACTAGGGCCGAGGAGCGGGGCGGGGGCGCGACAGTTGGGGGAGCAGCCTGGGGCGCGCCTCCCCCCAAACCAGGACATGTCTTGATGGAGCAAGCGGCAAAAAGACAAGAGTTCCTCGCAGTTCGCGCACGGTCCTGAGCATAAGAAATCATCTCGGCGGGGGTATCAGCTGAAGGAAGAATTTAGCGAAAAGACGAGAGCCTTAGGAGGGGAAATAAAAAATAAGCGAAGAAATAAAACCCGTCCTGTTCCGATCAAAGAAACAAGGGACTGGGGGAAGAGACAGGAGTACGCTGGGAATGAACAGGTTTAGCGGGTGCGAGGAGTCGGGCCGAATCCTAACGGGTACACCGGACGGAGTTAAGAAGGCAATAGCGACTGGGGAGAAAGCCGACGATAGCATCATACCAACGATTCAACCACATGGAAGGATGGCCGGGCCAAAAGAAGGGGCGGGCATCCGGCGGGGAGGGGGATGATCGACGTCTACTCGACAGACCCAAAAGGAAGCTCTTGGTAAATCGGCGTGTCTACTAACTTCGACCGGGTAGGACGGAAGAGCTTGGGTTAGGGGAATTGCCGGCTGTGCAAAACCTGGTGAACAGACCTACCTGAGGCGGCCAAAGTCTGAAGGGAGCTTCAAAAAGCAAAAAAAGATTTCAAGGCCCAACAAACCAGGAATCTAACCGGAAATAAAGGACCGGGTGGGCCAGTACAGGAAGAGACCAGATCAAAAAGGGGCAATGGTTGTTCAGCGAAGGAGGCAAAAAGCAGAAACACGTAGGGGGTTTGAGGAGGGGAGGGAGGAGAGTGGACAGAAAAAGGTCCCTTTTTAACGCGGGTTGGGTAATAAGCCGGAAGCCAATGCGCAGGCGTGAAAAAAAAGAACCTCAAGCACGCGGGCGAAATAGCGCTAGTTGGGGGGGAAAAGCCTCCAAGGGAACGACTTGGGGGAATCGCAGCTCCGAAAATGCACAAGAAAGTGCGGGATGGAGGGATAGAAGAGGGTGAGAGGGTGGCGGTAAGAAGAATGAGAGGAGAATGAAAAAGGGGGGTGTGGGGGGGTGTGGGGGGAGGGGGGTGGGAGAATAAAGAGGGGTGAGTAAAGGGGTATAGTGGGATAGGATCAGGGGAGGAGATGGAAGAGAGAGGGCGGCTCTACGCTTCTGTGGGGTACAATGACCTGGGGAAAGGAACTTGCTCAAATGGCAATAATTGGGGTGGCGCTTGCCTGGTCCAGAATACCACGCCGACTCAATGAGGGATCAAAAATCCCAAAGGGAATCGCGTGACTGCGTGGGGGGGTTATTCTAGAGAAACGGGAATACAAGGGAAGCTAAAATACATCCGATTGAAGGCAATTCTCGTGGATTACGGACGAGGTTCAACAAAGATGACTTCAGAAGATATTGTAGGAACAAGGAAAATGGGTTGGGGGGAGGGGCTCAACTTGAACTATGGAAGGAACTCTAGAAAGAAAAGCCTTACAAAAGGGAAGTCACGGAAATGGGGGAGAAAAGAGGGACGCGAAAAACGCGATGTATCAAACAAACCTAACTTAAGGGGGGGATGGCAAACGGGGGGTGGGGGGGAGATCCCATTGTAGTGGTGGTCCGTACGGCGGACAAGGTTCAAAAAACGAGGAAACGTCGACACACCAAGACCAAGATTGAGAGATCAACGGAATTGAGATCTGACCTGGGAACTTCAAAAAGGAAGGAAAAACGACGGAAGAAAAGGATCCAAAGAGTCCGTAGGGCCCAGGGGAGACGGAAAACAACACGGATGGAAAGCCCGTCGTTGAAGGAAAACTGGACCAAGTAAGGTCCCTATTGGAAAAGGAACCGAAAAAATTAGGGAGAAATAATCGAAATATGTGCAAAAAAAGGTATTGAAGACCAATATAAGATCCCATTCAATGGGAGCTATTGAGTTCAAAATATCGTCACTGGAAAAAACACAAGGATAGAAGGGCAACACATCTTGCCAATGGATGGGTAGGCCCTTGCGTGTTCCGGCAAATAAGGGGGCATTAAAAAACTTGGGAAGGAAGCAAAGAAGATAAGGATAAACAGGCGCGGGGAAGGGGGGTGAAAAAGGACCTGATGGAACCGAACTGCTTAGCGTAGGACGGCGGTTTCTTCAAAGAGTCAGGGAAATCGGGGCGGCAAAAAATACTAAACCGGTATCTAACTGGTATCATATTAAGACAAAAGCAAAGGAGGGGGTCAGGGAGGGGGGAAAGTTGGAAAAAAGAAAGAGACCAGACGTATATAGGATTCAAGGGAACTTTACGGAAGAGAGATCAAGGTGAGAAGAGAAATTGAGGCCAGTCAGGTTTACGCAAGAACTGCAAAAGGCGAGAATTCCTTAAGACGGACAAGATTGGATTCCCAAGGAGAGAGCGACACGGGACCCGAAAAATCCGAAAAAGGGCTGAGAGCACACAGGGAGAGATAAAAGAGCTACCCTTGGTCGACGTCGCGGTCGATACTACTGCCCGGCAAGTCTTGTAATATCGGATCGCAAGGAGGAAATGGGAGGAACGGCTTGCGGACGGAATCCCGGGGTTAAAAAGGTGATCTCGTTGCGTACCAGTGTTAGACGTACAATAGAGGCGGAAAACTGGGGAAAAGGCAGAAAAGCTGATGGCTTGGGGGCCGCTACCCGGTATCGTCCTGATCGTTTAGCGGAGGCCAGATTTCCGCGGCGGAAAGAAGGGAACGGAAAAAAATTAAGAAGGAAAAGCGGATTCCAAAGAACGCTAGTTGAACTATCGTGAGTAATCAGGTCCCGGCAAGAGGAGTTACGTTAACTCCGCCTACACCAATACAGCGGGCTTCAAATCTATTTGGTTGCCGGAGGGGGATCAATGGAGTGGGGGATCGGAGAGAGGGGATACTAAAAAAAGAGGGGCGAGATATCAGGTCTTTGTAACACCAATGAAAAGCATTGGGTGAGGGAAACAAGTAGTTGATGTGCCAGGGACGATAGGAAACAGGGGTCCCCTGAAACAATATTGAGCCCGTATCCGTGTGAATGCGAGAAACGTAGGAAAAATAAAAAGCCGGGGGGGGTGTAATGAAAGATTTGGGCGAGATAGTTTTGGGAGCCGGGAGGCCTTAGTCACTTGACCCAAAAGCTGTGGTTAAAAGGGCGAAAATTTCCCGTGAAGAATTCAAAGCGTTGGAGAAAGGGGTGTTGGAGACGGGGGAAGCGGTGCGGGATCGCGCCGGGATGGCAAGGGGGAACTCCACACCGAGCATAGACTTGACTACACATTAAGGGGGGGGTTCCTATCTCGGACGCGTCAGGGTATCTTAGAAGATTTGAGAGAGAGTTAGCTTTAACGGAAAAAAGAAAGGAGGAAAAGAACCATGCCCCAATCATTCCTTCACTTCGACCGTCGTTCGATGAGAAAACCAAGTTCAAGATGGGGCGAGGAGGGGAGTGGGGGGACCCGATTCAACAGAAAAAGCCTAGGGTGAGTGGAGCGGTCACGGGAATCACCAGGTCGAGTCGACCGGGGACGAATCTAAGGGAAGGGACAGCGCGGAAGAAGTCGGGGGTTGGGAGAGGGTAGGGGAGAGAGGGGCGCCGGGAGGGGATGGCAGGCACAGTAGGCGAGATTAGATGACAAAAAAGTGAATTCGACTGGCTTTCTCCCCCCATCGCCCGAAGGCGAGGCGGTGAGACAATGTGCAGGAGGGAAAAGCTTCGGCTAGGCGAAAGAGCAAGACAAGAGAGCAAAGGTGGGGAGATTACAAAGTCTACAGGGGGGGATGGTCTCGGAAAGAAAGCTGGCGAGACTGCCGGAGTTAAGGGGGGCGTTGCCCAACCACCTGAAAGGTGGACGGATCGCAAAAAGGAAAAGTAGGAAATACCAAGCACGCTGACTTTTAGAATCCAGTGCCCTGAGAACAGACACCATGTTGGGTAAGGAAGGGAATGGAGCTTGAAAAGAGTAGGAAATGCCAAAGGGAAACGGAAAAGACATTCCGAAGACTGAGCGTGGGTCTTGAAAAAGTCAGAAAGAGTCGCGACCATGGGCGAAAAGGGGCGGTAGGGTTCCCAGGGAGGCAACAGAGTGAAAAAATCAAGGTCAAACAATGCGTCGAAGAGAAAGGGAAATTTGTAACCAGAAATGGTAAGTATGGCCGGTGGCACCAAGTAGATCATGAAAAAAAGCAAAAAAGACGGAGGAACAAGGGCGGTCGAATGAGGAAATGGAGCTCGGTCGGCCATTCATGAAGGCTAAGGCCGAAGCTTTGAGAGTGAAATGGGGTCAGGAAAGGAAAGTTGAAGAGGAGGATGGCATGACGACGGAGGGAAGCCACGCACCCGCACACTGCGGCGATAACTCCATTGCTCTAAAACCAAGAAAGGGTCACAGTGAGCAAAGGACTGGATAGGGAGAGATCGAGAGGCACGACGAGATGACGCTCGAGGCTTACCACTAGAAAGAGTCCCAAAGGAAAGGAGGGACCGAGAGATTTCATCGTTAAGACTTAAAAAAACGGGCTGCGGTCCCTGGCGGAATCGACGGGTCCGCTGCTAGCAAGAAGTGGTTCGGGGGGGGGGGAGTGGAAGGGGACTTCAGGCGGGCTCCCGACAGAGCGAAGGACCAATCTCGCCGCAGCAAAGGCTCAGGGGGAGCCGCGATCTTCGTGTGTTATAGAAGAGAAGTGGGGGGATGGGAATCTCAACACGTCCAAGGGCAGGGAAGCCAACCGATCCAGCACCAGCCAGCGCAAGCCTACTTTCGAGCCGGGCTGAAGACTCGAGAGCTTAAGTCAGGGGGGAGTGGGGAGGCTCCAGGGCCACAGAACGAGACGCCCGTGATGGGAAGGGGGGGGGGTGGTGGGGGGGGGGTGGGGGGTGTTGGTGGGGGGGGGGGAAAAAGGGGGTGTGGTAGAGATATTTGGTACTGTGGGGAGTGTTTAGGAAGAAAAAAGCAGGCTGGAATCACGAAATTGTTGTATGGCCGAGGTGAGTTCTTCAGTACAGGGGGCAGTCAGAAGAGGGGGAAAAGAAGCGGTTGATAGGATGGTGCTGCGGCGGGTCCTTGAAAGGGAGGTATAGCGGGGGGATAGGGTTTCACTTCGACCTTGGGGGTCGCTCTAGAAAGGGGACTTTTCAGCGTCATCAGGGAC
>Ga0179593_1585397_pt1 | contig 11377 bp, 8 predicted proteins | sample CZODoug2_1_08_16_FD_185931 | JGI IMG/M metagenome (GOLD analysis project Ga0179593, IMG submission 185931) | Vadose zone soil fungal communities from Angelo Coast Range Reserve, California, USA - CZODoug2_1_08_16fungal (PacBio error correction) | ecosystem: Environmental > Terrestrial > Soil >...
GCGAGAAAAAGTGCCGCCGAAAAAAAAAAAAAAAAAAAAAAACGCCGGTGACCCCGAGTGGCAACACCTCAAGGGGGAGGCGTACGCGCAGGGACGGGCCAAGGCGAAAGAAGAAAGAACTGCTGCCAACCACGGGAGGGGTTTTTGAAAAGAGAAAAGGGGCTAGGAGTCCCCTGAAAAAACCGATGTACGCCCCGAAAAAAAAAAAAATGCCAGCCACAGTCAGGGAACCTCCCGCGGTACACTGATCGGAAGCATACTGCGGGTGAAGACCAGGGAGACATTCTGAGATATGGAAAAAAAAGGATTGCCGGAACAAGAAAGAAGAGGGAAGGCGAAATCCCATCACAGGAAAAAAAAAGACGACAAAAGAATGCGAAAAAAAACACGCGGGCAATGGGGGGGAGGGTGAAGTAAGGCGGCCTTTATAAAGGGGGGGGGGGGAGTTAGAGCGGGTTTAAGATAAACCGAGGTCCCGAATTGCCCGGAAAATGGCTGCCGTCCGGGGACAAGGAGAAAAAAGGGGGGGGCCCCCCCCCCAAGAAAAGCAAGCCGGTGCGGGTGTCAAAAAAAAAAAACGGTTGCGGGAAAGCCGGCCGTTGGTGGCCCGTGGTGGATGAAAGGAGCCTGCACCAGAAATGACCCAAAAACAGGGCCTAAAGAGGGACCTAGGTTCCAAAAAAAAAAAAAACTGAGGCAAGCGGCAAACGGGGGAAACACAGGTGCTCCCCAGGACACTTCCAGGTGGAAAAAAGGAAAGGGGGTGGCACCTTTGGAGACCCGAAACCGAGGGTTTCTATATTCAAAAAAGGGGAAAAAGGTGATCCACCCGGGCGGCGCCAGCGAGACTGTTCCAAGGAGGGGGGGGGAAAAGGGCACGCCCGGCATGCGTCAAGGCCCCAGTGGCAAAAAAGGCATATTTGGTTTTTCGAAAAGATCCGGGTGAATCGAAGCCTCGTGAACCGCCGAAAAAGTGGGCCCAGGGACCATCGTCGTCGAGCGCGCAAGCAAATATAAAGCAATGTTGTACGGGGGGAAAAAAAAATACCTGAGAGGTTCGACAAGAAAAGGTTACTACGGGAGAGAAAACCGGGGCCGGTGGACCCTTGGAGAGGCCTCTACGGTGACCAATAAAGTGGGTCCCATCAAAAAGGGGGGAGGGCCCAAAAACCGGCGGGGTGCAACACAGAGGGGAGGGGCCGTCGCAGCAGACCTGAAAAAAAAAGGAAAAAAGATGGACGGCCCCTGCAAATAGAAAGGGTCTGTGCCCAGCAAGAAGGACCCTGCACATCAGCGGCGGTCCCCGAAATAAAAAAAAAAAAAAAAAAACGAGATAACTGACGGTGCCTCAAGGTTTTCGCACAGAAAAAAAACCTTTTTCCATGGCCCAAAAAACCTTCCTGGGGGCGGGGGTAAAAAAAAGAATGGGCCAGCTGGGACGGCTTTCAGAGGAAAACCCAAGCCAGGGAAAAAAGCGGGTCCAAAGAAAAAACTCGAACATATAGAAGGGAGGCCCGGCAGGTGACAAGAGTGGTTTGCCCAAAATTTTCAATTCCAAAATTCCAAACAAAAACTTCCTCCCGAAACTGGCAGAAAACGGTCGGGTTAATCCCAAACCGGTGAAGAAAGACAGAAACACGACCATTATGGACAGAGGGCCCTTTTTTTGAAGAGGTGATCCAAGCAACACCCGGCGGACCACAGGTCCAGGGGAGACCAAGGATCTGGGCCATCTGAAAAAAAAAAAAGGAATTCCTGGACAACCAAAAAAAAGGCCGAAACCAACTGGGGGCCAGTTGGGGAAGGAAAGGAGGCCAAAACTACGCCCAGAACAGGGACCGAAACTGGATCACAACGAGCAAAATGTGGGGAAAGACATTTTCAGCGAGCACAACGGAAAGGATCCTGGTGACAACCAGGTGGGCGTAGGAAAAAAAATGAACCGCGGCAAAGGGAGGTCGAGAGAGAAAAAAAAACAAAGTTCATGGGGGGGACCCGACTGCTGACAAAAATCCTTGCTATGGTTGAAGGCGGCCAGTTGTGAAAAAGCGGTCCCACCAAAAAAAAGGGGGCCGGCCAGCCAAGAGACCCCTTTCGCCAAGATGGGGGGCTTCAAACACCATAGACGGATTCTCATCCTTCACGGAGCATAGGGGGAAAAAATCGGGGCCCACGAAAGCCAAGGAAATACCCTGAAAAAGGGAAAAAGCTTTCAATTTCCTCCAGGAGCCTCTCGGATGTTTAAAAAAAACGACGCCTAGTCACGTCAACACGCCGGAAAGGGGGCGCGAACGAAAAAAACCTGACCCTACTCGGAAGGAAAAGGACTTCGTGGCCACAATCTAGTACGACCAAAAAACAACGGAAAAAAGGAGGAGAGATGTGGGCCCAGAAAAGAAAAAAAAAGGGAAACGCCTCGTCGGGTGAGAAAAGGAGAACAAAAAAATTCCCGAGGGGGGACTGTGAAGGAGAAAAAAAAAAAGGGGGCCACCTTACGGTAAATCATAAAAAGGTGCCTGGCGGAAATTGAAAGCGTGGAAGGGGCGTCGTTTGGGGAAAGGGGACATGCCGAAATTATGCCCAACTAAATAACTAAACGTCCAGTTGTGTCGGGGGAAGTGGCCGATGGGGCTAAAAGCCTGCGCGGGGCCCAGGCAATGGGGAAAAAGGGGGTGACCCCGTGTCCGGGAGAAAGCAAGCCGCCAGGAGTGAAACAGTGCGGGAAACCGCCATTAAAAAATGGGGAAAAGGGATCGCAGAAAAAAAAAGACCGAGCCATTTTCGTGGGAAAAGATGTGATAAGCCCGGGGGGGAAAAAGGGAGGAGTCCTTAAAAACCGGGCCGTGATGATAAAAAAGGTTCCCGGTCTGGGCCGAAAATGTCCACTTGGGAAGAAAAAGAGAGTCCCCGGGCAATTCCGCGAACGACGGCGGATGAAAAAGATGTGACCCCGTCCTGGGGGGAAAAAAAAAGGGGGGCCGGCTTCGCTCAAAAGGGCCACGACAGGCCAAAGGAAAAAACAGGCGGTAATACTGGGATAGCGTAGCTCACCAGGAAGAAATGCCGCCGAGTTCTTCCTAGAAACCGAAGGGAGAGTCGGGAATACAATTGGGGGAAATGGAAACGGCCAAAGACCGCCCCGGGCCAGGAGGGAGGGGTGTTCGAGGTCGCAGCCAAACGGGGACCCCGCTGCCTGCAAGAGTGTCGGGCTTGGGGGGAAAGAAAAAAAAAGGGGGCCCCCATTTGGCCGACTAATGTAAAAAAAACCAGGGGACGGGCCTTTTGTTTGGAAAAAGGGGGGGGGGCGGTCGCTGATGAAAAAAAGAGGGCCGTCGGGGTTTGGGGGTGCTAGGGAAACTGATGCAAGGCCGGGGGCCCTGCAGCCCCTTCACAAAAAAAAGTGCCGCCGTCGATGGCAGCCCCTATGCGGAAGCCGGAAATCTAACCCGAAAGAAAAAAAGGGACCGGGGCCCCCTTTTCACGGAAAAAGAAACTTTTCCTTTGGGGGGGTCCCCACCTTAGAAAACAAAAGGGGACACCGTCCCCGGGGTTTTGTGGGGTTCATCAAAAAGTTAACCCGATGCAGGGGAAAGAAAAGTGGTGTTCCCAGGTAAAGGGGGGAGGGTGACGGCGGGTCAACACGCAAGGGAGGGTCCCCCTTTTCAGTTCAAAAAAGGAATAGCCCGGAAAAAAAGCCTGGTTAAAAGCGCGAAAAGCCATATAGGAAAAAGAAAAAAAATCTCCCGTTGCCCAGTTTCCATCTTTTTTTACTGGAGAAGGGGGGGGACGTTGCCATTCACTCCACGCCGTCCCCGAGGGGGAATAGCTAAACCAAAACAAGGAACGCCCCGTGTGAGAAGGGGAAGTCGGAATATAGGGAAACCTATAGGACGGTTCAAAGGTGCCAAAAAGGGGGGGGGCACCTGGGGAGCACCTGGGGCACAAAAAAATGAAATAAAAAGGAGTTGCCTCATTAGGGAAACGGGGGAACCAAGGGGGGCGGCGTGTCCGCCAAGAGCCGCGCACCGCATTTCCCACAAAAAAGAACAAGCCGCCAAGTGAAAAAAAAAAAAGTTGGCCGGACCTAAGGGACACTCAGGGACGTCACGAAAGCCGCCCGGTCCGGACGCCAGAAAAGGAAAGGCACAAATTCGGACCCACCCCAGAAGGAGGTAATGGAGACGAACGTCAACAAAAAGGGGGGTAGAATAGCCCCGGGTAGAAACCTTCAACCAGAGAGGCATTCGCAGCGATGGGGGGCGCATGGTTCGATTTCAGGACATTCGGTAACATACTTTCACAAAGAAAGACAAAAACCACGAAATCCTCCTGTGGAAATCCCAGGTCCCGGGGACGGCCGTTCTTGGGGGGGGGGGCCCGAATCAAAACGTCGGGCTGGGAAAACCGACTTTCTGGGTAAATCGAAAGAACTTATCAGGGGACGCAAGAATGACAAGTGCCTTGGGACTCCTAGCCCCGGGGGAGTGGAAACCCGCTAAGGGAGGGCAGCAGTTGAAAAAAACTTTGAAAAGAAAAAACGCAAAACCCCCACCAAGATCCTCCTAAAAAAAAAGGCACTGGGAAGGCACACTCGTGTTGGCTGCTCTCGCTGTCAGAGGCCCTTTCCGGTTCCCCAGAGTCCTCGTGTTCTCTCAGCAAAAAACAAAGGGAGAAAAATAGAAAAGGGGTAAGGGGACAGTGCCTCCTAAATAGGGTGACCCAAAAAATTTTTTTTGGTCACAAAAAAAAAATGCCGTTTGGGAGGCGCCCTTCTTGGGCGGGAATGGAAAAACGCGAGAAACTGGAGGGTCTTCTTCAAAGCGTGTGTTTTCAAAATCCTTCCCCGGAAAGGAAGGGGGGCGGGATGACGTCGAGGGAAGCTGCCAAAATATGTTGCGCCTCAGAAAACCTGATCGGGAATCAGAAAAAGGCGGTGAAGACTGTGAGAAGGGAGGGCCCGTGGTTTGGGACCGGTAACAAGAAAAGGAAAGTTGAAAAAACCATCAACGCATCAAGGTAGAGCGGCAATGCGGGAAATGGGTGAGGCCCGACTGATCGGAAGAAAAAAAACGGTTGAAAGTGGTGCGTAGTAGCAACGGGGTTAGTTCCGGCGTCAAAGAAAGGGTCCCGGCCCGTTGCCTGCCGGCAACGAAGGGCGGGGGACAGGCTGCCGTCCCAAGGGGAAAAAAGGAAGGAGTCCGCCCAACGGTGCGGTCAAGGGTCCGTGGGGCAAGGGGGGGGTGCGCGGCGCCTTCCCTGCTGAAAGAGACTGCGAAGGGATTGGTGGTCCCGTAGTTCAAAAAGGGTGGGGAAAAAAAGAAGCGGCACGGAGTATTCAAAAGGAGGGGTGGCTCCCAGGCACTTTCAATTCCCATCATTGTGGAGGAAAAACAATTGCGTAAAGATAGGGGAAAGAGAGATAGGAAAAAACTGATTTTGAGGAAAGGGGCGGTATCGATCCTGTCACAAGGAAAAATTTGGTCAGGGACGCGTGCTGGCAAACGAGGGCATTAAAGATCAAAAAAACCAAGTTGGACAAAATCAAAAGGAAAAAGGTTTTTCAAAAGAGGACGGTTGATCGTGGGCCGAATCGGACCGCGACCGTGGGAGAAATTCGGCCCTCGTCCGAAGGGAGCTAAAGGCCCTGGGATCCAAACCCCTCCTACCTGGGGGGGAACGTAACACCTTTTGGCTTCGTTGGGGGAATGGGTGCGAATAACAAAAAAAGGGTGCCCGACGGGGGGGGAGGTGGACCCTGTCCAACTGCAAAAATCATCACGGCCCGGAGAAAGAAGAGTCCCCGGCGGGGGGGGGAAAAGGGGGGCGTCGCAGCAGGGAACTAAAACTGCCGGCAGGAAAAGACAAGAATTTTTGGCACAGGGGGGCTCCCAATGGAAGACGCCCCTGAAGAAAAAAAAGTTACACGCCCTCCTGGGCACTTGACTGTTGGGGGAAAGAACCAATCGGGCCAAAAAGGACACGTTCCCATGGGAAACCCGTCCTTGGGAAAAAAAAAGGGAAAGCGCCCAATGGGAGCTTTTTCGAAGGAAAAAAAAAGACAAGGGCGTGGGCAGCGGCCCGGAAGAAAACGAACAAGATCCAAAAAAAGGAAAGGGGGAGCCCGGTCGTGGTGGGGGGAAGGGGGGGCCAAGCTAGAAAAAGGGTATCCCTCGGGCTGCATACCTGACAGTCGAACAAACCTCCTGGGGCGCGCCGAAAAAAAAAAGGGACGCAAAAGGGGCGGGCGCGGGGGGGCTACTGTGAGCCGAAGCCTGAGACCTGCCTTTACAAGGGGGGGGGGGAAAAGGGGGCTACATCTGGGAAACCGTTCGTTCCGCAAAGGAAAACCGGGCAGAAGGGCGAACAATGGGGCAGGGAAGTCGGTTGAGGGAAAAAACGAAGGGACCCGAACTTCTCAAAAAAAACCCCGGGGTGGGTGAGGAGTGAAAGGTTTCAGCGAGCAAAAAAGATCCATCACCTTGCTGTGGGAGGGCCAGTGTGCGTCCTTGCAGGGAAGGGAAAAAGAAGGTCGGTCAACCCCGCCAAAAGGGGAAAAAAAAGGGGACGACTGGCGGCTGACCTTATACGGACCTTTCAAAAAAAAAGGGGTCAAACAAGGACAAACCTCATGCTCCTCAGAAACAAGCACCTCTGAAAGGGGGGAGCCAAAAACCCTTCTCAAAAAAAATGGGAAACAAAAATTCAACCGAAAAAAGAAAACCTCACGTCGTTCCCCCAGGGAAAAGGAAAAAGAGGGGAAGGGGACATAATAAGGACCCTGTTCCCCGGAAGAAAGTCCAGGCTACCAGGCGATTTCAAATTTCCTCCAGGAAAGGGCGGGCCCCCCCGCCCTCGGGAGAAGCGCGAAACGCCTAATCCAAGAGGAGGCCCGCGACGAAACACAAATAAAGGAGGGGGCACCAGCGTTCGGCTCGGAGAGATATCAACAACAAACAACGCAAGGGGGGGAGGGGGGGGCCAATCGCCGACGCTGGCCAGATGTCTTCCTGCTCCTTCAAGCGAGGGAAAGGGCACGCCCCCCGGCCCCCACTTGGGAAAAAGGGAAAAAAGGGGCCGCCAGCGGTGCCGGGGGGGAGAATGAATTTAGTCCAGGCCCCCTGATCGTGGAAACACGGGCCGAAAAAGGGAAGACGTTGAAGCTGATTAATCAAGGGAAGGGGGGTGTCGTTGGGAAGTCCAATAGGGACTAAATGGGGGTGGGGGGGGGGGAGGGGCCCTTCGCGGCAACAAACCTGGAAAAAAGTCCGGGGTTGAAAAGGGGACGCACCTTGGTCAAAAGAGCAAGTCGTCCCAGTGATTGAACAGTGAAAAAAGGACCGGTCATGATCCAGACACAAAAAAAAGAGCCAGTGCGTCACAGAGGGGGGAAAAGCCGTTTTGCTCAGGCGTCCTCCCACCGTCTGTGAATGAGGAAGGGGGAAAGTGAGAAAACAAGGTTGGAAAGAGGTGGACGAACGACCGCACTGGGGGGGGGGTTCGCCCTTCTGCCAAAAGGCAATTCGCTAACAAGGGCTGTCCAAAAGGGGAAACCCGGGAACAAGGGGGGAAAAGAAAAAGGTGGTCCCGGCTGTCACCGGTAAGAGGAGAAAAACTGTCCGTCTGTCCAAAAAGTTCAGAGGGGAGGGTAGCTCACCGGGGAGGGAGAAGCCGGTTCTTGAAAAAAAAAAAGGGAATGCAGCGTGAAAAAGCCCGGTCCGATCCACTTAAGTGGGGGGACGAGTCCGCAGCCCAAAAAAAAAAAAGAAAGTGTCGGGCCCTTGGGGGGGCAAGCCGTCCATCCTGAAAAAAAAAAAAAAAAGACAGGTACCAGCCAAAAAAAAGGGGCCAGGAAAAGGTTCGGGAAAAAGGGGGGGGGACCGGTGCGAGCACCGTAAGGAAGGGCGTGTAGCCAGGGTAAGTTTTCCCTTTGCTGGCCCCAAGCGAAAAGTCTCCAGCCGTCCAAAAAAAGTCGATTGGCAGTCTGCGGGCCACGCTTGTGCGAACAAAAAAAAACGATGGGTCCTGGACGCAACGGCCGGGATGACGAGGGCCAGTTTGGACAGGGTCAAAAACCCCCCGTCCCGGGCCACCGGCCAGGGGTATCAAAGTAAAACCGAGCAGGCCTGTACAGGGGGAAAACAGGTAGAAGCACGACTGTGACGTCCTGCGGCAAAAAAAAGTGGCGAGGCCCCGAATAGACAAACATAGCGGGGGGAGCGATCCACCCTAGCTGGGAAAAAAAACCGTGAGTTTTGCCAAGAAGAGTCACTTTGACGGCATCCAAGAAAAGAAAAACCTCACGCCCGTCCCTTGACACAGAAAGTGGGAAGGGACACCGGCCGCCCGGGTGGATAAAAAAGGAAAAAAAGCGGGAATATAGGAAACATAGAAAGGTCGGTCAAAGGTTGGCCAAAAACTTGAAAGAAAGTGCCTGGGGAAGCAACCTGGGGTCAAAAAATCCGTGCCGCCTTGCCTCAGGAGGGGAAAAGGACGGGACATCACGGTGTCGGGGTCCTCCCGGAAAAACCCCAGGACAGTCTCCGCAGGGTCCAACCCCAAGGGAAACTTTCCGGACCCGAAGGGAGCAACTTTTTGGGGGGAAGGGAAAGGGAAGGAACCTCTTTTCGAGCACCAGGAGTCCCTCCCTTTCCTTACGCGGGGAGAAAAAAGAAAGAAGGGCCAATTCTAAAAAAAGACGCCTAACCCTCTACTTAACATCAAAAAGGGTATCTTTCCTGCCCTTCAACCCATGTCAAAGGGGGGGGGGGGCCGCGCTTTGGGGAGAGTCTGTGATGGGCTTCAGTCAGTAAACAATACTTTCAGCCGACAACCACGAATATCAAGGATACCAAGGTCTTCAAGAAAGAAGGGCTTGCGAGACAGTTTGAAGGCCGCACATAAGCCGATTGAGGAAGCTGCCAGCACGAAGGAAAAAAAAAAAAAAAAGAAAGGAAAAAAAAGAACGGGTGCAGGACCTCAAGAAGGAAACCCCTTACTTCCGGCGGCTTTTCCCTACCAAGTTGGGGAAAACCGCCGCCAAGCAGGAGAAGGGAAAAAAAAAGAAAAAAAAAACCGGCCAGGAAAGTAGTTGGTCAAAACCGCGTCTCAAAAACACAAACAAACAAGCACTGTTCCCTTGGGGGAAACTCAAAAAAAGTCCGACAAAACAACAAAAAAGGGGAAGCGAAGCCAAAGGGAAAAACGCCTCGGTGACCCCTACGGGGAAATGGCCTTGGGGGGAGCGTACGACTTGGGCGGGCGTGGAAAGAAGAAGCGCGAGAACACTGCTGGAAAGGTGTTTTCACTGACCAAGACTGCCCCTGCACGGTAGCAGTGATCAATGCTGATGAAAGTTGGCACTTGTCAGCTGAAAAAAGGAGAGGTTTCGCCCTCCAGAGGAGGGCCGCAGCCTAACTAAAAAAAAGGTATGCCAAGTACATTCCTGAATAGGACCCGTGAAGGGGCCGGGAAAAGAAAGGAGGGGGGGGGGAAAAAGTATGTATCGAAAAAAAAAATGCCGAAACCAATCGAAGACCCACAAAGGGTAAGGCGGACAAGAGGAGGATATAAAAAGGGTGGGCCGTTAGGGGTTAGCGGGGGGGGGGGGAGGAACCGAATTTGGCCCGTGATCCCAGGGGCCCGAAAAAAAAAAAAAACCCCGTCACGGAAGAGAGGAACGGGCCCTGCCGGGATTAGCATCGGGAAAAAAAAAAAGGGTGTCGGTTTCATCCGGAACGTGGGGAAAAGGGGAAATGCCGGTGCGCGGGGGGGAAAGGAAAAAAAGGGGCTTGACCCGGGAAGGAAAAAGAATTGGGGGGGGGAAAGGATGGTCACTTGGGGGAGGAACGGCACGGAGGAGAAGGGTTCTCCCCAGGACCAGGTCAAAAAGAAAGAAGGGTGGCACTTTGACCCGACAGGGGAGGAAGGGGAACAGAAGATGACGACTGGAAAAAACTGGGAGGGACCTTCTCTTTAGAAACCCAAGGTCTTGGTCCACAGGAAGGGGGGGAAGCCAATGGCACCCGGCCGGAAGGGAAAAAAAGGGTGCAACTTCCAAATAACGGCACAGATACTGGTGATTCCACTGGGAAAAAAATTGAAACTTTTCTAAAAAGCCATTGCCATGGCGGGGGGACAGCCCCCGTCCAAGAAAAGGATCCAGCATGTGGAACCTACGAAAAAACTGGAAAACCACTCGTTTCGAGGACCTGCTCTCGGTTGTAAGGGGGGGACGAATTAACAAAAACAGAAGGTTCCAGGAACGGGGGATGCCTTCTAAGGGGAAACCTGGGAACCGTTGTTCATAAAAAAAAAAGAGCAAGGCATAGAGGAAAGAGCACAGCGTGGGCGTCGAAAACGGAGGCAAGATTTACGGCTGTCATGAGGGGGCAAAGAAAAAGGGCCAGCAATAACCTAAAAAGCCCTGCATCATGCAGGAGACCCCCTCAAGATACTCCACCTTAAGGGTGGGGATCCGGAGACACTTCTCCAATCAGCGACCCACACCTTTTCATTTCCAACAGCAAAAACCGTCCTGGGGAGGAGGCAATTGGCCCAAAGGGAGGGAAAGGAACAACCCCAATGGGCATCGGGTGGAGGGGGGAAGACTGACTTGAGAAACAAGATCACTACAGTGGGCGGGGCCGTTTAGCCTTCCAATTCCCGAAGGGAACTGCATAAACCTGCGGCGCGTCAGGCCACCTCCGGGAGCGCCGAACCAATGAAGGGGGGCCTTGACAACTGGCCGTTGCGCAATCCGTAAGTGACCGAAAAAGAAGGCGGGACAGACATCTGGGGACCATCTGCAAAAACGTGAATTCTTGGAGACAAAGGGCAGAAGGCGAAAAAGAAGGCGTTCGGGACGCCAGACCGAAGAGCCGACTGAATAACAGAATCAAAGCACCCGGTTTTAAAGAAAAAAAATCAGGAGCACAAAAGCCCTTGACCTCTTGTTACGACCGTGGGAGAGGGGTTGGCGTCCCCGCAGATAAACGGCCCCGACTGGAGAAGCACTGTTGAAGAAACTGTTACTGACGTCGGAGCCTGAAAGGGGCTTCTAAGAAAAGGGTTTGCATTTGTCAAAAGAGGCACCCACGGCTCATGGAACATGCTCATCGGGGGAAAACCCGCCAAGCGTGGCTTTTCAAAACAAACAACCTTAAGAGTTTCCCCGGGATGGTTCACGGATAAATTTTCGGACTTAAGCGCAGGCCCAACGACGCCCAGGAAAAGAAAAGAAACGCCTTTTTGGAACCCCAGGCAAATACCCTGCGAAAACGCCTCGGATGAAGGAAAAAGAAAAAGTGTGGGCCGCGCGACGGAAAAAACGATCACCCTGGGGAGGAAGACACCTGACAAAAAAAAAGCGTCGGCCGGC
>Ga0179593_1651490_pt1 | contig 11377 bp, 11 predicted proteins | sample CZODoug2_1_08_16_FD_185931 | JGI IMG/M metagenome (GOLD analysis project Ga0179593, IMG submission 185931) | Vadose zone soil fungal communities from Angelo Coast Range Reserve, California, USA - CZODoug2_1_08_16fungal (PacBio error correction) | ecosystem: Environmental > Terrestrial > Soil >...
GGGGGGGGAGGCAATAAGACGTCGTGGTCTTTTCTGACACAAGGGAGAGACGAAGGTCAAGGAAGGAAGGGGGGGGCGGACAGCCGGAAATTGAAGAAAGAAGAGACGAGTGAGAGACGCGGGAAAGGCGGCCCACACAAGGAGAGTGTTGTGCTGGAGGCAAACAAAGGGTCGAACTGCGAAGGCGAGAGACAAAGGGGAAAGGGTGAAACAAACTTCGCATACAACAGAGTGGGAGAGGGAGCACAACGAGGGGTGACTGAAAAAAAAAATAAAAAAGCATCTAAATCGTCAAGGGGAAAAAAATATAGCCGACCAAGGCGGACTTCTCCAGCTGAAAGGGCTGCCACTTTACGGGATCAACTGAAGAGTGTTGGCTCAAGAACGCAATAAAGTACAAGACTGCAGGCCTACTCCGAGTTACCTGGACTCCACACCCGGCTCGGCCTTAGGAAGAATGGGGGAATCAACGCGACCTCTCAAGTGACGATGTGAAATTAATCGAAAGAGCCGGGAGGTTCCGGGTGGGGGGGGGAGGCAAGAAGTTAGTGCCTGAGCTAAAGGGAGTCAGCCCACGAGATGGTCAAGCCAATCCGACGGGTGTCACTCTACTACGGAATAAGGGGGCTATGCCATGGAAGAGGGTCAGATTAAGCAGAAGAACAAAGCCAGCCTGGGGGATAGGGTTGGGAGAGAAAGCAAGGCCACGGGTGCTTGTTTTATGAATTCTAATCCTGACGTGAGGCTGGCGTTAGTCTGTCGAGTGGGGGGGAAGAGCTGTTGAGGATCAATCCTTAGGGCAAGTGTTCGGTTGAGAAAGTCAAAGATGAAAAGTTCGCGTGAAAAAAAATGAGTGGGACGTACAGAACGAAAAAAGCGGGGAAATCACAAGGCTCCCGGCCTTTTCGCTGGAGTCTTTCGACGAGCAAAACAAGGGAAAAGGGGGGGGGGACCCATAAAAAATGACTGTGGGAAAGCGGGTCAAAAAAGAAGACCCAGAGCGCGGGAGGACCGCTTCGTTATGACATGGAAAAGCAAAGGGGGAAAGCGCGACTGGGCTCTTTAAGGATCGAAAAGGAATTTAGTGGGAACAGAAGGGACCTAGGGAAGGACCGGAAGCTCATCACTGGACAACGTGGAGCTGAGGGGATCTTGAGAAAAACAAAAGAGAGAGAAAGAGACACCTCGGCTCCAACGAAGGAATTGAGAAAAGACGGGGAGAAGGGACGGTTAACGCAGCCGCTGAGTCTTCTCAAGAACTAACCTTAGGACGCCGAAGCTTCGGCTAAAAGAAAAAGAAGCAGGCTTTGCATGTCTGAGACTCAAAAACCCGGCGAAGGGGCGTGTGTCGGAAGCAGAGCAAGTGAACATCCCGCTTTGGTCAAAACCCAGACGCGTGTTTGGGATCGTCTAATCAGGAAAAAAGGAAGGAAGGACGGGGGGATCAATTACAGGTGGGGACGGCGCAAGTTTTCCCCTAGGAAAAGCGAAAGGAAGGACCTGATACCGTTCATAAGAAGGGTGACAAAAAAAAGTAAACAAAAATGAGGGACAGATCCTTTAGCTCGGGACGACGGCCAGACTCAAGAAAGGGGGAAGGGGACCCGAATCAAGAAAAAGGGCAAAGTTGCGTTTCATCTGCAACTTTTCCAATGGCGGAGAGAAGGCGTAGGCTGAACCAGGCTTCCATGGAGAATCAAATGAGCGCCTGAACACACTTGGTTCTTCTTCAGTGAGAAAAAGAAGGAGATGCATATCCCTTGAAAAAAAAACGAAACACTAACCAACGACGAGGAGCGTCTTGGGGACAGCGGAAAAAAGAGGGAAGGGGCTGGGATCAACAGCTAGAAAAGGGCGGCGATAGCCCAGGGGGGGGGTTTGACGGGCTGTTGTAGGACTCGCATATATATGCCTGCAATGCGGTGTCGCTAAAGAGCCGTTCGTTCCAACCAAGGAAGACTCCGTTGAAGGAGCGGCAACGCGCCGCTCATGTGTCTGCACTAAAAGGGAGGCCGAACTTGGGATTCGCCAGGGGAGGTCGACCTTCCGTAAGAAAGGGGCTCGAGAAATAGGAGGGTAATCTAAAGTCAGCGGGACCAGGATTTGGGGGGAAAAGGAAGTGCTAGGCGCCCCACGTGGTTGCCGCTGAACAAAAAGCTCCTTGTGTGAAAAAATTGACCGACTATCGCCTCTTCGATCTGACGCGAAAGGATGGGTCGGGGTGACGATATCGGAGAAAGGGGCCACGCCCAACCCGTGTAGGAAGCAAGAACAAAGAAGAACAGGTTGACGGGGAGGCTCGCAAGGGGGACGAACCAGCTTAACCATAGGAGGGGTCCAAAGTCTTCTCGAGCAGCAGGACGTCATAGATGACTCAGTCACGAGAGGAGGAAAGTCCTTTACTCTCGTAAAATGAAGTCGGACAGAACGGCGAAAAAGCAGGGCTTTTAAAAGCAAAAACTTGTCGCGATCCAAAAGAGGTCTCCTCGGTAAAAAAAAGGCGGAAAAAAGCATCACAGTCAGAAAGAATTTAGTACCCACAGAGCGTCTGGTTGACTGCGTCAGGCAACAGTGCAAGCAATCGAAAGGGACTAGTATAAGTGCAGGGGCGCAGAAAAAAACATGGGCCAGAAAAACGGGTTGTTCCAGACATTGAGGAACAGGTGCCTCAGCTCCGGTGAATGGACGAATTGGAAGGAAGTGCGCAACATGCGAATAGAGCGAAACGATGTTAAGCAAAAAGGAAGACTATCCAACGCTGGGACGAAGCGACGTCGGTGGTTGGAATACGGAGGCCCCTGTACTCGAAGAAAGAGTGGGCGAGCAGGAAAAGTTGGGTTTGGGGGATAAACTGAGGTCTAGGAGGAAGGGACGGATGTCGACGAGACTTGAAGGCTGAACTACCATTGGAGCGGGAAAAAAACCATCCAAGTAAGAACCCACCCACCACACCCAACACAACAGTCACCTCGTTACCATAGGAGAGGACGGTAGAAACGAGTTGGAAGCAACAAGAAAACGCAAATCGTAGTCGTAGCGAACCGACGGGTCAATGGACACTGTCCGCACAAACGCGCTCCTCCTGCACCCACCACCCCGAAGTAAAGCGTTTAAGCCTTAAAGGGTTAAAAGCGTAGTGGAAAAATACCAGAGGATACTCCGCCCAATATCAAAAAATATCACCAAAGATGAGGCGAGATAGAGAGTTGGGCGGGGTAAGCTCAAAATAGTTAAGGTTCGCACTAAAGACTGTTTCACCAGCCAGGAAGAGCTAGAAAAGGGTCGGTGACCGGGGGAGGGGGGGGGAGGGACGCGGCGGCCGTCGAAGCTTCGCTTGTGGAAGAACGATCAAGAGGCGGTGAAAGGATACTAAAAGATGGTACGTCCTATCAGATGTCAGAGTAAGTATTTCGGAGGGCCATGGGGATTTTAATTCAAATGGGGGGTTCGATCTTCAACACGGAAGGAGAGACTCCGCGAGAATAACGAGACAGGGTCTTAGCGCGAGTGGTTTCACCTGTCCTGAACAAATAATAAAACAGCCATCGAGGACTCGCTAGATGGGACAAACGATCAGGATAGCGGCGGACAAAGGGCGTCAGGGAGATAAGACTTTGGGCTGGATCTGGGCGCGCTTTGCGTCTATCTATCCAGATCTATTCGAGACCTGGGAAAGTCAAGCTGCTACGGGCACATACGGCCGTCTTTAAGGTGGTGAAATACCAGGGTGTCAACGGGGAGAAGAACACCGGTCGATCAGTCAACGTTATAAATATCCCGAGAAAAAGGTGGGAGGAAACATGATCCAAAAAACAAGGAGGTGGAAAGGGCTCATCAATTCACTAAGAGGGAGGGAAAATTCCCAATAGAGAAAGAGAGATGGCTTCTGTGGTTTGGAAGACTAGTAGGACTGGACCTCGAGGGACTATACCGCTTGGCAAGCTGGAAATTCAAGCATCTTTTTGGTAAGGACGGCGTTTCATTACTAGCTAAAAGGCGGCCAAATAACTTACGGAACCTCACGAGGTATTGGACGGCGAAAGAGGGGGGCCGACGGTGTGGGATATTGGCAGTCAGAAGGAAATTGCATCTATCCAAGGATCAGAGTTTCGGCCGAAACGGCGTGGCTTGCGGCACAAGCGCGCCGCCGCGGAAATTTGTCAGCCTCTAGGAGCTCGGCCGCTAGGATCGAACTATGTCTCGTGGGGGAAAGGAACCACAAGAAGATTTTCGGTGGGGCCGACCAAAAAGTTAGGGGGGGGGAGCCTACTCACAAAGGACAGTCACGCTGAACTCGCCGACAGCAGATGGGGGGTATCGATACCCATCGTTCTTACTTCTCAAATATAACAGTCGAGAGCCTAAACTAAAGGGATCTTGCGACCAGTCGGGCGTATCGAGGAACGAAGGACTGCCCTTACTGGCTAGGGGAAGAGGGGGTTGCTCGGCAAGTCGGTACGCGAAAAGAAGCATGGCCTCCAGTTAAAAATCAGAAAAAAAAGAATACCAACGCGGAGCCAAAAAAAGCCGCCCGTGTGGTCGAAAGAGAGCGGGGCCAGCCAAGATGTAGAAGCGGCGCTGCCGGGGTCGGAAACAGGTGGCGGCCGGAGCAAGGGGGGAATGAGATTGTCCGGAACCAATCCGAAGAGGCGCGACGAGGAACCAGGAGACTTAGCCCTTTAAAAGTCAGGCGGGAAAGATAAACTGGAAATATGGTTGGCAACCGCAATTGGGTCATCTGTGGGTAGTCGGCTGTGAGTTGCGGTTGATCAGGTCAGAGGAAGTCCTAGAAAAGTTGGGGGATCAAGCCTTGGGGAGGTCAAGGGGTGGAAAACGGTAGCCCGGTTCATAGCCTCTGGCCAAGATTCGCGTGAAAATGTTGAGTGCCAAACCAAAGGTCTTAAATGGAATACAAAAGCTCCCGTAAGCGAAAAAGCAAGATTTAGAAGAGCGGGGTTGCAAAACACCGCGGATGAGGTTTTGAAAGCAGAAGTGGATTTACACGCCAAACAGCCGACCCTCGAATCTTTACAGCAAAGCTGATGCTGGAGCGCGTGAGCTTCAACTGGAAGCTATCGCAACGCCGAGGCACTACAAAATTTGGGAAAAATACCGGAAATTGACGAACCGGGCAGCTCTGTCAAAGACAAGCTTTGATAAGAGGTAGGGACTAAAAAACGAGGAGGAGGGAGAGAAAAAATTGAAGTTGAGGCAGAGCGAAGGAGTCAATGTCCCGGGGGGGTTAACTGGTCGCCGACCGTCTCGGGAGGGCTTCCTCTTACTAAGCTGCCGCTCTCGCACACTCCTCATCAGGTAGGGGAACAAATCGGTCATCTAAGAGGGGTCCATTCTCTCTTCAACACGCACGCGTTGCAAAAAACCGAGCAATTGTCTCGTCGAAATCGGAATCGAAACCAATTACGGGCGCCGGTTTTCAATGTACGGGCTTTTGTGTCAGGAGGGGGATCCCCACTCATTTGTAAAATAGGTTGAAGTCGGGAATGAACAAGGGCTACCTGTACGAAAAAATTAACTAAAAAAAAAAAAAGACGAGAAGTCATCACAGATAGTCCTTCAACTCGAAAACGACCAGAACTCAAGGAAAAAAGGTCAAGAAAAATACCACGGCACCTGCGGGCTCTGGCGAACTAAAAGGCTGAGGGGGTCCGGGCGTAAGCTGAACCGTCGTCCACAGGGAATATCTCAACCCGGATCTCGGGGGACTTCAACACTGATGGGGGGGACGGCCAGTCGTGAGCCTATCCTTTAAGCAAAGCCACACGGTGGGAGAAAACAGCCGGCAGCGCCATCTTTCGATCATCCACGAAACGGAAAGTGGCCGGCTACGAGATAAACGGGCGGCGATAAGAAAGGCCGTGGTCTGGCGGCGGTTGGGAGGAAGGCTGAAGAGAGTAGGCCTTCAGATGCTGTCAGGAACAACCGAGTGCAGAAAAAAAAGCTGTCAAGAGCTCAGGGAATCCCTGACGAAGAGACTCTCGAAAACTCACGCCTTGGTCTGAACCCTCAATGAGGAGGCTCTCCGGTGAATTAGGCAAGTCCGTCACGACGTTGGAATCACAATCAGGCCTGTGGAGCTTGAATCAAGAGACATTGAAAAGCGACGTGCGAAAACTCAAAGTGGCGAAAAACAAAACCATCTCCTTTTGTGGAACCAAGTACCCCTCGATCTGCCTATCGAGGCACGAGGGGCCGAGCGCGGGGGAGGGTCGTAAACGGGACAAAACGCGTCAAGTGGAAAAACTCCCACCGTGTTAAACCCAGGAGCGCGGCATGTCTGGACGAGATGCAAGGGCGGCTCAGATCGGGAACCGCTCGAAAACAATCGTGAGCGCTTCCTCTTCTGAGACAGAAGGGGGTAGGAAGAGGGGAGATTCCGACAGAAAGCAAGAACAGAGCCGGGGGACTCATCTGTCAAAACATCGCGTGCTGTGGCATGAGTGGCAAAGGTGCTGCAAGGCAAAAAATCGATCACAAAAGAACTAAGTAAGAAAAGATCGCCAAAACGCCCTAAAAAAATCACGGAGAAGTAGTTAATCTAAAAAAGAAGGAGTGCTGGAGACAGACTAAAATTGGTTGGGTGGCTCATTGACACGCAATCCGCCGAGGGGCATGATGTCCTTAAAGAATGGGGCATTTCTCCAACTGGTTGTTCGTTCTCCGACCAATTGGGAATAAAGGGTTAACTAAGGGAAGGTGAATGTTGCGGCCCGAATGCGTCCAGGGGAACATGCGAAAGAACGGGCTCGAAGAAAAAAAATCAAATCTAGCCCAGGCCAGCAAGAATTGAAAGCCTCGCCGGCGCGAAGAGAGAATGACTCTCGCTAAGCGCGAGAGAGAAACCATGGGCGTCGCCGATAGTGAGGGAAAAAAAGGTTGTAGGAAAAATTAGCCTGGGATGTCGCGGAGGTCTCGAACCTTGGAGACGTGTTGAAAGAGCTGCTACCATTTACCGCGAACTTCTACAAAATGCGGGGGAAAGTATCCTCACAGAAAGCGAGTCGACCTGATTAGAAGGGAAGAGTTGTGATTATGCACCACTTAGAGGGATCTGAAAAGGGGGGGGAGAAGGCCAATTGACGGAGACCGCACAACGGAAAAGACTCAAACGAAGGGACACCACGAACCTGGACAAAACAAAACCTTACGTTCTTATCAAGGGGGAAAAAAAAAGGCGTCCGACGAGGTGCAAAACAGAAACTCATTTGAGAGATACTCCCCATATCTCTCGAAACACACCCAACTGAAAAAGAGATATTGGGCTCGTAAAGGGAACTCAATAGTAAGGTTGAGAAAAAGAAAAAGAAAGGGGTTGTTTCAAAACAGAATAGAGTCAGACGTTCAGTAAGGGCGTTTGACGGCGGAATCGTCGCGCTAACGTCGTCCGTGATCACGGACGCGAGATCAGCGGGGCGAACTCGCCTACGCTGAAGTAGGGGTGAAAGATCGCCAGTTAGCAAACCATGGTTGTATGGAAGTTTACGGGGGGACGATTCAACGGAGAGAAACAAGGCGAGCAAAATCCAATTCGGCTTGCGGAGAGGGGATCAAATATTTAAGGATAGGCAAAAACAAGGGTAAGCCAGGGGGAAATAGAAGCTAACCAACCACGAGAACGTCGCTGAAAAGCGGCGGAGAAAAGGCGAAAAAACTGGATGGGAAGGGGGGGGAAACTTAGCGAGCCAGCTCTAGCAGGGGAGCACACTGGAACGGCATCGTTGGCAACATTCAAGGAATCGTTACTATAAGTACAAAGGGGTCGGAGAAACCCCTTGGGCAAGACAAAAGCGATCAGAGCCTATTCCCCATGAGTCCCTCGATTGAAAAAAGTTGGCCAGGACCAGCTAAGGGGGGTGGCTTGACGCCCAAGAAAGACGGAGTTCGAGGGGGGCGTCTTTGGAAAAGATGAGACTGCCCGCAGGGAGAGGACCAGGAAGAAAGCCCCCGAAAAAAAAAAAACACGCGTGTTGGAAAAGGAAGAGGAACGGCTCCTGTTAAATGCAAGGGACCAGACGAGAAGAAAAAGTCCCAAGCTCTCTAAAACGAGGAAGCCGCGGATGTGCGCGCGTTGGTCGAGAAATAGAAGCAAGCAAGGGGAATCTCCCAGGAAAAGAAGGGGGGCGGCTCCTAAAAAGACGGCGTTGGGTTAAAAGCACAAACTGAGGGACCGCTGGGAAGTTCCGACCGCAGGACCGCTATTCCCTTTAAAAGGGGCGAGCGTCGGGAAAGGGAAAAAAAAACAGACGTGCTGGTGGCCCGAAAAGGGTGCGCATCACGTCGACAAGAAGGAGAACACGCTGCAGCGCCTGAAAGAAAGAATATTGGGAGGATACAAACTGTGACGGCGGCAAGGAAGCAAGAAGAGAGAGCCTCGACAAGCGGCCCACAGGAAAGCGTAGACCAATGCGAGCAGGCCGAATTCGGAACAAATAAAAAGAGAGATTTAAGCGCTGGTTCTCGGCACAAAAGGAGGCGCTGTACCAAGCGCAGGAAGATCGAAAATGGTCACCTTCCCCAAAAACGCCGAAAGACACGGAGCCGGCGTGTGGGAAAAAAAAAAAACTCGGAGCCCGACTGGACCTATGTGGAAAGGGAGGACAGAAAAAGAGATCCTGGTGGTCAAATCATGTGGGAGGCCTGATCGACATGGAAGGCCCCCGAATTTGAAAACATCCGAAGAACAGTCTGCAGTCGACTCGGAAAGAAGGAGCTGCCCTGAAAGTCGCAAAGAGGGAGCAGGGAAAAGCGCCAACGGACATGTGTCAAGATAGAGGTGCCACGGTGTGGTCTGTGTAATTCGGCTTGGAACGCAAAAGGGAGATTAATCTTGAAAAAAGGAAAACTGTTGGAGAAGCAGGGTGCTGGTCATTGGTAGTTTGTTTAGAAAGGGGAATCGTTCAAAACTGGGAAGCCAAGATCGCGAACAAATGAGTGGGACAAGGACAAAAAAGGTTATTCATTGAATCACAAAGGAGGAAGGGAAGAGGGGATGGTAGACGACGAAAATCCAAACAACGGCCTATCGGGGTTTTCCCACCGCGTATGACTTTTTTGGGGGAAGCGAGAATGGACGCCCACGCAGCCATCCGCAGAAGAGTCTGGGAAAGGCATGAAATGCTGGGAATTGCGTTTGATGAAAGGAGGGGAAACTTCGGTCATCCTTTCTGAAAGAGCAAGGGGGGGTATTCTCCCATTTATCGACAGGAAAGAAAACGGCAGCGTCTGCCTCAACTTCAAGCTTGGAGACGGTATTCTCCACAACCGGAGGGAGGAGAAGGCGAACTCTTGTGGGGAAAGGGCTGAGGAGCAATTTTCCGTTAACGGGGGAACAAAGCCTACCGTCGCGGGAGATCTCTGCTACCCAAGCAACTCGCTTAGCAAAACAGCTACAGAATTGCATGTCACAAGGAGGTCCCCCCGGAGAAGGAGGAGTGGGGCTTTAAAAAAAAAAAAAAAAAAAAAAACACAATAGCCGTCGGTGGCAAACCCCCGCGGCGGGGGGGGGGGGGACTCGGAAATCGGGAACCAACCTCTTGAAAAAAATATGCAGTAAGAACGTTTTAAGGATGTGGCACTGTCCGTGGGGAAACGACAAAAAGAGGGGGGACATGCGATGAAACCGCTAAATTAAGAAGGGAAACGCAAAAAAAAGGAGGATCATCAACCAGATCAAAAACCTAAAAGATCGTACATCCTAAACGCAGAATCACGCAGACGGGGACGAAAACCAAAAGTGGCACCATTTGACTTTAGAGAAAAAACCTATTTCCAAGGTGGAGGGGGCCGGAGGTAAAGAAAAAGAGAAAAATTCGCTAACCGTAATTAACGTCCCGCACGGACCCACGTTCAGAGGGGGAAGGGGAAAGGAGAAAACAGATAATTTGCTCAAGGCCTCCCTGGGAAACTACCACAGGGAGGTCTGGGGGATATCAAAAAGAAAATTAGCATGGCGCGCGACTGAGTTGAAACTCAGATGAAACGGCTATACAGAAGAAGTGTGGAGGATCGGCTGTTGTCTGGAAGGGAACTCGGTCGCGGAAAAAAGGTCAGAGTAGGAAAAACAACCAGCCGTGGCTTACCGAGAACACATCGCTTCAAAGAGCGAAGAACGAAAAGGGGACAAAACCCAGCAGACCCCGGCGGAAGAAGGGGAAGGGGTCGCAACTGTCGGGGAGGCGTAAAAACTTGGGACGGGCGAGTCAGGTCACACTACGTGGGTACTCGACAGAGGTCGGGGAAAAGCACAGAGTGCCTAGCATGTGAAGGAACGGGCGATCTCAACCATTCTTGGGGTCCTCTAAAACCAAAAGATCCGGTTTGGTCACTAACGCCCCCGAAAGAAGGAGGGACGGGGGACGGCGAGGGAGGAAACGACCATCGCGGAGAAAAAGTTGGAGCCACTCCCAAGCAGGAACCCAAGGTATTTATATCGGCGGGGACCATGTGCGGACGCGCATAAAGTCGAACACCGCGCAAAAGAACCCGAAGACGGCTTTCCTCGTCAAAATTCAGACGATCAGCGTCGGACGGTAACTGTCCGCATTCAAAAAAAAAAGTCGAAAGGAGCCGTTACCGCGTAACAACACGTGGTGAGGCAGGAGCATGCGGGAGGGCCGGAAAAGGTCCGTAAAGGAGGCAGTCCTAAGGTCTCGACAATCGAAACCTGAGCGTCTGGGAAAGTCACGCAACAATCGTAGGGCCGGGGGGGCAGGCCCCAAATCAAGGGGGAAAAATTTAAGCAAGAGCGACCGGAAAAGGGGGGCATGTTTTGAGCAATCCAAGAGTTTGGAAAGAGGAAAAAAACAAATGGTTTATCCGAAAATGTATTCAGTTTGCAACTCGAATGGGCCCGGTTGGGCGTTCCCAGCCTTGCGTTTAAAAGGGGAGACAACATGCGAAAGGCTCTCTCAGAAGGCGAAAGCGACCCTGAATAGGGAAAGGCCGAGCGCTATTTACGTCGAAGAGACTCAGTGGAGCAAAGGCAAAAGAAGAAGAAACCCATTCTGTAACCGAAAAGGAGGTGCTGAGGGATGTAACCCTTGGAGCCGGAGCGAAGGATGGATGTCCGAACGGAGTCTCGCTGCGTGTGGAAGCGTTAAGGAAGGGAAAGCGAGCCCAATCCAACCATGGCTATATCAAGAAAAAAATCGAAAGAAGACAAAAGGGTGATAGGAACGGAGGCCGAGTTTAGGGAATCACACGACCAGGCGGCGGCAAGTACTAAGAAAGTGACGGGAACCGCCAAAGAAAAGCCCGCCAAGGGAAAAGCCCGCGGGACGTCCTGACGTTAAGATTAGCCTTCAGGGAAGCGTCCGCCGAGGGCGCCCTGAAGCCTTAAACTCGAGAGAAAGAAGCAGCA
>Ga0179593_1427484_pt1 | contig 11376 bp, 11 predicted proteins | sample CZODoug2_1_08_16_FD_185931 | JGI IMG/M metagenome (GOLD analysis project Ga0179593, IMG submission 185931) | Vadose zone soil fungal communities from Angelo Coast Range Reserve, California, USA - CZODoug2_1_08_16fungal (PacBio error correction) | ecosystem: Environmental > Terrestrial > Soil >...
TAAGGAGTTACGAAATAATTCAAGGGGACGAGACGGCAAATGCGTCTTGATTTTGGAAAGATATGATCTTTCTTTCCTCACTAAACACGGCTGAATGGGGAGTTGGGACGGAAGAAGCTTCGAGTCTTGTTTCCGAGGTGCTAGAGGTTAGGAGAATGAAAGACGAGAGAGGTGGCAGTTGGAAATAAAAAAAGAGTATCCAAGAACCAAGCCGGAGCAAGAAAAGACGAGTGTCGCGGGAGTTGGGTCTAAACTCTCGCGCTGACTTGTGAGGCGTTTGGAATAGGAGGGGCAAAGGGCGATAAAGGGAGCAACTCATATGCCGAGGAGACAGGAAAACGAAAAAACCTGAAAGGAGGGGCGTTCAATAAGGTGGGTACAAAGATGCGGTGGATGTCTCGTCTCGATAGTGCGTCCCAGTCATAGAGCAGGAATCGGTCAGGACTCAAGAAGGAGGTAATGTTCATTTAAATTGAGACCATGATGGCGCCCGAGAAAAGAAACTAGAATCTCAGGGAAGGGAATGAAAGAGGACCAATCTGGGGGGTGGGTGGAGACGCGGGACGGAAGGTAGAAATAAGAATTTCGTATATTATACCTTTAACCACGGTGACAAAGAGTGAACAGCAGGGGAAATTTAATATCCTTTAGCAAAAACCTCAGAATGAATTGGAAAAGAGTATTCCCTCAAAGGGGGAGAAAAGGAATACGGCGTTAAAAAAAGACAAGAGACCGAACTAGCTACTTTGACGGTTTGCTCGGGGAAAATGAGGGAAGACAGGAAAATTGTCGCTTGAAAGCCTAAAATTCTTTATCTTCTCGAAAGGAGGAAGAGAATCTCTCAGAAAAAAAAACAAAGTAGGGGATGGGATTTCTCGTAGAGAAGGAGAACGGCGACTCCGAAAAGGGAAAGAGAGACCGAAGTTCTCAAAGGAAAACCGGAAGGCCATGAGGAACAGCTGGTATCTTATCAAAAAGCGAAATTTTCCGGGGGAGGAAGGGCGCAGCTGTTACATATAAGGACCTGTGAGAGTACCAGAGAGAAAAAGTGAGGAAGGGGCCAGAGGGAAAATTCAATTGAAGGAGGGTCTTAAAAGAAAGACGTGTCATGGGGCATGACGATACAATCTCCATATCCAACACCCGGGTGGGAAGAGGGAAAGGAGAGTACTAACGTGGTCTTTCAGATGCGGAAGAAAAGGAGGGAAAAGGACGCAAAAGGTCACGTCAGAGCCCTACGTTTCCCTAGGGAGAGGTATGCCCGATATCAACGGGGCTCCGATCGCTACTAATACACCTGGAATCGTGTGAATAAAGAAAAAAGAAAAGAAGGACCTCCATGAATCGAAGGGAACAAAGAGGTTTGGCGTCTTAACTGGTTCTGAGATAGGAAAAGGCGGCAGAAGAATAAAGACGACTTGCTGAATATTACAAAAAAGACGCAACTGCAGGAACGGGCGCCAACGCTCGCTAGAAATAAAGAGGGAGCAGCCAGGGGAAGAGGATGGAGTACGATTCGCGGGAGGAAAAAAGACGGGGGTCTCCAGCGGACTCAGAACCAAAAGCAAGGACGAAAGACATGAGTCAAAAGGAGAGGTCTTCGGACCAGAAAAAAATAAAAAGGAAAGAAGCCTCCGCAATGCGGCCCCTTCATCCAATAGCAGTTGCCGGGAAGGAGGACAGGCCAATCGCAATGACTTGGAAAAGAGCGGTAACTTCGAATCTGCGACCACCTGAGCAGGACTAAGGAGAGGAGGGGGGGGGGGAGAAGAAAAGCGACTTCGCCAACGGGCCGAAAGATGAACAAAAACGGGCCCAAAGAGAATGGAGAGAGTTTGAAACAGGGAGAAAGAAGAAGCGGGGACATAGGAGGGGGGTCTTAAGCAAATGCTATCATTGGAAAGAAAGACCGGAGGTACCAAAGATGCAGACAAAACGGGGGAGTCGAACGCCCTCGGCGAGGAGGAATAGGCATAAATTTTCAACTGAAGGGAAGAGCAGAATAAGAACGGAATGAGGAGGACTCGACGCGTGATCGCCGAAGAAAAAGCGAAGGGAGACGCGCCTCGTCCAGGGGGGAGACCCTGCTCCTAGCGCCTTCAGTCTCTCTCCAAGCCGAAAACAGAGAAGAAGTCCGGCAGCCTTAAAAGGAAAAGAGAGGAGTCGAAATGCCGGCGAAAGTAAGAGTAAAACGAAAAAAAAGGGGGGGGCGCAACGCGAAAAAACCAGAGAGGGAGCGGTTTTATGGGTACCTAATCTAGGTAAACAATGACCAGATAAAAAGGAATGGGGCCAAGAAATCTACAAAAAGCAGACCGCGAAGAGTTAAGAAAAGACTAGAAAAGGGAGAAGTCCGGGGAGAAAAAATTCAAGAAGGAGAGGAAAAGTCTTGATCTCTTATTCAAGTACACCGTTACTCCTTTCCCAAATACTATGAATGTAGAGGGAAAGAAAAGAACAGTCACCAAAAATTAGAAACGAGCCAGCGAACAAAACACTGATTTCTCCCCAGGAGGCAGGAGGGACCTGGCCCATGGGAAGAAAAAAGTTTAAAAAATGAAGCTATATAATAGTAACTCTACAACCTTGGCGTGAGGAAAATAAAAAGAAGGAGGAGGAAGGTCCACAACCGGGCAGTCCTAAATCGCGAGGGCACAGTATAAAAGATGATCTACGCGAAAAAACCTTTATCACCATTTTTAAACACACGCGATTTAAAAGACTCGAGAGGGGGAGGAAAGAAAAATCCATATACTTTATCAAAAGCCCTATGGCCGGGGGCGGACTCTCCTCTAAAGGTTTCTGGGAAAAAGCTCAGAAGCCTGCGGCATTCTCGGAACCAATACGACTTCAGTCGGAGGAGGGTCAAAGTCAAACGAGCCGACAGCTCGAAACAGACACAGTCGAGGGGACAGGGAAGGAGGAATGCGATAGGATTTCCGCAAATCACGGCAAACTCGGAAAGGATGAGGAAACCGCAAAAGGTCCTGCTCGCAGGATGCAGCGAAGGAAGAGATAACTAAGGAACAAAAAGGGAGGGAAAGGAGGAGGATCATTCGCGCTCAAAACCGTGCAGCCTCCGGGCAAAAAAAGAGGGGGGCTGCCTTGGGTCACAAGCCCGGCTAAGAGGTTTCCCAACCGAAAAGTTACAAGAAATCTGTCAGAAGACCAGGGAGAGGCTTGCCTTTCGTTCGAGAGTCAGGGCAGAAGGGGGGTGAAACAAGAAGAGAGGACGTCGCGTGGAACGAAATTCCTCGCGGAAGGAGGGGTGGGTAAGAAAATAAATAAGAACGGATCGTACGCTATCTGGGGCGCGTTGAATAAAAAGGAATTGCAGTAACCTCACAAAGCAGGCGGAGAAGAGGGCGTAAAAAATTGTGACTCACTTTGGAAGGAGAAGATACGGATGGCCGAGCCGGGAGTACTGCGGTGTAACCGTCAGATGCAGACAAATGACGTGAAAGGAGGAAGAAAGCGGGAAGAGCTTGGGATGATGTATAGCTCTGATGAAGAAGCGTTTGAGGGAGGTGCACCAAGAAAAAGGTAAAATTCGCGCTGGTTGATCTACAGAATTAAGCGGAAGGAGTGAAGGGTTATCCGACGATCTCATAAGAGGGTGACTTTCCGGAGGAGGCCCGAATTGCGAAGATAAAAGAACCGCCACGAAGCTCGGGAATGTAAATCTTCAAAAAGGGCCTTACCTTCTCGATTCTGGAAGGAAAGAGTAGGAGGGATCGGGGGGGGAAAAAACAATCGCCAGAAGGTCGGGAAGACTTTTCGTATTTTCCAGCTCGATGGGGTACCAAGAAGGGGGAAAGCAGGGGTGGCCGCGAGTGAGGACCAGAAGGTAGTTTGGAAATTACGTCTGCCGGCCTGGTCGAAAAAAGGATGAGGAAGGTCCAAACAACCCAGATCAGGGGAGGGGCGGATGGAGGAAAGGATATATTCTCCTATGATGCAGGGGGGGAGAAGGGTGAAGCATCTACGCCTGCTCCTTTGGAGCTGCGTATGAGATTAGAGTAGGAGCCGAAGTATGGGAAGGGACTCCTATGGACCATTTCTCGGCTCTAATGGAAAGGGGGGAGGCGAAAGTGACGGTGGAGTAATACAGGAGAGTCCTGGAGTTCGTCTGAGAAAAAAGGGGGTTCCGTTAAAGGCTTCAAAACGCTGCGCAGGAAGAGATCCTTAGCCGCCGCTGGTCGGGGCATAGAAAAGGGAGAAAATGAGGAAAGCGAGGACAAAGACTGACGCCGGCGGTTGCGACGCGATTCGAAGGTCCGTTACGAAAAAAGGGGAAAGGAAAGACGATGAAGGCAAAACGCGGGGAGGAGGTTTCAGGAAGTTTCCGTAGATACTAGCTTCCCTGGGGAATAAAATCGAAAAGGGGGGGGACTTTCGTGAAGGAGAGGGTTAAAAGGGCGGAAATGATCAGCTGGAGCGCACTCAGGGGGGTCAACAAGAATATAAAAGGCCGAGCGCAGAACCGACTCGTTGGAAACTCACTGGTCAGGAATCACGCCGGCAGCTTGGAGGGAAGCGGCCAAAAGTTGCAGACTTCGCGGAGGATTAGGCCGATGAGCATAAAATCACACTCGTCCAAACCGTGCGAATTAAGGGAGAAAAAAAGGGAGGGTGGAGAATCAGTGTAAAGGTCTGGAGGCGTGCGGCCACGTTGGAGAAAAGGAAACGACACGGCATCAAAGTAAAAAGAGGCGTGGAAGGGGCGCAAGGGGAATTGCGCAGGCTGGGACCCCGAAAGAAGAAAAAAGGGAGGGGAAAGACGGTTCGTGGAGCTGGGGGGGGGAGGAGCCGCTGTCTTCTCAAGTAAGAGCAAAGTACCCCGGGAAGGATACCGGGGGGGGTAAAAACCGGAAATGAAGCGTGAAACTCGTGCAGCCCAGCGATTGAAACCGTTTCCCTCCAGTTCCAGGAGGAGAAAGAGGAGGGTGGAAAAAAGACTTTGTAAGGACTTCTTTATCACCGCTCAAGGAACGACGAGGCGGAATTGAACGTTGGCCGGGTAAGGAGTGGGGCGGAGAAGGAAAGGATTGACTTTATCTGAATCGAGTCAAACACACACGGAGGAGGGGGGGGAAGATTTGTCTCAAAGAGCCGAGCGCAAAAAAGAAGAAGAGAAGAAAGTTGAAACTACGTCCCTAATGTTCTCAAGCAAAACGAAAAGAACCAGATTCTAGTACGAGATCTCTTAGAATGAATGCCGGGGGGGGGACAATGGCTGGCTGGGGAAAAAACTCCAGACCGAACTGGAGGGCAAAAAGGGGGCTCTTCAAGTCGCGGGGCTGCTTGTAAAAGGGCGTGATGGCGGCGGGGGAATAGAGGAAAAAAGGAAGGTTTCCAGAAAACTACCGAAAGTAAAAAAACAGTTCCGCTTTAAAAATGAAAACGACTAGGACGAACGTTCAAAAAGCAGGGTGCCCAGCACAAATCAACCGCGCCCTAACGTGACTACAAAAGGGGGAGAGAAACGTTGACCTGTGGGAACCAATCAACTTTTCAACGATCAGAGAGAAAGGACCTCAATCGAAGTTCCTCACCACACTCCCCAGGGTGTCGCCAAGGGACATCGACAAACGGTTCTTGTCTAGGACTGGGAGGGGTCATGATAATAGGAAGAGGCAGGAAAGTCTAACCTTCAGGAACCCAAAAGATTTAAAGGAAGAAAAAGAAGCTCCTGAGCTGAAAACAGGAAATAGGGAGATTGACCAGGCAGGAAGCTAAGGTGGATGTACGACCGATTTGAACGAACCTCACTCCAGAAGACTATGCCACGGGAAGAAAGGGCACTTAGGAACCATCCTCTAATTCTATCGACAACTCAAGGACGTATAGGGGCACTCCTAGCGAATTACAAGATCTAGGGCCAGACGAGAAGGGGGGGAAAACTGCGCAATTCCAGAGTCCAGTTCCCATTCGGCGTAACGGACATCCGAAGCCGAGTAGAAGGAACCACGAAGGGGGATGCCTCTTCTCATGCTCAAAACAGGACAGAAGGGGGGAGTTCAAAAAACGAAAACACGGTCTGCACGTTCCTGCGGGGGCAGAACAACCATCGAACCGAAAAGGGGCTATCGCCCCTGACTCCATGGACCGAAAGTGCCCGAGCGCACAGACACCAGATGAGAGAAACCCAAGGGATATGAGAAAGCAGCACCTCGAGATAAGGGGAAGTGAATCAGATCTACTCTACTCATAACGACGCCGGACCCCGAACAGAAAAAGCTCAGGGGAAGCGTCCTCTAAATCGGTGTCACCCTGCTCCTCTTCGGACGGAGGCTCACTTCATCCTACAAAAACAAGAAACGATAGCAAAAAGAATAGGAAAGGAGATGCCTTCGAAAAGGGCGCTTCGGGCATAGAACACCGGAATGGGAGAGAACTCTCCAATCCCGATGGGATTATTAGGTGTACCAAAGAGGGGGACGTAGGAAACTTCATGCCAGAGTCACCGAAATCAGAGCTCTGTCAAGCCGACGCAAAAATGTAAACTCTCGAAAGCTAGAAAAGTCGCAGATTTCCATTCCGAAGAGTAGACGAAGCACCGATCTCTCGGAGAAGGGCGCACAATAAAATACGGGCTAAAAAAAACCGAAGGGGGAGCCGTCAAGGGACCCAGCGCAAGCAGAAGGAAGTAGGAGCGTCAGAGAGACGAAAAAAAAAGGACTCACCATCGCTTGTAGGGCTTGCTCATTCGACAAACCGATTTTCCAAAATCATCCTCTGGATAATCAGAACACGGGGCGAGTCACGGCATGGATTCGGACATTATTCTGGACACCGAAGGGGAAGATCACGCTCGGGGGTTCTATCGAAGAGAACTCGACACCGGGGCCGGGACACAACATTGGGAGCCCAGCGTTTGGCGATGGCTCAACCGAAGAAGTGTATCAACGCGAATTACAGATCGAAACTGGCCATGAGGACTCTAAAGGGTCAGGCAACTACTTAAATCCGAGCAGGAATAAAAGTTCCTAATGGGATTCCAGAAACTCAAGGCCCTGACTCTGAACTACCAAGCGTCATGATGTTATTGAAGACAAGAGAAGGGGCCCGGGGCGGCCAACCTCTTCTCAGTCATGCTTCTACACTTGAATAACTCAGGGGTAGAAAACAGGATGACACAGGGAGCGCGAAAACCGGGCGGTCACACAACAAGGTAAAAGATATAGATCCTTTTCTTCGAGCCACGGGACTCCTTCGCGCAAACTCTTATAAACGGTTCCAGAAAGAACTTAGAAGAGTTGTGAAAAACGGCAAAACTGGGGAGTCGTTACCACCCTTCAGGAACCTGGAAAGGGGTGCGTTCAGGAGGGGCTCACGGTACGGGGCAAGCCGCCCAGGAGATGGAGGAGTTGGATTCCGCGTCTTGGATGTAACGAAATAGGCTCAGAAAAAATCTACTCTATATGTAACAAGTCTCGGTGGCGAATCGCAATAGAGCGGGATAGAGGGGCGTATTTTATCTCCCCCTGTGTGAGTCGGAGGAGGGGGGGGGAAAATCACGAACTGAAAAAAGCATTTGAAGTCAAAAAGTTCGGGGGTAAAGAATGGACGCAGGGGGGGGGGTGGCCGTTCGCAGAGACAAAAAAGGGTTGTAAATGTAGTTGACAGAGGGGGTTTTTGCCAAGCGGTGGTGCCGCGGGCCATGCAATCATCAAAACTGTTGGGGAAGAGTCTAGCGGGGGGGGAAAACTCAAAGCATAATCGAATGCTTTCGCTGGGTGATGTCGCTTACGATCCCTTCATATTAGAGGGTTTAAACGGAAGAAAGCCCGAGGAATGAGAAGTCGAAAAAAGATACAGGCGGTGCAGCCAATGCGGCGAACTCTCGGAATGGAAAAAGCGCGACTGCAAAAGTACTTAACTTTAAGAAAGTCGAGGGCGATGGGGGTAACATAGAGCTGACAGAAAGGGGGAACTGGTGCAATAAAAAGTTGGGTCAAAAAAAGGCCCAGCGAGGATTTCCGGTAAGCGACAATCTCTGGGTATGTGTGGCAGAAAATGCCGCGCCGGTATGGGAGGCATTCCTGGAAGACGTATGCACAGGCACCGCCCGGATCGGAGAGGGGGGGAGAGGAGCGAAGGGCGCGACTAAGAGAATGAGGAGAATGACAAGGCGCCGGGTCGGGGGCATATTCGAGGAGGTCAGAGACATGAAAGAATATGGGAACGGCATATTTATCCTTCCGAGCGCGTCTACCTATTGGATGGCGCTCGGTAGGTTAAGAGCGAGTAAAAGGTCTGAGGGGGATGGATAAAGGCGGTCAGTCGGGAGGCGGACCGGGGAGCCCGCTGTCACGACGCTTCATTCTCCGCGTTGTCGGGGTTTCAATGGACTCCTGATGGAGACAAATTGAAGCAGCTTGCAAAAAATTCACAGTTCCAAGGAGGATTCGAGAGGGAAAGTTATCTGAGAATGGGAAAGGTATAATGCGCCAGGACGCAAACTGGGAGTATGGATTTGGGAAGGGGGAAAGCGTGGCATTCAGATTGAGCTCTCTTCCTTTAGTTGGGGGGTCGAGATACTCGAGGAGCCTGCATAAGGAGGAAAGTCAAGACGAAAGGGAAGGACGAGGCAAAAGGTCGTTTGTTGGAGGAACAGGCGTTCTTCCATACAGAAACTGGCTCTAAGAACAGGAAATGGATCTAAGCCAGTTAAAAGACAACATTGGGGGAGGTTAATCGGCAGGGGTCAAAACATAGAGGCATGTTAAAGCAGAGCCAGCAAAAAGAAAACTCTGCGCGAATTCGCAAATCCCCGGAGGTGGGGGAAGGAAGGAAGGGGTTGACCTTGCTGGAAAGGAGTGGCAGGAATAAGCACGGATCGGGCACTAGATCCGGCAGTTAATTAGGTCTAGGTAGATGCGAAGGGAAGCTAACCGAAAAAACGGTTCTTCTTCAGGTTAAAGCGTCCAAAATCAGGGTTTGTGATCTGGCCCGACGAGGGTCAGAAATGAATTATATAAGACGGCAGACAAAGCCATGGGAAAGTCAAGGCCCAGCGACTTGAAGAGCAAGTCCAAATAAAGTGAAACGGGAATGCGGCTTCAACCCATTAAAAAGGCCGACGAGACCTCTCGTACTCTCTGGAGGGGGAATGGGGAGTCGAACCTGACGGTGTCTCTAATACGAGAAAGTAGCCGCACGGTTGCTACTTAATCGACTATGAACGAAAATCTCAAAAGACTCACAACCAACTTAGGAATGAAGAGAGATTTTGAATTCGCTCATCGTCAGAGAGCTAAGGCTAAGGACTAGTCTTCCAACAAAAAACCAACAGGAAGACCAGAGTCAACCTTCAGACATCGTCGAGTACGACGGGGCACGGGAAGGGTGGAGACAAATGGTGCGCGGAAAATCATCACTTCCCTGAACGTTAGGCTCCGCTCTTCAAGGAAGACACACGGTTGGGGGAACCATGTTCTTTAATGGTCGGGCGATCTTAAGAATTATGGGGTAAAGGGCGATACTGAGCCGACCGGAGGAAATATACAAAAACCGATCACCAAAAACCGATGGGGGGGCCGATTTAGGAATGTACGAAACGACAAGAAACGTTCTGAGGGAGTTTCCCAGCCATCAAAAAAATGTCGAAATGACGAGCCAAAGTCCACGACGGGGCTCGTCGCTAAGTGAAGAAGGAGGGAACGCTAGAAATGGGGAAGCAGAAGGACTAAGACATCAACGTTCCTTTCTCAAAAACCAGACCGTAGTTTCAGACGGCCAACTGGGGTCATTGTCGCCCTGGAAGATACGGGAGGAGACAGAGCCCGCGAAAATGGAGAAAAAAAGGTACAACGCCTACAATCAGCGCCTTCGGAGAACGGCGCCAACTGACCGACGAAAAGTGGTGGCTGCGATCCCTGTTGTGCAGTGATGGATTACGATAAGGAGTGTCAAAAACGACAAGGGAAGAAGAATCATTCAAATAAAGCCCCGGACAATTGACAGAAGCGTCTCTCGGACACTCAGAGCCGAGAGCCTCCGCCAGCCTTAAAGCTCATCGAAAAATAGAAGAAAAAGCAGTTTCCGTCCTGAAACAATTCCCATCTGGGAACAATTCTCGTACAGGACGACTATCTCAAACCTTGGAGCCAAAGAGCGAAGGCGGGCAACTCTGAACGGCGTCTAGACCAGGACTCAAGGGACTGCCCACAGCCCGCGGAGAATGTACGCAGCGGTATGCGAAGCAGAGGAGACTCGCCGAGAACAGGGAGCAAAAAACAGCCAGGACCGGCCCTTGGGGTCCGTGACGAAAAAACCGGGGGTCAAGTAGCGGAAACAAAGCCCCCAGCGTAGATCGAAACATCCTTCCGACAAGGGAGCCCATCTAAAGGGGAGGGGGCAGAGACTGCGGCGCCGAGCCAAGACATACCCGCCTGAAGGGGGAGAAGCAGCCGCTCAGTCGACTCTGTACAACCCTGGACTACAGTCGCCGTATTACTCGCTCAATACCGCAAATCGCAAGACCGGGCGGCCTGTCCTAAGGGGAGGGAAAGAAAATTCAAGTCGAGGTTCCCGAAAAGATCTGCATCCGATTCCAAACTACTAAACAAGGGGACGAAACCTCGCCACTCCCCTAAAGCGTTTTATTTTTACAATCGAGCAAGACAGTGAAAATATAAAGAAAGGCTCAGAAGTAGACCCTCGCAAGCTAAAAAGGGCCCTGAAAAAAGGACTCAGAGGGGGGAAGGCAAAGTAGAGAATTTCCATTCCTAGATTTCGCAGGATGCACCGCAGGTAAGAGAGGATGCTCTTGGACGGGGGAAACGGCCGGGAAGCAAAACCCCTCTAAAGAGTTAGGTTCATCACCCAACGAAAAGCAGCCGTTACGAGAGAAAACGCAAAGCTGAAAAAAACACCAGCGGGGGAATGAGGGGGGAAGTGACCATTCGCAAAAAGGGTTCCAAAATCCCGGAGGAAATCATAAAAAACGGACCCTTGTTCGTTCGCGTCACTCCTTGCTTCTGAAGAATTCCGGAAAAAAGCTTAAGAGAAAAGACGAGCGAAGGGTTCTTAATATGGAGCAATCGACGAGCAAAAAAAGGAAGAGAAAGTGTTAAAAACCGATTATAAGCAGCGGCCCTCAACGTTATCAACTCGCAACGAGTGCCGAGAAGGGAAAAGAACGGATAGAGTAGTTCTCAACAATCGAAAGCGGCTCAGGCAGCGCGTCAAAAAAACTCCGATCTGCTTGGGGGGGCCATCAGAAACGGCTGACTCAACAACTCACCGGCCAAGAGCATAATGGGGGGAGGAGACGGATGATGAAACCCCTCGAGAAAAAAGCGGTCCGCAGTCCTTTGGATAAAACTGCATAACTAGTCAAGGCGGAAAAAGGGCCGGATAGCGTCTAGG
>Ga0179593_1474266_pt1 | contig 11376 bp, 8 predicted proteins | sample CZODoug2_1_08_16_FD_185931 | JGI IMG/M metagenome (GOLD analysis project Ga0179593, IMG submission 185931) | Vadose zone soil fungal communities from Angelo Coast Range Reserve, California, USA - CZODoug2_1_08_16fungal (PacBio error correction) | ecosystem: Environmental > Terrestrial > Soil >...
TTTACTAAAGTCGGCGAACCAATACTTAGAAGTACCGTCTCCGGCGGCGACGGCTTGCACCGTCTTAAACCCGAAAGAGTCCGCAGGGGGGGGGGGGATGTGGGAATGGGAAAAAAAACAAAGTTTGTTATGTAGGCGAAAGGGGCTTTCTTGAACAGAACATCCCCGGGTTGAGTGCAAGTTAACCGCTATTGTTGAAAAAGCGTTTACTCGCGGCCGGCCGAGGGAGTTATCGGGAAAAGGAATGGGCGCTGGGAAAGGGGCGGGATTGAGAAAAAAAACAAAAAGAGGACAAACTGGGAAGACCAACGCGAAGACAGTTACCCCTTTGGCTACAAAAACGCCCTTTCGGCGATTCGCCCTCACGAGGAAAGTGCTTTACTATACAAATGTATAGGAATGGCTGGCAGAAAAGGGCCTTCTAAGGGAGTCGGGGCATTGGCACTATATCGAGGTGAAACTTCTTATCGTCGAGAACAGGGGATAGACTGCTGCTAGAGTGGGGGGTCTCATGGGAGAGATCACCGCGCTGTAAAAATTGGAAACTGGCGGAGAGGTAAAATCCCTCTGAACGCTCATTGTCGGGTCTTCTCCCTACTGGGGAAAAATTCTCTGGGTGTGAGTGGGTATCCATCGATTAGGAATCTCAAAGGCCCCTCCCAATAATGTCTTCCCTTAAAGAGAGTCCCATAGAAGGGGTCGAGGGGAAGCATACGCTCTAAAGCTGGCAATTGGCATAATACTAAGGCCTCGAGAAGGCGATTGACCTTAAGAGATGGCGTTCAGAGAAAGACGGATAAAAAAAAATTGGCCGGAAAGTTGCGATGATAAACAAAGGAGAGGTAGGGTGGAGGAGAATCAGTGGATTGGGGGGCAAGGGCTTGGAGAAGATCAAAGGATTGCGCTGTCTCCTTGCCTTTGATGGGACATCTCATCTGCCCCAGGGGGCTTGACGAAGGGTTCTTGTCCGAAGGAGTCTGAGTTAAGTAGCGTCCTTGCTCGATCTTAGAGAAACTGCAAGTTGGGAACTCCGAGGGGTTTCGGTCTCCAGTAAGCTTTGAGAAAGGGAAGCAGCAGAGGTCGCAGAATCTCCGTCAGCATTTCAAGGGATCTGAATACGTGAAAGATCGGGACAATTTCGCCAGTCTGTCAATCTTTCTTGGAGGTAAAATTTCGAGAGACGTGGCAGGGGTGGAACAGGTGGCAAGAGCGCCGCCTATAAATCAGAAGCGGGGGAGAGGGAGAGGGGGGAGACCCTATGATGAGCTCATGACTGGTTACAAGAATCCCAGTGACATAGCCTTAGGAAGGGGACGCAGGACACGGAAGAAAAGATGATGGGTACGCGGAAAGAAAGATACCGACGATAAAAGCGCGGCACGTCAAAAAGAAGGGGCAGGGTAGGAGTTTTGAGGGGGAAAACAAGAAGAAAAAGAGTCCGCAGCGGAAAGGTGGTATCAATCGCGCAACCGCGGCAAGACGAAGCCAACAAAACAGGAGGTATTGCAAGGGAAGGGTGAATCAAAGGGGGAGGGGAACCGAGATCCATAAAAAAATAAAGAAGGACTCGCAGAGGTTTCCTGGAGCGTGGGGTCATCAAAAACATAAATAACAAAATGAGGTCACGATCCGTTTGAAAGGATTACAATAAGCAGGACCGAGTAGAAAGAGGAGTGATGTCACTCTTACCATCGCACCGCCCGAGAGGTAGACGGAGGAGATTGTAGGGAGGGCGCCCAGAATAAGTAAAGAACAGGGAGTTAAAAAAAGCCAAGACCTGCACATTTCGGGGGAAATCAGCAAACTTTAAAAAGAAAATCATACGCCTGAAGATCTAGCACGAACTCTTCAACAACCAGGGTACGAAACACCCTCTCACGGGCGGATAGGCCTAACTATTGAAAAAGCCTAACTGACACATCTCCTTAAAGAAGAACCTACATGAAAAAAGGCAAGCGAATGCCTGGCAAATTCTTATTAAGAGCCACAATCAAATGACAATTTTCACTGTGTGGCAACTGTTGCACTGAATAATCCAAGGCGGAGGGGTCCGGTGAATAGGACTTACAGATACAATGTGAAACGAACAGGTAAAGTTTCATGTCCTGGGAAAAACAAATACGCAAAAAAACGAATGATAGAAAGGACAGCCGCAGAAGGAAGGTCGAATGGAGGGTCAGGAGGAAGCAGAGAACCGGAGAAGCGAAGGGGTAGTTTTCAGTGTCCATGGGGGAACCTGGTAGTACTCTAGTATTTGGGGACAGCAGGGGTTTCTGGGACAGGGCCCGGGCTTTTCACAAGGCAAGCTCATCAGCTGAAAAGCGGATGGGGAGCTCTGTCCCCGATGGGATTAGGAGGGGCAGTAAAAGGATAGGCGAGGGCAAGGATTGGACGCCATCTCTGGTAGCTCGGCGAAAAACTGGGAGGGCTACACGGCATACTTGGAAGGCCATCCGTACACAAAGAACGCTTCGTCACTGGCGGGAGGATTAGGAAGATGGGGGATGAAAAGACGAAACACGAGTAGTCTTGGTGAGTTGATCACGCCTTCACCTCAAGAAGAGGGGCCAGTCTTGCGAAGCGTACACTATTCTGGTGGCGTACGGAATGGGCGGGAGTCGCGATAGTGAGAGAAAGTGGTGGTTGAAGGCTGAGATGACGGGCGTCAACGCATAAGACAAAGACGGTGATACAGGCTTTAGGTGGAAGGGATTTGCCGTGAAGCGTCAGGGACTAAGAGTGGGGTGGATCGCCGTCCATGTTTGGACTTTTTCAGGGTTGAAAAAAAAAGATATAGGACGATTTTTTTGCGGGTTTTGAGAGAATCGCGTCACGTGGTCTTGGGGGCGCCGAAGGCGCGTAGCGGTAGTAACTATTGGTAAGAGAGGGAGAAATTGCTGGATCCGATTGGGGAATTTCACTTGGTTACGATAACAAGGTCTGGATGGAGGGACATTTCCTAGAGATGGCATGATTGATGGGGGAAAAGAGAACGATTTCCTTTTCAGTTGCTAGGAGTTTAGGGGAGCGAAGAGGGCGGGGGGGACCGACGATGCGATCCAGGCACTCTGCACGCCGAGGGCTTAAAAGCGTTTAAAACTGTTCATGCTGTGCGTGAAGGGGCACGATGCCGCAGGGGAAATTGTGGGCAGGACAAAATTGATTGTGGAGGACGAATTGCTCCACGACTTTCGCGCACTATGGCGTGTGCAAGTCTCCGATATGCCTTCTTCGGGGGAATGAAGGGTAATGGGAAGGAAAGAGCAGGGAAGACAATAGTAAAGGGAAGGTAGAGAAAGGAAAATGCTAAGCAGGCATGTGTAAGATAACTGTTTTGCAAGTGGCCCCTGACTAGAGTGCCGTCTAGATGTGGGACTAAAAAACCTTCGAAAAACAGGTAGGTTATGGGAGAATCCAACGACATAAGAAAGTGGAAGCCGAACCAACCAGGGCGGTCCTGTATTTATTGTATCCTTGGCTTTGGGAAAATGATATCCGAATTAGGTGGTGAGTTAAGTACCGGTATTGCCGAAATGTGCCAAAAGGGCACTTCCCCGAATCAACAAAGGGACCTTGCCGGGCAGGGGTTCAGAACAGTGGTTGACGAGGCGCTCTGCGACTAGGGGGAATCGAGACTAGAGTCATCAACAAAAACAAAGGATAGGAAAAAAGACGTCCCGAGGGAACACTCGTCTCAAGCTCAAACGGAAAGTATTTGTGACATCACACATCAAGGGAATTTGGTAATGGAAATGCAATCGTCAAACGGGAACGAAAGATGGTTGTCTTCTGAAAGAACGCCGAAAAGAACCGCTACCCTCCCGCGCCGAACGTGGTTGGCTTAAGTCAAGCATAGGGTACTCCGAAACAAGAACCAGGTTAGACGCCTGGTGGGGTTGGAGTAAAAAAAAAAAAGCGCGCGGCACATCTCGTCGGGGGAGACTCGGGCAACATCTGCCGCATAAAAGCGTCGAGTCAGAGTTTTCACAGAATAAAGGGTAGAATTGAGCGCGCAACTTGGACCGTCCGCGACTATCATTCACGCCGCCGGCAGAACAGAAAGCGGACTCCTGGGCAACGGAAAAAGGAAGATTCGGGGGGGGGGGACTAATTCAGGATTACCATGAAAGTGACACTCAAAATTCCCATGAGGAAAGGACGTCTATCTTTCGGAGGGGCCACTGACCGAAACTCTGGAAGAAAAGAATGAAAAAGGATCGCCAGAGGGAAGGGAACCAGGAAATCTGGGGGAGGAATAAGCCCAGAGAAAAGGACAAAGGACTTGAGGAGGGGCACCTCAATCACTAGCTAATGAATTGAAAAGCCCCACACATCCAGACCACGGTGTTCTCTTCACCAAGGAAAGAAAAAAGAAAGGACACTAAAAAAATCTAGCGAGGGAATACCCAGGAAAGGAACCTGCCTAGAAGAAGGAAAAGAAACGTCGGAGAGAATCTAGAGCCACACGCAAAATCGCCGTCTCGAAGCAGCAGGGTTGAAAAGGGAGAAATAAAAACTGAAGGGGGATCAAAGCTCGCACTCGGAAGGCGCTTAGAAACGCAAAATAGAAAATAATACAGAAGTATCCGTAGTTCTAGGCAGTAAAAGGAGGGTGGGTCACGCCGACTCAGCATAAGTCTGCAAAAAAAAGGTCATTGATCCGATGTCTAGGAACGCAAGGAATAGACCAAAACCAATAGACGCTTAGCAGACGCCCAAGATGAATCTTGAGAAAGGCTTGATGAAAGGTGCAAAAAAAGAAATCTAGGGGGACCTCTGCATCAAAAGAAAAGAAGAAAGACAAGCAACGTATGTCAAGGTAATCTGGACCTCTCCGTCTCCAGCCCCGAGAGCGACCGAGATGCAAGGGGAAACATCGGGGTAAAAGGGTTCGATTCAATCAAGCACGCAGTCAATCTAACTCGCCGCGCCATATTGGACTGAAAATGCTAAAAAACCTCGGTCGGGCTAAGATTAATTCACGCTCAGATGAAAACATGATTCGCTTGCCCCCTGAAAGCCCCCCAGAGACCTGCGCCACGACAGGGTCCAAGAATCAAAAGTAAACAAAGCCTCAACTGCCAACATGACAAGAACTACATCCCACCCTTCGCGAGAGGAACGTAGGAAAGATGAAAAAAGGCCAGATCAGATTCGGGTAACGTCTGCGCGGTCGGCATTCTCGATCTCAGGGATGGTGGACGCGTCGTGAAATGGCCATTAACGCGGAGCATAACAGGTTGTCTAAAACGTTAAATCGCAGGTCCTAGGACAGACCTCATGCACTCAGAAAGAAGTTTGATTCATTCTTACTTGAAAATCAACCAGCAAGAACAAAAATTCTCGCAGAAAGGAAACGGGGAGAATGGGGGTGGGTCCTACCACATCCGGATCTACCCGCGAAAGACGCGAGGTGGCGATTGAAGATGGATTATTGCGTCGAGTGGAAAGAGATGCGGGGTGGAATGCTTCTCAGGCTTTGGGGGGAGAAAAAAAGCCAAGGGTAGCCTATCAATGCGTGCTCGTGGGGTGTCTTCTTCAGGAAGGGGGCACTGAGAGAGGGGCCGTCTAGCGTCGCTCTACTTATCGGGGAAGGGCCTTGCTTGAAATAGGTCAACCAGAAAATGGGAGTGGCTCATTAATAAATGGGACATTCAGCCTGGGGGGAGCCCAGCACAGCAGGTCAGACGCAGAGACATATCCATCGGGGCGGCTCGATTGTCAGATTTACAGCCTACGGTTGCTAAAGTTCCTGCATAAAAAAGAAACGGGGCGTCACTGGGGGAATAAATCAGGAATTTGTGGGGGATGACACCAGCTACGGAAACATAGCTGCGGTAGCGCCTTACGGGGGTCAAAGGGAGGCTTGACAAAAATAAAACCTCATAAGAAATAAAGGACCTGGGAAAGTTTTTGGAGTCGTCATGTGACGCAGCGAGATTTATACAAAAGCTTCCGATCTGAAAGAGTGCTCAGGGGGAAGGGTTAAAAGGAAGAAATTCTTCGTAGTTGGAGTTCCTCAAGGTTAAGACGTATCGTCGGGAAGGTCCAGTGCTGTACATATCATAACCAGGGACCTTGCATTCAGCGTCAAGGCAACTATCGATATGTCGGGAACGGGGGGAACCCCTGAACCTCAAAATAATCTTCTGGGGATTGACAAGATAAGAGAGAACCGAGGCTGCTCTCCGGGAAAAGAGTTCACTGGCATTGTCTACACTCGGCTAAACATGTGGTGGGGGTTGGTGGGGGGTTGGGATTCAACAGACTGAACGAAAAATTGAAAGGCCGTGAGAAGAGGAAAAGGGGCTTGTCCGCGCAGGACATTCATTGTAAATGCTGTCGAAGATTGCATTAGCAAGAACTAGGAGTCAGCCCGTAGGAAATGGAACTCATCTCGAAAAAAACCCTAAGGAAGGGCTTAAGACGTCAGCGGAGGCACGCCGAGAGAAACGCATCCACTTCTGCAAAGCTAAGGCTCTGGGGCAAGGCGCGACGGTGAAGCTTGGGGTCAAAAGACCGGCAGAGGGAAATCAACTGTAGCCACCTTGGGGAAAACCCACCGAACGTAAAGCATGGCAATCCACGCTCTCTCAGAAGATCTCGCTAAAACTCCCGTTGAAGGAGAAAAGGGTGGTCTAAAAGGGGGGGGGGGCGAAAACAAAGCTCGCCGGTAAAGAAACTACTCGACGAAGAGGAGAGCATGGGGTCAAAGAAGGAAGAGAGACTCCTTACGTGGAAACCAAAAGCTCGCCAGTTAAATGGGTGGGAGGGGCAGGGGAAACTCCTATGGCGGCGGGACTAATATGCGAATCAGCGAAGAAAAAATCAAGAAAGAGACAAACAGCGCCATGGACCAAAGTACAGTAGACGAGGAAACGAAATCGAACTAAAGACGGGAATGTAAAAATTCTCGGACGGAGAGGAAAAGCATCTCTTATTCTAAACAACGAAACTCAGAGAGAAAAGAGAGATCAACAATTCTTAAGGGAACTACTACGCCACTCTATAAAGACGGGCGGCCAATTTGTCTTCTCTAATCCCACTCCGGCTCGCAAGAAAGCTAGAAAACAAAAACCTGTTCGGGGACGGGTAACGCACGAGTTAATGGAACGGGAGAAAGAAAGGACGACCATGTCGTGCAGTTGGCAAAAGGGGAAAATGTATTAGTGGGGTGTCCGCCGTCAAAGTAGCAAGCCGAAATCTCGAACAGTGTTCAACAAAAAAAAAGGCTAGGGGACGGGGGGGAGAGAATCCCTCAAATTGCCGGCCGAACGCGTAACAAAATTGTTTCAAATAAATAGGGGTTTACCTTGACACAGAACCAAACGGGGCTTGCCTGTCGCAAGACAAAAAGGAGACCTAAGAAAAAACCGTAGTTGCTGGGTAACAAAAAAAAAAATTAGTGCTGGGAAGAACGGTGCAGTCCGTCGAACCGCGCGAACTGTAAGGCGAAAGTCTTGCTCTCCAGCAAGGGGCAGAGGCTCAAAACAAAAAAGGAAGGAGTATTAGACAGAGAAGGGAAATTTTGGGCGCATTGGATGGAAGATCCAGAACATTAAGTACTTAATCAAGCGTGAGGATACTGGAGGGGACAAAGTCTGGAACCGGTGCATCTATTAAGAGGGTGGGGGGGTAGGGTCAGAGAAATCTAGGGGGTGAGGATGGATTGAGGCGCAGTTGAATTGTATTCAGGCAAGGGAAAATCCAAGGGTGGACAATGTAACCGCTGTATTTAGAAAGAAGAGTTTGAAGGTCGGGAGGAACGGGGTATTTATATCAAACGAAAGAGGGCTCAGGGGAAAAAAAAGGTTGAGAGAAGGGAGCTCTGTGAGAAAAGTGACATAGGAAAACCGAGACAGGTTAAGGTTGAACAAAAAAAGCCTTGGACGAGTAGGATCCCGGGAGAGAGAGGGGGCTTGGGGTAACGAAAAGGGAAAAAACGGGTGCGGTTGCTGCGAGGAGGCAAGGCGAAAAAGTTGGAGGAGAAAAAAAGAAAAAGGGTCGTCCTGGGATACGGAGGGGAAAGAGGGGGCTAGTCGAGAATCAATAAGGAGAGTAGCTGCGAGAGGGGCTCGTTCGAGATCAGAAACTGAGGTTGCTCGCCCACGGAAGAGGTTTTGGAAGAAAGCGGGTTCTGTCTATGGGAGGGCGAAAGGGGGTGTCAGCGGAGTTGTTGGGCAAATAGGAGGATGTATTAGAATAATTAGTCAGAGCAGAAGAAACTCATCAATAAGGGACGGTACCTGAGTCAAGGAACAGGAGCTATATTTGAACAGACATCTGACTAGCCATGAGAAAGGTAAGGGAAAGCTATGCGAGATCGGAGTTACCTTAAGAAAAAAAATGGGAGTTCGAATAAATTGAGAAAAGGACGGAAGGGAAATTGTATCAGAGCTACAGTAATGAAGAGGGTTAGGAGCTTGGGGTCAGATTGTCTTTCAGGGAAAAGGGTGCAAGGAATGTCGGAAGGGAATGGGACCTTAAAGAAAGAAAAGCAACAGCGGGAATAAGCGGTCACTTGCGAAGGATTCAAGTATTCGTAGATGACGTGAAGGGAGACAGAACTCTTAATCGAGAGGACGTGGGGGACGCGATTAGTCTAATGAAGAGGGAGGGAACCGAAAAGATATGGATAAAGGTGATAATAAGGAGGAGAGGCATGGGAATTACATCTGTGAGAGACAGCAGAGAGCGTCATGGTGCGCACTGGCAATCTTTATTGAATGGACCGTCGCCGAAAAGAGGGTTCGAAAAAAAATGACAGGGAATCAAAACCACTGAAGGCGCAAAGATGTGATGAGCATAGGTGTCAGACCCGAATATAGAAGGTACTGGGGTACCATAAGACCGATAGCCTATAGTGAACCGAGTACCTGGACTAAAGAAAATTAAAAAAAGGAGGAAGCGATTCGATATAACGAATCGGACTCGCGCAAGGAAAAAGCAAGTAGAGGAATGCTGAGGGTGTAAGAACAACAGGCTAAAAAAATTTTCAGATAGTTAATCGTGGTATAAGTCGCGCCTGCTGCATTAAGAATCAAAACGCCCAGGAGGTGGGAATCTGAGTTTCGGGAGGGGGGAGAAAAGAAGAAACATTGAACCTCATAATTCTAGAAAAAGACAAATGTGTTGAATATAGAGTGGTCTGAAAACATCCTGACCATGAATTAACCAAATACGGGGGGGGACGTCCGGGAAGGGAACCTATGGCCTGTCAATCTGACACTCTCACCTAGAGGAACGGCTGCTATGGGGGGGGTGTAGGGGCAGGGGAGGACGATGTCGTTGGGAGGAAAACTTGGGAAAGGGAATGAGAGCAACGGCCATGGGCGGGGGGAAAGAGAACACAGGAAGAACTTGAAAAAAATGAGACAATATCTACTGGGGCAGAAGGGGAGAAGGAAGTAAACAAAGGGGACAAGTAATGATCGTCTAAAGGATTGCGGATAAAAAGCCTTTAAAGATTACGCGAAATACGACGGATATAATCCCCGAAGGAGTATGGAGAGTAAAATGATGCTTGGTCAAGGGGGCCTATTGGAAAAAGCCATGCAAGTAGTGAAAAAATGGAGAGAAGAATTGTGAGATGAATAGAATTAAATGAGATTCCTTGCCTATTCCGGTGACGACTGAAAACCTTTAAGAGACGCCGAGGGGAAGTTCCAATAAAAAGGAATCTAAAAGAAAAGGTATAGAGGAATACGGCACTAAATAAAGTGTATCTAGGGGGGGGTGGGGTGAGATGGATCAAAACAAGCTCCAAACAATACGATAAGGGGGGTAGGGAATTTTAGAATGGGGGAGGGGTATTAGAGGGGGTAGGATTGTACTGAGGGATCAGGGGCCTCTGGCGTGTCTGGGGGAACTAGGAATCCATTAAACAAAAAAAGAAAAAACTGAGTTAGAAAACCTGCTGGCGCGCTGGGATGTCTTCAATGGCGTAACGCGTTCACGGCTCCGGGGTGTCGATTGACTTCAATCTCTATTCTTAAAGGGGGGTGATCCCCTTTATTGAGTCCTACGGATCTGTCGGAATCCCTAACTGGCCGTGGATCACAACCCGGAGCTCTGGGATAATGATGACTCAAAATCCAGGCGGCGTCCCTTGAGTCAAAATTGATAAGGGGAGAACACGATATAGTTCGGGGGAATTCACTACTGGATTCAAGGATTCGAGGGGGGTCTGGGGATAAAGACGGAAAAATATGTTGGGGAGGAGCAATTTGAGAAGAGAATAGGGGTGGGTGGGATCTTCAGTGGGGAGAAAAATCAGATTCTTCGATGAAGGTGTTTGGTTGGGCTCATCTTAAGTTGCAGTCGCATGTTCCCATACTACGAATCTCCCGGAGGAGACCGGGAGGGCTGCGGGGGTTTTGGCTTGAAGAAACAACTATTCAGCTGTGGAGAGAGGGAGTAATAAGGGGATTGAAGTTTCCTGGAAATCCTAAAGCGGGACTATCTCTGTCTAGTGTTTTAGGTTTTGGAGAGAAGATCGTCGGCGGTCTTCTGGAAAGAAGGGAGGGGAATGAGGAATGGGCTGAGTAAGGGGGTAATAGAGCGTAGGAGGGGTGAGTGTCGAGACGAATTTGAGAGATGGAACTTGGGTACGAGAAAAAGGGGGAGGAGGATGTGCGTCCAATTAGTCTTCGTAGGGAGGGGAAGGAGGTGGTTTCAGACGAAGGTCCGGGGAATTGGAGTCGTCGGGTTTCGTTGGGAGGGATATTCAGCAGGAGGTCCAGTTTGTACGACGCGTCTATCCTGCCGCCGGTCAGTGAGGGACGGGGACGGTTGAGGGTAATTCCTGGTTCCGTGAGAGAGAGAAGGCGACATGGGGGATGTTTCGTGGCACTCGTAAGGGGGGGGGAGGGGTCCAATTCACGGCCAACTACTTGGCGCAATGGTCGTGTTTCAGATACCGGGCTAAGAAGTAGAGGTATTTAAGGGGAAGGTTTAAGGAGGGGAATGACACCGTCATAGTCAAAGAGCTCAGCCGGAAATGAAATGAGAAATCACGGGAGGGGGGGGGAGATAAGTAATGGGAAGCCCTTTGTTGGCACCGAGTCTGCCCCTGACGAGGGTGGAAGTGGGTATGTTGAAGAAAAAAAAAAAAAAAGAAAAAAAGCAACCGTCAGAAAAAAGGACCTGGTCGTATGGTAGGAGAAACTCCTCCTACGATAAATGAGAACCAAAACACTGAGGAGAGGGGATGGAAGTCCTGGCTTTGACGGGACGATGAAGAAGAAGTACAGTTCGTTAACGTCGGGCGCCCGACTTGGACAACGGGAAATTACCTGATGCACACACTTCCATCCTGCAATTTATTGGGACCAAGCAGTTGAAACAAATGAAAAAATGGGTAAAAAGAGAGGGACG